>UMIY01001651.1_pt1 | contig 39514 bp, 34 predicted proteins | sample 1965921 | NCBI WGS metagenome assembly UMIY01 (sample SAMEA4836134, study PRJEB28245) | human gut metagenome | biome: gut microbiome; material: fecal sample | place: Denmark | collected 2008
ACAAAAATCGGTCCATTCGGTGTAAAGCAAACATCCCAACCTATGTATCCCATTTGAGGTACTATTTTAGCCGCTTCTTTGCACATTGTTATAGCTGTATCCCAATCTGGAAATTTAAACCCCTTTATTTTTGCTCCTGTTTGAGGATGGGTTTCATATAAGTTTTTGTTTTTATCAATCGCCTTATCCATTACTTCTCCAGTTTGTTCGTTTACTGGTGCTACCATCCCACCACTATTAAAGTTATCAACAAACTTTCCATTTCCTATTCTAAAATATGCACAAATAACATGTGGCACACCATCTTTTAGAATTGTTACAACTCTTACTGTATTTATAGCGTCAGGGTAAATAGCTGCAACTGCAGGATGTTGTTTAATTACCTCTTCTAACTCGAAGTTATTGTTCCCTTCTACTAATTTATCATATACTTCGTCTAAAGAGGCATAATCTTCTGTATTAATTTTTTCTATGCCATGTCCGCATCCACCATCAACAGGCTTTGCCATAAATTCATGGTGTCTTTGCATAAATGCAATTACATCCTCCTTTGGAGTCCCTTTTACATTTATCCAATCACGTTTTACATAGTCTTTGAATAGCTCATTGAACTCGTTTTTATTTTCAAACAAATGAAAATACGATTTATCATTATACTTAGCAACAATTGCATTATTTCTTCCTCTAGTAATATATGTATCACGCTGCTCTGGAGTTAAGTTATACATCTCAAACAAGTCATAATCCATATAGCCTGCGCCATATTTTCTAGCACATCTTTGCATATCCCATAGAAGATATAGCTTTGATTTACCTGTTTTTTTATGAATAGAATCTATTTTGTCAAACATTGCTTTTTTGTCCATTGTTTTTAATCTTTTTAAAATGTATTTAATATTACCCATTTTTCCAAATCCCTTCTTTGGTATTTATTTTTAAAATTTAGAATTTTACTTTTTCTTGTATCCAATCTTCTAATTCATCAATTTTAACTCTAACTTGCTCCATAGTGTCTCTATCTCTAATTGTTACGCTATTGTCTTCTAAAGTATCAAAATCTATTGTGACACAGTATGGTGTTCCTATTTCGTCTTCTCTTCTATATCTTTTACCAATGCTACCTGCTTCATCATAATCGCACATAAACTTCTTTGATAAGTTCTCATAAACTTCTTCTGCTTTTTCACTTAGCTTTTTAGAAAGTGGAAGAACTGCAACTTTATATGGTGCTATTGCTGGATGTAGATGTAGAACTGTTCTTACATCTCCTTCTGCAATTTCTTCTTCGTCATAGCTATTGCACAAGAAAGCTAATGCTACCCTATCACATCCTAGAGATGGCTCTATACAGTATGGTACATACTTGTCATTAGTCTCTGGATCTAAGTAACTCATATCTTCTTTTGAATGCTCCATATGTTGCTTCAAATCATAATCTGTTCTATCTGCAATTCCCCATAATTCTCCCCAGCCAAATGGGAATGCAAACTCTATATCTGTTGTTGCTTTGCTATAAAATACTAATTCTTCTGCAGAATGGTCACGTAAACGAATATTCTCTTTTTTCATTCCTAAACTTAAAAGCCAATTTTCACAAAAGTCCTTCCAATATTTAAACCAATCTAAATCTGTTCCTGGTTTACAGAAAAATTCTAACTCCATTTGCTCAAACTCACGTGTCCTAAATGTGAAGTTTCCAGGAGTGATTTCATTTCTAAAAGCTTTACCTATTTGAGCAATTCCCATAGGCAATTTTCTTCTTGTTGTACGTAAAACATTTTTAAAATTCACAAATATTCCTTGCGCTGTTTCTGGTCTTAAATAAATTTCTGATTTTGAATCCTCTGTAACTCCCTGAAATGTTTTGAACATTAAATTGAATTTACGAATATCTGTGAAATTTTCTTTTCCACAATTTGGACAAGGTATATGATTGTCTTTTATAAAATTAATCATTTGCTCATCGCTCATACCATCTGCTATCATGTCTTTACCTTGCTCATGAGCCCATTCTTCAATCAACTTATCTGCTCTATGTCTTGTTTTACATTCTTTACAGTCAATTAGTGGGTCAGAAAATCCACCAACATGGCCTGATGCCACCCACACTTCTGGATTCATCAAAATTGCTGCATCCAAGCCCACATTATGTTTGCTTTCTTGAATAAATTTCTTTCGCCACGCATTTTTTATATTATTCTTTAACTCCACTCCTAGAGGTCCATAATCCCATGTGTTAGCCAAACCTCCATAAATTTCAGAGCCTGGATATACATAACCTCTGTTCTTACACAAACTTACTAATTTATCCATTGTTAAATTACTCATCTTTTTATTCCTTTCTTTTCTTGAATTTGGACAGAAAATACTCTCCTGTCTTTATGTAAAAAATTATCTTACTCACCTATGTAACTTAAATAAATTTTATCCTCTTGTTTCTCTGGTATAAAACTATCAACATACTCTTCTAGTTTTGATAGGGTTTGAGCTTCTCCTTCGTAACTTCTCACTAGCATTTCTTTTGTGTTAGCTAACACAGTAATAATTCCATTTTGACTAAATAAAAAACAATAGCCAATAATACAAATAAGAATTGCTATAACTGCTGCAATAGCTAATAATGTCAATGTTACGCCTAAATCTCTTCTCATTTTTTACATTCCTTCCTTTTTATGTCATTTTCCATTGTTAAATTTTATCAGTATACAGTATAAAAGTCAAGATTTTTAAAAGAATTAGAGTGAAAGTTATCCACAGACATAATTCTACTTTTTAATATAAATAATTATTTTTTTATATTATTTACGACATTATGTTACATTATTATTGTATTTTTTTAACAATTTTCTATCCACATACATGTGGATAATGTGGATAACTCTGTGAATAACTATAAACAGTGGGTTGTATTTTTAAAGTTATCCACAAAAATATTTGAAATATTTTATGGAAACCAATTTTAGTTAGATTATTTGTTACTTTTTTAATTTAAGAAAGATATTATGTCGAATAATGTTTTTGTTAAAAGAGATTATATAGTATTCTATAACTTTAATTCAAAAAGGAGTATCCCTAATGTGTAAGAACTTGGTCGAAAAGGAGTGTCCCAAACGTGCAAAAACTTGCACAAAAAGGAGTGTCCCTAATGTGCAAGTTAAATCTTGTTTTTTTCCTCCGTCCTCAAAAACAAGATTTATCCAAATAAGCTCATTTGATTGCTTTGGCTCATTCCTTTTAAACAGCCAACTTTATCTAAAAGCTCTATTACTGATTTTCCTATCTTTGAGCGGATTTTCATATCGTCGATTGACATGAATTTTCCATCTTTTTTTGCTTCGTCTATTCCTTCTGCTGCAACTGTTCCAAGTCCAGGTATGCTATTTAATGGTGGACGGATTCCGTCCTCTTCTACTAAAAATTTAGTTGCATGAGACTTATATAAATCTATTGGTAAGAAGTTTATTCCCCTCTCATACATTTCTAGTACAAGCTCTAATATTGCATACATATTCTTGTCCTTTGTTGTAGCACTATTTCCAGCCAAGTCTATCTCTTTCATTTTATTTATTACTTTTTGTTTTCCATAGCACATTATGTCGCTATCGAATTCGTCTGCTCTAATTGTGAAGTATGCTGCATAGTATGCTTTTGGCTCATGCACTTTAAACCACGCTATTCTGAATGCATTTGTTACATACGCTGCTGCGTGTGCTTTTGGGAACATGTATTTTATTTTTTCACATGATTTAATATACCATTCTGGCACATCATGCTCTTTCATCATTGCCACATATTCTGCCCATTTTTCTGGGTCTTTTAACGCTTTACCTTTACGTACTGTTTCCATTATCTTGAATGCATGATTTGGTGGGAGTCCTTTCTTTATTAAGTATATCATTATATCATCACGGCAACAGATTGCCTCATTTAAGGTTACTGTTCCATCTTCAATTAAGCTTTGTGCATTTCCAAGCCATACGTCTGTACCATGTGATAATCCAGATATACGTATTAATTCGTCAAATGTAGTTGGTTTTGTGTCTACTAGCATTCCTCTTACAAATTTTGTTCCAAACTCTGGTATTCCATAGCTTCCAACTTTACTCTTGATTTGCTCAGGTGTTACTCCTAAAGCATCTGTAGAGCTAAATATTGACATTGTTTCTTTGTCGTCAAGTGGCACTTTTGTTGGGTCTATTCCTGTTATATCATATAGCATTCTTATCATTGTAGGGTCATCATGTCCTAGTATATCAAGTTTTAATAGGTTCTGGTCTATTGAGTGATAGTCAAAGTGTGTGGTAATTATGTCTGAGTTAGGGTCATCTGCTGGATGTTGTACTGGACAGAATTCATAAATTTCTCTTCCCTTTGGTACAACTATAATTCCTCCTGGGTGCTGACCTGTTGTTCTTTTTATTCCTGTACAGCCTTGTGCTAATCTTAACACCTCTGCATTGTTTATTGGTATTCCTCTTTCTTCATAATACTTTTTAACATATCCATATGCAGTTTTATCAGCTACCGTACCTACAGTTCCTGCTTTAAAAGTTGTACCCTTACCAAAAATTACTTCCGTATATCTATGTGCTTTTGCTTGATACTCGCCAGAGAAGTTTAAGTCAATATCTGGCTCTTTATCTCCATTAAATCCCAAGAAAGTCTCAAATGGTATATCTATTCCATCTTTTACCATTTTTGCTCCGCATTTTGGACAATCTTTATCTGGCAAATCGAATCCACAGGCATAACCATAATCTGTAAAATCCGAATACTTGCAATTAGGACACCTATAATGTGGTGGAAGTGAATTTACCTCTGTAATACCTGTCATATTTGCCACAAAAGACGAACCAACCGAACCTCTGGAACCAACAATGTATCCATCTTCATTGGACTTCCATACTAGTTTTTGTGCAATAATGTACATAACTGAGAATCCATTTTTTATAATAGAATTTAGCTCTTTATCTAGTCTTTCCTGTACTAAATCTGGAAGTGGATCTCCATATAACTCATGTGCTTTATTATATGCAATATCTTTTATAGTCTGCTCGCATCCATCTATATGTGGTGGGCATTTTTCTGGAGATATTGGGCTGATTTTTTCGCACATATCAGAGATTTTATTTGTGTTTGTTACTACCACTTCATATGCTTTTTCTTCACCCAAATATTCAAATTCTTTAAGCATTTCTTCAGTTGTACGAAGGTAAAGTGGTGCTTGCTCATCTGCATCATCATAACCTTGTCCAGCCATTAAAATACGTCTATAAATTTCATCTTGTGGGTCCATAAAATGTACATCACAAGTTGCCACTACTGGCTTGCCAAGCTTGTCTCCAAGCTCAACTATCTTTTTATTTATATCTTCCAATGCTTTTGTGTCTGGCACTGTTCCATTTCGTACCATGAACATGTTATTTCCAAGTGGCTGAATTTCTAAATAGTCATAATCTGCTGCAATTGCCTCAATCTCTTCATCTGTCTTTCCTGCTACAATTGCTCTATATATTTCTCCCTGCTCACATGCACTACCAAGTATTAGCCCTTCAGAATACTTTTTGTACAATGATTTTAAGATACGTGGCTTTTTATAAAAATAATGTAAATGAGAGAAAGAAATTAATTTGTATAAGTTCCTTAATCCTACATAGTTTTGCGCTAAAATAATAGCATGATATGTTGGAAGTCTCTTATAATCTGTTTTCCCAGCACACAACTCATCTATATCTTCTATTTTCTTTGCGCCTTTTTCCTTTAACATATCTATCATTACATTAAATACTTTGACAGTTGTGTCAACATCGTCCAATGCTCTGTGAGCTACTTCCACTTTAATGCCTAGATTTTCAGCAATTATTCCCAACTTATATTTTTTAAAATCCGGAAATAACTCTTTTGACAAACGTAATGTATCTATGTATGTATTATCCAATGTATATCCTAATTGTTTTGCATTATACTTTAAAAATCCAATATCAAAGTCCGCATTATGTGCTACCAAAATGCTATCACCTATAAAGTCCATCATTTTAGGGAACACTTTATCAATTGTCTCTGCATCTTTAACCATATCATCTGTAATATTTGTAACTTCTACAACTCTTTGTGGTATTGGCTTTTCAGGATTTACAAAACAAGAAAATTCGTCTAATACTTCTCCATTTCTTATTTTCATAATTCCAATTTCGGTAATTTTCTCTGTTCTAAATGAAAATCCTGTAGTTTCCAGGTCAAGCACACAGTATGTAGTGTCTATGTCCTGTCCTTTTCCAAAAGATACAACAGGGGTTCTATCTGGTGCTAGATATGCTTCAACCCCATAAATAACTTTTAAATCCGGATGGTCTTTCTCTAAATATTTATGTGCCTCTGGGAAAGCTTGTACTACTCCATGGTCTGTTATAGCAATGGATTTCATTCCCCATTTTATTGCTCGTTTCAGTAAAGCAGTAGCTGATGTCATACCATCCATTTGACTCATTTGTGTGTGCATATGTAGCTCAACTCTTTTTTCTTTTGCATTATCCATTCTAGTTTGTTTCTTTAATCCTGAGCTTTCTATTATAGTATTTGCAATAACCCCGAGCTCTTTTGCAAATGGGTCAAATTGAGCAGTTCCTTCTAGCTTTATTCCTTTAGCTCCTTTTAATTTTTTTATTAAATCTTTTGACTTGTCTCCCTCTGAAAATGCCTTGCAAGTAATTGTACTACTTCCATCATATAAGTCGAACATAACAAGCACTTTTCCGCTTTTAAGCTCACGTGAATCTATATTTAGTATCTCTCCGTCTAACTGTACCTTTCCACTATCCACACTTAAATCAATTACTTTAACCAATTGCTCCTTTAGTTTTAAACTTCTACCAAAAATTAATGGTGATTCTTCTTGTGGTTTATCTTGTGGAACTTCTATAGATACACTAACCTCTTGCGTATTTGGTGCACCATTTGTTGTATCTTTTGATTGAGCTTTTTGTGCTTTTGAATGCACTCCATTTTCTCCACTTTCTGCATGCTCCTGTCTTTCCTCTTCTTCCATCTGTTGTGCATGCATAATAGCTTCTTTTTCAAGCTGCATTGCATGCTCCATGTATTGTTTAACCGCTTCTTCAGATACGTTTTCCACAAATGTAATTTTATATTTTAACCCATAAATATCTTCTATTATTTTTGATAATATTGTATTAAAGGCTTTTGCATCAAGTACCATTTTCCCTTTCATTGCCATATTTACTTTGATTTCGTTATTATTTATTTCTATAGTACTATTTCTTAAAAACGCTTTACTTAATGGATGTTTATGAGCCATATAGCATATAATTAAATTCCATTCTTTCTCAATATCAATATTAATTTCGTTAGAATACTCGACCTTAATATTTACATCAAATATATTAAATCTTTGTTTTAAGTATTGCTCGAATTTGTATATATCTTCGATTTTTATAAATTCATCCGCTGTGATTATTATCTCTAATGTGTTAGTTTTTTTGAACAAATTAATTGATTTTATTCTACCACTATTAAGTGAAAAACTATTTGAATCATAATCTTTAAAAATCTCTTTAATCGTTTTTTCCACCTAAGTTCATCTCCTATTTACCCAAGTATTCTCCCTACATCATTAAATGCAACATAAACCGATAAAGTAATCAAAACCAGAAAGCCAGCTAGTTGAAGCTTCAACTCAAAATCTTCTTTTAGAGGCTTCCTGCGAATCGCCTCAATAATGTATATAAGTATTTTTCCTCCATCAAGTGGTGGAAATGGTAATAAATTAGTAAATCCAAGTGACACCGAGACCAATGCCATAATGTACAAGAAGTCTATAATTCCGCTAGTCTGTGCTACTACTTCAGAAATTCCAATTGGCCCCATTAAATTATCAACCGAAACTCCTCCTGTAAATAATAATTTTATGCTTTCTACCATTGCCATAATTAAGTCACCAGAAGAGCTAATTGCTTCACCAATATTACCTGTAACTATTGCTATTAAGATAACATAAAGAACAACTGCAAATACAATATTAACAAGCCCTCCAGCAGCCACTATTGCAATTTTTTTAGGTATGCTCGCTTTGCTAAAAGATCCTTCTTCGTCTGAGCGTTCTTCTTCTCCCAGCATATTAACATAGCCACCAAGTGGTATTAATCTAATAGAATACTTGGTTTTCTCGGTTTCTTTGCTCCAAATTAGCGGACCAAATCCTATAGCAAACTCATTTACTTTTATTTTGCATAAACGAGCGACTAAGAAATGCCCCGCTTCATGAATTAAAACGAGAAATCCAAGAATCATAACTATCTTTACGATTGATATAATTATACTCATAATTTTATTCCTTTACATTAATAATTATATGATACTTAATAAAAAGTATGCGAAAGGCAAAATAAATATTACACTATCTATTCTGTCAAGTATGCCACCATGTCCTGGAATTAAATTACTAAAATCTTTTATACCACAATCTCTTTTTACACTTGAAGCTGCCAAATCTCCTATCTGGCTAATTACACTCAAGAATATTGATATTCCAAATATGTATAAATAATTAATATTTACATTCCAAATCGAGTTACAAATTACTGTATATATCATGCACATTATAATTGAGCCAAACAATCCTGCTATACACCCTTCTATAGATTTATTTGGGCTAATTTCTGTAAATTTGTGCTTTCCAAATTTTCTGCCAATGAAATATGCAAATATATCTGTTCCCCAAGCTGCAAAGAACACATACCAAATAAGAATTTTGCCATTTTCTAAGTTGTCTCTAATTAATGGTGCAAACATTAAAAAGAATACTATGTAACATGTTCCGAGTAAAGAAATTGCTACATCAGTAATGTTGTTTTTCATTGATGTTACTACAACCTGTGTAAAAAGTACGAGAACATTAATTAAAATTATTAATGTAATTATTGGAAGTACAAATTCTCCTGGTATTACATGTATAAAACAAATAAGTATAGCTGTTATATACCCTGGCCATCTAATTGGATTTGCCTTTCCTTGGAAAGCTTTATAAAATTCATGTAAGCTCATAATAGCAACCGCACTTATAAATACGTCTACTACATATTTATTTCCAAATATTAATATAAGTGCAAATATTGGAAATAATATTACTCCTGATATAATTCTTTTTATGCTCATCTTTTTTTCCTTTCATGTTTATTTTATCTCTTATGCTTATTTTCCTCCAAATTTTCTATTTCTTTTTTCAAAAGTTGCTATTGCTTCTAACAAATCTTCTTCAGAAAAATCTGGCCAATATTTATCAATAAACAAAAACTCTGTATATGCTAACTGCCAAAGTAAAAAATTGCTTATTCGTAATTCTCCTCCTGGTCTTATTAATAAATCTGGCTCAGGCTCATTTGCAGTATATAGATTGTCTGATACAAGATGTTCATCTATCTGCTCTAGAGTAAGCTCATCTTTTTTTACTTTTTCAGCAATATTTTTTACTGCTCTTACTATTTCGTCTCTTCCACCATAGTTAAATGCAATGTTTAATGTAAGACCAGTATTATTTTTTGATTTTTCTACAATCTTATTTATACTATCTTTTAACCCTTTGTCATCCAAATTTTCAATATTACCTAATACACGAATTTTTACATTACGCAAACTTTCTCTATTTAAAAATTTATCTAAATAATTTCTAAGAAGCACCATAAGTGCTCCAACTTCTTCTTTAGTTCTCTTCCAGTTTTCTGTTGAAAATGCATAAACAGTCAAATATTTTAATCCTATTTCATTTGCATAAGATGCTATTTTTTCTAATGTTTCAGCACCTGCTTTATGACCTAGCTTTGTATCTAGTCCTTTTTCTTTGGCCCATCTTCTATTTCCATCCATTATTATAGCAATATGCTGCGGCATCAATTCTTTATCTATATCATCTATAGTCAAAACTATTTCCTCTCCTTTTTGATTTATTTATTTTCTTAGTTAAATGCTCATTACTTCTTTCTCTTTCTTGTCTAATATACTATCAATTTCTTCTACATATTTATCTGTTAATTTTTGTATCTTATCCTCTGCAACTTTTAAGTCGTCTTCAGAAATTTCAGAATTTTTTTGCATAGTTTTTGCTTCATCTATAGCATCTCTTCTAATGCTTCTAATAGCTACTTTTGCTTCTTCTGCCATTTTTCTAATATCTTTAACAATTTCTTTTCTTCTCTCTTCATTTAATTCAGGGAAAACTAGTCTTATTACTTTTCCATCATTATTTGGATTTATTCCTATGTCTGATTTTAAAATTTCTTTTTCAATTTCTTTTAATATACTTCCATCCCATGGCTGAATAACTATCATTCTAGCCTCTGGCACAGAAATTCCAGCCACCTGATTAATTGGTGTTGGAGTTCCATAATAGTCTATCATTATTTTATTAAGTATTGCAGGGTTTGCTCTACCTGCTCTTATTTCTGATAAATTTTCCTCATATACACTTATTGATTTCATCATTTTTTCTTCAAATTTATTATAATCCATAATTCTATTTGCACAAGCCTAACTTGTACTCTCCTTTCTTTTTTATTTACTTTATTAAAGTACCTATTTTCTCACCTTTTACAATTTTAACTATGTTACAAGGTTTTGCAATTTCAAACACTATTAAAGGAATATTATTATCTCTGCAAAGTGAAATTGCTGTTGAATCCATTACTTTTAGATTATCGCTTAAAATATCTAAATACGAAATTTCATCATATTTTTTCGCATTAGGCTCTATCTTTGGGTCTGCTGAATATACTCCATCTATTGTCTTGCCAACTAATATAACCTCTGCATCAATTTCTGCTGCTCTTAAAGCTGCAGCCGTATCTGTTGTAAAATATGGATTTCCTGTTCCACATCCAAATATTACAACTCTACCTTTTTCCAAATGCCTCACTGCTCTTCTCTTTATGTATGGCTCTGCTATTTCTCTCATTTCTATTGCAGTTTGAAGCCTTGTATATACCCCTTTCTCTTCTAACGCATTTTGAAGTGCCAAACCATTCATAGTTGTTGCAAGCATTCCCATGTAGTCAGAAGTAGTTCTTTCCATATTTTTATTTGCTCCCCTCCAAAAGTTGCCACCACCTACAACTACCGCAACTTCTGTTTTCATCTTAATTAGTTCTTTTATTTGCTCACAAATATTATCTACTGTTTCTGTATCAATTCCTACCTTTTTTTCTCCTGATAAAGCTTCACCGCTAAGCTTTAAAAGAATTCTTTTGTATTTATTTTCAGGCACTTTTAACACTCTCCTTACATATGTATTTTTCCCGTTTCCTATTCTATCATATATTTATACTTTTTTGCACTATTTTTTTAAAATTTATTAAGACTTTTTTAATTTTTCGTTATTATTCAGATTATTAATCAAATATTATACATTTTAGAAAAGCACGAAAATATGGAATGTAATGTAATTTGAATAAGAAATTCTTTAAAAATTGCAAAAAAATCATGTTATATTTGTCACCTTTTCGTCAATAATAATATTATTACAAAATGATAAGGATGAATAATTTTGTTATGAATCAAATTATTTATGATAAAGAAAGGAATAGAAAATTAGACAAAAAATATAGAATATTATTTTATATTTTTTCTTCTATTGCTGTAATAGCAATCATTTTTTTGTTTACAGATTTTTATAATAATAGTAGAAATGCCTATATTTCAAAAAAATTAGCAGATTCTTATACAATTTCTACCCTATATTCTAACAATACATCATATCAAACAGAAGTCCAAGAAGAGTCTACAAATGAGCCTTTTGTCATTGGTATTATAAAAATTGATAAAATAAATTTGAATTACGCCATATTATCCATTAGTAATAATGATTTACTAGATATTTCTGTATGTAGATTTGCCGGGCCAATGCCAAATGAAGTTGGAAATTTATGCATTGCGGGGCATAATTATGTGGATTATAAATTTTTTAGCAGATTAAATGAATTATCTCTTGGAGATAAAATACAAATTTATGATTTGGCTGGAAACTATGTAACATATGAAATATATGACATTTATGAGAGCAGAGCTGATGATACTTCTTGCACTTTTCAAGATACGAATAATTTAAAACTTGTTACTCTTGTTACTTGCAATAATGTAAATGGAAAGCGTTTAGTGCTACACGCAAAAGAAATACCTTAAAAAGGTATTTCTTTATATATTTTTTTATGCTTTTATACTCTATAATCTCTTATTTTTTTATATGCATATATTGCTGCAATAACACAAACAATTATAAAAAACATTACAGTAATATCCTCTGTTACTCCTGTTTGAGGAAGGTTATTTCCTGCACTTGAATCATTTGCGCTTGAATTTGCAACTGGCTGAACTACTGATGCCTCTCGATTTGTTGCCACATTTAATGTTGCACTATTGGTTGCAGTGTTAGTTCCATTATTATCTACAGCATTTCCATCTGCAGTTAAATTTGTTAAATCAAGTGTTAAGTTTGTTGCTTGCACTTGAATAGCAATACTCCATACTAACAATAATACTACCAATAAAACTACCATTTTTTTCAATTTCAACATATCTTTCCTCTCCTTTTTCTTTAGATATATCTCTTTAATATTATTTATTACTTTTTGTTTTTTATACATAAAATAATAAAACCTACATTATTATTGTACTATTTTTTTATTTTCACGTCAAGTTTTTTTGTCTTATTTTTTGTTTTTTTGTATTTTTTTACATTATACATTAAATCTAAATAAAACAATATCGCCTTCTTGCATGATATAGTCTTTTCCTTCTGAGCGAACCAGTCCTTTTTCTTTGGCAGCAACCATGCTTCCTTCTTTTATAAGGTCATCATAAGAAACAATTTCTGCTCGTATAAACCCTCGCTCTATATCGCTGTGAATCTTTCCTGCAGCTTGAGGTGCTTTTGTTCCCTTTTTTATTGTCCATGCTCTAACTTCTGGCTCTCCAGCTGTTAAAAATGACATTAATCCTAATAAATCATAGCTTGCTTTTATAACTTTATCTAAACCAGATTGCTCTAAACCTAAAGCTTCAAGCATTTCTTTTTTGTCTTCACCTTCTAAGCTTGCAAGCTCCTCTTCTATTTTTACACAAAGAGGTATGACTTCTGCTTTTTCTCCTTGTGCATATTGAGCTACTTGTTTTACATTTTCATCCTCAAATGGATTTGCTAGTTGTTCTTCTGAAACATTTGCAATATATAGTATTGGCTTTGAAGTTAATAAATATGTATCTTTCATTAATTCTTGCTCTTCTTCATTTAACTCTAAAGTCCTAGCAGACTTTCCAGCTACTAAGGTTGCTTTTATTTTTTCAAACAAATCTAATTCTTGCTGATATTTTTTATCTGCTTTTAATTTCTTTTTTGCATTTTCGATTTTCTTTTCTATTGTTTCTAAATCTGCAAAAATCAATTCTAAATTTATTGTTTCAATATCTCTTTGTGGATTTATATTACCATCCACATGTACAATGTTTGTATCTTCAAAACATCTTACTACTTCGCATATAGCATCTACTTCACGTATATGAGATAAGAATTTATTTCCAAGTCCTTCTCCTTTGCTTGCTCCTTTTACAAGTCCTGCAATATCGACAAATTCGATAATAGCATGCGTAGTTTTTTTTGCATTATACATTTTTGTTAGTACATCTAATCTTTCATCAGGAACAGGAACAACTCCAACATTTGGCTCTATTGTACAAAATGGATAATTTGCACATTCTGCTCCCGCATTTGTAATTGCATTAAATAATGTACTTTTTCCTACATTTGGTAAACCTACAATTCCTATTTTCATTTTATTTTATGCTAAAAAGCATTGCCTCCTTGTCTTAAACTTTTTTAATTTTTTGATGTATTAACCTCAGAATTTGAACTACCGGTTGGCTCATCTACAGTATTTGTTGTATTAGTATTTCCTGTATCTACTGTATTGTTTTCGTTTTTATCTGAAGTATCATCTTTTTTGTTTTCTAACTCTTCTAAATACTTTGCCATGGATTTTTGCTATCTGGGTCCGTTGGGTCCCATCCCTTTACATAGCTTGGTGCATTTGATATTTTTCTTGTGGTTGGTTTTCCTAAAGGTCCTGGGTTAGAGCTTGAATAAAATTCAACTTGCGTTCCAACTGGACAATTATAATAAAGCCATTTTGCATCTGCTACAGTTAATCTTACACATCCCATAGATACTCTCTGTCCTAATTGGTCATAAGCCCACCATTCCAAAGAAGATTTATTTCCTGCTTCTAAGTAAGGTACTGAGTGAAATAATATTCCACCAACTATGTGAGTGGAATACTGCCCATATACATCTCCATATAAAGGCCACCAATTGCCTTTGCCCAATGTTCTATACGTTCCCGAAGTTGGTGTATAAGTTCCAGTGGAGCAAACCATTGCCTTTATAGGCTTTGTATATTTTCCGTTTGAATCTCTTTCATAAACAGTTACTACTTGAGCACCATAATTTACTTTTATGTAATATTTATCTGCCGCAGAAGAAATCTTATTTTCTTTCTTTAGTTTTTCGTATTCTTCTTCATTTTTCTTTTTTGCTTCGTCTTCATCAATTACTTCGTCTTCCAGTATTTCATTTGCTATCACATTACTTGTACCAGTTTGTGATGTTGTACTCTTACTTAAATCTTCTGCTCCTTGCGTTATACTCGTATCTGTGCTCGTTTCTGCTAGTCTAGTATATCTGATATAGTCAAATGCACCTATTGTAATTGCAAATGTAACAATCATCGCCCCAAGTATTGCAAAAGCAGCTGTTTCATCTTCTATTTTCATTTTTAGAGTATTAAAAATTTTTTCCATTGTAACCCCTTTATAAATTTTTGGAGCTTCCAGACGGAATCGAACCGTCGACCCCAGCCTTACCATGGCTGTGCTCTACCTACTGAGCTATAGAAGCACTTACTCTTGATTTAAGCCTTTTATAGCTTTTTTACGAATACGTTGTATTGCATTGTCTATGGATTTTACAGGTGTATCTAAATCTTGCGCAATTTGCACATAGCTTTTTCCATTGATATATTTATTTAATACTTTTTTCTCAAAATCACTAAGTGATTTATCAATGGTATCCTCTATTGTTTGATAATACTCTTTCTTAGTTAGCATATCTAGTGGATCTTCTGTTAATCTTGTATCAATTACATCCATTAATGAAGTATCGCTTTCGCTTTCTTCTTCATCATACGCAGAAATATTTAATGATAAATATGAATTAAGTGGCATATGTTTTTGTCTGTTAGAAGTTTTAATTGCCGTTATTAACTGTCTTTCTATGCACATGTTTGCAAAGCTTTTAAATGAATTCTTCATATCAGATTTATAGCTTTTTATGGCTTTAAAAAGCCCAATTAGACCTTCTTGAACAATGTCATCTCTTTCAGCACCTATTATGTAATATTTACTTACTTTTATGTTGACTAATTCTCTGTATTTATTTATTAAGTAATCAAATGCTGATTCGTCACCCAATCTAATAATTTCTATTAAATCTTCATCTTTCATATTGTCATAATCTTTATTTTTTAAGTAAAGAACTTTTGCATTTTCCATATTTATAAAGATACCTCCTGAAGTTTCCTATGCGTTTAATTATATGTCAGTGAATTGGTTTAGTCAATAGGAATTTGATATTTTCTTGAAATTGTGTTACTATTTAATGGTATTTAAATTATATATGTCCTGCAACGGGAGTTCTATTTTTAATAATCTCACTTCGTCCCGACGGAGCTCCCTGCTTCGTTCGCTTATTAAAAATAGAACATCCCTGCGCGGACTTTAAATACGATTACACCATTAAATAGTAACACAATTGTAACCAACAGGAGGTATAAAATGGCTTACGATGGTTTAGTTAATTTTTCGATTGTAAATGAATTAAAAAATAAAATTATAGATGGTAAAGTTGATAAAATTTTTGAGCCTAACTTTGAGGAGATTTTATTAGGCATTTATTCTAATGGAGTAAAATATGCGTTAGATTTAGTAATAAATTCCAAATATTATAGAGCAAATTTAACTACTAATACTAAACCTAACCCTACATTTGCTCCCAATTTTTGTATGACTTTAAGGAAGCATTTGCTTGGAACTCATATTACAAATATTTATACAGATGGGCTTGAAAGAATTATTTTTATCGAGTTCGAGGGATATAATAAATCTAAGGATTTCTCTACAAAAAAGCTTGTTATAGAGCTTATGGGAAAGCATAGTAATATTATCTTAATAGATAGTGGGAATAAAATAATAGATGCACTTAAGCATTTTTCTACTTCATCCGGCTCATACAGAGACATATATGCTGGTGCGATATATAAATTACCAAAGTCAGATAAGTTAGATTTTTTTGATGTTAAAGATGCGAGCGAATTTTATAAAGTTTTAATAAATAATTCTGTACTAACTAACAGCAATAGTCTTGCTTTAGTTGTGAGTAGTACATTTACTGGCATAAGCAAAAACTCTGTTTCTGCCTTTGAAAATTCTCTAAATATCTCAGATAGTATAACATCCGAAGCTTCCGCCTCTTTATTTGATTATTTAAAAACTATTATTTCTAACAATCAAAATGTAATGTGTAAAAATTACGAAAAAGACTATGCTTTGGAATTTTGTAATTCAGAAAAAGAGAATTCATTACAAATCAATTTCTTTTTAGATGATTTTTATACATCAAAAGAAACAAATAATACTTTTATTGTTTACAGGGATAATCTTTTGAAGTTAATTTCAAACAAACTTAGCAAATTAAGTGTTAAGCTTGATAATATTAATGATAAATTGCAAGAATGTAAAAACGCTGAAAAATATAAACTATATGGCGAGCTTATTACATCTAATTTGTATAAAATAAATGATTTTAATACTGACACTATTACTTTGGAGAATTATTATGACAATAATAATCCTGTTGTAATTCCGCTTGATAAAAGTGTTGCACCATCTACAAATGCAAAAAATTTTTTCAAAAAATATAAAAAGCTTAAAAGTGCAAAGGAATATGTAGATATTCAAAAAAAATCTGTAATAAATGAGATGGCTTATTTAGAAAGCATAATATATGAAATAGGTATTGCAAAAAATATTAATGATATTGATGAAATCTACAGTGAAATTCAAAATACAAATGTTGCTTTGAATAATAAAAAGAACAAGGTTAGAAAGAAAGCTTTTTCTAAAGGAAATAAAAAGATTGCGTTTGAGCCACTTAAGTTTAATATTGACGGATTTACAGTTTTAGTTGGAAAAAATAATAATCAAAATGATTATCTTACTACAAAAGTCGCAAATCCAGATGATATCTGGTTCCATGTAAAAGATTTTCATGGAAGTCATGTTATATTAAGAGCTGAAAATAAAATTCCAGCTCAAGAGACTTTAAATAAATGTGCTAGCTTAGCTAAAGAGCATAGTAAAGCTGCTAATTCTTCTAACGTCACAGTAGACTATACTTATGTAAAATATGTAAAAAAGCCTTCAGGAAGTAAGCCAGGAATGGTGATTTATACTAATAACAAAAGTGTTACTGTGAAGTAAGTTGAATACAAACTCATACGTTCTAGGATTATAATAAGTTTGCTATTTTCTTTAATTTGTGCTATAATTAATCTATTCATACAATGTGTATGAAAATATTTAAAGGAGGCTCACTTAATATGACAACTTCAAGTGTAGCAACAAAGGCAAAAAACAGCGAGCGGTTCGACTTTCCATGCTTGGTAGCCATGCCAAGCCAGTTCCACTACTATTTGAATTACGACCTGGACCTTTATCTCCCTGCCAATTTCGACATGGACAACACTGTTGAAAAGAGAGTAATAAAGGACTTTTGGCACGATTTCAAAACTGTTCCTCAAAAATATCGTGGTCACCTGGAATTGAAGGAAATGAAAAAATATGATAAGGAGAGCAGCATGTACCGTATCAGCGACATGACTCTGACAAAAAATGTACACGGCTCTTTTATCACGATTCGTCTGACTGGCGTACGGAAGTACACTCCGGTGTACAACTACTTGCATGAACTTTTCCCTGATTTGCAGGTGAAAACTGTTCGTGAAATGTCTGGTTACCCGGCAAGACCCAACCATTTCTGAAGTTTTTTAAGTATTAAGTTTTAAGTCTCAAAGCAGTCCGCACCAATTGGTACGGACTGTTCTTTTTATATTTTTTATATATTTACATAGCTTCTTCATATAATTTTATAAAGTCTTCTCTTGTTACTTCTCTTGGATTTCCAGGTTTACATGGGTCTTCCATTGCTTTATCTGCAAGCATTGGTATGTCTTCTACCTTTCCACCAACTTCACCTACAGTTTGAGTTATTCCAACTCTTTCTGATAAATCTTTTATTTTCTCACAGAAAGTTTTAATAACTTCTTCTTTTGTAAATTTAGTTGCATCTGTATGGAAAGCCTGAGTTAAAATTTCTCTATATTCCTCATAGCTTGTTTCTCCATTAAATTTCATAACTGTTGGAAGAAGTATTGCATTTGCTAGTCCATGTGGTGTGTCATATACAGCACCTAATTGGTGTGCCATAGAATGAACTATACCAAGACCAACATTTGAAAATGCCATACCTGCTATATATTGTCCAAGTCCCATGTTGTTTATAGCCTCTTGGTCCTTTTCATTTACAGCTTTTTCTAAGTTATCATATATTAATTGAATTGCTTTCATAGAAAACATTTGTGACATTGTATTTCTATTTTTTGTTATATATCCCTCTATTGCATGTGTTAAAGCGTCCATTCCTGTTGAAGCAGCTATTGATTTTGGCATAGAAGCCATAAGCTCTGTATCAACAATTGCAATAATTGGAATATCATGCTCATCAACACATACCATTTTAACTTCTCTTTCTGGGTCTGTGATAACATAATTTATAGTAACCTCTGCTGCTGTTCCTGCTGTTGTTGGAAGTGCTATAATTGGTAAGCCTTTATTTTTAGTGTTAGAAGCTCCATTTAATGAAACAACATCGCTTCTATCTGGATTTGTCATAATAATAGATATACCTTTTGCAGTATCTATACTAGAGCCACCACCTACTGCAACAATTACATCTGCACCAATTTCTTTACACATTGCAATTCCTGCATTTACATTTGCTATTGGTGGATTTGGAAGTACATCATGATATACTCCATACTCAATTCCTGCTTCATCTAATATATCTGTTACTTTTTTACTAACACCAACTTCATAAAGCGATTTATCTGTAACTACTAAAACTTTTTTAAACCCTCTATTTTTAATCTCATCTGCAAGAACACTTCTTGCACCTTCTCCAAAATAAGAAGTTTCATTTAAAACAAATTTTGTAACTGCCATCTTCTTTTCCTCCTCTTGGCGTTATAGGGACAGGCCTTAAAACGACAACCTTGTCGTTTTGGGGACAGACCCCAATTTATCATTAAAGTATATTTTTCAAGATTATTGTCTTAATTCTGCTCATTTCTTGAAGTGTCGTTAAAACACCTTCATTTCCTATACCACTGTGTTTCCATCCACCAAATGGCATTTCGAATGAGCGATAGAAGCTTGCACCATTTACTATTGCGCCACCACATTCTAGTCTATCTGCAATTTTCATTCCTAAAGAATAATCCTTAGTTATTACACATCCGCATAGACCGTAAGAAGATTGGTTCGCAATTTCAATTGCTTCTTCCACAGTATCAAATCCTATAACAGAGATTACTGGTCCAAAGATTTCCATATCTTTTGCAACTTCCATATCTCTTGTTACATTATCTAATATTGTTGGATAGTAGTATGCGTCTTCTCTCTTTCCTCCGCAAACTATTGTAGCACCTTCTGCTACCATTTGATTTACTTGCTCTTCAATTCTCTTAGCAGCATTTATGTTAATCATTGGTCCCATATCTGTATCTTCTTTTGTTGGGTCTCCAACTTTAAGATTTGATATAACCTCTTTCATTCTTTCTATAAATTCTGCTTTTCTAGAATTGTGAATTAAGAATCTCTTGCTTGCACAGCAAACTTGTCCACCATTGTATAGTCTTCCCCAAATGGTTTCTTTTACTGCTAAGTCCATATCTCCATCCTCTAGGAAGATGAATGCATCATTTCCACCTAACTCTAGCATTACATGTGTTAAGTTTTTAGAACATGTACCCATTGTCTCAATTCCAGCTGCTGTTCCACCTGTTAGAGATACTAGGTGTACACCTGGATGTCTAGCTAGTGCTTGTCCTGCTTTTGGTCCATCACCTGTTAATATTTGAATACATCCTGCTGGAACTCCAGCTTCTATCATTAATTTTACATATTCGATTAATGTTAATGGGTTGTAGTTTGATGGTTTTACAATTATACTATTTCCCATAAGTAGCGCTGGTGGCACTTTTTGACAGAATAAGTCACTTGGGAAGTTAAATGGTATAATTGCTGCAATAACACCTATTGGATATCTTTTTGTTATTTGCATTGTTTTTTCTTGACCAGCTTCTTGTCCTGCTGGGATGCTCTCTCCATATAAGTGTTTTGCTCTTTCTATAAATGCTCTTACGCCTATTCTAACATTTGCAATTTCACCTCTAGCCTCTTTGATAGGCTTTCCTGTTTCTGCTGTTAAGCTTTGAGCTAGTCTTTCTTTGTTTTCTTCTACTAAATCTACAAATTTGTATAATTTGTCAGCTCTTTCATGAATTGGTACTTCTGCCCATTTCTTTTGCTCTACCATAGCAACTTTTACAGCTTCATCTACATCCTCCTCAGTAACATTTGGAACTGTGTCAATAAGCTCGCTTGTTGCTGGATTTACAACTTCTATTTTAGCTCCATTTGAAGCTTCTTTCCATTCATATCCTATTAAATTTTTCACGCTAGTTTCCCTCCTTTTTTTATCATCTGTCTGTGTATTTTTTGGAATTTTTATTTCTTGCTTAGAATTCAATGCCATATTCCAACCATTTACTTTTTTATTTAATTCATATAGCGATTCATTTTCTGATAAATCCTGCGTCATATTCTGACTGTCTACATTCTCAGTAGACGTTTGCATTCATTTTGCAATAGCTGTGAATGATAACATTAAACCTCCACAAGTATTTGCTCCATGCTCTCTTGAGCCATATTCACCAAATGTAAATATTGTCATAAATGGAACACCATTTGCTTCTTTCTTTAATTGTTTAGCAACTTCATCAATTCTGTCACCAATTCCTAATTTTCTTCCTCCACAGTGAACTAATAAATATGCTCCAACATCTTGTTTTAAGTTTTTCTTAGCTTCTTTCATAGCTTTTCCTGTAGAATCTATTAATTCGTCAACAGTTGCTTCCATTTGAATTACTGCTGTGTTAACTGCTAAGTTATTTCCTATATTCATTGAGTAGTCATCATTTCCATTCATTGGGTGACGAATTGCTACTAAATCTCCTAATCTATCTTTTACTCCAAGTGGTGCTAATATTGTTTGAGAAAGTAAATTTCCACCTGCTAAATCTTTCAATTTTTTACCTGTCCATGATGCATATTTCTTCATTGCAGGCTCTCCATCTATTTCTACTAATGTTCTTTTTCCACTTATTTTTGTAATTACTCCTGAATTTGTTGTTTCATGATAAGCTCCTGTATATACATTTGCCATTGGCTTATCTGTATAGAAGAATGCTACTGCACATCCATCAGAAAATACTGTATCACTTGTGAAAATGCTCCACTCGCCTGATACTGTGTTATCTGCTGCGCTACCACCAAAGAATGGTACTCTACCTATAACATCTTCAATACCTTTTAGGTAATCTTCTTCCTCTGCTGGAGAAGCTACCATATAGAAATATGCTGGTGCTACAGTTTGTCCTGCTTTTTCCATTGCTTCTTTTGCAAGCATTCTACCTGTTGCTCTAGCATCTTTTTGTTTTGCTGACCCTGCAACTCCTACAGTTGTATCTGGGTCTCCAATTGCCATAATTCCAACAAATCCATTTTCTGATGAAATGTATCCATCTGGAACTATAATTCCGCCACTTGAAGTACATCCAATAATTGGTGCTGTACCAAGTTCAGCTTTTGCTCCTTCTAGCACTTTTTTAACATCATTGTCTGATGATGTGTATAAAAATGCCACCTTTGTTTGAACTAAATCTACTACAGCCTTCTTAGCTGAGGCTCTTCCTGCTTCGAAATTATCTGCTTCTGTGCTCCAACCTATGTTTGCTTTTAACATAAAAATTCCTCCTTTGTCTTAATAAATTTATATAAATTCATTATACCCCGATTATATACTTAATATTATTTTTTGACAACATTTTTTACAAAAAAGTCACAATTTATTTTATAATATTTTATTCCCCCACACCAATCTTATATTCTATTGCTTCCATGTGTGGAAACATCTCTTTTACTCTTTTAAAAGTTATCATACTATGGCGTGGCTGAGGGTTTTTAGAATCGTCTGTTAATAACTTTTGTGTATAACAATTTTCTGCAGTCTTAAAAAGCAAATATCTATTACGCACATAGGTAAAATATATTTGGTATCCATCATCTAGATTTTGTTTGAATTCTTTGAATGTGTATTGCCCGTCCATTTTCCCTCCTATTTTATCATTTCTTCAAATTCTTGCTCTGTAATTATTGGTATTCCTAAGTCTTGTGCTTTCGTTAATTTACTTCCTGCCGCTTCTCCTGCCAAAACATATGCTGTTTTTCTGGATACTGTGCCAGAAGTTTTACCACCAAATTTTTCTATTATTTCTGATGCTTCATCTCTTGAATAATTTTCTAATGTTCCTGTTAAAACAAATGTCTTTCCAGCGAATCTATCATCTACATCTTCTGATACTTCTGCTTCCATATTTACGCCATAATTTTTTAGTTTGTTTATAACGTCTATTGTTTGCTCTTCTCTAAAAAATTCGTAAACGCTTTTTGCTATAATTTTTCCTACTTCTTCTCTCACGCATAGGCTCTCATATGATGCTTCCATAAGGTTGTCCATTGTGCCATATGCTCTTGCTAATATTTTTGCTGTTTTTACTCCAACATATCTTATTCCCAATGCATTTATTAATCTATATAAGTCTCTATGTTTACTTGCTTCTATTGCGTCTAGAAGGTTTTGTGCAAATTTCTTGCCATTCTTTTTAAGTGAAGCTATATCATCTAATGTCAATTTATAAATATCTGTAATATTGCTAATTAATCCTCTGTTTATCAATTCTTCTATAATTGCTTCTCCAAGACCATTTATATCCATAGCTTCTCTTGAAGCAAAATGGATTATGCCTCTGTATAGTTTAGCAGGACATTCAATTCCATTACAATACCATGCTGCTTCTCCTTCTTCTCTTACTGCTTGTGCTCCACAAACAGGACATACCTTTGGCATTTTAAAGATTTTTTCTTTTCCTGTCCTCTTTTTCTTTCTTACCTCAACTACTTCTGGTATTACATCTCCAGCTTTTTGTATTACAACTGTATCTCCTATGCGGATATCTTTTTCATGGATGAAATCTTCATTATGAAGTGTTGTCTTAGAAATTCTAGAGCCTGCAACAACTACTGGCTCTAAGATTGCCATAGGAGTGATAGCTCCTGTTCTTCCAACTTGGCAAACTATATCTTTTAGTATTGTTTCTTTTTTCTCTGGTGGATATTTATATGCAACTGCCCACTTTGGAGTTTTATATGTTGTTCCTACTATCTCTCTTAGCTCCAAGTCATCTACTTTTACAACAGCTCCATCAATTCCAAAAGATATTTTTTCTCTATCTTGTCCTATTTTTTCGATTGCTGCAATTGCCTCATCTATGTTGTTACAAAGTATTCTAACAGGATTTACATTAAAGCCAAGTTTTTCAAGGTAATTCAAGCTATCATAATGTGATGTAAAATGGATGGAATCACATTTTTGTACATTAAATATATAAATGTTTAATGGTCTTTTAGCTGTAATTTTACTATCTAACTGTCTTAATGAGCCAGCTGCTGCATTTCTAGCATTTGCAAATTGCTCTTCCTCATCCATTAACCTATCTGAATTCAACTTTTCAAACTCTTCTTTTCCTATAAATACTTCTCCACGAACAACTATATCAATTGGCTCTTTTAACTTTTTAGGAATACTCTTTATAGTTTTCAAATTTTCTGTAACATCTTCTCCTACCAAACCATTTCCTCTAGTTGCGCCCTTTACAAAAATACCATTTTTGTATTCAAGTGCTGACGATAGCCCATCTATCTTAGTCTCTACTACATATCTAAGCTCTTTGTGGTTATCCTCTGCTGCCTTTCTCATTCTTTCGTCAAATTCTCTTACCTCTTCAAAAGAAAATACATCTTGAAGGCTTTGCAAAGGAATTTCATGTGTTACCTTTTCAAAGCCTTTTTTTATACTTGCACCAACTTTTTGTGTTGGTGAATCTTCTTTTATTAGCTCAGGATATTCTGCCTCTATCCCTTTTAGCTCCCTCATTAGCATATCGTATTCATAATCACTAACGACCTGTTTATCATCAAAATACATTTGCGTATAATATTTAAGTAAAGGAACTAGCTCCTCTACTCTTTTCTTCGCTTGCTCTAATTCCATTGTTTTTCTCTCTCCCTTTTTTCTTGTTTTTTCCTCCGTCCCCAAAAACAAGTTTCTCACTCATTTTTTTAACTCTCCTTTAAACAACTCCTTTGAGCCCTTTAAATAATCTATTCCAGAGAAAATTGTAGCAATTACAGAGATACTTAAAAGTACTGTTGTGACTAAGTTTAGACCAAATGCGAATCCTGTTAAGTTTCCACTAAAGATTGCTCCAAAACTATTCACGTCAACAAAAGCAACTACTAAGCCAAGCATTTGCGTACATGTCTTTATTTTTCCCCAAATACTTGCTGCTATTACCTTACCTTGTTTTTCTACTGCGATTAATCTATAACCTGAAACAACGAATTCACGTATTACTACTATCGCTGGTATCCAAGCAGGAAGTCTTCCTACTTCTACTAATATAAGCATTGCCACAATAACTAATATTTTGTCTGCTATTGGGTCTAGGAATTTTCCAAAAGTAGTTATTTGGTTTCTTGAGCGTGCAATATATCCATCCAATTTATCTGTTAATGATGCTAATATAAAAATAATATCTATTATTAAATATGTAAGTGGCACTCCCCACAATTCTCCCTGTATGTTTAAATATGGTATTATCAAAATAATAGGTACTAATATAATTCTAAATATTGTTAATTTATTGGCTAAATTCATGATTTTTTGTCTCCTTGAATTTTATATTATTAATATATGCTTTGCCTATACATTATATATAAGATTGAAAAAAAAATAAATAGAAAAATGGAAAAAAATCAATTTTCTTTTTTTTATTTTTTCTCTTGAATTTCTTTTTCTTTTGATATATTATATTATAGAATATTTTATTTTACGGAGGAAGAAATGCCAAGGAAATCAAAAGAAGAATTAAAAACAGACAAAAAATTAGTAGAAAGCATTGAAATATCAACTAAAACAAAAACAGCTAAAACGACTAAAAAAGCAAGTAATTCTACCAAAAACAAATTAAATGCTGATACTGCAAAAAAGTCAGCAAACAGCTCTAAAACTAGCAAATCAAAAACTAGTAAATCAGCAAGCACAAAATCCACAAAGAAAACTAGCGCAACTAAAACTGCTGCAAAAACTACCACTAGAGCCAAAAGTAAAGCTAGCGAAAAAACAAACCCTGTTATTCCTAGTGTAGAATACTATGACTTGCCATATAGATATAATGAAACTGTAGTAAAAATTTTAGCTCAAACTCCTACTATGCTTTTCATTTATTGGGATATTTCAGATGCAGATAAAAATTCATATGTAGAAAAATATGGAGAAAATTTCTTTAATGAAACTAAACCTGTTCTAATTGTTCGAAATAAAACTATGAATTATACTTTTGAAGTCGATATTAATGATTTTGCAAACAGTTGGTATTTGCATGTAAATGATGCTGACTGTGATTACTCCGTCGAGCTTGGCAGAAGGCCTATAAATCACAATACAAATATAGGTAATTATGTTTATGTAACAACTTCAAATGATATGGAAATGCCAAATAATCATATTTTGTTTGACAGGCTTGGTAAATCTGTCTTCTTTAAAAACGTAAAAAATAATTTTGTTGAAGAAAAAGAAACTGGCTCTATATCATTTATTAAAAATATGGGCAAAGTATATGATATATATGAATTTTATAAAGAAATATATAAAGATGAGATTAACGAAGAAACTAATTCAGCATTAAAATTAAATTTATCATCTTCAAGTAGCTCTACATTTATGTAATATTTTAATTATATAGCATTTATCTAGTAATAAATATACTAAGAAAGGTTTTGATTAAACATGACAAAAGAAAAAGGATATGTAAGTTTTGTGCTTCATGCACATTTGCCTTTCATACATCATCCAGAAAGTGAAGATTATCTAGAAGAGCAATGGCTTTATGAGGCCATCTCTGAAACATATATACCACTTCTTTTAAACTTTCAAAAGCTAGAGGAGGAAAAAGTTGACTTTAGAATTACCATGTCACTTACTCCCCCTCTTCTTAATATGCTTGATAACAAACTTTTGCAAAAAAGATATATTAAATATTTAAAAAAGCATATTGAATTATGCGAAAAAGAAGTAGTTAGAACAAAATACGATAGTAGATTAAATGAGCTATCCAAATATTATTTAGAAAGATATACCAATGATTTACATGTATTTAAAGATGTATATAATTGCAATCTTATTCAAGGCTTCAAGCATTTTCAGGATATTGGTAAATTAGAAATTATAACATGTGGTGCAACCCATGGATATTTTCCTATTCTTTACATTACTGAGCAAACTGTAAAAGCTCAAATAGCTGTTGGTGTACAAACTTATGAAAAATATTTTGGTAGAAAACCTCGTGGTATATGGCTTCCTGAATGTGGTTATGTACCTGAAGCAGATAAATATTTAAAAGAATTCGGCATAGATTACATTATTACTGAATCACATGGTATTTTGTACGCAGACCCCACTCCAGTTTATGGAACTTTTGCTCCTATTGTCTCTCCAGAAGGAGTTATTGCTTTTGGTCGAGATATTGAATCTTCTAGGCAGGTGTGGAGCTCTATAAATGGCTATCCTGGCGATTTTAATTATAGGGAATTTTATAGGGATATCGGATATGATACCGATTATGATTATATTAAGCCATATATTGCTTCAAATGGTGTAAGAGTTCATACTGGAATTAAATATTATCGAATTACTGGAAAAAATTGTGAAAAAGATATATACAATCTACAATGGGCAAAGGATTCCGCAGAAAAGCAAGCCGGACATTTCTTTGATAGTAGAGAGGCTCAAATAGAAAAAGTTTCTTCTGTTATGGGAAATCCACCTATTATTCTATGTCCTTATGATGCTGAGCTTTATGGGCACTGGTGGTACGAAGGTCCTTATTGGCTTTATATTTTATTTAAGAAAATTTATTATGATGACTGTAATTTTAAATTAATTACACCTAGTGAATATATTGATAAATATCCTTTAATGCAAGTTGCTACTCCTTGTAGGTCAAGTTGGGGTGCAAATGGATATAGCGAAGTATGGCTTAACCAGACAAATGACTATGTACATAGACATCTTCACAAAGCAGGTAATAGAATGGTAGAGCTAGCACATTTATACCCAAATGAGAAAAAGACTTCTTTACGTAGAAAAGCATTAAACCAATGTGCTAGAGAGCTTTTACTTGCACAGAGCAGTGACTGGCTATTTATTATAACAAATGGAACTATGGTTGACTATGCAAAGAAACGAATTAAAGACCATATTGGTAGATTTACTAAATTATATTATCAAATAACTGATGATAAAATTGATGAAGAGTTTTTGAAAAGCATAAATAAGCAAGACTGCATCTTTCCAGAGATTGATTATATGATTTATTATTAAAAGTAAAGAAATAGACACTCCTAAGCCTCCAAAACTTGGACGCAAAAAAGGAGTGTTTAAAAAAATTTTAAGAGCCCGATGTTCGAGCTCTAATTAATTTATTTTGTGACAAAGTATTGAATAAGTAACATTGCTATAATAGCTATTATAACTATTCCTACAAGAATATATATTAAAGTAAATGTGTTTTTTTTGTTTTTGATTTCTTCTTCTGTTTTTTCCTGCTCTTTTTTGTTTTCTAATTTTTCATTTTTTAATTCTTCCATAGTTCTTTCCTCCTTTTTTCTTATTGTTTTTGTATATACATTTTAAATTTTAATAACGAATTTATAATTCTTTGAAATAGTTTTTCTAAATCCATTTTACTAAATCTAAGTTTTCAGGGTCTAGTATCATTTCATGCTTTGGCATTACTCTAAATGTATATCCATACTCTCCACCGTTTACTAGCTTTATTTTTGCTGTATAAGTAAATACTTTATTAGCATAATCTGCATCTTCTAGTTTCATTGGTATTACCTGAACGTCATCAACTATACCACTTTCTTCTATTCTTCCATAATATACTTGTGCTTGTATATTTTCTTGCAAAATATTAGGTAAAGTTACTTTACATTTTACATCTATATAATTTCCCGCATCTACTGTAACATTGTTTAAGTTGTTCTCCTGAGTTATTTTAATGTCATCCCAATTTTTATATAGCTCTTCTTTCCATCCATTAAATTCTGTTACTTTATCCAATTGACTATAATAATTATCATATAGATTGCATAATGGAAGATATAATTTTTCTACATAATCGACAAGCATTCTCGATGTACTAAATCTGCCCCCTGTAGAAGTAATTGAGTTCTTCATAATTTTTACCCATTTTTCTGGGATATTTTTTTCATTTCTATCATAATATGTAGGTATTATTTTATTTTCTAAAGTGTTGTAAATATCATCACTATCTGCTTTATCTTGTATGTCATAATTTTCATATTCAGCATTTAAACCAATATACCATCCATTTTTAGAATTATATCCTTCTGCCCACCAGCCATCTAATACGCTAAAGTTTGGCACTCCACATACAGATGCTTTTTGTCCACTAGTTCCTGATGCTTCCATTGGTCTTCTTGGTGTATTAAGCCACACATCAACACCACTTATTAAATATCTTGACATTCCTATGTTATAATTTTCTAGCAAGAATATCTTTCCTTTAAATTGTGGTTTCATAGATATTTCATGTATGTATTTTATTAAATCTTGTCCTTCTTTGTCTGCTGGATGTGCTTTTCCTGCAAATATTATTTGTATTGGTCTATTTTCATTGCTAAATATTTGTGTTATTCTCTCTAAATCTTTAAAAATTAGTGTTGCTCTTTTATACGTTGCAAATCTTCTTGCAAACCCTATAGTTAGTACATTTTCACTCAATTTTGATGTTATTTTATTTATTTCTTGATAGCTATATCCACATCTGTGCAATCTTTTTGTTGTATTTTCCTTAACCATAGCTATCATTTTTCTCTTTCTGTCCATATGTGCATTCCACATTTTTTCATCTGGAATGTTATTTATTTTTTCCCATACATCATCATTAAATATGTTATCCTGCCAATATGGTGTTAAATATTCATTATATAAACTTTTTATATTTTGTGGAAGCCATGAGCAAGTATGAATTCCGTTTGTTATATATGTAATTGGTGCTTCATTTTCAGCTATATTAGGCCAAATGTCTCCGAACAATTCTCTTGAAACTGCTCCATGAAGTTTACTTACACCGTTTTTCTTTCCTGCAACTTTTAGAGCTAAAACTCCCATGTCAAATCCACTATTTGTATTGGCATTAGGCTTCATTCCCATTTTAAAGAAGTCCTGTTTGCTAATTCCAATTTTATCCCAATAATCTTTAAAGTATTTGTCCATAAGCTCTAAAGGAAATATATCATTTCCTGCAGGCACTGGTGTGTGCGTAGTAAATACTGTTTTAGAGCTTACTATGTCTTTTGCTATGTTAAATGAAACTTTCTTTTCATTTATAGTGTTTTCGATTAATTTTAATATTAAAAATGATGAATGTCCTTCATTCATATGATATACTGTTGGCTTTACTCCTACTCTTCTTAAAAGCTCAACTCCTGCCATTCCAAGGACAATTTCTTGTTGGATACGTGTTTCTTGATTTCCACCATATAGAGTTCTTGTAATCTCTTTATATTCATCTATATTGGCATCAATATCTGAATCCATTAAATATAAAGTTACACGTCCCACTTTAATTTCCCATACTTTAATATATAATTTCTTTTTAGGCATATCAACAGAAATGATTAAATCTTTTCCATCAACATCTTTTACTGGCGTTATAGGCAAATTTTCCAAGTCTAAATCTTTATATTCTGTCTCTTGAAAACCTTGTCCGTTAATTGTTTGCCAAAAGTATCCGTTCTTATATAAAAGTCCTACTGCAATAAGTGGAACACCTAAATCACTTGCTGATTTTAAGTGGTCTCCTGACAAAATCCCAAGACCTCCAGAATATATTGGTAATATCTCATCTAATCCATATTCAGCTGAAAAATATGCTATTAAATCTCCCTCATTTTCTGGATGTTTTTTATTAAACCAAGTATTTTTGCTTTTCATATAATCATCAAAGTCTTTAACAAATTTATCATATTGCTTTAAAAATTCTTGATTTTTACATACCTCTTCTAATTTTTCTTGAGAAACATTTTTTAAAAATTTTACAGGATTTTTTCCTACTCTTTCCCATAAATCTATATCAATTACTTTAAATAATTTCAAAAAGTCAGTATTCCATGACCACCATAAATTATTTGCTATAACTGACAATTTTTCAATCCTACTTGGTAATTGTGGGTTTACTTTTATCCTATTAAATGTGTACATTTATTTATTTCCTCCTTAGGTTTATTTCATTTATTTTTCTTTTGTCTAGTTAAGTTAGAGACATTTCTCCTATTTTTCTGTTTATATTTTATAAATAATCTTAAAATATGTCAATAAGTTTTAAAAAAGTTTTAAAATACATTTTTAATGTTAAGTACTGTCTTATCCTGTATATGCTTTAAGATAAATATGCACTTATCTAATTCTGGTACTATTTCATCATATTTTTTTATTTCTGCAAAGCCCTTCATTGCCAAAATTTGTGTTTCTACTTTTTCTAACTCATCATGCTCTATATAAAACGCAAGTTTCTCTTGAAGTAGATTCCACTTATTTTCTATATTATTAATTTCTGTAGTAATATTTTCTTCCTCTATATCTTCTTCTAAGCTAGCCTCTTTCAAAATATCTAATCGCTCATTCATTTGAGAAACACACTCTTTTGTATAACTCTGAGTTACAATGTTTAAAATTATAATTACAGCAATTATAAATATGCAAATTACTAATTCTTTTTTCATTTTTTCCCTTCTTTGCGCATTTTCTCTTGGCAGAAAATTTGCCCCTTTCCATCCAAAGTCACAATCAATGCCTGCTCTGGTTTAATTCCAAATTTAGTAACTTGTTTTTCCAGCCATTGATAATCTTTCTTCAATATTTTTAGATTTTCATACATAACTTTTCCATCTAACACTAAATCGTAAGCCAAACCTTCATATTCAGATTTTAATTCCAAATCTTCCACTGTAACATTTTTCTTTTCTGGTTTTTGTATTACTGTGACTTGTCCACTTGTTTCTAAAATTGCATATTCTACATCTCCTATATTTACTACATTACTTCCTCTTAACCTTTCCTCTAATTCATTTACTGTAAATCTTTCTTTTCTTAACATTTTTTCATCTATTCTGCCTCTATAAATTAAAATAGAAGGCTTGCCACAAAGAATTTCTCTTCCTTTAATACTTTTTATATTTATCATTGATATAACAAGATGCATCACCAAAAGTGCTAAAATAGGTATAATTCCATTTGTAAGAGGAATTCCAGCATCAGCCATCGGTGTTGATGCCAAATCTGCAATCATTATTGAAATTGCAAGCTCAAAGGGCTGAAGTTGACCAATCTCTCTTTTTCCCATTAACCTCATTACTATTAGCACAATTATGTATAAAAAAATTGACCTAATAAAAGTAATTAACATATTAACTCCTAATTATAAAATTTAACTTTAATTTTATTTTTTACAAAAAAAATTTATTTATTCATAATCTTTTGTATAAAAAATTTTTTTCCGTAAATAATATTAGTAATATCAAAGATTATTTTCGCTTTTTTATGATTTTTTTATGATTTTTTGGAGTTTTTATGAAGTTCTTTGAAAATATAGATTTTTTTATTTTTTCTTTTGCTTTGTTGAAAATAATCTTTGATATTGATTATATTTTATAAACTATCAATTTTATGTTTACAAAAAATCTATTTAAATAGATATAAGGAGGTTTATATGGAAAATAATCAAACACAAGCTAGAAGTAATACTTCTACAGTATGGCAAATTGTTGGTAGACTTGTAACAGCTGCAATAGTTCTTGCAATAACAGCATTCTTTACCCCAGGTTTTTCCATTAATAACATATGGGCTTTAGCTGCTGCAGCAATCGTTCTTACTGTTATAGATTATTTAATTACTAAATTCACTGGCTTACATGCAAGTGCCTTTGGTAAAGGATTTGTAGGATTCGTTTTAGCTGCCGTAGTATTATATGTAACTCAATATTTTGTTGCAGGCTATACCATTTCTTGGATTGCAGCAATTGTTGGTGCTTTAGTTTATGGTGTTGTTGATTACTTCTTACCAGGAGAGCAATCATAACATGCTTATCAAAAAAAAGACGGGTATTCCCGTCTTTTTTATTTATTCCTCTTCCTCGTCGAACTGGCTGTTATATAAATCAGCATAGAATCCACCTTTTGCAAGAAGTTCATCATGTGTTCCTTGCTCTACTATGTCTCCCCCATTCATAACTAAAATCAAATCAGAATTTTTTATTGTAGACAATCTATGTGCTATAACAAAGCTTGTTCTTCCTTTCATTAGATTATCCATTGCAGCTTGAATTTGTATTTCTGTTCTTGTATCGATTGAGCTTGTTGCTTCATCTAATATTAATATCTTTGGATCTGCTAAAATTACTCTTGAAATTGTAAGTAATTGTTTTTGTCCAGCAGAAATGTTAGAAGATTCTTCATTGATTACTGAATTATATCCCTTTGGTAAAGTTTTTATATAATGATGCACATGAGCTGCTTTTGCAGCTTGGATTACTTCATCATCTGTTGCATCTTCTTTACCATATTTGATATTATCCTTTACAGTACCTCCAAATAGCCATGTATCTTGAAGTACCATGCCAAACATCTTACGAAGCTTACCTCTTTCAAAATCTTTTATGTTATGACCATCTACTAAAATGGCTCCGTCTGTGACATCATAGAACCTCATTAAAAGTTTTACCATGGTTGATTTTCCTGCACCAGTAGGTCCAACAATTGCAATTTTTTGACCCTCTTTTACTTTTGCGCTAAAATCTTTTATGATTATTTTATCTGGATTATATCCAAATTTAACATGGTTGAATTCTACATTTCCTTTTAATTTATTCGTGTCGATATTTCCTTTTGCTGTATTTGCTTCTTCTGGCTCTTCTAAGAACTCAAATACTCTTTCTGCTGCTGCAACCATTGATTGTAACATAGAGGAAATTTGTGCAATTTGGTTAATTGGCCCGAGTAAATTGTTTGTTATATTGTATAAAACTTTGTATATTACCAACTGTAATAGTTCCATTTATTGCCAAATATCCACCAGCTACTGCAACTCCTACATATCCAATATTAGATATAAAGTTCATAACAGGGTGCATTAATCCAGATAAGAATTGTGCTCTCCAAGCAGAATGATATAATTCATCATTTGCTTTGTCAAAAGTATTTGTTACTTTATTTTCTGCATTAAATGCTTTTACAACTGTAAGTCCACCATAAATTTCTTCAACTTGACCATTTACATGTCCTAGGTACTCTTGTTGCTTATTGAAGTATTTTTGTGATTTCCCTACAATAAATTTTACCAATAAACCAGCTACTGGAAGTATTACTAGAGATATTAATGTCATTTGCCAGCTTATTGAAAACATCATTATAAGTATTCCTATAATTGTACATATTGCAGTTATGATGTGAGTAATACTTTGGTTTAAGTTCATGCTCAAAGTATCAATATCGTTTGTAATTATTGATAAAACTTCTCCATTTGTTTTCTTGTCGAAATAATTCATAGGTAATCTATTTATTTTTGCAGCAATATCATTACGTATTTTATAAGTAATTTTTTGTGCAACACCTGTCATCATAAATCCTTGAATGAAGGAAAATACTGCACTTAATAGGTAAAGGCCTAATAGCATAATTGCAATTTGTGCAATTTTACCAAAATCTATTCCGCTTCCACCAGATATTTTACTCATTAAACCATTAAAAATTTCTGTGGTTGCATTTCCCAAAATTTTTGGTCCTACTATAGTAAATATAGTACTTCCAATTGCAAAGATGATAACGACTATCAATGCTATTTTATATTTAGATAAATATGACTCAATTAATTTTTTAGTAGTTTTCTTAAAATCTTTTGGTTTTTCTGTTGTAGTTTGACCACGCATTGGTCCACCCATTGGTCCTGACATCTATTTTCCTCCTTTCCTATTTTCGTTTAATTCTTCTTCAGATAACTGTGATAATGCTATTTGTCTATATGTTTCGTTATTCTTTAACAATTCTTCATGTGTACCCTCTCCTACTATTTTTCCTTCTTCTAGTACAATAATTTTGTCTGCATTTAAAATAGTACTAATTCTTTGGGCAACAATAATAACTGTTTTATTTTCTGTTTTCTCTGCTAATGCTTCTCTTAAGTTGCTATCTGTTTTAAAGTCTAGTGCAGAAAAACTATCGTCAAATATAAATATCTCTGGGTCTTTTGCAATTGCTCTTGCTATAGATAGACGTTGTTTTTGTCCACCTGATACATTACTTCCACCTTGTGCTATTGGGTCTTGGTATTTTTCAGGTTTTGTATTAATAAATTCTTCTGCTTGTGCAATTTGTGCTGCTTTTACCATTTGCTCATCTGACATATTGTCATCTGCATATTTTATATTCGATTCAATTGTTCCAGAGAAAAGAATTCCTTTTTGTGGCACAAATCCTATAATGTCTCTTAAATCTTTTTGAGATACATCTTTAACGTTTACACCATCTACTAAAAGTTCACCTTCTGTTACGTCATAAAATCTTGGTATTAAGTTTACAACTGTTGATTTACCACTACCTGTACTTCCTATCAAAGCTGTAGTCTTTCCAGGCTCTGCTGTAAAGTTAATATCTTCTAATATTTCCGTATCTGCATCTGGATATCTAAATGAAACATTTTTAAATTCTACTAATCCTTTCTTTTCTGGATTAAATGGTTTTGTTCCTTCTTTATCTTTTATACTTGGCTCTGTATCTATAACTTCGTTAATACGTCTTGCAGATACAGATGCTCTTGGAAGCATAATTGATATCATAGATATCATTAAGAATGCCATTACAATTTGCATTGTGTATTGAATAAATGCCATCATATCCCCAACTTGCATTGTTCCGCTATCTACATTATGTGCTCCTACCCATACAATTAAAACTGTAATAGAGCTCATGATGAACATTAAAAGTGGCATCATCATCGACATTGCTCTATTTACGAAAATATTTGCTTTCATTAATAATGTATTTGAATTATCAAATCTTTTCTCTTCTTTCTTTTCTTTGTTAAATGCTCTAATTACAGGAAGACCTGTTAAGATTTCTCTTGATACTTGATTTAACTTATCAATCAAATCTTGTAATTTTTTAAATTTAGGCATTGCTACTGCAAATAGTGTTGCAACTACAACTAATATTGCAAATATTGCTACACCAATAATCCAAGCCATTGAATTATCACTCGTTGTAAGAACTTTTACAAATCCTCCAATACCTATAATTGGTGCATACACAACAACTCTAAATAATAATGTAATTAATTGTTGAATTTGTTGTACGTCGTTTGTACTACGTGTAATAAGGGATGCAGTTGAAAATTCTCGAAGTTCTGCTGTTGAGAAGCTTAAAACTTTTTTGAAAACTTTGTCTCTTAAAGTTTTACCAAGTTTTGCTGCAACCCTTGATGATAATAGCATAATGGTTACTGCACATAGCATACTAATTAATGCTATACCAAGCATTTGTAGACCTGACATTAATATGTAGTCATTTTGTAGTTTATCTGTGTCCACTCCCAAATCAATATATACTTGCTTTACGCTACTAATTGCAGCTTGCTCTTTGATAGAATCTGACATTTGAGATACATAACTAGTAAATTGCTCTAAAACCACATCTCTTTGCGCTTCTGGCATTTGCTTTAATAATTCCATTACACTCATAGATTCTAAATTAGTTTGCATTTCAGCTACAGCATTTCCCGAAACATTTGCCTGCATGCCTTGCATTAATTGCTCTTTAATTTTATTTGATGTTTCTTCATTGGTTACTGCGCTATACTCTACAAGTGGCTCAGCGATTAAATTTACTAGGCTGTCTAATTGTTCCTCTTCTAAATCTTTTAACACATAAATTTTATTTTCTTCTGTGTTAAACTCCTCACTAAGATATTTGTTTTTTACTTTTTCTTGGTAATTTGTTGGCTCATCTCCCACTAATTCATAGTTTTCTAAAATTTGCTCATCATCATCTGTAAAGAATAAAATATTCTCCATGTCTTCTTCAGCAATTACTTCTGGTGCTACTTCTTCTATTCCGCCATACTGTATTCCCACATTAACAATTTTTGATGTATAGTCTGGAAGTGCTAAATCTGTTGCTGCTTGAACACATAATAGAATAATGATAACTAAAACAGATACCCATGAATTCTTTAAGTTCTTTAATACCTTTAACATATTTCCTCCTTCTATTTTATTTTTTTAATTGCAATAAAAAATATTACTACAAAAAAGATAATTGCAGTAATATATTATATTATAAATTATAGTTAATGTCAATTAGTTTGCACCCGAACTTTTGTGAATTTTTTGTGAATTTTATCTGAGTTATTTAATCAACATATTTTTTATTCGAAAAAACCTCATCCATATATTCATCTGGATACATGTTGTCTAAAAATCTATCGACTCCATCTTCAGCAGGTATGTTTTCTAATCTTTCTTTTTGCCTTATTGCAGCCATTGAAGATATTGTAATATTAAATACCATAAACACAGCAACTGTTGACGCCATTATTTTTACTTTATGACTTTTTACAAATTCTTCAATTTTAGGTATTATCGGCTCAATGTAAGAAATATATAACAACCCTGCAAATCCCCAATAAGTACAATGAATTAAAGTAGTCCTTCCATTTATATTAAATAGCCACTGCGAATAATCCCACGAAATTGTACCAAACACTTTCTCTTGAATGTAAGAGCATAGATATTCTGTAATTCCTCCCAATATCATAGACGATATAAATACTATTCCCTTGTTTCTATTTTTCATTATACTAAAAAATATATAATACACCAAAATGCCTATTCCATACACTGGTGTAAACGGTCCATAAATAAGCCCTTGCCTTGATACAAAATGTCCGTTTTGTACAAGTGCTACTATCATTTCAACAATATAACCAATAATGCTTCCTATCATGAAAATTATAAAAATTTTTACTATTTCATTAAAAATACTTTTTTTAGACATTTTACCTCGCCCCTTAACTTTCTCTTATTATTTCCTAAAATTCTACATATTATTATTTTTTATTAAATTTAATATATCAGCAAAATATTAAATTTGTTTTTAGTTCTTATTAAAGTTTTCTTAATTTAAAGTAGAGCGAGGTGCCTGGTTTAAACTATTTCATTAACATTTGTCTAATCATCCAGACCTTTTTTTCAAAGTCTAACAAGTACTCATCCATTAAAGCAGATGTTGCATATTTCTTTTCATTGTCAGCATCTTCTTTTATTTTTGTCGCATTTTCTGATAATATGCAATAATCCTTTAAAATGTTTTCAAATATATCTCTTGAAAACTTTTTCTCATTTTGAGCTTCTTTTATTTGTGTGATTTCTAGATAATCATGCATAGAGCCAAGAGGCTCACCATCTATTATTAATATGTGCTCTGCTACTTCATCTATCTGCTTATTTACATCATTATATAGCTCTTCCAATTTTACATGTACATTAAAAAAATCTTCTCCTTTAATGTTCCAATGGTAATTTTGTAGCTTCCTATAAAAAACATTTAAATTAGCTAAAAATAAATTTAGATCTTCTGTAATCATATAAATCACTCTTTCCTTTTTATTATATTTACATTATGAGCAAAATTTATTTTTTTATTCACTTTTTTTATCCTCTATAGCACAATTAATTTGTCCTTTTATATATTTAATTACTTCATCAATGCTTTCTCTTGGTGTCGATGCTCCTGCAGTAATCCCCACTTTATCACATGTTTTTAATTCAGCTAGATTTTCATTTGTTAATTCCTGGTATGATTCAATTAAAATGCTTTTACAATTTTTCAAAGCTATATCATATAATTTCTTAGTATTGGAGCTGTTTTTCCCTCCAATAATAATCATATAATTTACATCTTTAGAAATGTTTTCAGTCTCTTCCTGTCTAAGTTTAGTAGCATTGCAAATAGTATTTTTAATTTGCAAAGTTATTTCTGATTTACCATGCTCGTAATTTACTTTATTATTATAATCATTTACCTGGTTTTGTATGTCCTCACAAATTTTGTAAAACTTCTCTAGACTAAACGTTGTCTGCGCTACCACTAAAATTTTATCTTTTCCTTTATTTGAAATCTCAGCAAATGCACTATCTATATCTTCTTCATTTTCAATGATAGAGCAATTGCCTTTGCAAAATCCGTGTGTTCCAATTGCTTCTGGATGTGATTTCTGTCCAATCAAAAAAATATAAAATCCTTTTTCAATACTATCTTCCACTAGCTTATGAATTGCGACCACATTTGGGCAGGTTAAATCCAGTATCTCAATATTATTGTTTTTCATAAATTCATAAGTTGACTTTGGCTCCCCATGAGCTCTTATAATTACAGTTGCCTCTTTTTCAAATTGTTGCCTTTCATCTTTTAAAGTTATCTCTTTTTTTATAATTTCAGATACATCATCTATAAAAATTAGTCCTGCTTCTTCTAACTTCTTTACTACCTGCCCATTATGTACAAGCTCTCCTAGGCAATAAATCTTTTTATTTCTATTATTTTTTACATATTCTTCAGCTTTAGTTACTGCATTATTTACTCCATAGCAAAAGCCTGCCATTTTTCCAAGTATTATCTCCATCAATTTTCTCCTCTCTTTCTTCTCTCGAAGGTGCAAATAGTTATGAATAAATCACAAAAATTTTATCATAGGTTGTAAATTTGTGACTAGTACGTGAAAATGTCTCGATTTTTACTTTGATT
>UMIY01037560.1_pt1 | contig 39292 bp, 38 predicted proteins | sample 1965921 | NCBI WGS metagenome assembly UMIY01 (sample SAMEA4836134, study PRJEB28245) | human gut metagenome | biome: gut microbiome; material: fecal sample | place: Denmark | collected 2008
TCGGGGGCGATGTCGCCGCCCTGGGCCAGCACGCCGGAGAGGAACTCCCGGTTCTTGCCCATCCGCAGGGCACGCACCAGGGCACGCAGGTTGGCCGCGTCTACTACGGTGCGGACATAGCCCCGAAGGAACGCACTGCCCGTCTCCTCTGCCACAGCGGCCATCTCCCGGTAGTACCACCGGTCCAGCGCGATATCGGAGAGCTGGGGATCCCGGGTGGTATCCAGCACTTCCCGCGCCTCCGCCGCCGCCTGAGCCAGCATGGCCGGCAGCGCGTCCAGCTCCCGGGTCTGGAGAGCCTGACGCAGTTCCTTGACAGGCACCCGGCCCATATCCATCAGCATTCTGGCCGGATCCGTACCCATGGCCTCTGCCTTCAGGAGAGCCTTCACATTATGATAGTCATATTTGAGCTTGAACAATTCGATATACCTGGCATCCGGGGCCCCGTCGGAGAGATCCGAGAGCGTCTCCTGCCGCACGGCGGAGAGGGCCGCATCCATGGCCTCGGGATCGGAGGGGTCCAGCTCCGGGTAGCCGCACTCCTGCAGGATCTTCACGGCCTCCTCATTGCTGCGGGCCTCCAGGACCTGCTCCATGCGCTCACGGGTCAAAAGCCCCGTCTCCATAGCCTTGATCCGGGCGGAGATTACCAGGTAATCGGTGTCTTTGATTTTTTTTGCCAAGACACTTCCTCCTTGTCATGCCTCCGGGAACAGCTTCTTTGCCACCGCTCCCGCGGTCTCCGCCTTCTGCAGGCGCACCAGGGTATCAAAGGTACAGTTCACTTCAATGTTGCCGTTTTTCAGGATGAAGCCGCCGTGAATGGGGCGGGTCTCCTCAGAGAGGGTCAGCATAGCTGTCCCCTGGGCAATGGCAGAGACGCCTGCCGCCACCTTATTGATGATGGCGCCCACCTTGGACTCCGTCAGCTCCTTGGGCAGCTCCGGCGCCACGGACTTGGCCAGGGCCTCGTTGGCCTTGGCCACGGCGGCCTTGCCCACCCGGGCCCGGTCCTCCGGAGAGAAGATGACCTCCTCCTGTCCGGTGGAGGACGCCTTCACCAAAAGGCCCGCCAGGATCTCGGCGTAGCGCTCGTCCGGCATAGAGCAGAGCTTCTCCAGCGCCAGGGCGTAGGTCTTCTCCACCATCTCCTGCTTGGCGGCCAGAGTCACCTTCCGGGCCTCCATCTGGGCCACGCTCACCAGCCGCTCCTCCCGCTCGGCGGCGGCCTTCTCATTTTTGACCGCCAGATCCCGGGCCTCGGCTTCCGCCTGCGCCTGGAACTTGGCAGTGATCTGGGCGGCCTCCGCCCGGGCATCCGCCAGTACGCGGTCGATATCCGCCTGGGTGTCCTGGCCGATGCGCTGGGTGATTTTTTCGATTCCGTTCATAAGCAATTCGCCTTTCTTCCGGCGCTTACTTGCTGATATTGATGATCATCAGCATGGAAGCCAGCAGAGACAGGATGGCATAGAACTCCACGGTGATGCACAGCACCATGCCCTTGGACCAGTCGTCGGGCTTCTTGGCCAGGATATTGATGGAACCGGCAGCCACGCGGCCCTGAGCGATAGCGGAGAACAGGCCGCCCAAAGCCATGGGCATGCACGCCACAAAGTACTGCAGGCCCTGCTGTACCGTCAGATCAGGCAGGCCGTCGCCGCCCAGCAGGCCCATGCGGAAAATGGCGAAGAACCACACCACCAGGCCGTACAGGCCCTGGGTGCCGGGGATGACCTGCAGAATCATAACCTTACCGAATTTGGAGGGATCCTGGCACAGGAGGCCTGTGCCCGCCTCACCGGCGATGCCGGTACCCTTTGCAGAGCCAACGCCGGAGAGTGCTGCCGCAAGGCCGGCGCCCAACAGTCCCAGAGCCAGACCGCCGAATGCATCAAAGAAACCGCTCATAATTAATTTCCTCCTTAGTCGTTTTGGATGTCTACAAACTTCGTATTAACCGCCAGGGGACGGAACGGCTTTCCGCCGTCTTCATAGAACTTGCCGAAATACTCCAGGCACTGCAGACGCAGGTCGTGCACATAGCAGCCCAGCAGGTTCAGCGCAAAGTTCAGGGCATTGCCCGCCATGGAGATGATAATGAAAACCACGATGTTGCCGGGGATAGCACCCAGGGTATTGAATACCTGGGCAATGACGCTGCCGGCCAGCATCAGCGCCATGAGACGGGAATAGGACAAGATGTCGCCGAAGTAGCCGGTGACGTGATTGTAGAGGGAACCGAAGATCCCGGTGATCTTGCCCAGGCCCTTGCCGGTGATTACGGGGCCGGCCACCACCATCACAAGTCCTACATAGAGTACGATGTTGGTGACGCCCAGCACCATGAGGCCGATGCCGGCGAAGACCACGAACCAGGTGATCTCCTCCCACACGGCGTCCATGACCTGTCCCTTTTTCACCTTCTGCACCAGGCTGATGACCATGCCGGTGACGATCTGCACAAAGCCCAGGCACATGGCTCCCACCAGGATCATCAGCGTATCATCCAGAGGCGTGAACAGCGCCGGCAGAGCAAAATCCTTGCCGGTGGTCAGCAGCACCACCTGGGTGAGGAAATCGCCGAAGAAGCCGCCGGTGATGGCACCCATGATGAAGGTGCTGACACCGCAAAGCCCCATCAGGGCGAACAGGTGTCCTGCCGTTCCCTTGGGCCGGTAGGCCCGGGTAATGAGTACCGAGGCCAGGATCATCAAAAGGCCGTATCCCATGTCTGCCATCATGATGCCGTAAAACAGGATGAAGAACGGTGCCATCAGCGGGTTGGGATCCACATTGTCGTAGGCGGGGAGAGAGTACATCTCCGTCACCATGTTCAGCGGGCGGGTCAGCCAGTTGTTCTTCAGCAGCACCGGCACCTGGCTGATCTCGTCCTCCGTGGGATCAGACGCCTCCCAGGCGCAGTCCATGGAGGTGAGCAGCTTTTCTACCTTGGACAGCTTCTCCGCCGGTACCCATCCCTCAAAGAAGAGGATGGTGCCGTCGGTCATCAGCCGCTCAGCGTTGGTCTCCTCCGCGGCTTCGGCCGTCAGGCGGTCCGCATAGAGCCGCAGGGCGTCCCGCGCTCCGGCGCTCTTGACAATGGCATCCACAGCAACGGATTGCTGCTTTTCGTTTTCTGCGATCTGGGCATCCAGCCGGGCAATGTTATCAGCGGCAGTCCCGGTGGTATCGGGAATGGTCACCACGCTGAAGCCATGGGGCCGCAAAACGTCCAGTGCCGCTTCCTCGTCTGCCCGCAGGCTGATCAATAACAGATACTTTTGCTGCTTGTCCCCGCTGATCTCATAGAGTTCCGCGGCGGCGCCGGAGGCCCCCAGTTCCGTTTTCACCTGCCCGATATCCGTGGAACCGGGACAGACCCCCAGCCGGAACCGGGTATAGGTGGTGCCCTCCAGTTCCAGCGGCATGTCCAGGGACTTCCAGGGCAACAGTCCGGCCCGCCGGGTCTGGAGCCGGGTCTCGTCGCTTTGCAGCTGCGTGAGGCTGCGCAGCAGATCCCCGATCTTCTGTGCGGCCTCCTTAGCCTGGTCTGCCGTCCCCGTATCCAGAAAATCCTTCTCGGAAATGGGGCGGCGCTTAATGAAGAGTCCATCCTTAAGCTGCGCGTATTTTTTGATAGCCGCCAGCGCGGTGTCCACGTCGGCGATCTCGCTCTTTTTGTTCACCAGATGAGAGGTACCACGCTGAAGCAGTGCGGCCCATGCGGGATCCGCCAGCTTGCTGTCCGGCTCACTGATCTCCACACAGCCCAGCCGCAGCAGCTGCCGCAGCAGTTCCTCCTTCTGGCCGGCCATCGCCATCACGCGGAGCTTTTTCATTTTTACAATGGCCATATCACTGATTCACAACCCTTCCGACAATAAACTCCGCAGCTTCTTCCAGGTGTTGTGCGGCCGCTGTCCGCAGGGCGTCGCCCTCCGCGTTGGCTGCGGCGGAGATCTTCGCCGCCCGCTGGGCTGCGTGCTCCTCCGCCTGACGCAGCATCTCCTTGCCTTTCTCTGCCGCATCAGCCCGGGTCTTCTGGATCAAAGCCTGTCCGTCCCGCTGTGCATCCGCCACCAGCTGCTTGGCCTGGGCGTCTGCTGCTGCGCGGCGCTCCCGGTTTTCCTGCTCCACCTGGCTGATCTTTTCAATCGCTTCCAATGACATGTCCTCACCTTCTTTCTCTCCGGTCTTCCGTCCGGCGATCCCCTCGGGAGACCGATCCGATCTTAACCGCAAAATATGGGGGGAAACTTTAAATGATTGCACAATCAAAGTATAGGTCAACCCCCGCCGCAATGCAAGGTAATTTTGCGTGGATGGGGGTGCTTTCTTCTTTTTGCACAAACTCACCTTTTCTTTTTTTGCAGATTAGTCGTAAACGTGTGCGTAATTTTTCAAAAGCGTACACGTATTTTTTGAAAATCGCGTTTTTCGTTTTATTTTTCACATATTTCCGTTGCGTTATACGCAAAAAAATGCAAAAAAGCGCAGGCCGGAAAAAATGCCCATCCGGCCTGCGTTTCTTTCATACATGACACGCTCACTGCGCACTTTTTGCTTTCTCGAGGAACTCCTCCAATTCCTTCAGATCCGCGCTGGTCTGATCCAGAGCCCTGGGCAGCTGAGAAAGGTTGACCTCTACCTTGCGCAGTTCTCCCGTCACATGGACGGCCTTTGCATCAAAGGAGGACGCCACCTCCTGATAGCGGGTCCGGAACGAGGACAACGCCTCCTCCATCCGGGTGATGGTGTTCTCCTCCAGATCTGCCGCCCGTTTGCGGGCCTCACATTCGATGGCTCCCAAGCGCTCCCGGAACTGGGCATAGGCCTGAGCATCAGGACGCAGGCGTTCAGTCTCCGCCCGCAGGTCATCCGCTTCCGCACGGGCAGACTCCAGCTCCTGCCGGGCGGCCCGCTCCCTGCTCAGTTCTCCGGACAATGCTTCCCGCTCCCGGGCAAGGGCGTCGGCTTTTTCCCGCAGTTCCTTCTCGCTGCGCTCCAATTCCGCCACCCGTGCCCGCAGGGACTCTGTCTCCTGCCGCAGGACCTCATTCTTCTGCCACAGCTGCTCCTGGGCCTGGGCCGTCTCCCGGGCGGTCCGTTCAATATAGTCCACAACATCCTGCTTTGCAAATCCGCCGAATGTCACACTTCTGAAAGTGCCGTTCTCCATATGCCACCGCTTTCTGATCCACGCCGCAATCGTCGATCCAGTTCTTTTTATAGATAGTTTAACTTTAGCACATAAATCAATTATTTACAAGCCCCGCCAAATTCTGAAAATTTTTTTGAAAAAATTTTTCAAAACCCCTTGCATTTTAAAAACGTCCATGCTATTATGTATAAGCTGTCTGTGAGACATGCGCCGTTAGCTCAGCTGGATAGAGCGTCTGGCTACGGACCAGAAGGCCGGGGGTTCGAATCCCTCACGGCGTACCAAGCAAAGCCTGTGTTCTTTGGAACACAGGCTTTCTTGTTTTTATTCCATTTTATCCCGGAGCCTATGTTCCATGGCTGTGCACCGGTCAAACGCCCGGGATGCCCGCACCTCTCGGAATCCGTAAGATCGGAACATCGTTCAATGCGTTTTCCGGAATCATCCCGTTCTCCACTCTCCCGATATTATCGGCAAAAAAGCGGTAGCGTCCGGCATGAAATCTTACGCCGTCCGGCAACCCTGCCGTATGGGGCGTCAAAATCACATTGGGCAGATCCCGCAGCGGACTGTGAACCGCCAGGGGTTCCTGTTCATATACGTCCAGACATGCGCCCGCGATCTTCCCCTCCTCCAGCGCTTGGATCAAATCGGCCTCCTTGACCACAGCGCCCCGGGCCGTATTGATGAAAAGCGCATCGTTCCGCATCTTCCCGAAGGCCTCCCCATCTATCATATGATAGGTAGAGGCATTCAAAGGCACATGCACGGTAATCACGCTGCTTTGCGCATAGAGCTGATCCACTTCCACCCGTTCCACATAAGGCGGAGCAGGATTTCCGTGTTCCGCGGCCATGATCCGCATGCCAAACGCCCGGCAATAGCCGGCAACTCTTTGGCCGATCCTGCCCAATCCAATGATCCCGATGGTCTTTCCAAAGAGCTCCGAACCGGAATAGCACAATTCCCCCTGATCCCTGTGTTCCTTCATAAACCTGTCGAGATACGGAAGGTTCTTATACCACCCCAGCATCAGTGCCATCACATGCTCCGCAACCGCCGCTGCATTCACGCCCGCGGCATTGCAGACCCGGATACCCCGTTTCGTACAAGCCGCAACATCCACGTTGTCAAAGCCGGAACCCGTCTGGATCATCACCAGACCAGGAGCCTGATCCAAAACATGGTCATCCACTGTAAAATGCTCCGGGATGATCACGTCGGCTTTCTGTAAGAAATCCCAGACCTCATTCTCCGTAACGATATGAATCTCCCACCGGCAGGGAAAAGCGGCTCTGATCCGCTCCCTGACATCTGGAGGAAAATCTCCCACCACCACAACATGCATTGCGCTTCTCCCCTCCTGATTTCCGCTGCAAAAGGGACTTTGCTCTATTTTATCGGCAAATCCGCAAAATCTCAAGTCATCCTCTCGGGACACCTTTCTCCCGGGTCATCTTTCCTGTTCCATACGCCGGATCCCTCATGTGCATCATGGGCGGGCTCCGGCGTTTTTCCATCTTCTTTTTCGACTTGTGAAACATTTCCCTCCCCCGCGGTGTTATGATAGATGAAAGGAACTTTCACAACGGAGGAACACCAATGGAAACTTGGGAGCTGGAACAAACCGCGGCGCAGTACGGCGACACCATCTACCGGGTAGCCCTGCAGTACACGGGTCATCCCTGTGACGCGGAGGATGTGCTGCAAGATGTGCTGCTGGAATGCTTCCGTAAGCAAAATTCCTTTACATCCCCTGAACATGAACGCCGCTGGCTGCTGCGGGTGACCATCAACAAAAGCAAAAACCTCCTGCGGACTGCCCGGAGGCACCGGACAGTCCCCTTGGAAGAGATGCCGGAGACAGCGGCGCCTTCAGAGCCGGCCAGCCGGGCGCTGTACGAGGCGGTTCTCTCCCTCCCTCGAAATCAGCGGCTGACCGTGGATCTCTATTACTATGAGGGATACTCTACAGAGGAGATCGCTGCTTTGCTGGATGTCCGGGCGGCCACAGTGCGCACCTGGCTGCGCCGGGCCCGGCTGACCTTGAAAAAACGACTGAAGGAGGACTGGGATGATGACCAACTCTGAACGCTATCGCTCCGCTTTTTCCCATGTCCGCGCCCCGTCAGGGTGCGTCCAGCAGGCACTGGAACAGGCCAGCTCCCCGCAGAATGCCCGCCCCAAGCGCCGCCCGCTGCGGCGGATGGTCATTCTGGCGGCGGCTGCGGCCATTTTGACCATGTCTGTAGGTGCAGAGCTCTCGGACGGCTCCGTCAGCAATCTTCTGGCTTCCCTCTACGGCAATGCCCAAACAGAACTGGTGGACAATGTGGGCCGGCCGGTGGATGCCTCCGTCACAGTGAACGGCTACACCCTCACCGCCGACGCAGTCATCGGCGACCGCTACAACATCGCCATCGTTTACACCCTTACACGGGATGACGGACAGCCCATCCCGGAGAATGTCTCTTTTGACAGTTACAGCAATGCCTATCACAACTTCTCCTCCGGCGGCGGCTCCTGGCAATACTGCCGGGACGGGGATCTGCCGGACAACCAGCTGCGGATCGTGGAGCGGTGGACCAGCACCGCCGTGCTTCCTTTTTTCCGGGGCATCCATGTGGTCTTTGAGGATCTGGAGTTTCTGGATCCGCAAAGCGGCAAATGGTCTACCCTGGCAGAGGGAACCTGGGAGCTGCGCTTTACAGCCCGCTACCGGGATACTACCATTTCAGTTCCCTCAGAAGATATCAACGTTCCTGGCACAAAATTTCAGATTTACAAGATTCTTCTCTCCCCGCTTGGCATCCATATGGATCTGAAACTTCGCTCTGCCGATACCGATGATATCCGCACTCAATCGGGCAATGACCCCAATGCCGGGCTCACGGTCTCCCTGCATCTGACCGACGGCACCGATCTGGCGGTGGAAGACTGTAACCTTCACTTCGGCGGCGGGGAGGGGTCCGATTGGCGAGGGGATTACGGAGCGCTCTTCGACCAGCCCATCCCCCTGGAGGATATCCAGTCCATAGTGATCTGCGGTACGGAGGTGCCGGTGGAGATCCCGTAAAGACACATAAGCAGCTTTCTCCGTTTCCACTCCGCTTCAATGCCATACCCGGACATAAAAACGCCTGTGTTCTTTTGGGAACACAGGCGTTTCGTTTTTCATTTCAATGGAGGCCGGAGAATGAAGGACAGCGGAACAAGACGGCCCTCCAATCAGCCCTTGCGCTTCCGGCTCTCCTCCCACAGCTCCTCCGCCGCGGGCTTCCAGCTTTCCGCATAGGGCCGGCACTTGTCGCACAGGTGGTCCACCATCTCCGGGGACTGCAGATCCGTGGACTTGGCCCCCGTCTTCTTCACCATCTCCCGCAGCCGCTCCGGATTTTCCAGCATGGGACACGGCCGCAGCATGTTCTCATTGAAGGGCTGCCCGTCGTGGTAGGCCATGAACAGCGGGCTCTTCAGCGCTTCCAGCAGCGTGTGGTCGTGGATGTTCACGTTGGAGTAGTGGATAAACACGCAGGGCTCCACGTCTCCGGCGGCGTTGATGTGCAGGTAGTTCCGCCCGCCGGCGATGCAGCCTCCCACATACTCCGCGTCGTTCTGGAAGTCCATGCTGAAAATGGGCTTTGTCTTCCGGTAGGCACGGATCCGCTCATATACCGTCTTCCGCTGCTCCGGAGTGGGCAGCAGTTCCACCGCCGCGTCGTTTCCCACCGGCATGTAGTGGAAGAACCACACGAACAGCGCCCCCGCCTCCACGATCATGTCGAAGTAGGCTTCGCTGCTGATGTCGTCGTAGTTGGCGCTGGTGTAGCAGGTGGAGATGCCGAAGGGCAGCTTGTGGTCCTTGAGCAGCTTCATGGCCGCCTGCACCTTTTGGAAGATACCCTGGCCCCGGCGTCCATCGTTGGCGGCCTCAAAGCCCTCCAGGCTGATGGCCGGGATAAAGTTCTTCACCCGCAGCATCTCCTGGCAGAAGGCCTCGTCAATGAGGGTGCCGTTGGTGAAAGCCAAAAACTCGCAGTCCGGGTGCATTTCACAGAGGCGGATCAGGTCTGCCTTGCGCACCATGGGCTCTCCGCCGGTGTAGATGTACATATGGGTGCCCAGTTCCTTACCCTGGCGGATGATGCTGTCGATGGTATCCAGATCCAGGTTCAGGTTATAGCCGTATTCTGCCGCCCAGCACCCGGTGCACCGGAGGTTGCAGGCGGAGGTGGGATCCAGCAAAATGGCCCAGGGCACATTGCAGTTCTCTTTTTCCGCCACCTCCTTCTGCCGGGCACTGCCCTTGAGGGAGGCGTTGACCATAAAGTTCTGGAGGAATGCCTTGCGTACGCCTTCGTCCAGAGCAAAGATCTTCATGATCAGCTGGTACCAGTTTCCCTTTTCCGCGATGGCCTTGCGGATCACAGCCCGTTCCGGGGCATACCACCCCTCCGGGACAGCCTGATCCACTACCTGCATCGCCTTGGACAGATTGGCCTCCGGGTCTTTTTCCAGATAGTGCAGCACCGTGGCTACAGCGGCGGAAAATGCCGCGCCCTTCACACTCTTTGTCAAATCCATATCAGCTTTCCTCCATTTCTTTCTATAATTTATGCTGGTAAATCCATGTTCCCTCCACTTTTTCGGACAAATCCGTGATATTTAATGAGACATAACGGATTATAAAAAACCGCCGCTGGTTTGCTTTCAAACCAACGGCAGTTTTACAGCCATTCCCGCAAGCGGGAACCGCCCGTCCGGCAGCGCCGGGGAGCATTTCGGGGGTTCTGGCCCTCATTCTTCTCTTCTATTATAACATTCTGCAAATGGGATGCAAGGAAAATTTCCCCGGTGCCTTTGGTGTAGTCTCACAAAACAGCAGAACTCCCACCGCAAGCACCGTACTGATACGGAACGACAACAGTAAAAGCCGCTCTTCCCGTCACGCCGCCGCCAGCTGGCGGGCGAACAAACGGCGAAACAGCAAACGGGTAATGGGCCCGGCGGCGAAGAGATTCCAAAGCAGGGCCATGGGATAATTCTTCAGCACGGTTCCCACCCAATAGGCTGGCAGCTCTCCCCAACTTCCTCCTGCCATTACAACGGAAAACAGCACTGCCGCCACAGCACTCATGGTTGGACACATCACGAGTACGGTGCAGCAGGAGATGAAGATGGTATGAAGGAACGGGCTGTCCGCATTCCGGCAGATTTTTTCCGCCAGCTTATGCCCGATCCGGTTGCCCCACAGATTGGAAAAGAAAAACACAAAGATCCACATGTAGGCCGCCTCCAAAAGGGCATCCCAAAACACCCGGTTGGTCATCTGCGAAAGGCCGCCCTCTTTCAACGCCACATTATACACCTCCATTCCATATGCCATGGTGATCGACATGATGAGTCCAAAAATAATACCCTGGAACTTGGTTTTCGGCATAATAAACGCTCCTTTCAAAATAAAAAAGCGTGTCACGACGGATCTCGTCATGACACGCTTTGCGGAACACATTTGCTACACGCAGTTTGTATTATAGCGGTGCAAAATTAAAATGTCAAAGCAAAATTTCCATAGATTCCATAGAAAATCAGCAGCAGCCACCCGGAGAATCCCACAAGCCGGAACACTCTCTTCTCCCCAATATGGAAATTTTTCTTGCCCTCTTTAGGGAAATCATTGACATCCCTCGACAGTCTATGTATTATAATCATAGATCACCGATGTATCCTGCAAGGAGGTGCGCAGCTTGACGGAGTTTTTCAAATGGTGCGATACCGCAACCCGGCAGGTGCACTTTTTCTGGGACCGGAGCGACATCGCCGCAGAACTCACTGCCCACTACGAAGACCATGTGAAGGACCTGGAGCGGATCGGGTTTGACCATGACCTGGCTCTGGAGCGTGCTTTGGAAGCCATGGGAGACGCAGAAGAGGTAGGCCGGGCACTGGACCGGGTCCACAAGCCCCTTCTGGGGTGGCTGTGGCTCGTGAGCAAGGTCATGGTCACGGGTCTTATGCTGGTTGCCTTCTTCGTTTTTGGCAGCAACATGAACTGGTTTTCCCGCTTTACCCATCCGGCGCCCCGGGACGGGCAGTATGAGGCTGACGGCTTCTTTCGCTTTTCTCCCGGCGACTGGGAATGTGAACAGTCCGTCCGAGTCCTTACCGGAACGGGCGACTGTGTAGTGGAGCGCAGCGGCGACACCTGGTCGGTCCCCTACGCGGCAGTGTGGAAATGCGACTATCCCGGTGACAACGACACCCCGGGCTATACCCTCTACTGGACCACGGTGGCCCTGGCGCGGGACGACCAAAATCCCTTTGACTCTCCGCGCAGCGACTTTACGGAGGACCTGATCCTGACCGCTTCCGATGGGACCTATTACGACACCTACTACGACTATATCGGCACCGATGAAAACGGCAAAGTGATCCGGGGTCCCGCCGACGGGCGCCTGGCTGTCAGCCAAACCGCTTCCGATCCCTTCCGAACGCTCTACTACATCTCCTTTACGGGCCCCACGCAGGATGACCCGCCCGGCGCATGGTGCGAACTCTCCTACCCCTACGGCGAGCCATGGACCATCCACATCGACTGGGAGGAGGCGGTGTCATGAAGATTCCCAGGCTCAACCGAAAGCAAAAGTTCCTGCGCAACCTCCTGGTAACTGCAGTGCTGATCTTCTGCGTGGAGTGGCATGAGGGCTTCCCCGCCTGGCGGATGGAGACGGTGATGCGGCGGGCAGAGGACGCCTGGCTGCTGGAGCCCGTCACAAACCTCTGGTTTGAAGATGTGGACCGGTTCGGCCGGCCGGTGCTCTACGGGGAAAACAACGGCCAGCTGATCTCCATAGTCTACAAAGACGGCTTTCTTGGGAACTATCTGGAGGATGTCACCTTGTACCAGCCGGGATTTCGGTATATCATGGATTATCGGACGGAGGTCGACGGCGACTACGTCAGCCGCACCGCACAGGTGATCGGCTTTCTGGAGGACGCGGCGCGGATGGAACTGGAGTTGACCCCGAAAGACACCCGCGGAACACAGGGTACGCTGACCCTGGAAGGAACCAAAATCAATGACCACTGCTTTGCTTTCGCCTCCACACCGGAGGAAACGCAAGCCGCCGGAATCTTGTGGACCGAGGATCGCATCAGTTCCGGCGTGCTGCGGATCTATGACAGCACCGGGATCTTGCAGGAAACACGTACATACGATACTCTGAATTTCTATTTTGCCAATCAAAAAGGAGGGACAACATGAAAATCGACAAGAGCCTCATCAGCGGCAGCACTACCCTTTTGATTCTGTCCCTGCTGAGCCGGGAGGAACTATACGGCTACCAGATGATTACGGAACTCTCCCGCCGCTCCGACCACACCTTTGAACTCAAGGAAGGTACCCTCTACCCCATTCTCCACGGCCTGGAAGCCGACGGATTGGTGACAGTCCGGGAAAAAGCGGCGGAGACGGGCCGGATGCGCAAATATTACCGCATCACCAAAAAGGGCCTGAAAATGCTGGAGGAGAAAAAAGCGGAGTGGTCCTTCTTTGCCGAGAAGGTCAATGCAGTGATTTGCAGCACAGTGTAAAGGAAATTCACATCACACGAAGAAGCGTCCCTGGAGAGCTGGGGGCGCTTCCTTTTTTCCTCTTCTACCCGGAAAGAGGACTTGACAGATTTATTCTATAATTGTAGAATATCAATATACTACAAACGTAGAGGATTGATCCTGTGAAGCAGCCTATCCGCCGTCTGCCGGACGCCGAGCTGGAGGTGATGCAAGCTGTCTGGGCCTGCGAACCTCCGGTATTCCGCAAGAATCTGGAGGCCATTCTGGAGTCCACCCACCCTATGGCTGTCACCACCCTGCTGACCCTGCTGACCCGCCTGAGCGAAAAGGGCTTTATCTCCATCGAAAAAGACGGCCGCCGGAGCCGGTATGTCCCCCTGGTGACCCGGCAGGACTATCTGGCCGCCCAGAGCAGCACCTTCTTTCACAAGCTCTGTGGGGGAAATCTGTCCACCTTTGCCGCCGCCCTGTGTGAGAGCGGCCTGAGCCGGGAGGAGCTGGAGGAGCTGCGGGACCTGCTGGAAAGGGACGCCCTATGAGCCCGGAAACGCTGATACGGGGCTTTTTTGCCCTGTTGCTCTCCGGCGCCCTGGCGCTGGGGCTTTACTCCCGGGATGAACGGGAATCCCAGACGGATTCACACCTGCGCTACGCCCCCATCTTCCCTGCCATGCTGCTGCCTTTCTTCTTTGCTGCGGTGCTGCTGGGCTACCCCGTCCTGCAGTATTCCGACACCATTCAGAAGAAATTTCTCTCCCTGTCCTTTTCCATCTTCCTTCATATCAGTATCTACTACCTGCTTTTGATGGCACTGCTGCCCCTGCTGCGCCGGACCCTCCGTGCCCGCAGCTGCGCGCTTCTCTGGCTGCTGCCAAATTACCTCTATCTGACCCTGCAAAGCCCCATGCAACTCTCCCGCCCGCTCTGGGCACTCTCTGTACCGGACCGGGCTTTGAGAATCTTCTGTATGCTCTGGTTTGCGGGGGCCTTTGCCGTCCTGGGGTGGAACCTGCTCTCCCACCTGCTCTTCCGCCGGAGGATTCTGAGAGCCGCCCGGCCTGTCACGGACCCGGAAATCCTGTCTCTCTGGGAATCGGAGCAGAAATCCGCCGGGTTCAAAAAAGCGGGCTACCGCCTGGTGGTCTCCCCCGAGGTCCGCACACCCCTGTCCATCGGCTTTTTTCGCCCATCTGTCCGGGTGGTGCTTCCGAAGCAATCTTATGCCCCCGATGACCTGTCCCTGATCTTCCGCCACGAGCTGGTGCACATCGGGCGGCAGGACTGCTGGAACAAATTCTTTCTGGCGTTTTGTACCGCAGTATGCTGGTTCAACCCCCTGATGTGGCTGGCCATGCGCCGCAGCGCCGACGATCTGGAGCTGAGCTGTGACGAAGCCGTGCTGCGGGACGCCGCTTCGGAGACCCGCCAAGAGTATGCCCGTCTGCTGCTGCAGACTGCCGGAGACGAGCGGGGCTTCACCACCTGCCTGTCCGCCTCTGCCAAATCTCTGCGCTACCGGCTGCGCAGCGTGGTCAAGCCCGGCAGCCGCAGCCGCGGCATCGGGGTGATGTGCCTGATCTTTTTTCTCCTGATCATCAGCTGCGGCTATGTGACCATTGCCTACGGCTCCGGCACCGGAGAAACATACATTTTCTCTTCTCAGGATACCGCGGCGTTTGACCTCACCGGCACCAGTCTCAAAATCGACGGCAAATACAGTTCCCACGATTGCGCTGATCCGGAGGCGCTGAATCGCTATCTTTCCTCCCTGCAATTCCAGGAGATTGCAGGAAACTATACCTTCTCCACCGAGAAACAGGAGCTGGCCCTCACCTACCGCATACCAAGCGGTACCCGCTGGGTCAATCTCAGTGAGCACGCACTGACGGTCGCCAACTCCGGCGCGGGGAAAACCACATATCTCACTGCCTCCCCGGTGGATTGGGACTATATCGCCTCCATCTTCACCGCTGAGCCCATGGAAGTACCGCAGCTGATGGTATTCCTGGAAAGCAGCGACCCCGAGCATGGCAGCTGGTGGGATTATGCGGTCACCCGGGTCCTCTCCTGCACCTCGGACGGAGTTCCACAAGGTGTCCCCAAAGTCATGCACGGAGGCTCCGGCAGTCTGGGCGGTTATGATCTCACCGGCTTGCGGCTATACTTCCTGCCCCCAGGGTACTACCCGGAGGATCCTATGGAGATAGGCGGAGCCCTGACCCCCTCTGCCTGCACCATTCAGATCTCCGACTGGGAGCGTACGCAGTTTGATACCCTCTCCCCGGAGGCTGCGGAGGATGCCCTGGTGCTGCCTCCGTCCCCGTACGGCGCCCACTACACCGTGGATGCCACCCTGGAAGTGGGAAACACCATCTACGAGATGCGCTACTTCTTCGATATCGAACCGTCGGAAACATAGAAAAAGCCGGATGGAATGATTCCATCCGGCTTTTTTGATTTGCCTTACGCAAACTTGGGCAGGGTGTTTGCGCCGTGGGGCATCAGCGTAGCCCGCAGATCCTTGCCGCCGTTGAGCTCCCGGGACAGAGCCAGAGCCTCGTCCAGGGTCTTGACCACGTGGATTTTGGAGGTGCCGAAGTCGGCCTGATCCATACCGGTGACGGCAATCATATGATACTTCTCGGCGCTCTCGGCAAAGAGGTATCCGATAAAAGCACCGATGGAGAAGTTCTCCCGCAGAGCCTTCTCCCGATCCAGCATGGTGGGATAACCGGCAATCTGCTGCTGCGTGTCAGCATTGCCGAAGCCTTCCTCGGAGCGGGTCACCAGAATGATGGTTCCGCCGTCTTCCACCACCTCCAGAGCGTTGCAGAGGGTCTTGATGGTCTGGTAAAAGTTCAGATCCTTGGGGAAGCCGCCTGCGCTGGCGATGACCAGAGGGGTCTTCTCCTTGGCCGGCACGCCGTACATCCGATCCACCAGGTCGCAGGCCGCCCGGTGTGCGGTGACCCAGTTGCCGGCGAAGGCAGCAATGATCTGCTGATCGTCGTTGACCACCACGTTCACCAGGAAGGTGGGGTTGGCCATGGAACAGGCCTCCATCATGTCGGCGTGAACCGGGTTGGTCTCATTCATGTTGGCACTGCGGACATTGGGATTGGAGCCGCTGCCAATACCGGGGTTCAGGGCCAGGTTGTGGTTTTTCATAATGGTCTCCCGGCCGGCAATCCCCGGCAGAACGCTCTTGCGGCCACCGCCGAAGCCGGCCATGAAGTGGTACACCACACCGCCGGTAAGGATGATCTTGTCGCACGCCAGAGCACGCTTGTCCAGCCATACCGGGGTGCCCCGGGTGGTGGTTCCTACATAGGTGAGGTTGTCCTGGTCGGTGCACACGTGATCCACCAGCTCGATCCGGTCATAAACCTCACGGGTCACCAGGCCCATGTGCTCCTCCGGCGTCTGGCGGCGGTGCGTGCCGGTGGCGGAGATAATCAGCATGTCCTCATCCCGGATGCCGGCGGACTCCAGCTCCGCGATCAGAATGGGAATATAGGTCTCCGGAGACTGCCAGCGGCGGGTGACGTCGGAGATGACGATGCACACCTTGTCCCCGGCCTTCACCAGCTCCTTCAGCGGCGCGGAGTCGATGGGATGATCCAGGGCATAGCGGATGTGCTCCGCCGGCGTCCGCTGGGGCAGATCCAGCCGATTGGGCTCCAGCTCCGCCGCAATCAGCTCCGGGGGCAGATGAACCTCAAATTCCTCCGTTCCGCATTTCATAGGTTCTGCCATATGGAAGATCACGTTCCTTTCCAAATACCACGCTTTGCGCGGCAGAATTTTCTCCCCATAGTATAGCGCTCTCACGTCAAAAAGTCGAGCATGTTTTCTGCAAATCCACAGAAAACCCCGGACAGACCTCTGTCTGTCCGGGGTGCGCTTTTCCAATCGAAATCAATATCCGTTGACCATGATATCCAGCACTTTTCCGGCCACGGTGCCGGCCACAGAGGAGCCGCCGCCGCCGTTTTCCACCAGCACCACGAAGGCGTAGGGAGTGTCTTCGTTGCGCAGGAACCCAGCGAACCAGGCATGGGGCGTCTCGCCCTCCCCCACCTCCGCGGTACCGGACTTGGCACAGATGTCCATATTGGGGAAGCGGCCGGTTCCGTAGGTGCGTTCCACGTTCTCCGCCATCATATCCGCCATCTGGGCGGCGGTGTCGGAGGCGATCAGCGTCCCGGTGTGACGGGTCAAATGGGGCAGGGACGGCAGGCCCAGAGAGCTCACGGTCTTTTCAATGAGATAGGGCTTGGCGGCCTTTCCGCCATTTGCAATCGCCCCCATGTACACCATCAGGGCACAGGGATTCACCTGATCCTTGCCCTGGCCCACACCGGCCCAGCCCAGCTGTCCGGCGGAGGTATCGTCAAAGGAGAATGTCCCCCGGGCGGTGGGCAGGCCATTGACGGAATAGCTGTCCGTCAAGCCGGCCTTCTCCGTGTACTTCTCCATCACATTGGCTCCCAGCTCCTCCGCCAGCTGAGCGAAGACCACATTGCAGGAATTGGCAAAAGCATCGTGGATGTCTTCCTGGCCGTGGGTACCAGAGCAGATGATGGTCTCATCGCCGATCTGTACCGAGCCCTCGCAGGTCCAGGTGCGGGAGAAAAGGTCCGGGATCTCCTCCATGGCCGCCGCCAGCGTCACCGTCTTGTAGACGGAGCCGGGGGTAAAGGAGGAGGACAGGAAACGGTTGAGATAAGCGCCCTCATAGCGCTCGTTGGTCTCGATGTCCTCCGGCACGTTCAGCGGATCGTAGCTGGGGGCAGAGACCATACACAAAATCTCGCCAGTTTTATAATTGTATACCGCCACAGTTCCCGCATGGCCGTTCAGCGCCTGATAGGCCTCATAATTGTACCGGGCATCGATGGTAAGATAGAGGTCGTTGCCCCGCTCCGCCCCGAACGCACCATTGAGAAGATCGTAGCCTGTGAGCTTGTCGGCAAAGGCATTCAGGGCACCGGTGCCGATGTTGCCCTGCAGGTCTCCCACCGCGTGGAGGGTGGCCTTGCGGACGGTGGCGTCGCTGTAATAGGTGCGCTCCCCGTTCTCCACCGTGGAGAGAATGTCTCCGTCCCGATCCAGAACGGTGCCGCTGGCCAGGACGCCGTTGGTATAGAGGTGGCTGTTGAATGCCGAGGAGGCCCAGCTGCCCCCCTGGGTGAAATACTTCCACAAAAAGATGCCCATTCCCAGCGCCAGGGCCAGGGCCAGAGCCAGACAGACCACGGCACGCCGCTCAATCTTCCGCATGATCCGCCTCCTCTCTTTCCTCCATGCCGAAAGGATCCTCCACCGGGGCCGCCCGGCGGTGGGCCTCCTCCGTCAGCTGCCGCTGGGGCGCCCGCCGGATCGCGAAACTGGCATTCTCACGGGTATCCGTGGCCTTCAAAAACGCCAGCAGTCCCCAGGCAGACATCATGGCGGAGCCGCCGTTGGAGACAAAGGGGAAGGTCACGCCCGTCAGGGGCAGCAGATCCACGGAACCGAACACGTTTAGGCAGGTCTGGAACACCAGCAGCGAACCTGCAGCACAGGCGGCAATCGTATAGAAGCTGGATCTGCCCACCCGGATGGTTCGCACGGCAAAAAAGGCCAGCACAATGATGGAGGCCACCGCCAGTACGGCGATGATCAGCCCCCACTCCTCGCAGAGCATGCCGAAAACCAGATCCGTATCCGCTGCGGCCACCCGGTGGAGCCAGCCCTCCCCGGCTCCCATGCCCAAAAGGCCGCCGGAGGCGGCAGCGGACATGGTGCGGGTCTGCTGATAGCCGGTGGTGGAGGCTGCCTCCCAGGCATGGCCCCAGGTGGCAAAGCGGTCCAGAATGTAAGGCTTAAAGGTCACGATCAGCCCTGCGCCGAACACGGCCCCGCCGCAGATGAGAGACAGTGTCGCCCAGTCCCCGGACCGGAGGTAGGCGATCACCAAAAACGTGATGAAGAAGATGGCCGCCGTGCCGAAATCGCTCATAATGCCCAGCAGCCCGATGCAAACGCCGGTGAGGACGATGAACAGCGTCAGGTTCCGGCGGCGGAAGAGCCGCTCCAGGGTGGCGGATCCGGCAAAGATATAGCAGATTTTAGCGATCTCCGAGGGCTGGAAAGACATCCCCCCCAGAGAGATCCAGTTGACGGCGCCGTACTTGCGGTTGCCCACCACCAGGGTGATGCCCAGAAGCCCGATGGCCGCCGCCGCCATCAGCCAGCGGTAGCGCTGGACCCGGGAAAGATCCCGCAGGAAAATGCCCAGCACCAAAAACAGCCCCAATCCCAGCAAAATCGCCAAAAACTGCTTGAAAAGGCTCTCCTGGGCACTGGAAGCCGTCACCGACAGGGACAATGTGCACAGGAAAAAGGCGATGGTCTCCAACTCAAAGCCCACGCAGCGGGTTGCCCGCAGGGCCACAAAATACAGCCACATTAAAATGGTCAGTCCCAAAAAGGCCAGTGGGATGCCGACCGTTGCCTCGGAGCCCTCGGAGACGATCAGCTGCAGGCACGCCAAGACCTGGAACACCGTCAGCCACAAAAAGGAGGGCCAGATGGCAGCGGGACGCTCCGCCCGCCGGCGGGCCTCCAGCTCCTCCCGCTCCGCCACGGTCTGGGGCAGGAAGATCAGCGGTACGCCGCCCAGGGTAATGGTGTCTCCCAGCTTCACGGGGGCGGAGCCATTCACCGGCTCTCCATTGACCTGCGTGCCGCCTTTGGAGTCCAGGTCATAGACCGTCCACTCCCCGCTCTCCCCCCGGCACAGTGCGGCGTGCTGACGGGAAATGCTGGGATAATTCAAATAGATATCGGCGGACTTTCCCCGTCCGATGATATTCTCCCAATGGGTCAGCAGCAGAGGCGTCCCGTTGGGCAGGCTCAGCTGCCCCCAGGTCTCCGGCGTATGGGGGATCCGCAGCAGTGAGCGCACCGCCCGCCACAGGATCATGACTGCCAAAACCGGAAATAAAAACCGCACGAAAGCGGTGTACCACTCCCCTGCCACGGGGTATGCCGCCAGCAGTGCCGTCACCTGATCCAAAAGCGCCTGCAGCGGCATTGTGGTTCCATCCACGCGCTCCGCCTCCTTTCATTTTTTCAAAAAGTACATGTAGTATAGCATTTTTTGTGGGACGTGTACAGCCCCGCATTGCTTTTCCGCACATTTTCCAGCGGGAATTTCACATTAACTCTTGACCTTCCGTGTAAAATCCATTAAAATATTTGAGCGTGCATGAAAACTTCTAAAAAAGTCTATGCCGACTTTTACCAGTTTTGCCGATATATCATCACGAAAGGCCGATCAACATGAATCATCCCTACAAGACGCGGGAGGGCGGCGCCACGGTGACAATCTTCGTCCCCTATGATTGTAAGAACCATTGCCCTTTCTGCATCAATAAAGGAGAGTATGCGGATCTGACGGGTTTCTCTGCGGAGAAGATCTGCCAGAGCATCCGCCGGATGGACGCCATCACGCCGTATTGTGATTTTGTCTTCACCGGCGGCGAGCCCCTGGCGGATTTGGACACTCTCCAGATGATGCTGGACGAGATCCCCACCACCCACAAGGTCTATATCAATACCACCCTCCCTGTTTCCGAGCACACCACTGAGGAGGATATCTTGGCCTTTGCCCAGCGCAACAAGGACAAAATCACCTGCATCAATGTCTCCCGGCATATGCAGAAGTACGTGGTGGAATCCAACGACTCCCTGCTGGCCCGGCTGCCCGTTCCCTTCCGGATCAACTGTGTGCTTTACAAGAACTATCCCGCTGAAAACCTGGTGCCCTATATGGAGCGCTTCCGCAAGATCCCCGGCGCCTCCATCCAGTTCCGCTTCGACTACACCGCCACCACCCCCGAAAACCTCTATGAGGAGGAGGGTGACAAGATCCTCCATGATCTCAAGCAGGTGGCCCGGTACACCGGACTGGACGGCTGCCGGATGCGCTGCGGCTTCCATTTCGATTACAAGGGCATGGAACTGACCTATCACAAGACCCTGCCCTATTCTACCATCGTGGAGACCGATCCCACCGATGGCGTCACCTATGATATCCTCTATGATATCCTCATCAAGCAAAACGGCGACATCCACTCTGACTGGGACGGCACCATGATGGACGTGGACGCCTATGAGAAAGTGGTCTTCGAGCCCTATGACCTGAAGTGGCTGGCTCGGATCGCCTAATCACATTCCACAAATTACGGAGCGGCGGAACATTCCGCCGCTCTTTCTTTCAGGAGGTCATCCATGAAAAAGATTGAGACGGTAGGCATCATCGGGTTGGGCGCTCTGGGGACCCTGTACGCCCACTTGTTCACAGAGGCGCTGGGCCCCGGGCACGTCCTCATTCTGGCGGACAAGGCCCGCACGGAGCGTTACCGCAGCCAGGAGCTGTGCTATAACGGCCACCCCTGCTCCTTCCATTACGAGGATGCCGCCCAGCGGAAGGAGCCCGTGGATCTGCTGCTTTTCGCCGTGAAGTTTGGCGGTCTTCCCGCCGCCATAGAGACTTGCCGTCATCTGGTAGGGCCGGAGACCACCCTCCTCTCGGTTCTCAACGGCATCGCCAGCGAGCCCATGCTGGGGCAGGCTTTCGGTCCGGAGAAAGTGGTCTGGTGCGTGGCCCAGAAGATGTCTGCCAAGAAAGAGGGCAATCAGGTAACGGTGGATCCGGTGGGCGAGCTGGCCCTGGGGGTTCCTGCCGGGCAGGCGGACGATCACCTGCAGCGTCTGAGTGCCTTTTTTGACGTCATCCGCTTCCCCTACGTCCTTCACCCGGACATCCGCACCCACATGTGGAGTAAGCTCCTGTGCAACACCGGCTGCAACCAGGCCACCATGGTCTTCCAATGCGGCTACGGCGGCGTACAGGTCCCCGGCAAAGCCCGGGATGCCATGCTGGGTGCCATGCGGGAGGTGGTGGCCGTGGCCAATGCCGAGGGGGTAGCCCTGTCGGAGGCGGATATCGACGGGTGGCTTTCCATCATTGACCACTTCCCTGCCGACGGGGAACCCTCCATGCGCCAGGACGGCAAGGCCCACCGCAAAAGCGAGGTGGAGCTCTTCTCCGGTACCATCCGCCGTCTGGCCCAGCAGCACAATATCCCTGTTCCGGTAAATGAATGGTTTTATCAAACCATTCAGAATATGGAATCCCAATACTGAGAAAAGGACGCTCCTTTCGGGAGCGTCCTTTTTTGATTTCCTTACCGCAGGAAGATCCGCTTCCCGCCCCGGTACTCCCGCACCACACCGATGCGCTGGGCACTGGGGACGCAGCCTTGAAGCTCTTTGTACAGTGCCTCCGCGTCCGCCGGATCCACTGCCATCAGAAGACCGCCGGCAGTCTGGGGATCGTAGAGCACATCCTGCCGGCAAAGCTCCGTCTCTCCAGCGTCCACCCAGGGCTCCGCAAAGGAGCGGTTGCGGTACATGCCGGCAGCCAGAATCCCCATCCGGGCCAGCTCCACCGCCTCGGGAATCAGGTCGATATCCGCCACATGGAGTTCGATCTCCACATCGCTGCCCTGAGCCATCTCACAGGAGTGGCCCAGCAGGCCGAAGCCCGTCACATCCGTGCAGGCGTGGACACGGTACTTCACCATGGCATCCCGGGCGGCCTTGTTGAGGGTGGTCATCAGCTTCTGGGTCAGGGCAATGCCCTCCTCCGATGCCATCTCCGCCTTGGCGGCGGTAGTGATGACACCGATGCCCAGCGGTTTGGTGAACAGCAGTACATCCCCCGGCTTCGCCCCGGAGTTGGTGAGGACCCGGTCCGGATGGACAAAGCCCGTCACCGCCAGACCGTACTTGGGCTCGTCATCCAGGATGCTGTGGCCGCCGGTAATCAGGGCCCCTGCCTCGTAGACCTTGTCGTAGCCGCCCCGGAGCAGCTGATGAACCGTCTCCTTGGACATGGACTCGGGAACCGCCATGATATTCAGGCACAGCTTGGGCTCGCCGCCCATGGCGTACACATCGCTCAATGCGTTGGTGGCGGCAATCTGTCCGAAGAGGTAGGGATCGTCGGCAATGGGCGGAAAAAAGTCCACCGTCTGCACCAGGGCCAGATCGTCGCTGACCTTATACACTGACGCGTCGTCGCTCTTGTCAAATCCCACCAACAGATTGGGGTCCTCATGGACCCGGATGCCGTCCAGCAGCTGGGCCAGGACTCCCGCTCCCACCTTGGCGCCGCAGCCGGCGCACTTGGCAAGCTTTGTCAGCTTTACTTCATTTTCTGCCATACATTGTCCTTTCCGCCGCTCTTGCGGTCACGGTTTCTCTTCCAGTGCGCCTGTGAGATTCAAAATGGCCTCCAGCACGCCGCCGCCCACCGCCAGGGCCTTGTCGCTGGCGCAGTAGCAATGCTTGATCTCGCACCGGGGATCGATGTCTCCGGACTTCATCCCCTTGTGGACAGGCGTGCCGTCCGCCAGAATGCCCCGCAGGACGCCGTCCAGGGTGCAGACCATGGGCTCGCCGTTCACCGTGGCGGCCACGTCACCCATCTTCACCTGGGCGCCGATGTCCAGCAGCTGATGGAAAATCCCATCCGCCGGGGCCCGAAGCACCCGCTCTCCGGCAAAGCCGCCGATGAGCCCCGGGATGCCGGTGTTGGGGATGGCGCTCCCCTCATGGATCACCCGGCCCAGATAGTGGCCCCGCATGGTCTCCACCACCGCGTGGCAATCCACTCCGGCGGTGAAGCCGGGGCCCACGCCGATAACCACCGGCGCGTCGGTGATCTTCGTGCCCAGGTTCCGCTTGGCCAAGATGGCATCCACCACCGCGTCAGGCCGCAGCACGGGGATGCATTTCCCCTCCGGATCCGCCAGAACCGGGATCACGCCCTCCTTCAGCAAAGCCAGAGCCTGCTTGGGGTTCTCTGCCTGCCGGGCCGTCACATCCTCCACCGTGGCCTCCCCGTGGACGATGGCTTGGGAAAAGCACACCGTCCGCCGGATGGCAGTGGGGGCCGGGATCTCCGTCATCACCACCCGGATATGGGCCCGCCACAGCCGCAATGCCACGCCGGTGGCCAGATCTCCGGCGCCGCGAATCACTACCAGCATAAGAAATACTCCTCTCTTTGCAGGCTGCCCGCCAGGACGGGCCGTTCCAACAGTCTTGCCAGCACCCGGGCGTTCTCCCGGGCCTGGGGCGTTTCCGCCTGATTCACATAGATCAGGCCTCCCAGCTTCTCCGCCCGGAGAACCGCCGCTTCCGTCCGGGGTGTTGCCTCTGCCGTCTCCGGAACTCCCGCCAGGGCCGCGTAGCGTTCCGGCCGGTGGGCGGCCCGGGCGATGGGCTGCCCGAACCCCGACGCCCCCACCACACAGATCGCCTGATTGGCTTCCGGCGGGATCACCGGCTCGTGAGGGGCATGGGCTTTCAGAGGACGGCGGGCGGCACCGTCGGCCTCCGCCAGCACATAGTCAAACATGGCGGCAAGCTGTGCCATGGGAAGCTCCGGTGCGGTGAGCTTCTCCGTTCCCGGCACCGGGGTCCCGGCACACACCAGCCGATGTTTCTCTCTCAGCATCTCCAGTTCCGCCGACGTCCGGGCACAGGGCAGATCCGGAAATGGCAGGATCTTCGTAGTGGTGCACACCAGCACGTGTTTCCCGTCTGCCGCCAATTCTCCACCCAAAGTCCGCAGCAACGTGGTCTTGCCCCCACCGCCGATGACGGCGGTAACGCCGGGCCGGATATCCAACAGGCTCGCCAGTTCCATGCCGCCGCCTCCCCTTTCGTTCTTCTTTCCATAGAATAGCACTTCCCCCTGCAAGCGTCAAGAACGCGGGTGTACCACCCCGTATTTCAAAAATCCTTCCGGGGTGCAACTGACGGTTGCTAAAATTTCAAGCCCGCTTGGTGGACATTTCTGTGGTTCTTTGGTACTCTGTGACCAGGAAAAGGAGGAGCAAGCATGAGCCTTGGAAGCAACATCAGCCGTCTGCGGGCGGAAAAACACCTCTCACAAGGAGATCTGGCGGAAGCCTTGGACGTCTCCCGCCAGTCTGTCAGCAAGTGGGAGACAGACGGAAGCGTGCCGGATCTGGACAAGCTGGTAAAGCTGAGCCGGATATTCGGGGTGACGCTGGATGAGTTGGTCACCGGAACGCCACCGGAAAATTCGTCAGATGACACCACCGCTCCAGCAGCCGCAACCATCCAGCCACCGGCAACAGGCAATCTTCCGGGGCGGAAAGTCGCAGGCATCGTCCTGCTGTGTATGGCGTTTGTGACGGTACTGGTGTGTACCGTGGCCGGCGGACTGCTGGAGGGGCTGATCCTCTGTACCCCTTTTCTATCCTGCGGTGTCATCTGTTTCCTGGCCAAAAAACGTCCGGGTCTCTGGTGCGCCTGGGCCGTGTATCTCCTGGTGGAGGTCTATCTCCGCTGGGCCACCGGCATCACCTGGCAGCTGACTTTGTTCACCCTGTCCTTCACACCGGAACAAAACTATATCCGCCTTCTGATGGCCTGGATTCAACTGATCGTGATGCTGGTGATGTTCCTGGTGACCATCCGTGCGTTCCGCCGTGTCCGCGTGGAACCCAGAGGCCGGAATGTCGTGTGTCTCATCAGCGGGTGGGCAGCCCTGATTCTGCTGAACGCTCTGAAAAACTGGCTTGATACCCATCTGTATCAAATTCCGGAGTTCAGTTTCAGCCTGGGTCTGCGTCTGCTGCCACAGGCCGTGGATGTGCTGTTTCTGGTATTTTTCACCGCTTTGCTGACAGTTACCGTATGCACCATCCGCACACGAATCGCCGATACCAAGGGGACGCCGTAAGGCGTCCCCTTTTTCTTGACTTTTCCCAGGAAACCTCTATAATAATAGCAGCACCGTTTACCTAACTTGAGTATCACGACAGGAGGACGCCATGCTGGATGGGTGCGGACGGACAATCGATTACCTGCGGCTGAGCGTCACCGACCTTTGCAACTACCGCTGCCGCTACTGCATGCCGGAGGAAGGCGTTGTAAAGCGGGATCACCGGGATATGCTCTCTCTGGAGGAGCTTGCCGAAATTGCAGGAGCTTGTGTGCACTGCGGTGTAAAGAAAATTCGCTTAACAGGCGGAGAGCCTCTGGTACGCCGGGGACTCGTGGAACTGTGCCGCCAGCTACGTGCCATCCCTGGACTGGAGGAGCTGTGCCTCACCACCAACGGCTCCCTTTTGCCCCAGCTGGCAGCCCCGCTGCGGGAAGCCGGACTGGATCGATTGAACATCAGCCTGGACACCTTGCGGCCGGATCGCTTCTCAGAGATGACCCGGCTGGGGAGCCTTTCGGAAGTTCTCTCCGGTATCCGGGCAGCGGAGAACGCCGGGTTCCGGGATCTGAAATTCGACACCGTTCTCATCGGCGGCTTCAACGACGATGAGATCGAGGATTTTGTAAACCTTACCCGGGAGCACCCCTGGGAAGTGCGGTTCATTGAGCTGATGCCCATGGGCCCCTGTGCCGCATGGGACAAGTCCTGTTTTCTCCCTGGAGATGCTGTTCTGAAAAGGATACCTACTTTACAGCAGATTGCATCCAGAGGCGTGGCCCGGCGGTATCAGCTGCCGGGAGCCGTGGGTACCGTGGGACTGATCTCCCCGGTGAATCACGACTTCTGTGCCCAGTGCCGCCGCATTCGGGTAACGGCGGACGGCAAGCTGAAAGGCTGTCTCCACAGCCGTGAAGAAATCAATTTGCGGGGGCTCCACGGCCCGGCACTGGAGGACGCCATCCGCCAGGGGATCCTCCACAAGCCGGAGCGCCATCATCTGGCGGAGCGCCGGAGCGATACCCCGCGCAACATGAATCAAATTGGAGGCTGAACCGTGAGCGAGCTGACCCATTTCAATGAACAGGGCCGGGCAAAGATGGTGGACGTGACGGACAAGGCCGTCACCCACCGCACCGCTGTGGCCGCCGGGGAGATCCATATGGCTCCCGAGACCCTGCAAAAAATCAAGGACGGCACCATGAAAAAGGGCGATGTTCTCTCTGTCGCCCAGGTGGCGGGCATCCAGGCCGCCAAGCACAACTGGGAGCTGATCCCCATGTGCCACCCTCTCCCCCTTACCGGCATTGACATCACCTTCGCCCTGTCGGATGATCCCTGCATGGTGGAGATCCGTGCTACCGTCACCTGCACCGGCGTCACCGGCGTGGAGATGGAGGCCCTCACCGCAGTGTCAGTGGCGGCTCTGACCATCTATGACATGTGCAAGGCCGTCCAGAAGGACATGCGCATCACCAATATCCGCCTGCTGGAAAAATGCGGCGGCAAAAGCGGAGACTACAAAATAAAGGAGTGAGCCACTTGGCCACTGTCGTATCCGTCAATATCAGCGAAAAAAAGGGGACTATCAAGCATCCCGTTCCGGAAATCCAGCTGAAACTGCGTCACGGCATCGTGGGAGACGCCCACGCCGGAGACTGGCACCGACAGATCTCCCTCCTGGCAGAGGAAAGCGTGGACACCATGCGTGCTGCCTGCCCTATTCCTCTGGACGCGGGGGTCTTTGCCGAAAACATCAATACCCGGGGTATCGACCTGAAATCTCTGCCCATCGGCACCCATCTGCGTATTGGGGAGACGGAGGTGGAGGTGACCCAGATCGGTAAGGAGTGCCACAGCGACTGCGCCATCAAGAAGGCGGTGGGCAAGTGCGTCATGCCCACAGAGGGCATCTTTGCCGTGGTGGTGAAAGAAGGCACCGTCCGGGCCGGAGACGAAATTGAAATCCTGGAGGCGGAGAAATGAAACTCATCAAAACCGAGGATGCCGTGGGCCATGTGCTCTGCCACGACCTCACCCAGATCATCAAAGATCAGTACAAGGACGCCCGGTTCCGCAAAGGCCATGTGGTGACACAGGAGGATATCCCGGTGCTGCTCTCCATGGGCAAGGAGCACCTGTACGTCTGGGAGATGACGCCGGGAATGCTCCACGAAAATGACGCCGCCGAGCGGCTGTATGCCCTGTGCGTGGGCGACCACATGGACCGCAGCGAGGTGAAAGAGGGCAAGATCGAGCTGAAAGCCGCCTGTGACGGCTTGTTTCGGGTAAATTCCGAAAAGCTGATGGCCGTCAATTCCATTGAGGACATCATGATCGCCACCCGGAAGGGCGGAACCGCCGTCCGCAAGGGCGACAAGCTGGCAGGCATGCGGGTGATCCCCCTCATCATCCCGGAGGAGAAGCTGCAAGCGGCGGAGCAGGCCGCCGGGGATACGCCCCTGCTGGAGCTCAAGCCCTGGGTACGGCGCACTGCTGCCATCGTGGCTACCGGCAGTGAGGTGAAAAAGGGTCTCATTCAAGATACCTTCACCCCGGTGGTGAAGGACAAGCTTGCATTTTACGGTATCGAGACCCTCTCTGTCTCCTACTCCGGCGACGGGGTGGAAAACGTGGCAAATGCCATTGCGGAAGCCCGGGCCACCGGCGCCGATGTGATCCTCTGCACCGGGGGCATGAGCGTGGATCCCGATGACAACACTCCCGGTGGGATCAAGGAAAGTGGGGCAAAGATCATCACCTACGGCGCTCCGGTACTGCCCGGCGCTATGTTCCTGCTGGGCTACTACGACGACGGAACCCCTGTCATGGGCCTCCCCGGCTGCGTCATGTACGCCGGCGCCACCATCTTCGATCTGGTGCTGCCCTTTGTGGCAGCGGATGTGCCGGTGACCCGGCAACAGATCGTGGCTCTGGGCGAGGGCGGGCTGTGCCTGGGATGCAAGCCCTGCCACTGGCCGGCGTGTCCCTTCGGAAAATAAAGTGCGTTTGATATGCGCCGTATCTGCGGCGCATATCGTTCCCACATCGTTATTCTCAAGTGAATATCACGTTAGTTCAACACCGCCCTTGCATTGGCGGACAGAACATATTATCATCAGAAAGGAAGATCCCCCATGAAAAAAGCGCTGTCTTTACTGCTGGCCCTGTCCATGGTACTGGCCCTCACCGCCTGCGGATCCTCTGCACAAGAGGAAACCACGGATCCTGCCGAAAAAGAGACCCAGGAAGCCGCCGAGCCTGTGGAGCTGTATGTCTTCGCCGCCGCCTCCCTGGAAGAATCCCTGAACCAGGCCATTGCTGCCTATGAAGCGGCCAATGAGGGCGTTACCATTGTACCCACCTATGACTCCTCCGGCACCCTGAAGACCCAGATCCAGGAGGGAGCCGACTGCGATGTTTTCATCTCCGCCGCTCCCAAGCAGATGAACCAGCTGGATGCCCAGGGCGGTGAGGAGAATACCGAGGGGTTGGACTTCGTAGACAGCGCCACACGGCTGGATCTGCTGGAAAACAAAGTAACGCTGGCTGTTCCCGAGGGGAATCCCAAGGGGATCGAAACCTTTGACCAGCTTGCGGAACTGCTCCAAAGCGGTGATGTGATGCTGGCCATGGGCAACAGCGACGTCCCCGTAGGCCAGTACACCCAGAAGATCTTTGCCTACTACGGGATCGATGAAGCCGCCATTGCTGGCTGCATTACATACGGCTCCAACGTCAAGGAGGTCACCACTCAGGTAAGCGAAGGGGCAGTGGACTGCGGCATCATCTACGCCACCGACGCATTCTCCGCCGGCCTGACCGTGGTGGACGAAGCCACCGCCGACATGTGCGGCCAAGTGATCTATCCTGCCGCCGTCATGAAGAACAGCGCCAATCCCGAGGCCGCCAAGGCATTCCTGGACTTCCTCTCCACGGATGAGGCCCTTGCCTGTTTTGAGGCCGTGGGCTTCTCTCCCCTGGTCTGAGCCGCGGAATCCTAAACCTGCGTAATGACCGGGGAGCGGACACATCCTGTCCGCTCCCCGGTTCTCCGCATTGCCTTGCTAGGCAATCTTTCCCATTCCCTCTCAGGAGGTTCTGCGTATGGACTGGTATCCCCTTTACAATTCGCTGCGTATCGCCGCCATCTCTACGGTGGCTGTGTTCTTCCTGGGCATTTTTACGGCCTACTATATTGCCAAGCTTCCCCGTCTGGTAAAAGGCGTACTGGATGTGGTGCTGACGCTTCCGCTGGTACTGCCCCCCACAGTGGTAGGCTGGCTGCTGCTGATCCTGTTGGGGCCCAAGCGCCCCCTTGGTGCCTGGGTGCTGGAAACCTTCGACGTCAAACTGGTGATGACCTGGTGGTCCGCCATCTTTGCCACGGTGGTGGTGGCATTCCCCCTGATGTACCGCACCGCCCGGGGCGCCTTCGAGAGCTTCGACCACACTCTGGCGGAAGCCGGGCAGACTCTGGGGCTCTCCAATACTTATATCTTCTGGCGTATCCGAATGCCGGTGTGCCGCCAGGGCATCCTGGCAGGGACGGTGCTGGCCTTTGCCCGGGCCCTGGGCGAGTATGGCGCCACCTCCATGATCGCCGGATACACCCCCGGACGTACCGCCACCATCTCCACTACCGTCTACCAACTCTGGCGCACCAACGACGACGCCGGCGCTCTGCGCTGGGTGCTGGTGAACATCGCCATCTCCGCCGTCTTTTTGCTGACGGTCAATCTGTTGGAAAGCCGACAAAAGCGGAATGGAAAGGAGGTACTGGCCTGATGCTCCATGTGGATATCCGAAAAACACTGGGCGCGTTTCATCTGGAAGCCCGGTTTGACGCGGAAAATGAGGTCCTGGCCCTGCTGGGCGCTTCCGGCTGCGGGAAATCCGTGACCCTCAAGTGCATTGCCGGGATCCTGACCCCAGATGAGGGCCAGATCACTCTAGATGGCATTCCCCTCTTTGACAGCGCCGCCAAAATCGATCTTCCGCCCCAGCGGCGGCAAGTGGGCTATCTCTTTCAGCAGTATGCCCTTTTCCCCAACATGACGGTTCGGCAGAACATCGCGGTGGCAGTCCGGGAGAAATCCCGCCGCACAGCTGCCGTAACGGAACTGCTTCGCCGCATGGAGCTGGAGGCAGTGGCGGAGCTGCGGCCCCATCAGCTCTCCGGCGGCCAACAGCAGCGCTGCGCCCTGGCCCGGATCCTGGCATCAGAGCCTCGTGCTATTTTGCTGGACGAGCCCTTCTCTGCCCTGGACAGCTACCTCAGACAGCAGCTGGAGTTGGAATTGGCGGACACCCTCTCCGCTTTCCCCGGCACCGTGGTGTGGGTCTCCCACGACCGGGGCGAGGTCTATCGCAACTGTAACCGGGTGTGTGTCATGGATCATGGCCGCACCCAGCTGCCGGCAGATACCGCCGATCTATTTGCCCATCCGTCCACGGAAGCTGCCGCCCGTCTCTCCGGATGTGAGAACTTTCTGGATGTTCTGCCGGGAAACGGCACCCTGGTCATTCCCCAGTGGGGTGTTACCCTCTCCTGTCCTGACGTTCCTCCCTCCGTGCGTCGTGCCGGTATCCGTGCCCGCCGGGTGATCCCATCGGAAGCAGGGGCTTTCAACGCCATTCCCTGCACCGTAGAGCGGGTAGTGGAGGATCTGACCGCCGCTGCCATACTGCTGCGGCCGGAAAATTCCGCCTCCGGTGCCCCCCTTCTGCGGATGGAACTGGACAGGACAGCATGGAGGACCATAGGGGCCCCATCCCGGCTTACCGTATCTGTTGCACCGGAAGATATTCTTTTATTTCAATAACTGTAAAGGAGAATTGCCTTATGTTTACAGCCGCCGTCATCACCGTCAGTGACCGCAGCTTTCGAGGAGAACGCCCCGACGCAGGCGGCCCTCTTGTCGCCGAAATACTCCAGTCCGCCGGGTATAAAATCCAGACCGCCCTGGTGGTACCGGATGAACAGATCCGTATCGAAGCCGCCCTGCGGGCACTGTGTGATGAGCACCCGGTGAATCTGATCGTCACCACCGGCGGCACCGGCTTCTCTCCACGGGACGTAACACCGGAAGCCACCCTGGCTGTGTGCCAGCGGCTGACGCCGGGGATCCCGGAGGCCATGCGCTATGCCTCTATGCAGATCACACCCCGGGGAATGCTCTCCAGGGCTCAGGCAGGTATCCGGGGCGGAACCCTGATCGTGAACCTTCCAGGATCCCCCAAAGCTGCCAAGGAGAATTTAGAGGCAGTCCTCCCCACCTTGGCTCATGGCCTGGAGATGCTCTCCGGTGCCCCCGCTGACTGCGCCGCCCTCAAGGACTGACCTGCTGCGAAGATGTCCCCCTCCTTTCCCGGTAGGTTTTGATGAAACATACAAAAAGGACGCCTCAAATTGAGGCGTCCTTTTTTCCGTCAGGTTCCGCTGTTCCAGAATCCGCTCCACCAATCATCCCCGGTATTGCCGGTATTTCCACCACCGGAATTTCCACCGCTGGAATTTCCACCGGTATTGCTTTCGGAGTTTCCGTTGTTGGAATCATCCATATTCTCGTCTCCGAATCCGCCGGAGGGATCATAGTTGGGATCATTGGGATCAATGGCGGGATTCTCTCCGTCCTCTGGATTCTCCGGTACCACAGTTTCCGAGGAGTGAACCGTGCAGCCAGTCTCCGCAAAGGCCTCCTCCACGGTGCTCAGCAGATACGCATCGTCATCCGCTTTGATATTGGGTCCGTAGTCCTCCCGGACGTGATCCAGAAATGCCCTCTGCGCCACAGAGCTCTCCGGGCAGTACTCGCCTGCCAGGCAGTCGCCCTCTGTGCAGTAATCCCGCACCACGTGCATGGTACAGGTCTCGGTGGGCGCTGTTCCCGCCGCCACCGTCACCGATTGGATCCGATCCTGCCGGGGATCCAGGGCGCAGGCTTCACCAGCCAGCATGCCGCTGTCCTTGCAGACTTGAACAGTAACCAGCCCGCTGGAAGGCGTTTCAAAATCCTTGTAGGGCAGGTCTTCATGGACTTGCTGCATGATTTTTTTCCAGAGGGTGATAGCGGGGTTGCCGTTATAGCTGACCCGGGCATTGTACTGATAGCCCGTCCACACTGCCGCCACATAGTAAGGCGTGTAGCCCACGAAATAGCGGGTGTAGTTATCGTTGGTGGTACCGGTCTTACCGGCAATGGTCATGCCGCTGAAGTTTGCGCTGGAGCCGGTGCCGTTGGCCACAGCTCCCTTGAGCAACTTGTTCATGAAGTAGGCGGTGGTCTCCTTCATGGCCTCCTCACTCTGGGTCTCGTTCTCCAGAACCACATTGCCGTCCCGGTCCTCCACCCGGACATAGGTTCGGGGAGAGTTGTAGATTCCGCCGTTGGCAAAAGTGGAGTAGGCCGCTGCCATCTCCACGGTGGACAGGCCGTAGGTGAGGCCGCCCAGACCCAGAGGGCTCTCATTCATATCCTGGGCCACCAGCCCCAGATGCAGGTTCTCTGTGGCAAAGGCATAGGCCTCCGTTACGCCTACCCGCTCCAGAGCCTGGATGGCCACGGTGTTGATAGACTTGGCCACACCAGTAGCCAAGGTGGTCATGCCCGTATAGGTGTTGGGGGAGTTTTTGGGCCACGGCGTGCCGTTGAGCAACCGGACAGGATAGTTATCAAAGGTGGAAGCCATGGTGATGGCCCCCGCGTCCAGTGCCGGGGCATATACCGTCACCGGCTTGATGGAGGAGCCCGGCTGGCGCTTTTGCGTGGCATAGTTGGTAATGAGGTTGCCGGTCTTCTCCCCCATGTCGCCTACCAGGGCCACGATGTCACCGGTATAGGGATCCATGATGGTGATGCCGGATCGGATGGGCTGACCATCCGAGGAGGTGAGGTTATTGAGGTTGCCCCGATCTTCATAGACAGACTCCGCGATCTCCTGGATCTCCGGGTCCAGGGTGGTGTAGATCTTATAGCCGCCGCTGTAGAGCAGCGTCCGGGCCTCGCCCTCGGAAATCCCTTTCACTTCCGCCAGATCCTTGGAGACATCCAGAATCACCTGGTCCACGAACCAGGAGTTGATGCCGCTGGCACCGGAGACCTCCGTTGTCAGACTTTCGGTGGAGGTGGTGCCGTCGGTAAACTGCAAGACCTCGTCCTTGGCCGCCTGGGCCTCCTCCTCCGTGAGGAATGGTCCCCAGGTGCTGGAGTCCATATAGTCCCCCTCCAGGGTGGCGGGACCCACCACTTCTTTGCTGCACATTTTGTCCAGGATCCGCTCCTGGCGCTCCTTATTCAACTCCCGTGGGGTCTTGTACCGGATGGTGCCGTCATCCTGCTCCACCGGAACCTCAATGTCAGACATGGGTCCATACATGGAGGGGTTGTTGGTGATGGCGATGAGGCAGGCGCACTCCGCCGTGGTCAACTCACTGACATCCTTTCCAAAGTAGAACTGGGCGGCCGTCTGCACGCCGTAGCAGTTCTTGCCCAGGTAAATATAGTTGAGATACAGCTCCAGAATGTCCTTCTTGCTGTAATTATTCTCAAACTCCAATGCCCGGAAGATCTCCCGGACCTTGCGATTGACGGTACCGGCATTGTCCAAGGTCATGTTCTTGAGCAGCTGCTGGGTGATGGTGGAACCGCCGAAGGTATCCCGCATGCCGATGAACATGTTCAGTGTGGCGCCGGCAGTCCGCTTCCAGTCTACGCCGTTATGCTCAAAGAAGCGCTCATCCTCGATGGCCACCACCGCCTGCCACAGGGCATCCGGCACATCCTCGATATCCACCCAGACGCGGTTCACTTCCCCGTAGAGGGTCTGATACTCCTTCCACTCCTGGGTCTCCTTGTCCTGATAGTAGACAAAGGAGCTGTAGCTCATGTTGTAGTCGTCCGCGTTGACATACAGGGTGGGCGCCAGGGTGGTATTGACGTACTTCATAAAGATACCGGCGATGATGGCAGACGTGCACACCCCGATCAGCACCAATGTCCCCAAAACAAACAGCACCCGATGGCCTGCGCTGCTCCCCTGCCGCTTCTTTTTGGTCCCCTGCCGGTGGGGGGGGCGCTCAGGAATGGATTCCCGCTTTCCGTGCTCCAACTCAGGGCACCTCCTTTGCTCAGATTTTTGTAGGGGATTCTCCCCCGTTGCTGTGCCGTGCCGCCGCATGGCGCGTGGCCGCACGAATCCATAATATCTATTATTCTAACATCCCGTGTCAATATTGAAAAAGTCGTAATTCGTCAAGAAAAAGTTCCCTGTTCGCATGGGTTTCTTTGTTTTGGGCAGGATAATCCCGTCAGTTCCTTTGAGCTTTTCCGTATTTTCAAAACTTCCGGCCCTTGCAATCTTTCCGGAAGTCAGTTACAATAATGCCAGCATACACGAAAGGAGCATGCGCACATGAGTGAGGAGTTCGGCCCCACTTTCCTGACAGTCACCGATGAGGACGGTCAGGAGATCGTTTTGGAATTCGTCTCCGCTCTGGAGTATAACGGGCAGCAGTATCAGGCGTTTTTCCCCGCTGAGACCGAGGGCGAAGAAGAAGATCCGGACAGCGGTCTTGTGATTTTGAAGGTCATCCATGAAGACGGTGAGGATCTGCTTTCCACCCTGGACTCCGATGAGGAACTGGATGCAGTCTATGAGCGCTTTATGGAAGAACTGTTCGACGAGGAAGACGATGGCTGAGAGCGCGGTTTCGATTGCATTCCGCCGCTTTTTGTGATACGTTGTAAAGGATCCCTGCGGGGTTCGTGATAGGTCTTTTTTTAACCCACATTTCGTTATAAGGGATGCCGGATCAGTCCGTGGTTCGCAGGCCTCCCGACTGCCGTCTGCGGTTGGAAGTTGGAAGCGATAAAGCGGGCTGGAGGCGACCCACCTGGCCTTGAAGGTGCAGGTTATAACGAGTCCTACACGGCCGCTGCGGGGATCTTCCTGTATTGTCGACACCGGCGGAGCAGAAAAACACTGCTCCGCTTTTTTACTGGCGTAATTTGCCCCAATCTCCGCCGCAGAACCGGAATTCCAGAGAATTTCCCCTTGCACATGCGGCGCTTTTCCATTATAATAAGCGAGTGCGTAATTACGGTTTCTTGCGAACCTTGCACCAATACTTGAGAGGACTGAAACACAAATGAGCGCATCAAGAGAAAAGAAAAACCGGCAGGATCTCTCCGGTTCCGACTGGAGCAATCCCAAGACCGCCCGTGAGGCACAGCAGCGCAAGGAGGAAAAGCGTACCAACATCCTCTATGGCACCATTGGCGTGGTATTTTTGATCGTGGCGATCATCGCAGTGATCTGGAAATCCAACATCATTCCCAAGATGGCTACTGCCGCTACCATCAACGGTGAAAAGTACACCGCCGCTGAGGTCAATTATTACTTCCAGAACTATTACACCAACTGGGTGAACCAGAACTATTACTATCTCAGCTATATCGGTCTGGATACCACCGCCGATCTGCGGGATCAGACCTACAGCGACGACCAGTCCTGGTTCGACTTCTTCATGGAGCAGACCCTGGACTACATGACCAGCGTCCAGGCCCTCAATGACGCCGCCGCTGAGGAAGGCTTCACCTGGGACGATGAGATGCAGGCCGACTATGACAGCTCTCTGGAGGCTCTCAAGAGCACTGCTTCCAGCTATGGTTACACGGAAAAGCAGTACCTGGGCATGATCTACGGCAGCACCATGACCGAAAAGGTGTATCAGGAACAGCTCAAGCGTTCCCTCCTGGCCCAGTATTATTCTCAGGATCATCAGGACAACCTGACCTATACGGAAGACGAGCTCACCGCCGCTTATAACGAGGATCCCAACGCTTACGATCAGGTATCTTACCAGTATGTCCGCATCAGCGGCGCTGCCGCCACTACGGACGAAGACGGCAACGAGATTGAGGTCACCGATGAGATGACCGCCCAGGCCATGGCTGATGCCAAGGCTACCGCCGATCAGCTCTATGCCGACTGGCAGGCCGGCGGCGATCTGGAGCAGCTGGCGGATGACGCAGGACTTTCTGTCACCTCTGCCGAAGCCGGCACTTACAGTGACAGCGTTGTCATGAACTGGCTCTTTGACTCTGCCCGCCAGGCCGGCGATACCGCCGTGCTGGAGGACACCGACGGCTCCGCCTACTATGTGGTGGGCTTCAACGAGCGGCTCCACGATTATCACCCCATCAATGTCCGCCACATTCTCATCCAGCCGGAGGATTCTGAGCTGAGCTCCGATGACGAGGGTTACGAGGCCGATGTGGAGGCCAAGGATGCCGAGGCCAAGCAGAAGGCCGAGGATCTGCTGGCTCAGTGGAAGGCCGGCGAAGCCACTGAGGACTCCTTTGCCGAACTGGCCAAGGAGAACTCTACGGACTCCAATGCCGCCCAGGGCGGTCTCTACGAGGATGTCACGCTCGGCACCATGGTCTCCGAGTTTGAGGACTGGTGTTTCGATCCCGCCCGTCAGAGCGGCGACACCGGCATCGTGAAGACCACCTACGGCTACCACATCATGTACTTCGTGGGCACTGCTCCCGAGACCTACTGGGAACTGCAGGTCACCAATGCTCTCAAGTCCGATGACATGGCCACTTGGAGCGAGGAGAAAGTTGAAGGCTATACCGCTGAGCAGAGCTCCTTCGGTATGCGGTTCGTTGGCTGATTGATTCAGGTAAAAGATGCCGGCTTTTTAAAGCCGGCATCTTTTTTCCGGGGAAAACTTCCCCAAACAGGAAAAGGAGACAAGCACGCTATGGAAAATCAATTCCTCCGCAGTGAAATGCTTTGGGGGCCGGAGGCTCAGGCCCGCCTGGCGGCAAGCCACGTGATTCTCTTCGGTCTGGGGGGTGTGGGCAGCTATACGGCGGAGTGTCTGGCCCGGGCCGGTGTCGGTGAACTGACGCTGGTAGATCAGGATACCGTAAGCCTCACCAACCTGAACCGCCAGCTGGAAGCCCTCCACTCCACCTTGGAGCAGCCCAAGGTGCAGGCAGTGGCCCGGCGGCTGTTGGATATCAATCCCGCTCTGGTGCTCCATCCCATCCACGCCACCTACGACGCCGCCCATCGGGAGCAGTTTTTCCCGGAGGGCTGCCGGTATGACTACATTGCAGATGCCATCGACCTGGTCTCCTGCAAGCTGGATCTGGCCCAGACCGCCCGTCGCCTGGGAATCCCCCTGGTGATGGCCCTGGGCACCGGCAACAAGCTGGATCCCTCCCTCCTGCGTCTGACAGACCTGTCCAAGACTTACGGATGCCCCCTGGCAAGGGTCATGCGCCGTGAACTTCGGCGGCTGGGGATGGAACATGTAAAAGTAGTATTCAGTCCTGAGGAAGCTGTGGAGGCGCAACAGCTGGAGGCCCCACCGCCGGGGCGCCGCAGTGTACCAGGCAGCACTCCCTGGGTTCCCGCCGCCGCCGGGCTGCTGCTGGGCAGTGCCATTGTGCGGGATCTCATTGCAGGAAAAGGAGGCGTCGTCCCATGCTGACCGGCACCATTGTCAATGTACTGGCTATTTTAGTCGGTTCCGCCGTCGGGCTGCTTATCAAGTGGCTGGGTACCCGCTTCTCCACGCTCTTTGCCGGGGCTACCAATACAGGACTGCGCCTACAAACCATCATCACCCAGGGTGCCGCCTTGTGCGTGATGTATCTGGGCATCAGCGGCTGTCTGGAAGGGGAACACTCCCTGATCTCGATCTTATCCATGGTGATGGGCTGTCTGATTGGAGAACTGCTGGATCTGAACGGACGGATGCAGACACTGGGCAACTGGGTACAGGAGCGTACAAAGCGGGTCTTTCACGAAGGCGGCACAGCTACCATTGCAGAGGGCTTTCTCACAGCCAGCCTTCTCTTCTGCGTGGGAGCCATGGCCATTGTGGGCGCTCTCAACGACGGCCTTACCGGCAATCACGACATGCTTTTTGCCAAAGCCATGCTGGACGGGATCATCTCCATCGTCTTCGCCTCCTCTCTGGGGATCGGCGTGGCATTCTCCGCCGTGGCGGTATTTCTCTATCAGGGCAGCATCTCCCTGCTGGCCGCCTTCCTGGCGCCGCTGCTGCAAAACGACACCGTCATCGGTGAGATGACCTGCGTGGGCTCCCTGCTGATCATCGCCCTGTCCTTGAACATGCTGAATCTCACCAAGATCAAGGTGATGAATATGGTTCCGGCGATTTTCTTCCCCATTCTCCTCTGCCAGTTCCTGTGAAGGCGTACATAGCAAAAGAGACGGCATAAGCCGTCTCTTTTTGATTGTGGTCAGATGCCGCTCAGGAGCCTGATCACCTCCTCTGTTGCCTGCTGCTCGTATTCCTCCGGGCAGACGGCATCCGCTATATAGAATCCCTGTCCCCGAGCCATGAAGGCCATCACTGCTCCGAAGCCATTACTGGCGAACACTGGAACCATCTGAGCGGTGTCCCCATTGGAGAGTGTGAGTTCCTCTGCCTGAATCTCTTCAAAATCTCCGTGGAACAGCACAAATTCTCCCGGCTCTCCGGAGTAATACTCCGTGTACAGATATGCTGTCACACCGATTCCAGCGTGCCATTCCCCCTCATATGTGTTGTGCACGCTGAGCCTGATCTCCGAGATCTGCCCCTCCTCCAGCTTGAAATAAAGGTCAGTGGGGCCCTCCGGACCCGGCAGGTCGACACCCAGGTACTCTGTTGCCTCGTCCCAACTGTCAAATTTATGGCTTTT
>UMIY01004143.1_pt1 | contig 39096 bp, 35 predicted proteins | sample 1965921 | NCBI WGS metagenome assembly UMIY01 (sample SAMEA4836134, study PRJEB28245) | human gut metagenome | biome: gut microbiome; material: fecal sample | place: Denmark | collected 2008
GTGTTGCCGCCCACAATATTTTCGCGGATAAGCCTGTTAAGCCCGTCGTATTCATAAGATACAAGCAACGCGTTTGAACCATCTTTTACTGGACTTGCCGGGGCAGATTAGATTTCTTTTATTAAATTTAACCTGCCCCCAAAATCTAGAATGTTACGCGACTTATCTTAGTTTTACTTTGAATTATTTGCTCAAAATCTTCTAAAGTTCCCTCTACCAATAAATCTTTTTGACAAAGGCACACAGAAGTTTTTGGTAAATAAAAGCTAAAATAATATGCATCACCTATATCATATACTTTTTTAACAGCCGCAACATCTCTGCTATATGTAGCAAATCTTGTTGTTATGTATATTACATCATCAATTATCTCAATTTCTTTTGGGAATTCTTTACTATAAAATGGATTTATAATAAACATAACAAGAATTAAAAATGGGATTATCAGAAACAATAATATTAACTTGTAATAATATACAGCTAATAAAACAATGGGTACCGATAAAATAAATGGAAATAATATACCCATTACTAAATTAAGTTTTATTTGCTCCTTTAATAAATATCTCTTATTTTCATCTGAAAGCTCACCTGCAAATTTAAATTCACCATTATCCGACATAATTTACCTCTCTATTATCTTCTATATCCAGGATGAGAAGGCGTAGGCTGTATTTTATCAGGTATAGGAGGCTTATTGGGAATTTCATATTCTATGGGCTGCATTTCAAAGCCAAATATTGGTCCAGCAATAAACGCTACCGCATCAAATGCCGCTGCCCCTAATGCAAATATCTGTAAACCTGTAACACCTAACAAAGTAAATCCTGCCCCTGCAACTAATGTAATACCCATTCCAATAACTGCTAAAGCAAGACCTGCAACTGCTAAACCAATTGAACCTCCTAAAATTATATCACCTAATAAATTTAATCCTCTATTCCCAGCATTATAAGAACTTATGCCGTTGATTATTGCCCCTGCCACAAAGCCTGCTAATAATATAGCAAATATAAGTATAAACCCTAATGCGTGACCACTGGGATCAACATATATAATTGGATTATTTATACAATAAACATACAAGTTCAATCCATTTATATTTTCTGATTCAACATAATCAATGCTATCCGGGCTTATAAATCTACCGATTTCGGGGTCGTAGTAACGTGCATTGAGGTAATAAAGTCCAATTTCCGAATCGAAATAATACCCGCGATAACGGAAAGGATTTATTGTGGCAATGTTGCTTACGTTGCTCTTTATGGTGCATTTGCCCCAGGCGTCGTAACTGTATTCGGCCTTTAAATTACCATTTTTATCGAATATCCGCAATATATCGCCCTGTATATTCTTTTGGTAATAATAGTCGGTGCCGTTGTAGTTAAAGCCGCATACGCCTGTTGTGTCATAGTAGAACTTTATAAGGTTGTTGCCATACCTTTCGGCTATTATCTGTTCGCCTTGCAGGTAATAACTATGGGCTACTCCGTTTACAACTTTTTCCGTGCGAATGCCTTGGTCGTTATACTTATACGTATAACGCTTCCCGGCATCATTATCGGTTATCGCTATTAAATTGCTAACGTGCCCCCACTGCAATGTATAGCCGAGCGAGGAATTGTTTGCACTATGCTTGAACCACTTTTTGGGGTTACCGTAATTATCGTATTCAAGCGTGCCGCTGCCGTTATACGACGTAAGAAGGTCTTTATTGCTTGAAATACCGTAACCGTAACTTATAGTCTTGCCTGTGCCGTTGAGCAGATCGGTATACGTTTTGCCTGTCGCCGCACTGTAGGTATATTCCTTTTTATATTGCAGGTTGCCGCCATTATCATACTTGAATACTGTGGTGTTGCCGCCCACAATATTTTCGCGGATAAGCCTGTTCAGTCCGTCATATTCATATGATACAAGCAGCGCATCTGATGCGTCCTTTACGGTAAGGATATTGTTATTTGAATCATATGTATACTGATATACAGCGAACTTCGAACTTATATGAGAATGTGTTTCTTTTGAAACAAGCGGAGTCGTATAGGTTGCGTTGTTCTTGTTGTTGCAGTACTCATATTTCGTGCTCAGCACTACGTTACTTACTGTACGTTGTGTGAGTCTTCCAAGTTCGTCAGTTTCAAAAATACTGGTTACATTATTTGGTAACTTCACCACTTTAACTGAGTCTTCATAATCTGATTTATACATATAAGTATAAGCCATTGTTTCTTCGCTGTCAAGAGTGAAAGTTGCCGTTTTTTGTCTTCCGTATTTATCATATTCTGTAATTCCATATTTTATTTTTTCAACGTTGTTTTCATACTCGGTACTGTCGATAAGTTCGCCAGTTGTCCTGTCGTAGTTATATACATATTTGGTCGTGCCAACCACATACGTTAAAACGCGAGTTTCAGAATAATATTCGCATTCATCGCTTACAGTAATATAATCGTTATCCGAGTTAAGCGGGTCGTCCAATTCACAATTTAATGCATGGCGGACTTTTATAAGTTCACCAAATTTATTGTAGTATGAAGCGTATACATTGCTCTGGAACGTGACATCAACTTGCCCTTCCTTTTCGTCTGCAGTAGCGAAGAACTGCCCGCAGAACAAGTTGCCGCAATATGTCATGCATTTAGCCAAAACATCAGCTGTATCACTTGACATTTGATTATAATAAGCCGTAACGGTTTTGCTTGTTGCGCCTTCTACGCCGTCTATATTGGTGCCGCTTTGCGTATATGCTGACCTGATTATAGTATTTCCGCCGACAGTAACCTTTGTTATACGGCCAAAACCGTCGTATGTGAAATCATAGGTACAGCTATTGTGCTTTACCCTTGTAAGATAGCCCAGATTATAATAAAAACTGTTTGAAGTTTCTTCAACGTTTTTGGAACTGTTTGCAAGCGCTTTTATTTCTTTAAGCAGACCTTGCGTACCGCTATACGCGTAATCAATGTTCTGGTTGGTACCAGGTAAAGTTGTACGCGATAATAAACCCAAATCAGGCTCATAATCATAAGTGGTTTTATTTCCGCTTTCGTCTGTTTCGCTGAACAGTGCATTTCCGTTTACTTTAGAGCCGCTCTTTTCATACGAATACTCTTTTTTCATCTTCGGAGAATCGCTGTTCCTACCACTTACCTCTTCCGCAACCACATTACCTGAGTTATAGGAATATTTGCGGACTAATGAGATGCCGTCGTCCTGCTCTGTTATCTTTTCCGAATCTTCGGATAAATAAGTATCGACAGATGTAATTGACTTGACAGAACCAGTGCGCGTAGTAGTAGTTTGCTTTTTAGTACCACGCTTTGAAAGGTCACTTTTGCTCTTTGTACCATACTTACCGCTATACGAAGTCGATTCAGAGTAGTCTTTATCATGGGCAACCACCATCGAAGCCTTTGCCGCGGGAACTAAATCCCAATAAGTTACAGTGAGATATTCAGGGGAATTATTTATTTCTACACTCAAATCTACACTTGTAACATCATTATCTACAATAAAGGGCAAACTGGTTAATTTCTCTGTGGTACCACCACTATGGTCGGGTTCAACTCTTATAAATTGCACGTCATCAGCTTTATTATTAAAGTGCCTTACGACCTTTAATACAACATAAGAAGTGCTTTTCGCTTCTTTATCTGAAAGCTCAATAAACGTTTGCCCGGGCATGATATTGCCGACAATTATAGCAGTAAATACATAGCCGCCCTCGTCAAGGTACTCATATGAACCGCAATCTAAAAAATCGGGAGTTGAAGCATAATTGCCGCCTATGGGGTCACGCGACGACGCGCTATTCAAAACTTGTGCCGTGCTTAGCACACTTGCATTTGTTTGTGTAATTACCGACCGTTTCCACCTATCACTATCAAGAGGCTTATCGGCATCTATTAAATTTTCTTTAAGTATAGGAGCTTCTCTATTCGACACATGGCATACTTCCTGACTGAGTTTGTCGTCAAATGCCGCCATCAAGACCCCTCCGTTACTGAAACTATAAAACTTTTTAGCTCCGACAGCATTTTCGACCATAGTCATATTTTCTACGGCTTGAGTAAAATATAACCCATTAAAGCGCTTAGTTACTTCAGCGCAAAACTCCGCGTTATATGTTACGGTTACATCATCCAGAAGCTGTTCAGTGCCGGCAATTGCTCCGGCTTTCTCGTTAGCGTTATATGATATCTCCTTATTCTTGCACTTTACCTTATAACCGCCGCAAATATATCCTTCGCTATCAGATGTTTTATACTCAACAATATAACCGGACGGGTCTGTTACCTTGCAAAGAATACCTTTTGCATTATAGCTGAATAAAGTATCGCCAAAGTCACCCGAAATTTTAGTAAGACAACTTATGCCAGCTATTGTCTGGTATGTATAATTGATTGTATTACCACCAGCCTCAATGCTGGTCAACTTTCGAGCCGAATAATGTAATGTTACCGACCTGTTGTTCTCGTCTGTTATCGTTACGGTAGAATTATTGGAAGAATACGTAATATTAATGAAATTGCCATCAGCATTTGTAATTTTTATAAGCCGACCCGTTGCCAAATCAAACTGAAATTTATTGTTGTTTTCGTCTGTTATGGCATAATCTTTTAAATTTAAAACCAATGTTCCATCGGATATTTCCGTCCCAGTCCAATCCACCGGGTCTTTATTATCCGGATTTTTCTCGTCCTCCTTTCTGTATGAGCTATATATTTTAAATTTCTTTTTCTTATCATCTGTGCTTTGCAATTCATTGTAATATTTAGTCGTCAACTCATGCCTTATACCTGAAGCGTCAATATACTCAAAACATTTGAAGTTTATATCATCATTGTAGGCACCAATTTCTTCATACTTCTCTTTCAACGTTTGCAGGAAGTTTAACCTCCAGCCAGAGCCACACTTGTACGTTTCGTCTGCTTCCTTATCATATAACCTTGAATTGTAGATGTGCGCTATATTTATTGGCAACTGAACACCTTCAAGATTAAAATCATCATGAACAAACAATATATCGCCTGTAAACAAATCTATAAAGCCTGTGCCGGCCTGATTACAAGATTGCTGAATGCTTTTACCGCCCCGAACATGCTCTTTTTCTGTATAAACAATAGATAACGATACATTCTGCTTAATATTAGTGTTGGGAATATATATGTAATTGTACCATCCTCCATTAAAAAATACTCCCTTTGTGCTGCCTTTTACCACAAAACCTGAATATTTAGCAGCCATTGCAGAAGTTATATCTAATTTTAAATACCAACCTCCAAGTTCATTGTCTTCAACTTCATGAATCGGTTTGGCAAATGCAATAATTTCACTGCCAACCTGTGGCCGTGTATCCCAAGTAAGTTCTTTATTCATCCAATCAGCACCTGCGGTTATTCCGTGTACCTCAAAATAACCGGCTGTATTTTTTACATACGGTGGAAGATAGATGGGGATATTTATCTGCGCAACGTTTACCAAACCGTTATATATCCTGCTTATATTTTTAAATCCGATATAAAGCTCGGTTTCACCAAACATCTTTGCAGCATCAGATTCTGAAGCATTGCCTCTAAAAAACCCTATTTTAACATTATTATTTTCTTCCTTGTAAAAATCAGAGCCGCTCGAATGGCTTACAAAGTTTTTTACAACTTTATAAACAATATCACTGTCGTCCCCAAACACTAATATACTAGGGTCTATAACGACAGGGAATGTGCGCTCATCCGCATTAAGCCAATTGCTGTCAGGAATGACTTTCAGCAAGAATTCGCCGTTATTTATATAATCCACGGCATAGATTATGTTTTCTGACTTGTTGTTAGCCTTATCATACATAAAGGCCGCAGGCATAGTAAAAACAGTATCGCCTTCTGATGTATCTTCAAGCGACACGGATGCGATGAACCTAATTTCCTTTCCATCCTCAGACAGACGAATATCCAATCCGTTAGTAAATACTTTGAACGCAAAAGTATAGCTATCTCTGCGCGATTTGACTGTTATATCCTCTTTTATTGAATCAGGCCTGATTTCATAATCGAAATCTATACCGTCATACAAATCAGCATATTTGACTTTGCTTGTAAGGTTATCATTTGCACTTTGACCTATAGTAGCTTGTACTTCCCTGAAACCTCTGTTGTATATATTGCCATCGCTGATAAGCAAATCGTGAGTCAGCAGCTTAAAGTATATTTCATAGCCGTCCTTTTCAACGCGCATCATATCAGAGCTTGCTGTTGTTTCAGCAAACCTTACCTTGAAAGAGTTATATCTGTTTTCATAGCCGATAAAATCCATGCTATTGCGCGTATTACCCCTGCGTTCAAGAGTATTGTCTATCTGACGATATCGCTTTTCGGCTCGATTGTAATAGTTCACCGGGGCTCCGGTGATAACAGCCTCCAGTTTGCCGTTTTCTTTTCGATAAGTCCTGACATCCGTCATACGCCGACTTTTATCCTCATAAACATATTTATGAGAATTATGTATTTTACCTGTGCGCTCATTATACGGCTGCTCATTATCGACAGAGACATTTCTTTCCCTAACGGTCTCATTGACACAAGGAATACTTGAAGCAGTATCCGCTATTACTCTCTTTTCTTCCTCTTGCTTCTTTATTTTTTTAAGAAATTGTTTCAGCTTATCATTCTGCATTTTGGGCCTCCTTTTCTTTCTTATCGCTGTTCACGTTATTGGACAAGCCAATTAATTCTTCTATCTTATTACTAACTGCCTGAGCATCAAACTTAATCCCGTTTTCAAGAGCAAATTGATTGACTTTTGTCATCACATACTCTTTTTTCTCTTCTCCGCTATAGTTAGTAAAGCTCTCCGCAATTTCCATAAGCGGTGCAACCGCATCAAGCAGAACATAACTGTTTTTCAGCTTTTTCTTTGTTGTATAGCCGCGTATCAATTTAACTATAAAAACGACACACGCTATAAACAAGCTCAAAGCTGTCCCTGCCAACGATAAAATGAGTTCAAGATTTTCCATAATTCCTCCTTAAAATACTTAATATAGAAAACAAAAAGGGGCAGACATATTCACTGTTGATGAACTCTCATTCACCACTGAATGTCTGCCCCGCTTTCTTTTTCCTCGCTTTCGGGATTTTGATTCCGGTCGGCCAATTAAATTCAATTTTGAACGTCTACATATCCACTTGTAGAGCCAGATTCTTTAAATTTACTTTTCGCAACAACAACGACGCTTGACGAATCCACTGTTACTTCAAATAAATTATTACACTTACAGCATTTTAATATAATATGACTGCCCTCATCGCCGTCAAACAGCTTACACCCGCAATTCGGACAATTGATATGTTTCATCATTTTTTCCTCACGTTACTCAAAAAATAAACTCATTCAGAATATAACTTATATCGTTCTCCAAACAATGAGTTTCAATGTAGATTACTTGGCCTTCCTGATTTACCATTCGCAACAAATAAACGTATAATCCACTCAGGTCTACCGAAGTATTTTCATATGTTATACTCCATCCCCCTGCCTGGGTCGAGTTGTCTAAATCCTCATATATTGGCTTATAACCAAAATTATAATTTTTGTTATATTCAATTTGGAGATCTAAAAGATAGTAATTAGCCTCTGATATAACTTCTCCTCTTACTATTGCCATAACAAGTGACTTATCTGATTTGAGATATAAACCATCTTTTGACGTAATTTCCATATTCCGAATGAATTTATATTCATTACATGCCACATCAAACTCACTATCTGAAAGTTCCATAGTGTAGACATCTCCTTCACTGAAAGTGAGCTCAAAATCATTATTACCGTTACTGAGTACTATAGGCAAAACAATTGATAAACAAACGACAACCAGCAATAGAAACGACACAACCGGAACCCAAACCTTACGAACTTTAACTGCTGTATTCCCATTCGAAACTTCTGATATCTGACCATCAAACCTGCTTAAAGTTACCTGGTGCTGCTTATACCAATCATCAAAGCTTTGCTGATGATTTTTAATCTCCTTATTAATTTTTCTCTGCAATTTATCCATCCTTCACCTCAATGAATATCTATAGTGTAACTGTCAATTAAACTACTTCCTCTTAAATCCAAATAGTAAATAGGATCCAAACTATAGCCAGTTGCAACGGTGAGGAGGGTCAATGTCTGACTTAATGAACCGTTTGAATTATAATATTTTACCTCTTTTAAGCCACAGGCTATAAGAACATGATTACCCGAATAATGCTTTATCTGCAATTTGTCTTTCGTTGGAGTCTCACTAAAATTTGCAATGGGAATCAGACTGTAACCAGACATAAACAACACTACCGGTTGCTCAGCTTCTATAGAATCTATGTACTCCTTACGATTAAGTTTGTCTTTTTGCCCTATTGATGAATACGCAATACTCTTCCCCTGCCCATTCACATAACTTTTGAGGCCATTTTTAAAGCCGGCTATAGTTGTTCCGCCAGCAGAAGTGCTGTTAGTATCCATACTGACATACAGCTTGTCTATTACAGCTTGTACTGCTTCTGTTTGCGCACTGTAGATAACTTTATCTTTAATGACTCTTGCCGCTTTAAAATTAGGAATAAGCTCATCGTATGTTTTATCATAATAGCCAAGAGCAATTGCTCCCGCTACATTTGCGCAAGTATTTTCTTTAGTCCCTCTGTCATAATATCTCGGCAACCCGCCTTTAATCACATACTCGTTTTCGGACTTAGTCGCGTACGAAATATATTCTGTAGAACTTCCTTCATATATAGAACCGTTGTATCCTGAACTAAAAGTCATTGGTTCCGTTTGATTTGTAACCTTTGGAACTGACGCCGTGATACAAATAGCAGATAAGAGCAAACATATTATTTTATTCATCTTTCGTTCTCCTTCTACTAATATGACAATTCAGAAAGGCAAAAGTCGCCAAAAAAAATGAAAAAAGTCGAAAAATTTTTTTCGACTTAGTCTTACTCGTTATACAATTGCTTGATTTTGCCTTTTATATCGGCATAGATTCTTACTATAGTCCTGTATGAGATGCCTTTTTCTTTGCTGATAACTTTAAGGCTCTTTCCCCATATACAGTGCTCTGTAAAAATCAGCCGCTCTTCTTCTGACAATAAATTTAAAATATCCTGAAACCACAAGCTGTTTCCGTCAACTCTTGCAGTCGCTGCTTCCGATTTATCGTCAAAAGCTACTGCTTGTGCCCGACGCCTTAAATAATTTAGAGCTTCGTGCCTTGTCATACTTATGAGCAAGCCAATATGATTATGTATTGCATATGGATTAGACGGGTAGTCTATGAGTTTCATAAAGACATTCACTGCAATATCATAAGCATCGCTTTCATTGTTTACAATATTCAACGCAGTATACTGAACTTTTGAAAAGCATTCCTCATAAATGGCTTTTAATGCAGATATATCGTTATGAATTATCCTATCCAGCAGGTTACAAAACTTATCATTAGTCATAATTTTATCTCTGACAACCGCTCTTTCATTTGTAGATACAACAACGCCAAAAAAGCAACTTGTTTCAGTCCTTCTTTGCCGCATCGTCAGGCTCAGAACGCCTGTATTATATTATAATAGTACACATAATCTAAATCAACAATATTCGTCCACTAAAAATACTTAGTATAAAAATAGCAGACATGCCACACAGGATATGACCTTTGCCATACCTTAAAAGACACTGTCTGCCCTGCATTCTATATCCTCGCTTTCGGGATTGTTGATTCCAGTCGGCATCCTGTTTAATTATTTCCTACTTGTAAAATAGCTTATAAGATTCTCTATGATTGCCTTTTCTTATGAATTTAAAGTAGACCATTGTGCAATCAACTTATTTTGTTCTTCTGTGTAGTCCGGGCCGTAGATATCAGTGAAGAACTGATACATCGTAATCCCATAGCTCTTGCATACTTTCTCAAGCGCCGCCATTGACGGACATTTATTTTTCCGTTTCCATGTGTAAACAGTAGCCTCTGCAATGTCTGCCGCTTACTCAATTCATAAAGCGACCAGCCACGTTCAGCATTTAACTGTTCTATGCGCTCGATTATAGTCATATCTTTCCTCCGAACCTATACATTATTATATAAGTTTACGCTTTTATGACTATAATATTTTACAAGCGATAGACTATTGTATTTTTTTGCAGTATGGAAACAGTGAATTTTGCATTCTATATTATCATTATCTGTGCAAAGCTGCTACCTTAGACTACTATCTTTAATATATCACTTAACGAAATAGTTTTGTTATCTTCAAAGATGAGAGCTTTTCTGACATAATCTATTTTACTCAGCCTGCCATCATACGCAATATATTCTCCGCCATCCTTGTTATCATCAGGCTCGAAATATGTTATCGTAACTTCTGGGTGTTCTTCAATGCGTGTCATCAAATCGGCGAGTTTTTGGTCGAGTTCTTCAAGCTGGTTTTCGTCAAGTTCAGGCTTGCTGTCTGTCAGTCGCCTTGCCTCTTTTATCGCATCGTCATAGCCTGTGAGAGCGGCAAACGGCGCAAATTGAGCTGCACGGTCGTGCATCGACATATGCGGATGATTTTTTGACTGATGGTGCGGCAGATTGATTATATCGTCATAGTCGCTCATGCTTTGTGTCCTCCTATCTGATTGTTCCGTTCTCTTGCCGTCGCGCCATCTTCAAAACTTGTAGCTTTGAGCACGGCATTTTTGCCGTACTTCTCCCTCAATGCAAGCACAGCCTTCTGGCGCTTTCTTTCCTTCTCGCATTCGGTCTCGAATAATTCTCTGCGGGCGGTTTCTTCTTCAAAGTCCTTAAACATATTAAGCTGTTCTGCTTCGTGCTGCGGTGCGTCCTCTTCGCGTACAACCCTTGTAGCCGTTATATACAGACGACGAATGGCAAGCTTTTTATTTACTATTCTGTCGAACAACTCCGTCGCCGCATAGCGCAGATATTTCCCGGAAGAGGAATACCCATCGAGATTAAATGTGCCATGTGCGTGTTTGGGTATCTTTCTGCCGTAGTAGTCGTAGGTAAACTCGCCGTCGTAATTTTCGTTGTCGCAATCGTAGCCAACAGTCATAACTATCTGATTTGTGACAAGCCCCTTTGCAACAAGGTCGAGCGCAAGCGCATCCGCCATTTCTGTTACGACAAGTTTTGCCTTTTTATAAGGATAAGCCTCCTGCAATACCTGACCTGAACCGAGGCTACTCGCCTGCGGTTTATATGCCTTAATGTCTGCAACAGTGCACGGCTCCCACCCCCACGCGTGGTCGATGAGAAGTTCGGCATTGATACCGAACATCCGATAGAGTAATTCTTCATTGTAAAGCGAACCGTTTTCTGTTGAACAGCGGGCAATATCGCCCATAGTGAAAAGCCCATGGCGTTCCAATTTATTGGCATAACCTCTTCCCACGCGCCAAAAGTCTGTGAGCGGACGGTGGTTCCATAGCGTCTTGCGGTAGGTCATCTCGTCAAGCTCTGCAATGCGAACGCCGTCCTTGTCGGCAGGAACATGCTTTGCAACAATGTCCATTGCGACTTTGCACAGATATAAATTGGTACCTATTCCTGCCGTGGCGGTTATGCCTGTTTCTTTCAGAACGTGCTTAATCATCCGCATTGCATATTCACGGGCCGTGCATTTCGCCGTTTTAAGGTATGAAGTTACGTCGATAAACACCTCGTCTATCGAATAGACGTGAATATCATCGGGCGCGGCGTACTGTAAATATATCTGATAAATCTTCGTGCTGTATTCAATGTAGTGCGCCATACGAGGTGGTGCGACAATATACCCAAGTTCGAGCGAAGGGTCGGCTTTAAGTTCGCTATCAAAATGCGATTTGCCTGTAAACTTCCTGTTCGGAGCGTTTCCACGGCGTTCACGGTTGACCTCCCTCACTCTCTGCACAACTTCAAACAGACGCGCTCTGCCGGACACACCGTATGATTTGAGTGCAGGCGTTACGGCAAGACAGATTGTCTTGTCCGTCCTGCTCTTATCCGCAACGACGAGGTTGGTATCTAGCGGGTCGAGTCCCCTGTCCACGCACTCTACGGAGGCATAAAATGATTTCAGGTCTATTGCAATATAAATTCGATCTTTCACTTTTTCCTTCTAAAATATAAACATTTGTTTGTTTTATTTTAATACTTGAAATCCCATTTGTCAATAGATTTTATCAAATCTCAGTCCTTTCCATACGGGCTGGCGCATACCACCGCTAACCGTTTCGTGCATGAAGTGAGCCGTACCGACAAGTTGAGGTTTGAGCCAGACGGCGTTTTTATACTTTGGAAACCACGGTTTTTTAACCGTATTCGTCTTTGCGAATTGCGCTATAATGCCCCTCTCCTCCTTCGATATGCCGAGGTAGACTTTGCCTCGGCATTGCAGCTTGCCGTCCTCGTCATAGTAGCCCAGAATAAGGTCTTTCACCTCGCCGTGCCCATCGGGCTGATAGCCTAAAATCAGCAAGTCCTCGTCCTGCATTGCCTTGATTTTTAACCAATCGCGTGTGCGCTTGCCTATGTGGTACAGCCCATCCTTCCTTTTAGCAACTATGCCTTCAAGCTCCTGTGACTTTGCAAGCTCAAAGAAGGCAATGCCATTCTTTTCTATATACCTTGAAATTGTGAGGTTATTGCCCTCGCGCACCGCCTTTGAAAGTATAGCCTTGCGCTCCATGAGCGGCTTATCCGTAAGGTCTTTGCCGTTATGATAAATAATGTCGTAGGCGACAAACTGAACGGGATTACTCTTTGCCGCAAGACTGATTTTAAAACTGTCCGCCATGAGGCTGCGGCGTTGAAGGGCATAAAAATCGGGCTTGCCGTCTTTATTTAAAACGACAAGCTCGCCGTCAAGTATGACGCGCCTCTTGACGCACTTGCTCATCTGCGAAAGTTCTGGATAGATTGCCGTCACGTCCTTATGGCGCTTGTTTTGCAATACTACTGATTTACTGTCGATATAGGCGAGGCAACGTATTCCGTCCAGCTTTAATTCATAGATATAGTTTTCGTCGTCGAAGGGCTGTGTTTCGTACAGAAGCATGGGCGATATGTTTTTATCCTCAAACAGGTCGCTCACGCCTTTTTACGCTCCGAAGTTTTTTTGACTGCCGTCCGTTTGGCAGGCTTAGGCTTTTGAGCAAGTTCGAGACTCTTTGTCAGTGCCTCCATTAAATCTATCATCTTGCCCGAACCGCTCTCCTTGGGAGATACAATCTCCTTGCCCGCGATTTTGCGCTCTATTGCCTCCTGCACTTTGCTGCGGTATTCGTCCTTATAATCCGAGGGATTGAACTTGCCGCTCATACCCTCTATCAGGGCTTTCGCCATTTTAAGTTCAGCTTCACTGCCCTGCTCCTTTACCTCTTTGGCAGGGTTGGCTGTAATTTCTTCCTCAAAGAAAAGTGTATTGAGCATCATCTGTCCGCCCCTTGCACGAATGAGAATGAGCGTTTCCTTTGTACCGAGCACGGTTTTGGCAACAGCCGCTTTATCCTCCTGCTCCATTGCAGCAAGTAACACGGCAAATGCCTTCTCCGCGCCCGTGGGGACTACATAGTATGGCTTATCGAAATAGATGGGGTCGACTTCGGAGAGCTTGACGAACTTTTCGATGGTAATGTTCTTATCCTTCTTAGATTTGAGCTTATCGAAGTCCTTGTCGTCGAACACAACGTACTTGCCGTCCTCGTACTCGAAGCCCTTTACTATATCCTCCTGCTTGACCTCCCTGCCGTCGCAGTCGGCGCAAGTCTTTTTATACTTTACTCGGCTCATTGTCTTTTTGTCTATCATGTTGAAGCCGATGGAATTGTCCTTCACCGCGCTGTGGAGCGTGACGGGGATATAAACAAATCCAAAACTTATGCTGCCTTTATAACTGTATGCCATATATTTAGTATGGGTAAATCAACTCGGATTTTTCACCAAACAAAGAGAGAAGCAAAATATGATTTTACTGACATAATTTAATCAACAATTCAATTGAACATTTAAGTTCTTCTTGTGTATAATTTTGAGATGGATCAGGGTGGTGAATAAGGTTACGTATATAAGTGGGAAGTGTCTGATATGTTGTAGACTGACCGTTTATAGTGAATGATGATAGCTTATAATGCAGCGCAGAATTGTAAAATTGGGATTGGGCCGCTATGTAGTTATCACATCTTTTTACAGAAAAATTATTCGTTCTATTTTGCAAATATCCATACAGTTCGATATGGTAGTCTACTGAAAGAATTCCGAAAGCCAGATAGTTCGTTTCTGCTGATGTAATAGTTGGCAAAACTGTAGGCGCAGTAATGTTTTTTGACCTGATGGTTCCATTATCATCTCTGAGCACAATAATTAATACATTATCCCTATCTTCTAATGCTGAACGCAACACATATTCTGAATGTGTTGCAATAATCATTTGCGCTTCCTGTGTGCCGTTTTTATTAAAAAGACTACGATAATAATTCAATACTTTTTGTTGCCATTTAGGGTGCATGCTCAATTCTGGTTCGTCAATCAAGACAATGCCACCTGACATACTATTTATGTTTTTTAATAAATGCGCGCCTCGAAAAACAATTTGTTTCTCGCCGGTACTCAATCTATCAATAGGAATTTCTCTATCATGTTTTTCAAAGAAAATTTTAATTTCTTCTGGATTAGTATCATCCACATCCTTAAATTTTACTGTATCAAAGAACTCATTAAAAGCATTTTCAAACCTATACATCTTTGATGACTGTTTGAATGTGTGGAAAGAAGTTCCTGTACCTGACTTAGTTATTCTCATCCACTCAGAATTATCCTGAGCGTTAATATCAACGATGAGCTGCTTTATTGAAGTAAAATCATCGTTTGAATCGTTTTCATATTTTTCAGAATCTAACTGCTGTATTGTTGTAGACTTTACCTTTTGTGTGTTAAAACCTGATCTCGCTTTTGAATATGAAAAGCCGTAGTGTCGCAAATCCAACATATCAGACTCTATTAATTTAGGGTTATTATGTCGATTAGCGATGATTGTTTTAGTACTCCCATCAGATTCGTTTTTTCTGAAGTGAAATCCCTGTTTAGCATCCTTATTTGGCATTGGTGTAATTGTATACTGAATTCCATCTATCATATAATTGATATACTCAAATGCTTCCATCGAACCAAGGTTTAAAAAAGTCGATAGTGTTTCAAGTATAGTTGTTTTTCCTGTACCATTTTCTCCCGCTAGTACAATAGTATTATATATGGAACCGTCTGGCTTGATAAAATCAAGTACCAGATTTCCCAAAACGTCGTGATTATTCCATTTAATCTTTCTAATCATTTTCTTCCTCCTTTTAATTCAAACAATCGCAACATATTGCTTTGCCGTCTATAATTTCACTTCTAATCCGAATAAAAACTTGATACTAACATAATAAATATGCTGTAGCTCAAATGCACCCACCAAGAGTTAAATTTACCATTGTATGACTAAATCCTCTATTTTTATCGCTACATTCCATGACAATAAAATAATCATCATCGTTTTCAGCCTTTACAACAAGACCTTGTGAATAGGCAGTTTTCCAAAGCGGCTTCAAGCCATAAAAAGCTGAGACAAATTTATTTGTTGGATTAGGGACATTTAAATCAAAACCATTTTCAAATAACCACGCGTGATAATTCTTAATCGCAGGAGGCGGCCCTATCACCTGAAAAGACATCATTATCGCAGTTTGGAACCCTATTTCCGCTTCAAAGTCTATTATATATTCTTCTGAGGGATCAAGCACATATCCATCTATTAACGTTTGACTTGCCATCATCTCATTGAGTTTTATCTTTTTCATATTTTACCCCGCAAATTTATTCTTCATCAGGTCTTGCTCCAGAATATGGCTGACTTTTTGAAACGAAATCATCAACAGCTAAAAACGCACGACCTAAATCATTCAAACTAAGTATCATCATATATTCCGCAACTTCTCCTGAATGGTTTATGCTTCGCATTGGATTTAGTTTTTTGCGGAATTCGTCAAATGTATCTCCAACATATAGCCATTTATCATCCTCTTCATCGTAAAAGCAGTGTAAATCATGCCAAAGACTTTTGTCTTCTTCTTCAAAAAAATCCTCGTCAGCTGAAAAATCGGCCCATGGAAAAAGTCGCGGAAAAACCTCTGTATAGGGAGTGAATGGAAACCAATATGGATACGAATATTTTTCAACCCTTACCCCATCATCTACTATTAACTCCGTATCCCCTTTCCCACTGCTCTTGTTAACCCATTCATAAGAATGCAACTTCACGACCCCACCATTCTGTATTATTTGCATGAACTTTTTCTGAGACAATAAAAAATTATAGTTTACAATATGTTCAGGTAAATTTGTAAAGGATAGAAGTTTTTCATTTGATGCAGCGTCAAGAAATACTTGATCTAAAGGAACTTTAACAAAAAAGCCTTTTCCGTCTCCTCCTTTGGTTCTTTCAATGGTTTTAGCGGTTAATTTTTGCCAAATACACGTACCGTCATCGGGATTGTATAAGACAACTATACAAGGTAAAGAATTCATTGTCCAATAATTATATTGTCTTTCGTTAATATCACGAAAAACGACATAGTTATCTTTTTTCTCTTTAAACCAACTCGCGCCGCATTTTATTTGTAGGGCAAGAAGTTTTGGCTTACCAGACGAATTGACATATTCCATATGAGCGTCAATACCAACATCGTTTGTCGGCTGTTCTCGAAACATCCAATGATTAAGTTCTGCAATTTCCCCACAATGATTTAAACCAATTCTTTCTGTATGATTTGCCATATTATTTCCCCTTTAATAAATTAAATCCTATAAGCTTTAGCACGAAAATTAACAACACATATCTAAGACTTCATTTACCACTTCATTTAAAAGTTGGAAAGACTTTTTCCCTGTCTTGCTTCCATCCATCTCATCCATCTTCTTTTTATAGTAGATGTTCCTAAGCTTGTCCCACATTTCCTTCCCTCGAATGCGCTGAAAATTTTCTCTCGCATTACTCATATCCGGCAGAAGTTCAAAGACATAATTACCATCACCATTTGGCGACTTATTATATCTTAGTATTTCAAGCCCTTCTTTTCCTCGAGTAAGAATGACAATATCATAGGAATGTTCAATATCGGATTTCTCTCCTTTTTTCTTGATTGTAAGAGAAGATGTACTATCTTCACAATCGCTATATCCACTCTTTTTTACAACTTTGTTTAAAGCATTTCTGAAAAGGTATTTTAGCTCTTGCGGTTTCAGTCTTTTTTCATTGTGCGTTATTTTTATCTGATAGTCACAATCAAATCCCTTATTGTGATGTCTTATAACCAAATTTCGTTTTGCGCTACCTACAAGCATATAAGTAAAACTGACACCACTATGCTTAATTTCGTCGTGTATAGACTGCATCCAATCATGAAATTGTTTTCTTAATGGTCTCACTTCTTCCTTTGGAACATATTTTTCGTTCATATCATGCCTCTATAGTAATTTTATAGTTATGGAAATCACATCGCAAATCATTGATTACTTCGATAAAATTTTGCCCATAGCCATCCGGCAAATTGTTTGCCAAAGCAATAATCCCTTTTTTCATTTTACCTTTATTTTTTTCTACACATTCTATCGATTCCGCATTGCCTAAAACTAAAAGATTATGATGCATAACTTCGTTACGCAAAATGCGAATACTATCAAATTCCTCTATCTTAGCAGCCCCAAACATTTTAAGTTCTGTTACAAGTGAGATTGTTTTCCCTAAATCCAAATTAAACATTTTGTATAAGACAGAACTTTGATTATCAGTGCATTCATACATGTTCTCAGCCATTTTCTTTATATCATTTTTTTCTTTTCTGTTCGTTGTAAAACTTTCTTTAATCTCATATCTATCAAATAATTGAGTCCGCAAATACTCCTCAAAAGTAGCCAAGTAAATGTATAACGTATCACGCATATTTTTATCATATCTGATACAAGAGCTTATGTCAGTGTAATCTACTTTTTCTTTGTCAAAATTCAGTAAGTAGTCATAAATTTGCTTAAACACAAATTTACCGCGTATTTTTACATATTTCTCAAACTCTACTCTTTCTAATTCATCAGCGAAAATCAACCTTTCAAACATACTTGCACCTTAAATCTATTCTAAACTTGTTCCTTGATAGCTTACAGAACTTCAATAGTCCTAATAAAGAATGCCATCGTTCATAAATAATACAGGTTAATTATAACATATAAACTAACCCTTTACAATACCTTATTTACATTAACAAATATAATGTACAGCATTGCCTTATCAGCGCTAACGAAGTAAACAAATCAATGCTTTGCTGATTTTCAACGATACACAACAGTATGTTCAGTATGGTTAAAGGGCAAAAAAAATAGCGACTACCAATAAGCAGTCACTATTTTTTATTAATTTATGACCAAAAAACCTGTAAGTTAGGCTGTTTTTCCTTTTCCCAAAAGTTACTGCGCCCGTCGCACCCGTGGCACCTGTCGGACCCGTGGGACCGGTGGGGCAGGTGCAATATGGGAATTATTTTGTAGTTTGTTCGCGGTATTCCACGAGAGTTTTGTTAGATATAAGTTTGTAGTAGATATGAATGTGCCGCGGTTCGTCGCCGTCCGTCTTTTCTCCGACGGTGATAAACTCGATGAATTGCAGGCACATTTCGCGCGTCAGATGCTCGCATCTGCCGTAGCGTTTGAGTCGGGCTATATACTCCTCGGCATCCGCCTCTATGGTATCCGCCTCGGCAAGCCGCTTTTCAATTTCGGCAATGCGCTTTTGCGCGCTTTCCTTCTCCGCCTGATACTTCTGGCACAGATTAGCGCACACGCTTTCAGGGAGATTGCCCAGCACCTTCTCTTCAAAAGCCGATTGAATGAGCTTATCCAACCCTGCAAGCCTGTCGTTGAGTGAGCGCAACTGCTTTTCATCTGAGAGCCTATTGCGCTCGCCGCACTTTGCACGTTCTTTAAAGAAATGCTCCTTTGCCCTTTCCTCGTCAATTTCCATCTTGCCGAGCATATCGCGAATGTCCTGTAAGATAATGTTTTCTATCTGTTTTTCGGTGATGGAGTGTGAAGTGCAATACTTTTTGCCGAGGTCTACATAGGTGCGGCAACAGTAGTAGTTGCAGGAATTTTTGCGCCCGCTGCCCACTGACTTGTATTTGAGCTTTTTGCCGCAGTCGGGACAGATGAGCAGTCCCGATAAGGAGTGAACTCTGTTGGCTTTGTCAGGTCTGCCGCGGGAAACGGAGCCGTTTATCGCCTGCACTTTATCCCACGTTTGCCTTTCAACAATCGCCGCATGCGCGTTCTCCTTGACTATATGCTCGTTTTCAGGAACATTCAACACCTTATGATTTTTATAGGAAAATCGCGTAGTGCGGTGCTGTGTGAGAGTGCCCGTGTAGGTGGAATCTTTTAAAATATCCGCAACCGTCTTGGGCGACCACCATGGCGAACCTCTGCGGTTTGACTTTTTACCGTCCAGCCTCGTATAGTACGCCGTAGGGTTAGGTATGCCCTCGTCGGTGAGCGTCCGCGCAATCGTGCGCGTAGAGTTGCCCTGCAATCGCATATCGTATATGCGCCTGACGATTTTTGCCGCAGGCTCATCGATTACAGCCGTGCGGTTCTCGTCCGTCCCCGCCTTATAGCCATAGGGATAAGCCCAGTTGGTGTACTTGCCCTGTCGCCAGTTTGCCTCCAGCACGGCGCGTATCTTCTTTGAGGTATTCGCCGCGTGCCACTCGTTAAAGACGTTCATTATGGGCATCATATCCATTCCCGCACTGCCGCGCTCGGCGGTGTCCACATTGTCCGAAAGCGCAATAAAGCGTATGCCATAGGCAGGGAAGATATAGTCGATATATTGCCCCACCTGAATGTAATTGCGCCCGAAACGCGATAAATCCTTTACGACAATTGTATCAATCTTTCCGTCCTTTGCGTCGTCCAAAAGCCTCTTAACGCCGGGGCGGTCGAAGTCGGTGCCAGACCAGCCGTCGTCTATGTACTCGTCTGCAATCGTGCCGTCGTTCTCCGATACGAATTTGCGTAGGATTGTGCGCTGGTTTTCTATCGACATACTCTCGCCCGCCTTTTCGTCGTCGCGCGAAAGCCGCAGGTAAAGTCCCGTTCTATTCAGTTGTTTGAGCTTTGACATAAAACCTCCTTTTCTGCCAAAGCTATTCGGTTAAAGGTTGCCTCATTATAGCACACTTCACCGAACATTTCAAGACTTTGCCAAAACTTATTCACCTATTCCCATCTCCCTGTCGGCACAAATTATTGCAAGCTGTGAAATACAGCTTGCTATGTCTTTCTCTCCCGTAAAATGCCTCGTGATAATATATCTTCTGCCCTCAACCTCACAGCTCGTGGTGGTTTGAGGGCAATTTGTAAATTTTGCCTGTAATTGTTGCAATGTTTGTTTGATTGTTTTATCCCCCGATTTAAAATGTAGGTTGACATTTTATCTCCTTTATCATAATATGACTTTCGTTCCTATACGCGCACCGCTGTGTACAGCAATGCTCATTGGAGTTCTCTGTTGCCGCCTGCCCTGTTACATTGCTACTATCATATCAACTCGGCTATAAATATATTTTCCGTATGCAGGCAATGATTGTGGCAGGTTGCTGTCCGTTCGCTCAACCAAACTTACGGTCAGCCGTTATTAAATTTTACCTTAAAATAAGGAACAGCATTGCGAAAGTCTGCGCAAGCAGAAGTATGGGCACAGCCCAGAACATAAACTTGCGAAAGCCGTGTTCTAACTTCATATCATTGCGCTCGTGCTCGATTTCCTTCGCCGTGGATTTGAGCTGCTCTCTAACTTCCGTCAAAGTTTCGTCCACTTGTTTAAGCGTGTAGTCTTTCGCCTCATTTACTGAACGCTTTCGCCCAGCCTCTTCGCGTAAAAGCTGTTGTCGCTCTTTATCCCGTTCACGTTCTCCGTCAAGTCCTTTACGAGCGTATTCTGCCGCTCTATCAAGCTGTTGCATTTCTCGTTGGATATCGCCAACGCTTCTTTCAGCAGTCCGTTCTCCGTCTGCTGCCGCCGCTCCTCGTTTATCCTCTGCAACTCCGCAAGCGGTTTCGACTGTTGCCCCGTCCTCAAATTCTCCAATTGTTTTCAATATCTCCGTTTTAGTATAGTTTGCTCCGAGTTTAAGCCCTCGGATAGCTTTGTTCTTCTGCGGGTGTAAATAGGAGTAGTCCTTGCCGCTCCTCGTAATCTTCACCCCGTAGTCCGCGAGGTGAGTTATGAACTCATCCTCGCTGGTCGCCAATATTTTTCCTTCCTCGATGACCTCACGCAATTCTTCCTTCCACGAAGTGCCGCCTTTGAGAATGATGTGCCGCTCGTCCGCCGTGCGCTTATTCTCCGACTTCTTCCTGAAATCGAGAGAGGAAAAGCCGAATTGTTCGCTTATCTCATTCGCCATATCTTTGAGCCGCGTGTAATCGTCGTCGTTGAAGTGCAACTTCCTGCCTGTTATAGGGTGGACGGCATTGACAATGATATGCGAGTGAACAGTCTGCGTGTCGGTATGAGTAGCTATTACGCACTCGCAACCTTCAAACATTTTCTCGGCACAAGCCTTGGCGTACTCCTGAACCATAAAGGGGTCGGCGTTATCGGCTTTGTCAGGCGACAGTTTAAAGTGATAATACTTTCTCTCATTTCGTTCCGTGCCTTTGCCGAACCTCGCCGCCGTCTGTTTGAACTGCTCGGCGTAGTCCTCGTCGATAAACAGGTTTTGCACGTCTATAAATCTCACCTTATCCTCGCGGGTTATGTAAGCGATTGCCTTGTTCGGCTTAGCTTTACCCGCAACGCCTTTGAACAGCGGCATTTAACTTCCCCCGATTGCGGAGAGCAATGCGCGGTATGCCGCCTTGCAATCTGCAACGGCGTACAATACTTTGTCTTTCTCGTCGGGAGAGAAGTAGCAATTCCTGACCGCCTGATTTAAATTGTTGCCCTGCCGTTTGAGTTCCGCAAGCATTTCATTCCCGCTGTCGATAACAACCACGGGCTTGTCCGTAATGCTCCTTATAATAAACTCGGTCATTGTCAGTCCGCTGGCTTGCAGCTTTGAGTCAATCAATTCTTTCTCTTCTGCCGTCGCCCTGAATGTGTAGGCGAACGGTCTTTTTCTTTTTGTCTGTTCGATATAAATACCTCCATAAATTGTTTTGTCCTTCCATAGCGGAAGGGGTTTGGGGAAACGGAGTTTCCTCAACGAGGCGACTTGCAAAGTCGGCATTTGGCAAGCCAAATGCGTACCTCGCTATGCTCAAAAACCGAAATTCCCCCATAGGTTTTTGCTTCCTGAAAAACAACGTTAATTACGCTATATGTATGCACTAACTTCACCTTTTCAAGGCGGTCTGATTATTTGATTAGTACTCATTGATAACCTCCAAGTTTGATTTATTTTTATTCTTGCCCACGCCGAAGGAGTAGGGTTAATTTGCTGTTGTATGTTGATGTCTTCGCCTATCTAAGGACATGAAATTTGAAAAGTACACGGTCTGTAAAAATCTTCTCACCTATATACACTCGAAAATACCGAAATTATTCCGCGCCATAAAAGCCCCTCCATATACCCAAGGACACGAGATTTCAAAAGTTCGGGGTGCAGCTGAAATTTCCTTAAAGTTTTCATCTGCAGACAACCCCCTCCATATTAACAAGGACACCAAATTTCAAAAGATGACGGTCTGCAAGGAATATTTCATTCAACTTTCATCCCAGATGATTAGTAGCAGTCCCGTCACTTATTAGAGAAAAATTGCCCGCACTACACCCACCTTTGATAAAAGATTGTGCAATTTGCACAATCCGTTATACGCTTTGCATAGAAGCCTTCACTATACGTGCAAATGAAGGCGCCAAAATTAAAGTTTTTAAAGGCAGTCCTACGATATTTCATTAAATTTTCTATCTGCACTGTGCAGTTCCTCACTTATTAGAGAAAAATCATCGATTACTTGAGTGGTTTTATAAAAACTTTATGCAACTTGACCATAAGCCGGTGATTCCTTCCGTATTAACAAGGACATGAAATTACAAAATATAGATGTCCCTTCATAATTAAGGAGTGGCAAAGGCAAAATGTTGCGGTTTTTCCCGAAAAAAATTTGAGTTCGTGTAAAGTTTTTCACTATAAAGGAGTGGCAGGGTATCAAATGACCACCTACTTATAAAAATATTGTGCAACTTGTCCATAAGCGAGCGATACCTTCCATATATCCAAGGACACGAGATTGCAAAATATTAATATCCCCTCATAATTAAGGAGTGGCAGAGGCATAAAACGGACATTTTTTTAAAATTTATCTCCTTCAAGTGGTAGCTCACTTAAAGCCTGCTTTTATGCAGTTCCACGAGAAAATTTTAAGTTTTCTGACAGACAGGTGTACACCCCTACAAGTGGTAGCTCAATAAAAGCGCCAAAAGTTAACCTGTTTTTGATAATTTCATCCACATTTCACTTAAGGCGGTGTAAAGCCTCTCACTTAATAGCCACGAAAAGTGGACTTCTGGGGGGTAGTGATTTTAAGTTTCTCAAATATTTTGCTCGCAGGGGCCACAGCTCCTCACTTAGTAGCCACGGCAGAGAGCGTTTTTCAACGGGGGGGGGATGATAGAAATTTTATACAACAAAAAACAGCCCCCTACAAGTGGTAGCCATGTAAGGAGCCGTTTTCGCAACCGTTTTATTAAATTATAATTGAGTTAATACTAAATAATCCCTGTTTCCTTTATTAATTTCCCATCATCGTCTATATATAAAACATAGTCACAAAAATAGTGCCCATCATCCCAGTATTGACTTGACAAACTAAAAAGTTTAGAACCTCTTAGAGGAACTTTAACATGTTTAGATGGCGAAACAATACTTCTATATGAATTAAGCATTACTTGATATAATGCAGATAAAGCATCTAGTACATTTTCTAGGGTTGCAAATTTATAACTTTCTTTTCTTATTCCATTAAATTCGTGTATGCCCACCCGGTCATGCTTAACTTTATTATATATTTTCCACCAAGTGGGTGAGGTATCATTTGAATACCATTCTGCCCACGGGAATAATTGTATATCATTATAGGTGATTACTTTTTGCGAATTAAATGACTCAATGTCTTTAGGATTATTTAACTCATAATTCTTTATATCATTCCGATAATCGTTCATAGTTTCTTTGTTATAAGTTGGATCAAGCTGGCGACAATAGGCTTGCAATGTCACATCTATTTCGCTACCTATCGCCAAGAGTAATTTTAAGTATATAGAAGAATATGTGGAATAGTTATCTGGTGAAAGTTCAACATAGCTTATTGTTTTAATAAAATCATCCTCTAAAAGCAAATATTGACGCCAATATGTTTGCAAAAAATCTTGATTAGTCACTATTCACCTCACTGATAGGATACAAATAAAATGGGAATGGGTAATACGCCCCATATAGAATCATCTTAGGCAAATCTGCAAATATAACTCCATTAGTTGATACTGTATTCCTTTAACATCAACACATTCCGTTGATGCTTTCCTAGCCAAATTAGAAATTTCTCTATGATAGATGTTGTTTGCATTATATTTAGGTATGTAAATGTTTGCCTTGTTTAAGCTATATCCGTTTGATTTAAATGAACTATGAATATATTGTTGAACAATTTCACTATTTAAAATACCACAGATATAATGTGCTTCATCTTCCGTGATAAAATTACCTTGCTTGTCTTGGCTGATAATAATTGTATGCTTAACGCAAATTGTAGATTTGATTTCTCCCCATGGAGTAGTTTGCTTTGAAATAACACTTGCACAAAAATTACTATTATCTCTTGCCGCAACAATATGATCAGCAAAAGTATAAGGACCAATTTTAGATAAAGCGTAAAATTCCTCGCCTCTGTGCATAAGTTTACTTTTTTCTGATTGCTTATCTATTATCGATTTATGATTGGCAAGATATAAAAACACGTTCCTATTCTGTTCCAACATTTGGTCGATAGAAATCGGGCGAGATGTGTTTGATAATTCGTATGGCAAAATACAAAATTCATTACAAGAATTATATCTAAATGCAGAAATATGTGGACCAGTAATAATCGGATAAATATTTTTTGTTTCAAAATCCCATCCACCGTCTGGCATATCATCAATTATATATTTAGAAAGTTGAAATTTTTTATTTATAAATTTATACTGCCCGCTTTTCTCTGATGAGCCGTTTCCAACTAGCATATACAATTCTTGTGGCGTAAATTCTACACCAGTACGATATAAATATTGAGTATCACCTATTATTTTTTTAAAATCATATTTGCTTGAAACATATGAAAATGCAGTAGAATTTTTAGAAAGTTGCCGCGCCGTTCCTGTAATAATGACAAGATTAGCCAGAACTTTTTCAAGGGGAAGAGTATTTAACTTTTCATCTTGTATATCCTTTTTTCTTGTAATATATGTTACTGGAATACCTTCTGCGTAATCTTGATATCTTCGTGCAAAATAATACGTATTAAAATCTTGGGCAACAGGTCTATTGTCGCATCTAAATGGTCTTAATGGTGCAAGCCAACGATCAACCTGCTGTAAATACAATCTTTCTTTTGTTTCATAATTTAACCAAAAATTTCTAAAACCCTCATACGAGTTTTGGGACATTATGCTATCTGGCATTAAAAATGACAGAACACCTTTTTCACTTTACCAGTTTGTTGCTGTAACATTAGATATTAAGGCACATACGTTTAATTGAGTGCCTCCATATTGTCCAGCTCCAGAAAAGATATGTTTTATATCGCAAAGCTCTTTTATCCTATTGGCATATACGGTAGGAAGGTGTTCCCATTTTACCCACGGAGGATTACCAACAATAATATCAAATTCTGATAGACGAGCAATTAACATAAAATTGGTTGTGATTCTTACCCAAATTCCGTCCCAATTATTTTTATGTAATTCTGTTAATGCAAAAGACAACTCTCTTATCAGCTTCATTAAAGTAACTGAGGCTTTTTCTTCAGCCGAGAGTCTTTCAACCAACACGGCAAATAGAATATTGGGATCATCCGTGTTTACGCAGGCTTGAAGCTCATACATAATTTTTCCAAAATCTGGAAGCTTTACATAACGTTCAGGCAATGTAACTTTAAATGGTTTCTTATTATTTTCAACAGAATACTGGTAGCAGGAAATACCATCAACCATAACACGTTCAGCTAAAATAGCAGAATCACCTAAATATACAGGAATTTCTGTGTCCTGCATTTTTCCAAACGGTTGTAAAGCTAAATAGTAACCAACTCTAGCTGAAAGAACAGATAAGGGGTTAATATCAACGCCATAAACACGAGAAAGAATATCATTCTTTAACGCTGATTTTTGCGTAGCTGTCATAGTGTTGACGTTTATCTCTCCAACTATTTTTTTAATAAGAGCGATAATAAATATTCCTGAACCACAACAAGGATCTATTGCTTTCCAACTACTTTTATTATCTATAATATCAATTGATTTGGCAACAACGAAGTCAGCAAGCCATTCAGGAGTAAAATACTCTCCCATAGAATGTCTAATTGATTTTGGTATAATACTCATGTACAGATCTTTGAAAATATCAATTGGTTCATAATATACATTTAATGAAAATGCTGAATACTGATCAATACATTTAATTACATCTAAAATATTCTGGTAAAATTGATCATTCCATTGATTTTTATCTGCGTACCAAGAGAAAAAATCCCCTTCAAGAAAATTTATAATATTGTTATTTCGATAGGAATAACCGTCCTCCATTTTTTCAAAGAACTTCTGCATTTCAAGAGAAGTAGCGCTGGATAAGTCATAGTAGTTCCTAGCGTGGTCACTATACTCTATATTATCTATAACTTTACAAGCTATTAGTTTTACAATTATTGCATACGTTGTTTGTAAAGCATATAATGCAGAGTATTCACTCTCTGTATCATCTATTGTGTCTGAAAAAATTTTAGTTAAATCAGTCCGCCTCTTTTGTATATCATTCCCTTTTCCGTTATCATCTAATGAAAGATGCATTAAATTTTGCCATTCCTCAAACAACATCAATGTTTTTTCTGTACGGTTGTTTTTTAATGAGGCATATAAGGACAAAGCGACATTTTTTGAAATTGAAGGAGCAAAATAGTTAATAGAAAAATCTCTTAAAATATTTTCAGGAACAAAACGTTTAGTGTTATTTGCTAAAATTGCTTTAATTATTATATTAATATCGTTATTTGAAATAGGAGATAGAGTAGTGTGCCTTACCTCACCATTAACAAAAGAAAAATAACATACTCTAATTCCATCTGTTAGAATTGCATTGTATTTAAATTGCTGTTGCTGCTCAATCGCATTAAGATAATCAACTACTTGCTGCGTTGCTAAATTAAAATTATCGTTTGTGGTTAATTTAGAGTGGTGCTTATATTCTATAATCAGATTGTTAACGACTGCATCTATTCTACCACTACCACTTTTTCTACTTGCTAGTGAGCCAAACGTATGATTGATGCCTTGAACTGTCTGTTCTTTAATAAAATTGAGTTTAATCCCAGTTCTTTTTCTTATAATAAAATAAAGCTCTTTTTCAAAAATATTGGCTGTCGTTGCTTCACTATTTGAATTAGCCGCTTCCCTCATTATTGATGTTCTTAATTCAGCGATATCTGATATATATTCCCCGCTATTTACCCAATCGGTTATCTTCTTCGATCTCATTAATGCGTCAGACATTAGTTTTACCTCATTTCACTTCAACAGCTTCCTGCCGCCTGTTTCGCTTAAAACCTTCATTTGAGAAATTGCTATTTTGTTTAACTTTTGCAAACGCTCTGACTGCGGAACACCATCCTGTATCAATACTGCGTTGATATTCTCCATATTTGAAAGACAAATAAGCTCATTTATCGTAGCGTAATCGCGGATATTGCCCTTCTTACCGGGATTGCGTTCTCGCCACTGAGCGGCAGTCATACCAAACAGCGCCACATTAAGCACATCAGCCTCATTAGCGTATACATAGCTTATTTGAGTGGGTGTAAGCTCTGTGGGAATAAGGTTTTCTTTTATGGCGTCCGTATGTATGCGGTAATTAACTTTGGCAAGTTCTCTTTTGGCAGACCAACCGAGTTGTTTTTGCTCTTCTTCCTTGAGCCTCTGAAATTCTTTAATGAAATACAGCTTAAATTCGGTTGAAACCCAGCTTGCAAATTCAAAAGCAATATCCTGATGGGCATATACGCCGCTATTGTATCTGCCGCTGGAAACGGTCATACCAATAGCGCCCGTCTTCTCAATCCATTTCTGCGGGGAAATCATAAAGGAGTTGAGCCCAGCTTCATTTTTAACCGTATCGAATTCGGCACGGTTAAAATCGGGATTATGCAATTCCTCCCACAAGCCGAGAAAGACAATGGTGTTTTTATTGCGCAACCAGCTGTACACTATAAATCGCGGATCTTCCGGATTTTTATATTTTGCAATATCGGTAAGACAGATAAAGTCGCCCGTGTTTATTCGTTTGTAGCGAACATCTATATCTTTTACGGTAATTTTATCCATTGTAATCTTCTCCTGTTTCCCAGCAAAAATTTAATATTTGCAAAATTATCTTATTTTATATTATAACAGAAGTCCCTTTATAAATCAAGGGAGGAAGTGGAATATTTGCGTTTATAAATACATAAACAGAAGAATTGCGCCCATTTTAAAAGTAGCGACTAATAAGCCGCTGCTTTGCCTTTTACCGAATAGCCGTTATGTTTTTCCCTTATGTAACCTGCTCTGTCGCACCCGTCGGGCCAGTCGGACCTGTTGGGCCCTTGGGACCGGTGGGGCCTGTCGGGCCTGACCTGTCGTACACTATTTTTTCTATTATAATATCCGCCTCAATTCCATCGGGGCGGCATTTATCCGAAAAACACATAAACACCTCTTTCTTTGGCGCGTATGCGCCTGTTAGCATTATATGAACTAATCTTTCCGACGCGTTACGCTTTTCGCGGCATAAAAAACCGCCGGGCTTTGCCCCGTTCTGTTCAGTTATTTGCCACATCTACCTGCCCACACAACTTATCGCAATGATTTTCATTCCCTATACGCGCACCACTATGTAAAGAAACGCTCATATGAAGTTCTCTGTTGCCGCCTGCTCTGTTACATTGCTGCTACATATCAGCCAGTATTTTATATCTCCGTTGCACAGACAATAAAAGCCGTCGGGCTTTGCCCGACGGCTGAATTTTTTATACGCATTTCAAATTATAAAAGACAGATACTCAATATCGCCGTTTATTGCCGAGTAACACCGTTATTTGCGGCATATATGCGGTGCAATTAAGAAATGCCGTGCCTTAAAAAGCCGCAGCCTGCGCAGTATGCCAGCATTACAAGCCTGACTTTATTCGCATACCGCCGAGCGCAAAACATCGGCAAACGCCCTTTTATAACCATACTTTCCGTCTTTCATCCAGAAGGCGCTGAACGAGCGGATTATCTTCGTTCCGTCGGCACGGCGCAACTCAGCTCTTTCAAGCGGCGGAGGGCACTCGGAACACACTCCTTCGGCAGGCAGATATCCGTCGCCGCTCATAGCGAGCAGCCTCGCCTCCTCCAAAGAGCGTGCAAAAACAAAACGGCTCTCTATGCCCAGAACTTCGCGGTAAAAATCCTGCTCGTCCTCCTCGCCGCCCTCGGGAGCGACGACTATGCACGGAAGCGGCTTAATGCGCGCAAGCGTAATGCAATCCACGCCGGCAAGAACCGCAGGCAGGGCGTCTATGTATGCGGGACTGCTCACCAGCGGAAAACTTTCGTACCGCACGGTGTAAGCGCGCCTGCCGTCGCAGACTATTATATCGGCTCCGCCGCTCTCCAACGCGCCGCGGAGCTGTTCGTGCGTGCCCTTGAAGGCGCTCACGCTTACTTCGGGAAATCTGCGCGAAAATTCGAGTATCGCCGCGGCAAGCTCCTGCCCGTCGTAGGCAGAGAGATACCCCACCGTAAGTTTGAATTTATCTGCGGACAAAGCGCTGCCCGCCTGTTTTTTTACTTCCTCTGCCCGAGAGATAAGTTTTTTGCCCTCGGCATACAAATATTCGCCGGCAGGCAACAGCATAAGCCTGCCGGGCGCGCCTGTAAACAACTGAACGCCCAGCTCCTTTTCGAGCGCTGCGAGCTGCTCTGATACGGCCTTCTGCGGAACGCCGAGCGCCTTCGCCGCGCCCTCTATGCTGCCGCAGTCTGCCACCGCCACAAGATACTCCGTCTGTCGCAGCAACATATTCAATTTCCCCCTTTACCATAAGCGGCAAACGCCGCACCTGTGCGAAATCCCGCACATACCGGAAACAACTCAGCCGGGAACTTTTGCAAAAAGCGTGTACGCCCTGCGCGCGAAGCATACCCGAAATAAAAAAGACCCTGCTGCGCATTTCCGTAATATATTACCTTATATACAGTATAACACGAAAAAGCAAATAAGTAAAGGGATATTTGAAAAGCCGGCAAGAGCGCGCTTTTTGCACGGTTAAGGCAGAAACATTTCGTTTTGAAGGGCGCCGCAGACTTTATACAATTACACATACCTCCCCTCCCGCGCTTGCATTTTCTGCGTTATGTGGTATAATATAAACAAAAGTTTGTTTTGCGCCGCAGACGCGGTTTTATGCCGCCGCACAGGGCGCGGAGTGCTTATGTACGAACAACCCACATTTTTTGAAAATCAAGAGAACCTGCCCCTTGCAGCAAGGCTTCGGCCGCGAACCCTTTCGGAATTTGCAGGCCAGACTCACCTTCTGGGCGAGGGAAAGGTATTGCGCAGACTTATCGAAAGCGACAAAATAGGTTCTATGATATTCTGGGGCCCGCCCGGCGTGGGCAAGACTACGCTCGCGCGCATAATCGCGGGCAGGACCAAGGCCAACTTCATAGATTTTTCTGCCGTGACCAGCGGAATAAAAGAGATTAAGCAGGTTATGGAAGAGGCCGAAAAGGGCAGGCGGTTCGGCTCTAAGACCATATTGTTCGTAGACGAAATCCACCGCTTCAACAAGGCCCAGCAGGACGCCTTTTTGCCGTATGTTGAAAAAGGCAGCATAATTTTAATAGGCGCCACCACTGAAAATCCATCGTTCGAGGTGAACGGGGCACTTTTGTCGCGCTGTAAAGTATTCGTATTGCAGGCGCTTAAAACGGAAGAGCTTGCAGGGCTTATAGAGCGCGCCCTGAAAGACAGCCGCGGCTTCGGCGACCAGGATATAGATATCGCGCCCGACATAATAAACACGATAGCCGAATTTGCCAACGGCGATGCGCGCAGCGCGCTTTCCACCTTGGAGATGGCAGTTTTGAACGGCGACGTGGACGAAAAGGGCAAAATTACCGTAACGCGCGAAACCGTGGAACAGTGCACGCAGAAAAAATCGCTCCTCTACGACAAGACGGGCGAGGAGCACTATAACCTGATATCTGCGCTGCACAAGTCTATGCGCAACTCCGACCCCGACGCCGCCGTATACTGGCTGGCGCGGATGCTTGAAGCGGGCGAAGACCCTTTGTACGTTGCAAGGCGTGTGACGCGCTTTGCGAGCGAGGACATAGGCCTTGCCGACCCGCGCGCGCTGGAAGTTGCCGTAAGCGCGTATCAGGCGTGCCACTTTATAGGAATGCCCGAATGTTCTGTGCACCTTACAGAGGCAGTAGTTTATATGTCGCTCGCGCCCAAATCGAACGCGCTGTACGTCGCATACGAACGCGCCAAAAAAGACGCGCTTACAATGCTTGCCGAACCCGTGCCGCTGGTTATTCGCAACGCGCCCACAAAACTTATGAAGGAGCTTGACTACGGCAAGGGGTACCAATATGCACACGATACCGCCGATAAGCTGACAAATATGCAGTGCCTGCCCGATTCACTGCTCGGCAAAGAGTATTACTTTCCCACCGAAGAGGGCACGGAGGCAAAGTTCAAAGCCCGCCTTGAAGAGATTAAGGACTGGAAGAAAAGACATTCAGACAGGTAAAACATTGCAAAGTTTTATCACCAAGTATACCCGAACAAGTCGCACATAAGAAAAATTTTATTTATAAACACAATAACATATCCGGATAAAAACCGTCCGCCCGCCGCGCTATTTAAGCGCGGCGGGCGGCCCTTTTACAGACTTAAATCAGCCGTATTATTTACTCACTTATCGCGCACGTTATCGCGCACGCGCACCGCTCAATAGCCGCCGTCGTAGCGGGGAGACTGTTGAACGTCGTTATAACGTTCCCGCTTTTCCTCCCTGCGCAAAAGCGCATAATATATAAATGTGCATAAAATCAGCAGAACGCCGAATACCATTACGACTACGGGCACGACAACGTCAACGCTGTATTCACCGGCAGAGATGTATTCACTCGCCCAATTTACAAACAGCACGTCGACCACAATCATCATTACCCCCGCGATTACGGCACATGCCCCCGAAACAATGAGTATTTTTACGTGCCTGCCGCCCATCTTTTTGCCGAATCCCGAGAATATGCCCGAAAGCGAAATAACGGCAAATATGCAGAAAGCAATGGCAAAAATGAGCAGTATAACATTGACCACAAGTTCGGAATTATACATATTGCCGAACGTGTTGCCCACATAGTACGAACGACTGAGCGTGGCAAGCATAAAGAACAACTCAGTCATTCCAAGCGTTGTTACCATATCGCTGCCATTGCCCGCGTCCATCGCCAGCCCAAACACACCGTATGCCGCTACACCCGCAATTACCAACAAAAATACCGTAGCAACCGTGCCGCACACTCCGTTTATGACCGCCTGCCTTACATTCGCACTGTCTGTGCCACACACCGCCGCAGATACCACAGAGGCAACGATGAATACGCCGCCAAGTACAAGGCCTGCAATAGCGGCTCCGTTCAACGATGTTACGACATCTCCGCCGCCAGCACTTATCGAACCGCTTGTGCACAGCATAAACAGCGCCACTCCGAACGCATACGAAAAGAAGGTTGCCGCGGCAAGCCCCGTTACGCTCTTTTGCGTAAGTTTAAGCAACTTGCACACATACATGACGACGGTCGCTATAAACAGTAAAACGGTAGCCGCAAGCGCAAGGGCAGAACATACCGTGCCCGCTACCGCCCCAGTCATATACGAATAATTCGCAAAACTTTGAGAGCCAAGGCCGGAAGATTCAAGCACCGACTCTATATCCTTATATACGTCGCCGAAGAAATAAAAGATATCGCACCCGCCGCCAAAGCCGAAAGTAGCCCCACTGACGTCGGCAGACACCTCGTTGCCGATAAAGAATACAAATATCGCGCCTACCAGCGCAGCAAGCACGGCAAACGCTTCCGCCGCAACTTTAAGCACTCTCATCACCGAGGCCGCCACAAAAGGAGCCCTGTCCTCTCCGTGCGCTGCATAATCAGCCGTGGCAGTCTCGTGTGCGGACTCGTCCGCGGTGCCGTAACCGTGCGCCGAACTGACGCTTTCGCTTGCAGCGGCCGCTGAATACGCGTTATTATGTAAGTCTGACGCACCGTCGCGCGCAGGCGCTTTCAATTGGCAATCTTTTGCACCGTCCCTCTTTAAACAGGCACCGCAATAAATGCAGAAGTCGCCGTCGGCTGGCGTATCTTTGCCGCACGAAGGGCAGGTCGCCATTCCGTCCTGCCGCTTGCCGCACTTCTTGCAGAACAGAGCGCCGTCGGGATTATCGGTCCCGCAAAAAACACATTTCATACTAACTTCTCCCGAACATCGGCCGTATGCCGCCGGGAAGCGGCAGATACAGGCTATATGTATATTATAGCACCCAATCCGAATAACGCAAACGCAGGCCAACATTTTTGAAAAATATTACAAATTGTTTACAATCTTTGCCTGCTCGGCTGAAAAAACAAACTTGCCTCGTATACAACTTTCACACAATGTGTTTTTTAAGGCGCAAAGCCGCGGCTATAAAACAGCATATGCCGAACAGTATTGCCGTGCCTGCAAGTATGCCCGCCGCTCCGCCCGCCGAAAGCGGCGAGCCGAAAAAGTTGAGTTCCACCGAAAACTGCTCTGAAAGGCCCTGCGCAAATTCCGGCGAAACGGCGGTAGACATCTCGCCCAGCGCGCCGTCCATAAAGAACGTTCTGAACAGCGCCGCAGAATAGCTGCCGGGCACGAACAACGTCACGTACTGCACTCCCTCGGGGAAGGTGCTCACGGGTATATAAGCGCCCGTGAGAAAGCCCGTCAGCGTGCCGAATATTATGTTTATGCCCGTAAACGCGCCCTCAGAACGCACAAAGCCGACAATGAATACAAGCAATGCAGACGACGCCAGCACAGAGAGCACCACAACGCCGATGCAGGCGAACGCGTCGGCCGCAGAAAGCAGCCAACTGCCGCTTATTGCCAGCCAGGCAAAGCATACGCCCAGCACTATCAGGCAAATAATCAGTCCCGCCGCCGCAACCGACAGGAAATACGCCGCCGAGGGCAGCCACGAGGGAATGGGCGACGCGGCAAAATCTGCGCTCACTCCCCTGTTTTTGTCCTGTATCATCGTTCCGCACGCACACAGAGGCACGGTTATGCACGAAGTCGCCATTACGCCCGAAAGCATCCAACTGTCTGAAAATGCCCTCACCGCGTCGTCGGCGCTCACTCCGAACTGCGCAAGCGCTTCCGTTATGCCGTCGGACTGCATTCTTCCTATAAACAGCACGTAAAGCCCCAGCACTATCAGCGGGGCAAGCAGCGAAAAGAACACGTTTGCCTTGTCTTTTACAAACACTTTTACATTGCGCACGGTCAGGCTGAAAAGTGCCGTAAATGCCGCATATGTGCCGCTCTTTTCGCCGCCTGCGGGCGGCACGGCACATTTTTTTGCCATATCGGCCGCCCCTTCCTCCGCGGCGCCGTTCAGGCCGCCGCGCCCGTCGTTTTCCGTCATATCGTTTCTCCTCCCGCCCTCCTGCCGGTGACGGCAAGAAACACGTCGTCCATACTGCCTTTTACATACTCAAAATCTTCACACACCGCGGGATATGCCGCAATGAACGCCCTCGCCCCGTCGGGGCTGTCAAAGTTTATCACGGCACAGGGACCGTCCTCTTCAAACGCAATGCCCACTGCCGCAAGCCTTGCAAAAATATCGCCGCCGTACAGGCGCAGCCTGCTGCGAGAGTATCTGTTTTTGAGTTCTGCGGGCGTGCCCTCGGCAGAAATTCTTCCGCCGTCGATTATTGTCACCTTATCGGAACAATCTGCCTCCTCCATATAATGGGTGGTGAGAAATACGGTGGTATGCTCGCTCTCGCGCAATTGCTGCACGGTGGCCCATACGGTTGCGCGCGTCTGCGGGTCCAGCCCCGTCGTAGGCTCGTCCAGAAATAAAAGTTCGGGCTTATTGATAAGCCCGCGGGCAATGTCTGCGCGCCTCCTCTGCCCTCCGCTCAGTTTGCCGAACGGGCGGCCGAGTATATCGTCGAGCGCAAGCATATGCCTCAGCTCTTCCAGCCTCGAAGCCCATTTTTTGCCCGTTATGCCGTAAAAAGAAGCGCGCACGGCAAGGTTGTCGCGCACGGTCAGCCTGTCGTCGAGTACGGTTTTCTGAAAGACTACGCCGATGCGCCGCTTGATTTCGTTCGCCGCGCAATCGAGGTCATAGCCGCATATCTTCACCCTTCCGCCGTCTTTGCGGAGAATGGAGCACAGAATGTTAATCGTGGTGCTCTTTCCCGCGCCGTTCACGCCCAGAAAGGAGAACAGGCAGCCGCGCTCAACCGCAAACGAAATGCCGTCCACGGCGCGCACTTTGCCGTATGATTTTTCAAGATTTTCAACTTCTATAATGTTCATTTTCTGCCCTATAAAGGTTTGAAATATTTACACGCGCCGACTGTAAGTGCGCATATATGGCAAAACCAACGCCCGTTACGCCCATCTGCCGCGCCGCGCTTTAAGCCCTGCAAAATCAAGAGCGGGCATAAACAGTATACCCCCCCCCCGCATCCGCAATGTCAAACAATACGGCGCAACACCTGCACGATATTTTTACGATTCAATAATAACACAGGCGCATAGTTTTATGCAAGGAAACTTTGCGGTTTTCAGCCGCCGCGGCTGTAAAATAATTGTAAAAAGCGGGGCGCACTTATATTATAATGTATAAAAAAGCGGCCGCGGCCGCTTTTTTAAGGCAAAAGAACTGAAATAAACTTTCATATAAAGTGCCTTACTGCCGCTTTTTCGAAAATAAAATTACAAAATAAAAATTTGCATAAAATTGCTTTTAAATTGAGTTGACATAAGGGGTGGTATTTGCTATAATCTTTTAGCATTGAGTTGACGCGCTGTGCTCGTGCCGCTGCAAAGCGTCCGCAGTCTGTGCTGAACCGACGTGCGGGTGTAGTTCAATGGTAGAACACTAGCCTTCCAAGCTGGTTGCGTGGGTCCGATTCCCATCACCCGCTCCAATCTCTTTGTTGTGCCAAGCTGCTCTTAACCGCGGCTAATGCAAATTATTTTGCGCCTGTAGCTCAGTCGGATAGAGCAACGGCCTTCTAAGCCGTGTGTCGGGGGTTCGAATCTCTCCAGGCGCACCATTATGGCGGGCGTAGCTCAATCGGTAGAGCGCCAGATTGTGGCTCTGGAGGTAGCAAGTTCGAAACTTGTCGCCCGCCCCACAAAAACTTTAAATGCCGCTTTCGCGGCGGCGCGTAATTTTTTGGGGTGTCGCCAAGCGGTAAGGCACGGGATTTTGATTCCCGCATTCGTAGGTTCAAATCCTGCCACCCCAGCCACCCATTTAACACGGTCCATTAGCTCAGTTGGCAGAGCACGTGACTTTTAATCACGGTGTCCCGGGTTCGAATCTCGGATGGATCACCACGAAATAAAGCGCGTGCAAAGCGCTGAATATACGCACCTTTAGCTCAGTTGGTAGAGCAACTGACTCTTAATCAGTGGGCCCAGGGTTCGAGTCCCTGAAGGTGCACCAAACACATCCATATCCGAATCTTTTTGGATATGGATGTGTTTTTTATTTCACTGCAATTTGTGCAAAACGCCGCAACGGCTACCCCCCCACCACCCGTTTTCACACTATTCCGCAATACTTTGCCAGACTTACAAATTTTTGACTTATTTAACCGCGGCAAAAGGGATTATGCCCCTCAATTTGCTTGACCTTAAACCCCGCTTTAATGTTAAAATAAATTAAAATGCCGCCTGCTATGCGGCAAACAACGTTATAAGGAGAGAGAAAAGAATGAACAGACCCTATATCATCTGTCATATGATGAGTTCGGTCGACGGCAGAATTGACTGCGCAATGACGGAAAAACTGCCGGGAGTCGAGGAATATTACTCCACCCTCGGCGAACTGAACGCCGCCACTACTTTGAGCGGCAAAACCACGGCAAAACTCGAACTTGCCGAAAGCGGCGAATTTAAGCCTTCTTCGGCAGAAAAACTGTGCAAAGAGGCATTTTCAAAGAAGGCCGACGCGCGCGGATATGAGGTAATTACCGACACGAAAGGCACTCTGCTGTGGCAGGACGAAGCCGAAAAGCCCCGCGTCGTAATCACCTCGGAACAGGTGAGCAAAGACTACATTGACTACCTCGACGGCAAAAACATTTCGTGGATAGCCTGCGGCAAAAGCGGCATAGACCTTGCGCGCGCGTGCGAAATACTCTTCGACGAATTCGGCGTAAGGCGAATGGCAATCGTGGGCGGCGGCAGGATAAACGCGGGCTTCCTCGATGCGGGCCTTTTGGACGAGGTAAGCCTTGTAATCGGCGCAGGCATAGACGGCCGCGCAGGGCAGCCCGCCGTGTTCGACGGCCTCCCCGCAGACAAAGACGTATACCGCCTTAAATTGAAGGGCGTTAAAAATTACGAAAGCGGCGCCGTATGGATAAGATATATGGTCAGATAAAATAAAAAAAATCGGACGCAACCGTCCGATTTTTTTATTGCATACAATGATAGCCGACGGCATACGCCCTGTTAATAATGTAGTGCAATTGCCCCCGCACTATGCCGTAACTAAGCCGCTTGAACGCAGCTTTGCAGACCGACGCGACAAGTTAAAAATTCACTTTAAAAGCGCCTTATAGCTTTCACCCCAGTCGGCCATCGCGTCTATTACGGGCACAAGTGACTGCCCCGTCTGCGTGAGCGAATAAACCACCCTTGGCGGCACTTCGGCAAACGCCTCGCGCAGGACTATGCCGTCCTCCTCCATCGCGCGAAGATTATCTGCAAGCACCTTCTGCGAAATTCCGGGCACGCCGTTTTTGAGCGCGGTAAACCTCTGCGGCCCCTTTAAAAGATTGCGTATGATGAGCAGTTTCCACTTGTTGCCTATAAGCTGAACCGTGGTTGCAACAGGGCATTCGGGCAGTTCGTCTTTGGTAAGCATAATCCCCCTCCGTTTTACTGTATTTTACAGCGCGCGGCCGCCGATGTCAAGCCGATAGTATAAAAAAGATACTTAGTTTCAAAACTATTACATAATAATAAATTTGTAACATTTCTGCAAAATTCTGCGCGTCTGGTATACTGTAAGAAAAAATAACGGAGGCAATCTATGAACAATTTTACAAAAACAAACGTTGGCGAAGAGGCGCGCGTTGAACTGCACGACAGACTGCACCTTACGGGCGCGGAGGTGAGCATAAACCGCCTGCCCGCAGGCGCGTGCGTACCGTTCGTACACTCGCACAGACAGAACGAAGAGATTTACGCGGTGCTTGAAGGCAGCGGCAAGGCGGTAATCGACGGCGAGGAAGTGACCCTTTCCGCAGGCGACTGGCTGCGCATAGCCCCCGCTGCAAAGCGGCAGTTTTTTGCCGCTGAAAACAGCGGGATAAAGTACGTATGTATTCAGGTAAAGGCCGGCTCGCTTGAAGAATACACGGGCACAGACGCAGTAATCTGAAAAATTCGCAAAAAAAGCGGCGCGGGTGCCCT
>UMIY01025468.1_pt1 | contig 38986 bp, 37 predicted proteins | sample 1965921 | NCBI WGS metagenome assembly UMIY01 (sample SAMEA4836134, study PRJEB28245) | human gut metagenome | biome: gut microbiome; material: fecal sample | place: Denmark | collected 2008
GTCAAATCAAAAACCGATGCCGAGTCAATGACTTCTAAGACTCCAAATTCTCCTGTTACATTTTTTAAGACTTCAAGATTTATATCGTCAATTTTTTTATTGTCTATCTCATTATCTTCTATATAATCACAAAAAGTGCACTTGCCCCACTTGCAAGGCTTCGCCTTTAAGAGGACTATCTCTCTCTTTGTCTTGTTTGTAATTTTTGAATATCTATTGATAAAATCATCTCCTTTAAGAAATTTCATCTTTTAAAATATCTTAACACAAATATTTTAGAAAATTTTTAAAAAATCAAATGTTGACATCTCAACAAGTGTTATTTATACTAAAATTTGTATCACAATATAGTGGGGTGTTTATGCTCGATAGATTTAATTACTTTTCCAATGAATTCTTTACTATTGTAAAAAACTGGCAAAAGATAGCAAGCCAAGTCATGAGAGATTTTGGTTTAAACTCAAGTCAACTCATCTATATGCTTGCCCTATATGATAACGAAAAACTTAATTCTAGTGAACTTGTGAAAATAAGCGGTAAAGACAAGTCTGATGTTTCGAGAAACTTAAATCAAATGATAAAATCAGGAATCGTTGAGAAAAAATCAAATAATAAAAACAACTACGGCGGATGCTTCTATCTAACAGAAAAAGGAAGATTTATGGGCTCTCAAATTAGCGAAAAAACAATAAGTTATATGGAGCTTGCCAATAAAAATATTTCAAAGGAAAAGAAAAAAATTTTTTATGAAGTTCTCGATACCCTTTCAGAAAATATTGGAAAATTATTGATAGAAGAAAATAATTGCAAATAATTAATTTGAATAGTTTTTTCAAATTTAGATAAATATTAGTTTTAAATTGCGAGGTAATATATGGCAGTAAAAATAATTGTAGGATCAACTTGTGACATAGAAGAAAATATTAAGAAGGACTTAATTGTAGTGCCCCTTCACGTAACTTTTGGAGATGAAGACTTTTTAGATTCAGTAGATATTACAAAGGACGAGTTTTATGAAAGACTTGAAAAAAAGGAAGAGTTTCCAAAAACAAGTCAACCAACACCTATGGCTTTTATGGAAGCCTACAAAAAAGTTATTGATAATGGCGATGAGGCTGTTGTCATTGTCCTATCAGCAAAATTATCTGGAACTTATCAAAGTGCAAAACTTGCAAGCGAAGGTCTTGAAGATAAAATTTTTATTGTGGACAGCTTAAATGTTTCAAATGCAGAAGGTGCTCTCGTTGAATATGCATTAAGACTTGTTGATGAAGGAAAGTCAGCAAGAGAAATCGCAGATATTTTAGAAGAAGCAAAAAAGAAGCTTAGACTTGTTGTTTTAGTGGACACTTTGGAATATCTTGAAAGAGGCGGAAGAATCTCTAAGGCATCTGCTCTTCTAGGCGGAATTTTCTCTGTCAAGGTTCTCCTTTCCATGGAAGATGGTGCAATAGAATCTGTTGGCAAAGCAAAGGGAATAAAAAATGCAAACAACTTATTTATTAGCGAGATAAAAAAACATGGCTCTATTGACTTTTCAATGCCACTTAAACTTGGCTACACAGGAAGAGATAGTGAAAAGATTGAAAAGTATTTGAGAGAGACTAAAGATTTGTGGGAAGACAAGATTTCTTCTCCAGAATTTATACAAATAGGAAGTGTAGTTGGAACTCACACAGGCCCAGGTGCTCTCTTCTTAGCATATTTTAGAAATTAATTGTATTTTATACAGCTCCTAGATTTAGGAGCTTTTTCTCTATATAATTTTTTCTCATTTTAAGTTATCTTTTTATATGTAAATTCTATAAAATTGCTTTGAGAAATAAAGGAGAATTCTATGAAAGAAAATAAAATAATTATATCTGGCATTACATTTCACTATGAATATTTAGAAATAACATATGAGGTTATGGAAAATATAAAAGACTTTATAAAAGACTTAGAGGAAAGCCAGGATGGAATTTACAATAGTTTCTTTATGTACTAAGATGATGGAAACTTAATTATCTACTAACTTTTAATGCTAGGGTTTACTCTGGCATTTTTATTTTCTACCATATAATATAAAATTTTTACCACAAATTAGATTTCTTTATCAAATTATAATTCTGTGGTAAAATGAATGAAAGAGACTGGAGTTGATTTATTGGAAAAAGAAACTGATTTTAAGGGACTCTTTAGACTTTTTACAAGGTCTATAATCATTTCCATGCTTGGAATGATTTTTCCCTTTTTTTATATTTTATTTCCTTCTATGTATGTAACTGAGTCCATCAAAGAAGGAATTATAAAAGTGATGGCTACATTAATTGCTGTTGTCCTCCTAATTGGTGTCATCTTAGGACCAATGGAGGCAATAATTATTTTTACAATTTTTGGACCCTTTATTTTGATTTTTCACTATATGATTACTACAAATAGAAGTGTTGCAACTACAATTTTCGCAACATCTCTTATATTTTTTACATCAATAATGGTTCTATTATTTGCCTTTGGCATAAATAGTGATGTACTAAATTCAAGAGAAACTATAAATGCAATTACAAGTTTTTATACAAATATTGCTAAGGAAGCTGGCTTTTCTCAAGGTGACTTATCAAATTTTACTCAAAGTGCAGAAATTTATTACAAGAGTTTTCTACAAACTCTTCCTTCTACTTTAATAATAATTTCTCTTGTCACTTCCTATATAACTTACACCACAGCTGGTAGGACTCTACTTTCAAAGGGAAGATTTATAATCCAACCTTCCTCTCTTGAATTTTTAAAATTTCCAAAAGAAATTATTATGCTCTCAATTGCTACTATTGCAGTTTTTACTTTGACTGGAGATTATTTTGGTCCTAGCGGTCAAGTTTTTATGATTAATTTAATGAGTCTAATTTATTTTATGCTCTTTGTAGCGGGCATAAGCGTCCTTAAATTTTTTATGACAAGACTTGGCTTTAAGAGTTTTTTACAGTATCTATTAATTGGTCTTTGCCTTACAATATCAACACTACAAATATTTGTGATGATAATTGGTGCACTTGACCAAATTGTTAACTTTAGAAAAATTAATTAAGTGGGTATGCTATGAAAGATAAATACAAAATTAGTGATTTTCTCCCCTATCTTATTTTTGGACTTATAGTAGTTATAATCTTAATGATACTAAAACCAATTCTTGGTTTTATTTCAGCTTTAGCTTTGGCTTATGTATTTTATATAACTTATTCTGAGATCAATAATAAGAATGAGGAGACTATTAAACACATTGAAAACTTAAATGAAAAATTTGATTCTTTAACTAAGAAAGCAATTTTTGATATGCCCTTTCCCCTTGTAGTTACTGACGAAAAGGCAAAAATTCTCTGGTATAATACTCCTTTTATTAGTTTATTTAACGAAAAGAGTGTCATCGACAGAGACCTTGAAAATTTAGTTAAGGATATTGACGTCTCAAATATCTTAAATAGAAGTGGAGCTAATACACTTCCCATAGAGATTAACAAGAGATTTTTTAATGTCTACACAAATGTTGTGGACAACAAATCTGAAAAGGGCGATGGCAAATCTGTTTTACTTTACTTTGTAGATGACACTGCCTACAAAAATTTAAAGGACAAATACAAGCTTGAGTATCCAATTATTGCAAAAATTGAAGTGGACAATTTTGATGAGGCAGTAAGCTCTGCTCCATCAGAAATTAGACCTCTTTTAATTGCAGAGATTGACTCAACTATTTCTCAATACTTTGAGGAATATGATGCTCTTGTGAGAAAAGTAGACGAAGATTTATATCTTGTTGTCATGAACTTTAAATCCTTAAATTCTATTAAAGATAAAAGGTTTGACATCTTAGATGACTTGAGAGATTTAAACAAAGGAAACTCAATTCCTATAACTTTATCCATTGGGGTTTCTTCCTTTGGACTAAACTTTAAAGACGCCTATATTGAGTCTGACTCATCGCTTGACCTAGCACTAGGTCGTGGCGGTGACCAAGCTGTTGTAAAGGTAGATGATAATTATGAGTTCTTCGGCGGAAAGTCAAAGGCTGTTGAAAAGAGAAATAAGGTTAAGGCAAGAGTAATTGGCGAAGCCTTAAAGCAACTTATTGAAAGATCTGAAAATGTCTACATCATGGGTCATCAAAATCCAGATATGGATGCCATTGGGGCTGCTATTGGTTGTCTTCGTGCAACTTTAAACAGAAACAAAGAAGGCTTTATCGTTCTTGAAAAGTCCAATCCATCTATTGACAATTTAATTGACAGAATGAAGGAAGAAGAACCCGAACTTTACGAAAAAGTAATTTCAAGAGAAACTGCTCTAAATAAGATAAAGCACTCTTCTCTAATAATTTTGGTGGACAACCACAAGCCTTCCTTTACAGAATGTCCTGAACTTTTAGAAAAGACTGGTCAAATAGTTGTAATAGACCACCACAGACGTGGCAAGGAATTTGTTGAAAATCCAGTTCTAAGTTATGTAGAACCCTACGCCTCTTCAACTTGTGAACTTATAACAGAAATGCTAACTTATATGTCTGATGACTTAAACTTGACTCACTTTGAAGCTGATGCTCTCATGAGCGGAATTGTTGTAGACACAAAAAATTTCTCCTTCCAAACTGGTGTGAGAACTTTTGAAGCTGCTTCAGTTTTAAAAAGAGCTGGTGCCAACATGATAAAAGTTAAGGCACTATTCCAAGACGATTTAGACACCTTGCTTTACAGGGCAGATGTAATCCACAACACAAAGATTATCCACGACAATATTGCCGTATCTCGTTTTGAAAAAGAGGCAAATAATTCTGTCCTCGTTGCGGCGCAAGCTGCCGATGCCCTACTAGATATAAATGGTATTGATGCGTCTTTTGTACTCACAATTAAGGATGGAAAAACTCACATTTCGGGCAGATCTCGTGGAGAAGTTGTTGCGGTTCAACTAATACTTGAAAAAATTGGTGGCGGCGGACACTTAAATATGGCTGGTGCACAACTTGATACTGAAGACTTAGACAAAGCAGAAAAGATTTTAATAGAAGCTATTGAAGAATATTTAGAAGATAATAGAAACGAGGAATAAGATGAAAGTAATTTTATTAAAAGACGACAAAAACTTAGGTGCTAAAGGAAGTATAGTTAACGCAAAGACTGGCTATGCTCGTAACTTTTTAATTCCAAGAGGAGTTGCCATTGAAGCTACTCCAGAAAATATGGAAACATGGAAGAAAAATAAAATTGAAGAAGAAAAGTTAGAAAAAGAAAATCGTGCAAAGGCTAATGAAGTTAAGAAAAAAATCGAAGAAATAACTTTAACTATTAAGGCAAAAGCTGGCGAAGGCGGAAGACTTTTTGGTGCAATAACATCACAAGATATTGCAAAAAACCTAAAAAGCGAATACAAAATTGAAGTTGACAAGAAAAAAATTGATTTAGCTGAAAACATCAAAGAAGCTGGAATGAAAAATATCGACATAAAATTATACTCAGACGTAACTGCAACTTTAAAGGTAAATGTTAGACCGGAATCTTGATTGATATGGATGTAAATGGCGAATTAAATCTAAATTCTGTTGAAAATTTAAAAATGCCTCCTCACAGCTTGGAGACAGAGGAATCTGCCCTTGGCTCTATGATGTTATCAAAGGAAGCTATCACTGCATCAATTGAAATTTTAAAGACAGAAGATTTTTATCAAGATGCTCACAGAAAAATTTACGATGCAATTTTAAACATCTATAACAGAAACGAACCTGCTGATGTAATCACAATTGCAGAAGAACTAAAAAAAACTGACTCCCTGGAAGAAGTTGGTGGCATAACTTATCTTGCCGATTTATCTTCTAATGTTACTGCTGTATCAAATATAAGGTCTTACTGCAAAATTATTAAGGAAAAGGGAATACTTAGAGAGTTAATAAATGCCTCTGACAAAATTATTTCTGCTGCCTATTCATCAGATGCAAAGGCAGACCTTATAATTGAACTTGCAGAAAAATCTGTATTTGATATTACTCAAGACTCAACAAAAAATGGTCTTGTAAATATAAAAAATATTGCACTTGAATCCTTCTCTGATTTGGAAAAGAAGGCTCAAAATCCTAATGCCTTAACTGGACTTACCACTGGATTTTTAGACCTTGACAGAAAAATTTCTGGTCTACAAAAGTCAGACTTAATTCTTCTTGCAGCAAGGCCTTCTATGGGTAAAACTGCTCTCATGGTAAATATTGCCACTAACGCAGCCCTAAGAGGTGGAGCCTCTGTAGCAGTTTTTTCTCTTGAAATGAGTAAGAACCAACTTTTCCAAAGAATTATTTCATCAAATGCCCATGTAGATTTACAAAAAGTTATTAGCGGTAACTTAAATGAAGAAGAGTGGACAAAAATAATTAATACAATGCCTATTGTCTCAAATTTAAAAATGGAAATTGATGATACAGCTGGAATCTCCCCTCTTGAATTAAAGGCAAAGTGCAGAAGAATGAAATTGGAAAAAGGGCTTGACTTAATAGTAATAGACTATCTCCAACTTATGCAAATGAGCTCTCGATCTGAATCAAGACAACAAGAAATTTCTGCCATCTCAAGAAATTTAAAGGCAATAGCAAAGGAACTTGAAGTGCCAGTTATTGCACTTTCGCAACTTTCTCGTGCACCAGAACTAAGAACTGACCACAGACCAATCTTGTCAGATCTTCGTGAATCCGGTGCAATTGAACAAGATGCCGACATAGTAATGTTTTTATACAGAGATGAATATTACACAAAGGAAGAATCAGAAAAGCCAAATATTGGCGAAGTTATTATTGCAAAACACAGAAACGGCCCTACGGGAACTGTTGAGCTCATGTTTAAAAAAGAATTTACAAAATTCTTGAATTTACAAAGAAGTGAATAAAATTTTTAAGGCTCTTGTCTTTATGGCGAGAGCCTTTTATTTTTTTTGCCACAAATGTTATAATATCTTTGATAAATTTGGAGGTAAATATGATTTTAGATTTAATAAAAGTAATTTTTCTTGGAATAATTGAGGGACTTACAGAGTTCCTTCCAATTTCTTCTACAGGACATTTAATTATAGCTAACACTTTTCTAAAGCTTGAGCCACAAGCTTTTTCTAACGCCTTTAATGTAATTATTCAGCTTGGTGCAATACTGGCTGTTGTTTATTTATATTTTTACGATGTAAATCCAATTGCAAAGGGAAAAATTGCACCAGTAATTGGCGAAGAAAATTATGAAAGTTTAAGTTTTAAAGAAAAATTTAAGTACCGAGATATGGAAACTATGAGACTAATTGCAAAGATAATTGTAGGATTTCTTCCCGCAGCCTTCTTTGGATTTTTGCTAGATGACTTCATAGACGCTCACTTCTTTAATACTACTACAGTTTCTATTACACTGATTTTCTATGGCCTAGTAATTATTTTCATGGAAAAAAATAATAAAAATAAAGTTTTTAAATATGAAAATTTAGATGAGATAACATTAAAGACAGCATTTTTAATTGGTTTTTTCCAATGCCTTGCCATGGTGCCTGGAACGTCTCGCTCTGCTGCAACAATTATTGGTGCAATGCTACTTGGCTGTTCAAGGACAAGCTCTGCAAAATTTTCTTTCTATCTTGCAGTGCCAACTATGCTTGGAGCAACTGCACTTAAAATTTTTAAAATTGGCTTTTCCTTTACAGCTTGGCAATGGTTTTTGATTTTATTTGGCGGCGTGATTTCTTATATCGTTGCCTTAATAGTGATCAAAAAATTCCTTGGCTATGTTCGTGAACACGACTTCGTTCCCTTTGGCTATTACAGAATAGTCCTTGGACTTGTGGTTCTATGTCTTGGCTTTTTTAACATAATTTGAGGTAAAAATGAAAGATTTTAATGTAGGAATAATTCAGTTGCCAGCAACTGGCGACAAAAATAAAAACTTAAAGACAATGGAAGAATATGTGTCTCGTGCAAAAAAAGAAGGTGCTAATGTAGTTTGTCTTCCAGAAATGTGGAACTGCCCCTACCAAAATTCTTATTTCACAAAATTTGCAGAAGAAGATTTTGGCGAGACTTACAAAAAAATGAGCCAAGTTGCAAAAGAAAATGGCGTCTACTTAATTGGCGGCTCAATACCAATTAAGTCTGGCGATAAAATTTACAATCGCTCCTATGTCTTTGACAAAAATGGCAATGAAATTTACAGATATTCAAAAATAAATCTTTTTGACATTGAAGGCTACAAGGAGTCTGACACAATTTCTGCTGGCAAATCTCTTGGAGTTTTTGAAACAGAATATGGAATCTTTGGTCTCGCAATTTGTTTTGACCTCCGATTTCCTGAACTCTTCCAAAGTTTTCGTGACTATGGTGCAGAGGTTATCTTTATACCATCAACCTTTATGAAAAAAACTGGAGAAAGACACTTCCACCTATTAAACCAAGCTAGAGCTGTTGACACACAATGCTATATAGTCTCCCCTGCAATAGCAAGAGATCATGACCTTTCTAAAAATGCCTACGCTCACTCCTTATGCCTTGCTCCAGGTGGAGAAATTGAAGTAGACCTTGGCGAAGAAAAAAATCTTGCCGTAGTGAAATTAGAAAATGAAAAAATAAAAAGAGAAAGAGAAAAACTTCCCCTAGAAGTCTCAAGACAAAATAGGAAGTTTTAAAATTTTTTACAGATAAAAAGCCTCTAAGTTATACAACTTATAGGCTTTTTTGATTGGTCAATTTTCAAATTTTAAAGTCCCAACATATTTGGTACAAATGTAATTATATTTGGAACAAAAGCAAATAATAGTACTGATACTAGTTCAATTATTAAGAAAGGTATTACACCCTTAACTATATCGTTGAATTTTAATCCTGTTATTGATTGTGCTGTAAACAAATTATAACCAAAAGGTGGAGTAACATATCCTATTACCAAATTAATTACAAATATCATTCCTAAGTGAAGTGGATCTATACCAAGTTCTATACCAAAAGGAACTAATACTGGTGCTAATATGATTATTGCTGCTACTGTATCCATCAACGCTCCAACAAAGAATAATAATATCATTAGAACAATTAAATAAGAATATTTAGTAGTTATAAATGACCCTAAGGCATTAGTTACCATATCTCCAAAATTATTAACCGACATAATCCAAGATAATAGATTTGCAGCACCCATTATTATTCCAACCATTGCAGCTGTTTCCATAGCTTTAAGTAATGCATCCGGTAGATCTTTTACTTGTATTTCACGATATATAAAAAATCCAAGTAATAGGGCATAAACAACTCCCACTGCAGCAGCTTCTGTTGGGGTAAACACACCTGAGTATATTCCTCCTAATATTATAATCGGTAACAATAAAGCACCTAATGCTGACCATGTACTCTTTAACAATCTTTTAAAGCTAAATTTTTCTCTATTTTTTAATATTTCTGGTTTATTTTTTATGAGAATAAAATTAACTAATATTAGTAATAGCATCATAACTATTCCTGGAATAATACCAGCAATAAACATTTTAGGAATAGATAATCCCATAGTAACTCCATAGATAATCATAGGGATACTAGGTGGAATTATAGGTCCCAAAGCTCCACCTGCCGCAACCATACCTGCTGCTGTTTTTTTATCATACCCAGTATTCGTTAATGATGGTATCATTATTGAACCAATAGCTGCTACAGTTGCTGGACCAGATCCAGTTAAAGCAGCAAAAATAGCACAAGATACAATTGTTACTACTCCTAAACCTCCAGGCACCCATCCCATTAATGAATCTGCCCAGTCTATCATTCTCTTAGAAATCCCTCCTCTATCCATTAATTCCCCCACTAATACAAAAAGAGGAATGGCTAATAACGGGAAAGAATCTAGTCCTGTTGTCATCCTTTGACTAACTAACAAAAGTGGTTTTATTCCTGTCGCTATTAAAAACATACTTCCTGATCCTAAGATTGACAAATATACTGGAAGTCCAATAAAAATCAAAGCAAACATTACAATAAACATTATACCTATCATTTAATCACCTCATTATTTTTTGAAGAACACATATCATACACACAATAAAAAATTAACAATGCTCCAAATATAGGTGCTGCGCCATAAACAAAGCTCATGCTAATTCTAAGTGCAGGACTTAATTGAGTTCTAACTGCCCATGCAACTCTAGTTCCATAAAACAAAAGTATCAAGCCTATTAATATGGATAGTACATTAACAATTTTTCTCAATATAACTTGATTTTTAGCACTTAGGTTATCCGTTATTACACTTACTGTCGCATTACTTTTATTCTTAGTACATAAAATTGCTCCAAGCATATTAGCCCAAATAAAAGTATATCTAGCCAATTCTTCTGTCCAAGATAAAGAAGAGTTTAGAACAAATCTAGTAAAAACTTGAAGAACGCAAGATGCTACTAAAACACTAAAAACAATTACTATTGCAAACTTTAAAATTTTTGTTACAACATTGTATGCTTTTTCCATAAATTTCTCCTTTCTTAGAAATTAAGTTCTTTTCTTAATTCATCTAAATATTCTTTACCTATTCCTTCAGCTCTCTTGTCATAAAAATCTTTAAAAGCTTTTTGAAAAGCTTCTTTATCGACATCTCGAACAATTGTCATGCCTTTTTCTTCCATCTCATCAAGCATATTAGGTTCTAAGCTCGCATTATTTTTTCTTGTAGCTTCTCCTGCTTCAATTGCAGCTTCTTTTAGAATCTTTTGTTCTTTTGAATCTAATTTATCATAAACACTTTTTGAAACACATAGAATCAAAGGAGAATAAAAATGTCCTGTCATATTTAAGTCTTTTGCAATATCAGCAAAACCATTTGTATAAATTACACTAACTGGTATATCTAAACCGTCTATAGTTCCCTGTTGCAAACCAGTTATTGTTTCTGACCATGCCATAGGCACTGCGTTCGTACCAAGTTCTTGATAGGTTGCTATATAAGTATCTGTTTCCATACATCTTATCTTCAATCCATGAAAGTCTTCAGGTTTCTTTACTTCATTTTTTAAAGTTACTAAATGTCTAAATCCTCCTTCGCCATAAGCAAGACCTTCTATACCATACTCTTCATATCCTTTTAATATTTCATTTCCAAGTTTCCCACTTAAAACTTTAGCTGCTTCCTTTCCATCTTTGAAAATAAAAGGTAAATCAAAAAGTCCCGCTTGAGGTATGTAACCACTTATATAAGCATTTGTCATTATAGCCATATCAGTTGTTCCTATTTGCATTCCTGTAAACATTTCTCCCTCTTGGCCCAATTGTCCAGATCCTTTTATGTCTATTACTATACTTCCATTTGTTTTTTCTTTTACAATGTCAGAAAAAGTTTTTGCAAAAATATAGTATGGATCATTTTCAACTGGTGCAGTTGTAAATCCAATTTGAAAAACTTTTTTTCCATCATCTCTTTTCGAACACCCTACTAAGATAAAAAAACATATTAGTACTAAAGATATTTTTATTATTCTTTTCATTTTCATACTCCTTCCACTATAATTTTCGGCGTTATTTTTAATATCTTTTCAATATTTCTACCGTCAACTCCTTTTTCAATAAGAAATTCTATACAATCTACCAAAGATTCAAATGGTGGCTTTTTTGTGTAATATCCTCTGTCTGTAGTAATAAATGTATTGTTAAAATCCAATTTATTCATTACCTTTAAAAATTCATCTGAACTACAATCTCCATCATCCAAATTTGCCCATACCTTTTCTATAAAAACTCCTTTTTTACCCAAGTCAATTTGAATGTCCATAGGTATTTTAGTTCTGCTCCAGTCAGGATGAGTTAAAATGACTTTTACATTTTTTCTAATGGCATAATCACATACTTTTAAGCTCTCTTCTAGGCTAATGTGTCCTGTAGCTAAAGTTGCATCATATTTTTTAACAACTTCTACAACTTCTTTGAAGCTTTTAATAAGTTTCCCTTTATCATCAATAACAGATATTCCTTCTCTGTTAAAAAAATCACCTTTCATATTTCCGTATCTAAGTGAATTCTCTGCATCTCTAGTTGGCAACCATACAATTTTCGCTCCCATTTTAAGTGCACTTTCACAAGCATATGGATTAATTCCACCAACTGTACTATTTAAAACAACTCCTCCATAGGCTTTTGTAAAAAAATTAAAATGTGTATTTATTAACTCAGCTCTTCCACTTGTTGCTTCATAATGATTTTTAATTAAAACTCCTGCCATTTTATATGTACTTGCTTTCTTAATTAAATCAATATCATCAATTGTTCTTTTAACATGAGAAGGTGCTGAATGAATATGTAAATCAAATGAACCTTCAATAAATTCTTTTATTGAGTTTTTCATACAAATTCAAACCTCCTTATCTAACACTAACTTTAGCAATCCTTTTTATAAAAATAAAACAAGTATATTTTTAAAATTAACAATATTTAACTTGTTTTGTTATGCTTTATATTGATATAATGCTACTAGATGATTAAATTTTTTATTGTATAATATTTAATTCAATAAAATAATTGTTGTTTTCTATTTTGTTTAATATTTTTATTGTGAGGTGTTTTATGACTCAAAACCAAAAAATTTTTTTGTTAGTTGCAGAAACTTTAAGTATAAGTAAAGCTGCGAAAAGAGCTTTTGTTACTCAACAATGTGTTAGTGATCATATTAAAAGAATGGAAGAAGAATATGGTACAAAGTTGTTTCATAGAAACCCTTATATGCATCTGACACCTGCAGGGGAAGTTGTTTTTAATTCTTTAAATAATATAGAATTGATTGAAAAAAATCTTATGAAAAGTATTTCGGATTTTTCTAACGAAAGGAAAGGTTCTTTTTCTGTAGGTATGAGCACTACAAGATCTAAATTGTTAATACCATTATTACTAAAAAGATATCATGAACTTTTCCCAAATGTTGAGATTTCATTTTTTAGCGGTGATACTAAAATCCTTGAAAAAAAATTATTGCATAATAAATTAGATATTTTTCTAGGAATAAATACCAGTTTAAATTTAGGACTTCATATTGAACATGTTTGTGAAGATTATTTATATCTTGTAATAAATAAAAAAATGTTTATAAATAATTTCTCACAATATGATTTAAAAAATTTTAAAAAAGGTGTTGATCTAAAATATTTTCAAAATATCCCAATGACTTTTTATAATGAAACTGGAGCATTAAATACACTACTACAGCAACACTTAATAACTCATGGAATAGAATTGAATAATGTTGTGTGTCATACTAGCGAGTGCGATGTACAGATTGATTTATGTTTAAATAATGTTACATCTGCTATTGTTCCAAGAATGTTAGCAAATAATTTTTTACAAAATGATGAAATATACTTTTTTCCTATTAAAGATTTTAACTATCCTCTCCGTGTTGACATTGTTTCTAATCCTTATTTGGAAAAACCTTTATATTTAAAAGCTTTTATCTCATTATTAAAGGAAGAATTGCTAGAATTTTCTAAAGATACTTTATAAACAAAAAAAGTTACAAATATTATTTTATATTTGTAACTTTTCTTTTTAATATATTATAAGTTGTAAAATTAAATGCGATATAAATTAATGTTATATTCCCTTAGTGTAAAGATAGTATGAATAAATCATTGGAAGGACTACAACTATTATCAAAGGGATAAAAATTATTAATTCGCTTTTTACAAAGGGTGCTGCAAAGAAAAATATCCCCATAAATATAAAGCAAATGCCACCAAATCTGTGAGTCCTTCTCCAATTCTCGTCGCTATTTAAAGTCCAAGGAAGTTTTATGCCCATAGTGTAATTTCTTTTTATTTTTGGCATATAATTTCCAATTGCTATAAATAGAATTCCCATTAAAAGAGCTATGATGACAGATGTATTTACATCTCTACCAAGTCCAGATAAGACCGTAATAATATAGACTACAAACATGATTATTGGCATGGACATCTTGCCTATAATCATTAGAAAATTATTCTGTCTCTCATTTTTGGGATCATTATCAAGCATAAAGCATAGGAATAAATTCATTAAGACTAAAAAACCATGAAGCATTACCATGGCATGAAACTTTGAGCTGTAGTCATCCGCTTGACCCTGAAAATTCCAGTGAGTTGGAAGCTCTGCTGGCATTTTGTTATAAAATAGGGCATTAAAAATTATCATAATTAAGATACATGCTATTACTGAAATTATACTGTTTTTCCTAAATCTAAATTTATTTTTCATTGTCTTCTCCTCTAAATTTTACAATCCAAGTAAGTATATCTTCGAATACTGAAGTGTTTAGTTCGTAATAAATAAAATTTTTCTCTTTAGTTTCGTAAATCAAATCCTGGTCTTTTAGCATTTTTAGATGATGGGATATTGTCGCCTTTGATAAGTCAAAGTTATCGGCAATCTCTCCTGCGTTCATTCTCCCATTTTTTTTCAACATATTTAAAATTTCAAGCCTTACAGGATCTGATAGGGCTTTAAAAGTTTCAGAAAACATATTGCACCTTCTAATCTATTTTGATAATTATCTAAATGTTTAATTTAATTATATAAAATTTTTATTAAAAGTCAATTCTATTTTGAATTATTTCGAATTAGAAATAAAAAATCTACAGACTAACTGTAGATTTTCATATATTATTTACTTTTTTCTTTAGCTAATTTTATTTTTATAGCTGCTTTATAACCAAATTCAATAAGATCTTCTATGAAAGTTTCGTCATTCAAAAAAGTTCTATCAATATCTTTTTGACAAAGTATATTATAAATTTTATTTTCTTTAAATGAACTTTGATCTTCCATAAAAACATGATTATTTTTAGAATTTTTTCTACCAAACATTTCGTCTATGGAAACATCAAACAATTCTGCAAGTTTAATTATTGTTTCTTTATCTGGAAACCTTTCATCAGTTTCATATCTCCCAATGGTTGGTCTGGATAAATTTAATTTCCCCGCAAGATCTTTTTGAGTCAAATTTCTCTCTATTCTTAGATTTTTAATATTATCTCCAAACGTCATAAACTCACCTAATATAAAAACTAACTAAAATATATCACAATAATTTTTTTATTTTACCTTATGTTCCGTATTGACGATTATTTTTGATTATTCCCTTGACAAGTTCCATTATGTCACATTATAATAGTTTTATAGAATTCTATTCTTTATCTAATTAAAGATAAAAATTATAAATATCCGGATAATTTTACTTTTGAGGTGAATTTATGGAATTTTCATTATGGGACTTATTGCAAGATGCTGCTTTACTAGGCTTATTAATGGTAATTGGTCAATTTTTAAGGGCAAAAGTAAAAATTTTCCAAAGCTTACTTATGCCCGCATCATTGATTGGAGGATTCATAGGATTAGCTTTAGGCCCTAGTGGCTTTAATATTTTACCTTTCTCTGATCAATTGTCTAAGTACTCTGGTGTACTTATAGCAATCGTTTTTGCTTGCACTCCTATTGGAGATGATTCTTTTACAAAAGAAGACTTAAAAGGAGTAGGAGGATTCTTTTATCAAAATACAGGCATTCTAATCCTTCAATATGCAGCTGGTATGGCTTTAACATTGGGCATATTGAATAAAATATGGAATCTACATGATTCTTTCGGTCTCGTTTTAGCTACAGGCTTCTATGGCGGTCATGGAACTGCTGCAGCCCTTGGTGCTATGTATAAGGAAATGGGATACCCTGAATTTTTGGATCTAGGCAATACGTCTGCTACCGTTGGTTTAGTTGGCGGTATTATTGTAGGAATGATGTTAATAAACTGGGGAACTAGAAAGAAGTATACAAACTTTGTTGATTCTCCAAAAGAACTACCAGAAGAAATAAAAAAGGGTTTAATTCCTAAGGATAAACAAAAATCTTCTGGAAATCTTACTGTTTCTAATATGTCATTAGATTCATTAGTTTTCCACTTATCCATAGCATTATTTGCTGCATATTTAGGAAGAGTTGCTTCTGTATTCATAAAAAGCAAGATAGATTGGTTGTCAATTCCTGTTTTTGTTCTAGCCTTAGCTGCTGGTTACTTAGTTCAAGGAATTATTAAAGTTACTGGAACTCAGGAGTATGTGGACAGACCTACAATGCAAAGAATTAGTGGCTCTTCTACAGACTTATTAGTAGTTTCTGCTGTTTCTTCATTAAATCTTGGTGTAATTGCATCAAATCTAGCACCACTAGCAATTACATTTATATTTGGATTTATTTTAAATGTAATGTGGTTCTTATGTGTTAGTAAATATGCTTCATCTAAAAATTGGTTTGAAAGAGGAATATTAAACTTTGGTAGATCAAATGGGGTTGTTGCTACTGGTGTTTTATTAAATAGAGTTGTTGACCCTGATCAAAAATCTAGAGGTTTGGAAGATACTGGGCTTACTGATTTATTAAATCGTCCAATAGCTATTGCATTACAAGTTTTACCACCACTTTTTATAAGTTTTGGTGGAAGATACCCTATGTACACAACTCTAGTAATGTGGGCTGCCTTTATTGTGCTTACGGTTATTGCTCTTGTGTTTAAATGGTGGACACCAGGAAAAATGCAAGGAAATCAACATAAATGAGGTGCCCTATGAGTTATGATATTATACATTTTGAAGCTTTGGGAAAAGAAGCTAACTATCTAGAAATAGAAACAAATAATTTAATTAAAGAAAATATTTTGCCCAAAAATTTTAACTCGCTTATAACTCCTTTAACAGTTCAAGAATATTTATCAGAAAATAATATTGAGTTACCTGAAATTATAACTACAAAAACACACTCAATTTTACCTGAGAAATATATTAACAGTACACATAAAAATAATATTATTACAAGAAGTGCTGGGTATGATCATCTTGAAGAATATCAAGACAAATTGAATATTGCATCTCTTCGAGAATATTGTGTCAATGCTGTTGCTCAAACTGCTCTAAAGTTTGGACTATGTACTTGCGGTTTGTTAAACGAATATATTAAAAATACTCAGTCTTTTGAAAGGAATAAAACTAATTCATTTATTGAAATTAGTAAAAACAGAATTGTAACAGTTTATGGTGTTGGTAAAATCGGTTCTAAAGTATACCAATATTTTAAAGATATAGGTTTTACTGTTCAAGCCGTAGACATTAGAAGTGAAGAATTAAAATCTATGGAAAAATATAAAGATTTTAATTTTGTATGTAAAGAAGATGCCATATTAGAATCAGATATTATAGTAAATGTAATGAATTTAACAAAAATAAAAGATTCTAAATTTTACAATGTAAATTATTTTAATGAGGAATATTTGAGAAAAAACAAAAAGAATTTTATATTTATCAATGTTACTAGAGGAGAAATCGCTCCTGAAAATGTTCTTTTAAAATTATATAGAGAAAATAAAATACTCGGTTTAGGATTAGATGTTTTTAGTCATGAAGCTGAATTAACAGAAGACTTAAGAAATCAAAATACATCTAATAATATCGATGTTTTAGCTGCTAAAGAAATTATTAACAATTCAATTTCGTTACAAGAAAATTTTTATGTACAAGCCCATCAAGGGTTCAATTCTAATTTAGCTGCAAAATCTAAAGCTCATGAAGCAATAGAACATTTAAAGTATTGGTACCAAAATGATAAAAAAGGATTTAAGGAACAATTACCTTATTATGAAGGATAAAAATAAAACTTTTTTATTTTTAACTTTAATTATCTTGCTAAATTTTTTATTATTACCAATAGATTCTTATTTTCAAAATAACTATATTTATAGACTTTTAAATTTAAAAGATAAAAAATCTTTAATATTTGAAGATAAAAAAACTTTTTATCTTTATAATACTTCAGATGAAATAAATATATTTGAATTTAGAATTCGCGATAAAAAAATATACAATTCTATCAGTTCTTTTGATAAAAAAGAACTAGATAATTTGAAAAAAGACAATAACTTTATGCTAATATTGTCCCATCTAAATCTACAATCATATTTAGAAAATAACCTTCAAGAAGGTTCTCTAATAACCTTATTCTTTTTGAATAAAAAGTTAAATACAAATAACTATTGCAATAGCTATATTAATGGATGGGACTTTATTATAATAGACAAAGCTAAAAATAAATTGACACTTGTCAATTACGTTAAGTCGCGTGTTAACCTTTCTATATTAAAAGATATGCCAGATTATACATCTGGCATATCTTTATATTTTTTTATAATATATTACTATTAAAATATGCTTTTTATTTCCTTTAGTGAAATACTTTCCATTATATGATATAATTTTATTGGAAGGTGAAACAATGATTCAAAGTTTAGTTAAAGCAGCAAATGTTTTAGATATATTAAAAAATGAAAATCGCGAACTTACAATTGCAGAAATTTCTGAATTTTTAAATATACCGCCAAGCACAGCCCACAGAATTTTATCTACGCTTATTGATGTTGGATACGTCTCAAAGGACGATAGGACTCATCTCTATGCCCTTGGCCCATCTCTTATACCCCTAGGCATAAAGGCATCATCAAAGTTGGACCCACAAGCTGTTGGCAAAGATGTCCTTGAAAATTTATCTGACATAACTCTAGAAGATTCTTTTTTCATAATAAAATCTGGAGACAAGGGACTTATGCTTTCCAAAGCAGAAGGCAAGCACACTCTAAAAATCGTAGAAAATTTTGGCATTGAGATTGATCTTCACAAGGGTGCAATTAGAAAGACAATCTTGGCTTTTCAACCCAATGATTATATCAACTATTACTTAAAAAAGGAACTCTCCGACTACCTAGATGCTCCTGTTGATAAGGAAATCTTGCGAAAAGATTTAATAGACATTAGAAACAAAAAAATTTCTGTATCCGATTCAGAATATATTGAAGATGCCATTGGCATTGGTGCTCCTGTCTTTAATTATAAGGATGACTTAGTTGGAGCAATTGGAGTAGTTATTCCAAGAGAAAGAGTTACAGAAAAATCAAAAAAAGAATATATAGAAGCAGTGAAAAAATGCGGTATTGAATTTTCAAAAAATCTTGGATATTCTGAAGCTTAATATTTTTATTATTATGAGTTGTGTCAATGGCACAACTTTTTTCTTTGCTATAAATTTTTTTAGAAATCATAAAATTTCCTTAATTTTTAATTTTGGATGTTTTTTTAATTTTTTCATGAAAAATTTAGAACATAAAATTAAAATTCTCTCATTTTTTGATTTTTCTATTTGAAAATTTTATAATAAAATCAATATTTTGCATTTTTTTGATTTTATTTGGTAGAAAATACAAAATAAAATCAAAATTTGCTGTTTTTTTGATTTTATTTTGTTATAATTGATTGAAATAAAGGAAATTTGATGTTTTTTTGATTTTAGTTGGAGGATTTATGGATTATTTATACACTTTATACTACAACAATAAAAATGAATATGAAAAAATTTATAAATCGAGAATAGATTTTAGTGAGACTTTAAAAACTAATCTATCTATAAAACCTTATAGGGAAAATTTGTCCTTTCAGCTGTATTATGTCTTCAATAGAGAAACTTCAAATCTAATAGACATGGTAAATCAAAACAATAATACTTTGGAAAAATTAAATGATGAACTTCCAATAATTGCTAAGAGTGCAAATTTATTGGAAATTATTTCTAGTGAATTAAAAAGCTCTAATGATCTTGAAGGTATAAAATCTGAGAAAAAAGAAATAATTGAAACTACAAGAAATATTTTAAATTCAAAGGACCCTAAAAAATTAAGACTCACTAGCATGATTAAATCCTATCTCTTACTTTTAAATGATAATTCTTTGAAAGTTCCGTCAGATTTAAAGGATGTTCGGAAAATTTATGACGAGATAACTAAGGGAGAAATTGAAAAAAAAGACCAACCTGACGGGAAATTTTTTAGGCTGGAGCCAGTCTATGTTCAAAAGAAAAATTCTGTAAATGGCGAAATAATACATCAAGAGATTTCAGGTGAAAATAAAATAGAAACGTCTATGTTAAATCTTCTAAATTTTCTTTTAAATACTGATTTAGATTTACTCATAAGAGTTGCTATCGCTCACTATTATTTTGGATACATTCATCCCTTTTACGATGGCAATGGTCGCGTTAATAGATTTATTTCAAGCATCTTTCTTAGGAGCAAGTATTCTTATTTAACTTCCATGTCTCTTGCTCGTGGATGCTGGATTAACAAGACTTCTTATTACAAAAGCTTTGATATAACTAATTCAAAAATAAATAAGGGCGAAGTAAATTACTTTGTAGACGAATTTTTGAAAACTTTAATAGCTGGTCAAGAGGATATTATTTTTAATTTGACTACTAAAATAGAAAATTTAAAGCTTGCTAGAAAGTGCATTGAAGCTAAAAGCTCAACTTTAAACACCGAACTAAAAAAATCCATCTTATTTTTACTTTGTCAAAATTATTATTTCGACAACAATAATGGTCTCACGCGAGATGAAATCTATAAATATACTGATGATTTTAAAAATAAAAACAAAAAAATTAGAGAATTAAAGGAACTTGAAAAGGACGGTTTTATAAAAGTTATAAAGGAAAGACCTTTAATCTATACTTTGAATCAAAATTTTTTAGAAATTTTATAAATCTAAGACTTGCACTTGTACTCACTCCCTAAAGTTGGACTAAACGCCAGAGGCTTTACAAACCCTCTGGCGTTTTTTTATTAATCCTCTACATCTATCTGTCTTTTAAAGATTTTCATTATTTGTTAAAATGTACTGGGAGGTCATTATGCCAATACTTAGCTTAACGAATATTAAAAAATCTTATATTGACGAAGAAACTATTAGAGATGCAAGTTTAATAGTGAAAGAACGTGACAAAATTGGCCTTATTGGAATTAATGGCAGTGGCAAGTCCACTCTTTTTAATATAATTACAGAAAATCTCTCCTATGACGATGGAGAAATTTTTAGAAAAAAAGATTTGAAAATCGGTTACTTAGAGCAACAATTAAATCTTCATCAAGATGGCAGTATTTATGACAATTGCCTCTCTATTTTTTCTGATTTAATTGAGCTGGAAAAAAGTTTGAGAGAGCAAGAACATATTATTGCTGAAAATCCAGACAATTTGGAAGAAGAACTAAATAAGTATCAAAGGATGCAAGACGAGTTTCACAAGAGAGATGGCTACTCCTTTCATTCAAGGATTAGGGGAACTTTAATTGGTCTAGGCTTTAGTGAAGATGATTTTGATAAGGACATTTCCACCTTATCTGGTGGACAAAAATCTCGTGTGGCTCTTGCTATGCTTTTACTTGAAGATGCAGATTTGCTTCTCTTAGATGAGCCAACTAACCACTTGGACATTGATGCAATTTCTTGGCTGGAAAAATATTTAAAGGATGTTGACAAGGCGATTATTATAATCAGTCATGACAGATACTTTTTAAATAACATTGTCTCAAAAATTGTTTTACTTGAAAAGGGCGCTACAAAAACTTATTCTGGCAACTACGATAACTACATGAGGCAGAGAAAAAAAGATTTTGAGGTTTTGAAGAGACAATATGAAGACCAACAAAAGGAAATAAAGAGGCAAGAGGAAATTATAAAGAGATACTTATCCCTTGGTCGCGACAGGTTTATTAAACAAGGCAAGAGCAGGAAGAAAATGCTGGACAAGATGCAAAAAATCGAAATGCCTCAATCAAATAAAAAGACAAATTTATCTTTTTCTACAAAGAAAACATCAGGAAAAGATGTCTTGGAAATAAAAGATTTGTCAAAATCCTTTGATGATCACTTAATTTTTCACGACTTAAATGCCTCTGTATACAAAAATGACAAAATCGGCTTAATTGGTCCCAACGGCGTTGGCAAGTCCACTCTCTTTAAAATTATTGCAGGCGAGTTAAGTCCAAGTTCTGGTGCAGTAAAAATTGGGTCTAATGTGGACATAGCCTTCTTCTATCAAGAGCTTGACAACTTAAATTTGGACAATACTGTCATGGACGAGATTTGGGACGAATTTCCAAAGCTTGAACATTTTCAAATTAGAAAATATTTGGCAGAGTTTCTCTTTGTTGGCGATGACATTTTTAAAACTGTCGATGAACTTTCCGGCGGCGAGCGTGGAAGACTGTCTCTATTAAAAATTATGTTAAAGGGTGCAAACTTCCTTGTACTTGATGAACCAACAAACCACCTAGACATTGACTCAAAGGAAATCCTTGAAGATGCCCTCTTAAAATATGAAGGCACAGTTCTTTCCATTTCTCATGACAGATACTTTTTAAATAAAACTGTGGACAAAATTTTTGAAATGAAAAGTGACGGCATAAATGTCTTCTTGGGCAATTACGATTATTATTTGGAAAAAACCGCAGAAGTTGAAAGTCTTGATGATGACTACAAGTCAAAGACAGAAATAGCAAAAGAAAAGCGTGAAGAAAGAGAAGTCCGCAAAAAAAATAAAGCCCTTCGCAAAGAAAAAGAAAAATTAGAAAATGAAATTGCTGACATAGAAGAAAAGTTATCCACAATTGATGACAAACTGCAAGACCAAGATACTTACAGCGATTATCAACTAGCCAATAATTTATCAATAGAGCGTCAAAGCCTTGCAAATACTTTAGATGAGCTCTATGAAGCTTGGATGGAATTAGAAGAAAATTAAAAGATTTCAAAAAATCTTTTCCACAGGACTTTTTGCGATAACTACTTTATCCCCAATCTTATGCACATTATCCACAGGCTAATAAACATCTGTCTTGAAAAATAGTGCACAATTCATACACATTTTGAAAAAATTATCATTAAACACAAAAAATGTCTATATTTTCAAATTATTAACTGAATTTTTACAAAAAATATACAATCTTATCCACAATTTTTTAAAATTTATCAACTTATGTGTATAAATTACAAAAGAGCTGCCTAAAAACAGCTCTTTTTGTTATCTATCATTTAGTCTTTTTATCATGTCTTCTGCAGGGTCTAAAATTTCTATTTCTGTCAATTTTTTAAATTCTTCCTTCATATAAGGGAAGTGAGTGCAAGCGAGTATTATTCCACTGGGCTTTCTTTCCATCCTGTTAAAAAAGTTAAATAAATCTTTAAGCCCAAGCTTATTCACAATTTCTTCTGGTGGAGTCTTCCTTTCGATTTCTTCTACAAGAGCAAGAATTCCAATAGCAATTGTGTTCCTAAAGGTTTTTTCTGACAAAATTTTATCTATGCCATGAGCAGATTTTGAATTTGCCGCAAGAATAACTATGTCCTCATACTTTTTATCCAAAGTCCTATAAAAGTCCATTGGCGTTACTATCTGGATGTCCTGACGGCGGGATATGGCATCCACATCAATTGATGCAGAAAGGGAATTGCAATAGATAAAAATTTTTTCTGCCCCTTCTTTTTTTGCCTCTACAATTTTTTCTTCAACGATATTTGTCAGCTCTTCTTTTGAGTAATATTGGAGGCATGACTGTTCTTTGGGATTTTTTGAAATTGGATAGCTTAAAGTTTCAAATCCTCTGTCTTTTAAAATTTCTTCTCCCATTTTTGTGTCCACAAAAGTTCCAGCAAATATTCCCACTTTCATTTTCTCACTCCTTTAAAATAAATCCACTTTAAAGCCTTGGGCAAAACTTTATATTCAATTTCCTTTGCAGAATAGATTTCTCCATCAATGTTATATAAAAATTCTCTGTCCGATAAAATTTTTCCTGACCTAGTTAAAACTTCTCTCACGCCACTTTTCCCCAAATGATTTCCCTTTCTGTACGATGTAAATAAGCTTGCTATCCTAAGAGGACTCATCTTCTCTGCTAAAATTAAATTTAAAAGTCCATCGTCAATCTTGCCTCTAGGAGATGGATTAAAACCATTGCCATAGTAGGAGCCATTGCAAAGAGCTGAAATTAAAAATTTGCCAGATAAATTCACTTCTTCATTATTTTCGTCAAGGAAGGAAATTTTTAAATTCACATTTTCCAAATTCATTACAGATTTTATAACTCCATAGAGATAAGCGACCTTGCCATTTACTTTTTTATTTTTCAAAAGCTCATAAGTGTACTTCAAGACATTTGTATCAAAGCCAAGGCTAGTGACATTTATACAAGTTTTTCCATTTACTTCTATAAGATCAATAGGAGAAATTTCATACTCGAAAATATTTTCTAACTTAAAGTTATTGTAGGAAAAATTTTTAGAAAAGTCATTGCCTGTTCCACCTGGTATAAGTCCAAGAGCAGTTTCACTTCCACAAAGGACACTTGCAACTTCAGATAAGGCTCCATCGCCACCCTTTATGTATAAAATATCGCCACCACTATCTTTAAATTCTTTGGCAAATAAAATTGTGTCCTCTTTTTTCTGCGTTATTTTTATTTCGTCTTTGTCAAAATATTTTAAAAGTTCTCTTTCAAATTCTCTGTCATAATACCTTCCAGATTTAGAACTTATTATAAATAGTTTTTTCATCTTTTCACCACTTACATTTTATTATATTAAATATAAAAAATTATTCCAATAGAGTTCTTTTGTTTATTTTGGGTAAGAAATTAAAAGGAGGGATATTATGAAATGGAGAGGACGAAGACAAAGTTCAAATGTCTCAAGAAGTAAGGGCGGCGGAGTAGCCCTTGGTGGCGGTGGACTTATCATTGCATTAATAGTTTTTTTACTTACAGGAAATCCACGAGATGCCATTCGCTCTGGCTTTGGAAGTGCAGAGCCTTCAACGACACAAAATTATGAACTTACAGAAAAAGAAAAGACTTTATATGATTATTCAGCAGTTGTCCTTGCAGATACAGAGGATGCCTGGCACGAAATATTAAAAAATGAAGGAATTGATTATAGAGAACCCCAACTTAAAATTTTTAAGGGTCAGGTAAAGTCTGGCTGTGGACTTGCAAGTGTAGGAATGGGTCCTTTTTATTGCTCAAGAGATGAAGCTCTATACATGGATTTATCTTTTTATGATTCACTAATAAGAGACTTTGGGGCAGACGAGGGAGACTTTATCTTGTCCTATGTAATTAGCCATGAAGTTGGCCACCATGTCCAACAAGTTACAGGAATTATGAGCCAGTACCAAGAGATGATGGGAAAATTATCTGAAAAAGAACAGAATGCACTCACAGTTAGGCTTGAACTTCAAGCAGACTACCTTGCAGGCGTAGTCGCAAGGTATCAAAAGGACAATGGTTATCTGGATCCAGGAGATATTGATGAAGCAATATCAGCTGCTTGGTCCATTGGCGATGACACCTTGCAAAAAAAATCTCAAGGTTATGTGAGACCAGAGTCCTTCACTCATGGTTCAAGTGAACAGAGAACTCGCTGGTTCAAAAAGGGTTATGAAGCGGGAGACCTTTCAGCTTGGGATACTTTTTCTGCAAAAAGTCTTTAAAATAATTTTATGTAAACTAAAAAGGCTGTGGATTAATTTTCCACAGTCTTATTTTTTTTGACATCAGTCATCATCTTTATTATTTCTAAAATAAATAAAATTCCTATTCCAACAACAAAACCAAGTAGGCTAAAAGTGTCTCTACTTAGTGGCAAATTTCCGCCAACAGTAGTTGGACCCATGACTATGGCATAAAGGGAGCCCACAATCATGCCAAGAATAAGATAGAGCATCTTGTCTCTACTTTTTCTCATCTTGTCCCTTATTATCCTAATCGACATAAAAATTCCAAATAAAATTCCAAGAGACATTACAAAAAGTGGCAGAATTTTTTCAAAATTAAAGCGAAGGACTTCCCCCACAGCCTCAACTACTGGGATATAAACTCCTGCTATTAGTAAAATCGAAGATCCAGAAATCCCTGGTAGAACCATGGCAGAGATTGCCACAGCACCAGATAAAAATAAATAAAAATATTCGAAAATATTGAGATTTATTAAATCAAAATTTCCAATGAGCTTGCTTTTGCCCTTAAAATAAACTAAGAGAAGGACAATTATTATGCCAATAAAAATGAAGTAAAAATTATTTTTCTTCTCTATCAAAATTTTCTTTTCTCCTTTTATTACAAAGGGAAGAGACATTATTGTCAGCCCCAAAAATACTGATGACATAAAATAAATTTCACTTTGGAATAATTCTGATAAGAAAAAAATACTTAAAAGGAGTCCAAAAACCCAACCAAGGCCAAGCTTTAAGAGATAAAAAAAGGCAGATTTCCTCTCGCCCCTTCCTCCTTCAAAAAACTCGTGAAGAGCTTCAATAAATTTATCATAAAAACCAAGTATGAAGGCAATAGTGCCGCCGCTCACTCCAGGTACAGAATCGGCAAGGGCCATTGTCATACCGTGAAAAATATTAACTAACATACTTCCTCCATTCCTCTATAATAACATTAAATCAAATACTTTTTTATTAATTTATGGTAAACTTTCTTAAATTTCTATTAAGAATAAAAAAATCCACTACATTAAGCAGTGGAAAATTTATAAGCCTTATATAATTTCTGTATCTTCTCTCATGTCATCGTAAATGCCTTCTATATTGTCCAAGTATATATCAGAGAGCCTTGCAATATAGTTTGGTCCCATAATAACAGCTGCTAATGATGCAACCATTATGGCAATAACGGAGATTGTTAAAAACTCTGGCATAGACTTTGCAGGAATTATCATAACAAGTGCCACAATTAAAGAAATAATTGTAACCTTAAAAACTTTTACGCCCATTATAAAAGTTTCAGAAAATAATTTAAAGCCTGCCTTTAGAATAAGTTTTAAGCTAGTAAAAAAGGGAAGGCCCCTATATCTCTCATCAGCCATGACAAAATTTAAATAGGCAAAAATAATAGAAAAGAATGCTGTTACTAACATATATAAAATTGAAATGAATATAAGACTTCTCATGCCAGAATCAGTCAATACAGCAGCAGTTCCTGAAGTTATAGTTGAAAATATAAGTCCAAGGGCACTTATTGCTCCAACTAAAATATTCATCAAAAAAACTTTTCCCGTAATTGTCTTTATTCCTCTAAAATATTCACTAAAACTTCCTTCTCTGTTGTATAAAAGACCTCTACAGATTATGTAATTAATAATCCAAGTAAATATTATTCCAATTATAGAAAGATTTCCATCATAAATTTTTTCAAAAACCCCACTAATAATTCCACTTAAAATCATCAAAAGCAATACTGAACCGTAATTAAATTTTCTCATAGTAACCTCCTATCTATGTATAACTTTATTTTATCACAAAAGATATTTTTAAAAAACTTTTTTACATTAAGACTCCCTTTGGGTATATAAATTAAAAAATAAATTATAGGAGGAAGTATGAAAAATATAAGTATAAATGAACCTGTGGCAAGTCTTGTGGAAAAATATCCTGACTTGAAAAATATTTTAAAAGATATTGGTTTTAGTGAAATTACAAATCCCTTGGCACTTTCTAGTGTCGGAAAATTCGTTTCAATAAAAAAGGGAGCTGGAATAAAAAATATTGACCTAAACTTAATTAGGGATAAGTTGCAGGATGCTGGTTTTTATCTCATTGATGACGAAGATCCTCAAGATAATCCTTCAGATGAAGGCAAGAGGCTTGAGCTTTTAAAGTCCTATATTGAAAGAGTTTCCAAGGGCGAGGACCTGGAGGCTGTTAGAAGTGACTTTGTTAAAAATTTTAAGGATGTTTCTTCAAAGGAAATTGTTGCGGCAGAAGAAAGCCTAATAAAAAGTGGTCTTCCCCTTGAAAAGGTTCAAAAACTTTGCGACATCCACTCCGCCCTCTTCCACGAAAGCAATATTATAGACGAGAGCCAAAAGGACCTTGAAAAAATTCCTGGCCATCCCCTAAATATTTTAAGCCTAGAAAATAAAAAAATTAAGTCCTTGGCTGATGAGGTTAAGGAAGGTGAAGACAAGCTAAAAAAGATAAGTGACCTTTTAAAAATTAATTCTCACTATGGAAAAAAGGCTGGACTTATCTACCCTCTTTTGAAGACAAAGTACAAGATAAGTGGTCCAAGTGATGTTATGTGGGCTGTTGATGACGAAATAAGAAGGGACCTATCAAAGATTATTAAGGCAAATTCTTATAATCCAGAGGACCTCAATAAAATTTTAGACAGGATTTATGAAATGATTTATAAGGAAGAAAATATTCTCTTCCCACTTTTAAAGGAAAACTTCTCAAAAGAAGAGTGGAATAAAATTTATGGTGACCTTGGGGAGTATGGACTAGACCTAGTGGATGAGCTTCCTCTTTGGAAGGACTACAAGCCTCAAGAAATTTCCCCAAAAGAAAAAATTTCTTCTGGATGCCTAGACTTTGAAACTGGAAGTTTAAAGCTAAATGAGGTCATGCAAATCCTAAGGACCCTTGATGCTGAGCTTACCTTTATAGATAAAGATGACTTGGTTAGGTTTTATTCTGAGGGCGAAGACAAGATTTTCCCTAGGCCTAAGTCCTGTTTAAATAGGGATGTAACTTCTTGCCACCCACCAAAAGTTGTGCCAATGGTTAAGTCCTTGCTTGATGATTTTAAAAACAAGAGGAAGGACCGTCTGGTAGTGTGCAGGAATATTAAGGGGAAGAAAATCCTTGTTAAGTACCTTGCAGTCTATGAGGATGAGGAATATATAGGCACCCTAGAAACAGTTGAAGACATAAGCCAATACTAAGGATATAAAAAAAGAAGCCACTATCAAGGTGACTTCTTTTTTTATAAATCTTCTTCAACTGACTTGGAATAAATCCTCTCATTGTTTTCTTCATAAATATCAGCTAGACTTGCACGAAATCTTGGTGTACAAAGGAAAAAAGCGATAGCAGCAATTCCACCAAATAAAAATGTAAATATAAGTCCTGATGGACTTTTAAAAGATAAAATTCCTGTGACAAGGGCTATGAGTCCTGTTAGCAAGGAAATCTTATAGGTTCTAATTCCTGCCATAAAACTTTCCTTAAATAATTTTAAACCTGCCCTTATAATGAGCATAAAAGAATCAAAAAATGGAAGGTCCCTGTATCTCTCGTCTGCCATAAAAAAGTTCACATAGGCAAAAAGAAGAGATAAAAGAATTGTTATTAGTATAATTAAAACTATTGCGATTATAAGAACCCTTGTATTATTTATTGCAAAAGGCGTAAATAAAAATCCTGCTCCTGATATAAGTAGGGCCAAGATAAGTAAGATGACAGTTATAACTCCAACTAAGATGTTCATTAAAAAGACCTTGCCTGTAATAGTTTTTATTCCCATAAAATATTCAGAAAAACTTCCCTCTCTCTTATAAAGAAGTCCCCTGCAAATTATGTAGTCAGAAATAAAAGTGACAAAGCCTCCAAGAATTGACAAGTTGCCGTCAAAAATATTTTGCAAGATTCCAACAATTATTCCATTAGCTATAAGTATTAAGATAATAGATCCGTAATTGTACTTTCTCATAGTAACCTCCTCTTGTTCCTCTTGTATCTTGATTACATTTTAACACAAAAAATACATTTTAAAAAATTTTATATTAAGTAGATTTTTTGGGTATATACTTAAAGAAATACGATAAAGGAGGAAGAAATGAAGAAGATATTTGGAGTTCTAGTGGCAAACTTTTTGTCCTTTTACATATTAGACATGATATTTGAAAATATATATTTTTCAAAACCAAGTGCCTTTATAGGAATGGCAATAATTTTCTCACTTGTAAACTTGACAATAAAGCCAATATTAAAAGTTTTATCATTTCCAATAACAATAGTAAGTCTTGGACTATTTTCATTAGTTATAAATGCAGTAGTCTTAGAAATTGCCTTTAATCTTGTGGGTTCTGCATCTATTGGAAGCTTTGGTACAGCTTTTTGGGCAAGTATAGTTTTGAGTTTTATAAATAACTTTATAAGAGAAATAATAAACAAAAACTTTAAGTAAAGGTAAAAAGCCACAGTTATGAATAATCATCACTGTGGCTTTTTAATTAACGATATTTTAAAACTTCTGTGGCAAGTTCAAGCATCTCTATTGCAACATTGAAATTTTCGCCAAAAAGATCAAAGACAGCATCTTCAGAAAGAACACCACAAGGTACATCCTCTGGAATTTCGCCCCTATCATATCTTTCCAAATCATCAAAATAAGTTTGTGAAGAATAATAATCACTTAGTTTTTTGTATTCATCTTGATGAGCTTCAAACTTTTCTATAGCATCTCTCAAATTATCAATGACACCATTGTGGTCATTTAAAATCTTTTCCATTTCACTAATTCTTTTAATAGGATCCATAATATCCTCCTTATAATTAATTACATAAACCTTTATACCCTTAATTATAGAATAAAAAAATAAATTGCAAAAGAAAAAGATAGGACCTAAATCCTATCTCTAAATTATAAATCTAAATTTATTTTAGTCTTCCTTAAAAAATTCTACGCCTGCTGTGAAGATGTCTTCCATTTCTATATCTGGTATGTTTTTAAAGGTTTCCTCTATTACTCTTTCGCTGTGACCCATCTTACCAAGGATTTTTCCGTCCTTTGACATCAAGGCTTCTACATTTAACATTGAGCCGTTAGGTGCATCTTCATAACAAATTGCCACTTGTTCATTGGCAAGAATTTCATCAAGTTTTTCTTTGCTTGCTATAAATCTTCCTTCGCCGTGAGAAATTGGCACCTTGTAAGTTTTTCCTACTTCAAGTTTAGCTAGCCATGGTGAATTATTTGACATGACCTTAGTGTCTGCAATTCTTGCAATGTGTCTGTTGCAAGTATTAAATGTTAGCGTTGGGTCAGCTTCTTCCAAATCTTTTATTTGACCGTAAGGTAAAAGTCCTGTCTTAATTAGGGCTTGGAAGCCGTTACAAATTCCAAGAATTAGTCCGTCATTTTCGCCAAGTAGTTTTTCGATTGCTGCCTTAACTTTTTCAGATCTTATTACATTTGCTATAAATTTACCTGAGCCACCTGGTTCGTCTCCAAGTGAAAATCCGCCAGGAATTGCTAGGATTTGTGCATGAGAAATTTTTTCTGCCAATTCTTCTATGGATTCTTTAACTTTTTCATTATCTTTATTCTTAAATACAAGAACTTCTGCCTTTGCTCCAGCTCTTTCAAAGGCTCTTGCTGTGTCATATTCTGAATTTGTACCAGGGAAGGCTGGTATGATTACCTTTACTTGGTCCACTGGCTTCTTGGACTTCATCCTTCTCTTAGGAGCTTCTTTTTGTTTAACTTCTCCCAATTTATTTGAGTCCACTGGCTTAAAGATCTTATCCATTGTATTAAGGTAAGCCACAGATAATTTTTCCACATCTAATTTTTTGCCATTGACATACATTTCAAAATCATCTCTAAATTCGCCAATTTTTTCTATAAAGTCTCTATCTTCCTTGTATTCAACGATAAAAGAACCGTAAAGTGGAGAATATAAATCTTCCACTTGAAGATCAAAGCCCACATTATCTATTGCCATTTCAAAAATTTGTGGAAGTGTGCCCTTGTGATTTATAGCTGCAGCAGAAATTATATTGCCCTTCTTTATTTCATTTTGTAAATTTATAAAGTTTTCCTTAGTTTCATCAAGGTTTAATGTTCCAATGTGCTCTCTATCTGTCTTTATTAGACCAATTTTTCCCTTGCCCTTAAATTCTGGACTAATTACATTTTCTGCATCAACTGTATTTACTGCAAAGGAAATAAGTGTTGGTGGCACGCTTATGTCTTCAAAAGTTCCACTCATTGAGTCCTTTCCTCCAATAGGTGGTGCATCAAAATATCTTGATGCAGTCAAGGCTCCAAGTAGTGATTTAAGTGGTTTTGACCAGGCATTTTTGTTGTCCATTTTTTCGTAAAATTCTTGGAAGGAAAGTCTTATGCCAGCAAGTGGTGCCCCTGCTGCTACAAGTTTTGCAATAGATTCAATTACTGCGTAGTAGCCTCCAAGATATTGTGACTCAACAGAGAGTTTTGGATTAAAACCATAGGACATAAGAGAGGCAGTTTTTGACTCGCCATCATCTGTTGGAATAAGTGCTGCCATAACTTGGGCTGGTGTATTTTGCTTTTTGCCGCCAAGAGGTTGAAGGACAGTTGCTGCTCCAACTGATGAGTCAAATCTTTCTATCATATTTTTCTTGGAAGTAATATTTAAGTCAGATAAATATTTTTCTAAGTCTTCTACGCCATCTTTATTTTCCAAAAATTCTGGGAAGTCTTCAGAAATAACTTCAACTTTTTCTTTTCTCTTTGCTCCAGTTTGGTTTACAAAGTCATAGCTCATGTCGCAAATAATTTCATCTTCGTAATACATCTTTAGTCTATTATCGCCAGTTACTCTCGCAACTACTGTGCTCTCCAAGTTTTCCTTGTCTGCCAAGTCCATAAATGTATCTACATCTTCTTTGGCAACGACAACTGCCATTCTTTCTTGTGATTCAGAAATTGCAATTTCTCTTGGCTTTAAACCCATGTATTTTAGTGGAACCTTGTCAAGTTTTACTTCAATTGAGTCAGCAAGTTCGCCTATGGCAACAGAAACTCCACCTGCACCAAAGTCATTACACTTTTTAATTAATTTTGCTGCCTTTGGATTTCTAAATAATCTTTGGATTTTTCTCTCTTCAGGTGCATTTCCCTTTTGCACTTGGGCAGATTCAGTTTGAATAGAAGAAACCTTGTGAGATTTTGATGAGCCAGTTGCTCCGCCAATACCATCTCTGCCAGTTCTGCCACCTAGAAGAATTATTATGTCGCCTTCACTTGGCTCAATCCTCTTAACATTTTCAAGAGGACAAGCTGCTATAACTGCACCAGTTTCCATTCTCTTTGCCACATAATCTGGATGGTATAATTCATCAACAAGACCAGTTGCAACGCCAACTTGATTGCCGTAAGATGAATAACCAATAGCTGCTTCAGTTACAATTTTCTTTTGTGGAAGTTTTCCCTTTAAAGTTTTTTCAATTGGAGTGAAAGGGTCGCCTGCGCCAGTAACTCTCATTGCTTGATATACATAAGATCTGCCAGAAAGTGGATCTCTTATGGCACCACCAAGACAAGTTGAAGCCCCACCAACAGGTTCAATTTCTGTCGGATGGTTGTGAGTTTCATTTTTAAACATAAGTAGGTAGTCACGTTCTTCAACCTTACCATGAACTTCTACCTTTGCCTTAATCTTAACTGAGCAGGCATTTATTTCTGATGAAACTTCTAAATCTTCAAGCTTGCCATTTTTCCTAAGTTCCTTAGCAAGAATTGTGCCAAGGCTCATTAATGTAATTGGCTTCTTGATGTCTAGTTCTCTTCTCATTTCAAGATAAGTATCAAAGGCTCTTTTTATTTCCTTATCAAGTTCAGTTACCACATCAAAGTCAATGTCAAGTTCAGTGTTAAAAGTTGTGTGTCTGCAGTGGTCTGACCAATAAGTGTCGATTATTGCAACTTCAGTTTCATTTGGCTCTCTATTTTCAGACTTGAAATAATCTTGCAAAACCTTTAAGTCTTCTGGGCTCATGGCAAGAGATTTTTCCTGGGCGAATTTTTTTAAGCCTTCCTCATCTAAGTCATTAAAGCCATCATAGACAAGATTTTCATGATTTTTCTTAGCATCTTCACGCAAAAGAGTTTCTGCATAAACATCTACCTCGTGAGAATCGACAGGATTTATTAAAAAGCTTTTTATTTTTTCAAGCTCTTTTTCATTTACGCCGCCAATGTCATAAACTTCTGTCACTTTTGCCCTAACTTTTTCCTCTGTGAAAAGAGCAATAATTTGAACAAGACCATCTTCTCTATTGTCAAATTGTCCAGCTTGATATTGAATTCCTATTGGATTTTCAAAGGAAGCTTCCAATTTTTTGTAATCTTCATAATAAACATCTTCTACTGGCCCTTCGTAAAAGACAGTAGCCAAAGTCTTTTTTAAAGTTTCATCTGATATATCTACATCGTATCTTCTATAAGTTTTTAAATAAGTAGCATCAATGCCCAAAGAAGCTTTTATTTCTTCTCTAAGAGCTCTTGATTCATGATCGAATTCATCTTTCTTTGCAATATAAATTCTCTTAACATTGTTTTTCATCTTCAACTAACTCCTTTGGCTCAACTGCATAATCTCCATTAAAGCAGGCTTTGCAGAAAACATCTTCTTTCATCAAAGTAGCATCTAACATACCTTCCATTGAAATAAAGGCAAGTGAATCTGCACCAATTCTCTCTCTCATTTCTTCAACAGAATAATTTGCCGCAATAAGTTTTTTCCTTGATGGCGTGTCAATACCATAGAAACAAGGATATTTTACTGGTGGAGAAACTATTCTCATGTGAACTTCCTTGGCGCCAGCCTTTTTCATTCTCATGATAAGATTTTTGGAAGTTGTTCCTCTTACTATTGAGTCATCTACCAAAACAATTCTCTTGCCCTTTAAAACTGTTTCTAATGGATTTAATTTTAGCTTAACAGAAAGTTCCCTCTCTTCTGCTGTTGGCTTTATAAAAGTTCTGCCCATGTACCTATTCTTTACAAGACCCTCAGCAAAAGGAATACCTGATTCTTGTGCATAGCCCATTGCTCCAGGTGTACCAGAGTCTGGAACAGCAATTACAATATCAGCATCAACAGGAGCTTCTTTAGATAAAATTTCTCCACATCTTCTCCTAAAGTTGTAAGAGTTTACACCGTCAAGTGTGGCATCAGTTCTTGCAAAATAAACATATTCAAAGATGCAGTGTTCTTTTTTTTCTTTTTCAAAAAATTCAGAATGAATGCCATTTTTATCGACAACAATAATTTCTGAAGGCTCAACATCTCTTATGGCATCAGTGCCAATTATTTCAAGAGGTGCATTTTCAGAGGCAATTATAACTTCGCCATTTTTTGATCTGCCAATTAAAAGTGGTCTAAATCCATAAGGATCTCTAAAAGCAACTAATTTGTCTCCAAAGAGCATTACAACGCTATAAGCCCCTTTTATTCTTTCCATGGTTTTTTTAACAGCTTCGATTATGTCGCCCTTATAATATTTGGCAACTAGAGATAAAATTACTTCAGTATCAATTGCAGTTTGAAATAACATACCTTCATTTTCAAGTTCTCTTCTTATTGACTTGTGATTAACTAAGTTTCCATTGTGGGCAAGGGCAAACTCTCTATTCTTTGAGAAGGCAAGTAGAGGTTGTGAATTGTATTCATAGGAGCCACCCGCTGTAGCATAGCGAACATGACCTATACCAATATTCCCCTGTAATTTAATAAAACTTTCATCATCAAAATTATCGTAGACAAGTCCCATACCCTTGTCTAAAACCATATTTTTGCCGTCAAATACACATATACCACTGGCCTCTTGTCCTCTATGTTGAAGAGAATTAAGTCCGTAAAACAACTTTTTGCTCACGTTACTTTGTGAGTAAATACCAATAACTCCACACATTAGTTTGACACCTCTTTATTAAATTTAAAATTCCCAACAAAATTATAATAAAAACCTTCCATTCTTCCTCCAATTAAAAAAGCTCATCAAAAGATGAGCCTAAAAAACTTTTAAATAAAAAATTAGTCGCAAAAATTGCGTCGTCAAGTCCATTGTCCATGTCTATAAAAATATTTGTTAAAGCAGGGCAAAAAAGCATACAACTAATCCTCCAAATCATAATAGAATTATTATATCACAAATTTATTAAATTGTACTAAAGCTAATCTTATTTATTCTTTAAATTTCAATTATTATCCCTAACTGCATTAATGTCTGAAATAAAATTTGAAAACATAATATAAAGTAGCCGAGATTTATTTAGCTCTAAAAAGTTAACTATCTGTCAAAATAAAATTTTTACAAAGAAAAAGAGCAAGCCAAAGCCTGCTCTCTTTCCAAAAAGTATTTATTCAAATGTTTTTAATACTCTATTATTCTTCGACAGAAATTTTTGATGCTCCGTCAATTTTTATATTTGAATTATAATATTTTGTAAGTGCCTTAATCATATAAACTGGATCCATTGCTCCTGCTGTCTCATAGTTTGAGTGCATTGCAAGTTGTGGAAGTCCAATATCTACTGCATGAAGTGACACTTGTGTGTTTGATAAGTTTCCTAGTGTTGAACCACCTTGCATATTGCTTCTGTTAGCAAAATGTTGTACTGGAACTTCTGCTAAGGCACAAATCTTTTTGAAGACTGCTTGTGAAAAAGCATCTGATGTGTATTTTTGATTTGCAGCTTCTTTTACAACAATTCCCTTGTTCATGAAAGTTCTATTTTCATCATCAGTTAATTCCTTGTGATTTGGATGAACTGCGTGAGCATTGTCTGCACTAACAAGGAATGACTTTGCAACTGCCTTATGATATTCTTCTTCTTCAAAGCCAAGGGATGCATTTAGTCTTTTTAGTGTATCATGAAGTAGGGTAGACATGGCACCTTGTTTTGTATTTGAACCAACTTCTTCGTTATCGAAGCAAGCATATACATTTACAGCTTTATCATTATTTCCTGCAATAAATGCCTTTAGGGATGTGAAGGAACATTCTAGGTCATCAAGTTTTGGCGATGAAATAAATTCATCTTTGTAACCCCAAACTTTTCCCTCTTGTCTATTTACTAGGAATAAATCTTTGGAAATAATTTGTTCTTCGCTTACTCCAAGTTCTTCTGCTATCATTTTGTCATAGTCGCCTTTTTTCATAGCTCCTGCAGTAAATAGTGGAAGTAAATCTACTTGTCTATTAAATTCATAGCCCTTATTTACTTCTCTATTCATGTGGATAGCTACATCTGGAATAATTAAAATGTCTTTATCAATGTATAAAAGCTTTGATAGGATTTCACCATTTTCTTCCACTAAAACTCTTCCTGCAAGTGTAAGTGGCTTGTCAAACCAAGTCCAATCAATTGGTCCTCCGTAAACTTCTACATTTAACTTTATATAGTCTCCTGGACAATCAAGCTCTGGCATACTTTTAACTTTAAAAGTTGGAGAGTCAGAGTGTGAAGCTACAAGTTGGTAGTGATAATCTGAAAGCTCTTTTCCCACTTTAAAGGCAATTATTGAAGAATCATTTCTTGTCGTGTAATAATTCTTGCCTTTTTCAATATTCCAGCTTTCGCCTTCCTTTAATTCTATAAAATTTTCTGCGTCAAGGTATGTCTTCACAGTGTCAATTGTGTGAAACATACTTGAACTATTTTTAATAAATTCTAACAATTCCCTTGAAGTTTCTAAATAATTCATACTTCCTCCTTTTTGGAATTTAGCTTAATTTTCTATCTTCCTTTGCTCTAATCATTGGCATTATTACTCCAAGTGCAACAAGTACAAGTGGTGTAATTACATTAAGTGCCATTTGCATTGGGTCATCTGAAATCATTCCTAGCATACAACAAGCAGCTGTAACTATAAAGCACCAGAAACCAAAGAATAATGCAATACCTTGGTTACGAGTAAAGTAGAATTCTCTTTCTACATCGCCCCTGTTCTTTCTCAAGAAAATATATGCCAAGAATACCCATAGATAACGTAGTGGCATTGTAATTGAGTTAAGTTTTGTTAATTGTCTTAAAACAGTTGCAGCACCTGGAACTAGGATTTGTGCAAGAATAATTGAACCTGCAAGGACAATTATAAGTTTAATACCATTGATGTAAGCTCCATACTTATTTTTCTTTAAAAGCTTTGTAGGTATATATTTATTTGTTCTATCATCGTCAAGTAACATTCTTAGTGGAGCGTCAATACTTACAACAAGTGTTGAGAATTGTCCTATCATGTTACATAATGCGTAGATAATCATAATTGCATTGCCAACGCCATAATATTCTCCCAATCTTTGGAAAGCCCAATAAGCACCATTAGCTGCATAAGAGTCGAAAGTTGCTTGGTCTGCATTAATAATAGCAGGGTCAAACATCATACCCATTGCAATAGTACCAAAGATGGCTGAAATAATTACCATTACAGCAGCAAAGATCATCGCCTTAGGGAATTCCTTTGAAGAATTTCCTTCCATGTGGTTTACATAAGGACTCATCTTTTCAATACCACCAACAGCAAATACAAGGATTGATAAACTTGTGAAATACTTCATATCAAAAGTTGGAATTAAATTATTGAGAGACCAGTCCATAGCTTGGTAGCCACCATTTGGATTAATCTTTGGTGCAGCAAGCATCATTAAGATGTAAAGGATTCCCATTACAAACATACTTGAACCAGCAATAGTTGCTAGGTTTTTAAGGGGATTAAGTCCTCTACTAGCTACCCAGCAGAAAATTAAGAACACTGCTAAAGTTGCTAATTGAACATAAAGAGTAGGCATTGAATCATAAACTTCTGCATTTTGGAAGAACATCCAGCTCATTGCCTTTAGTCCACCAGAACCCTTAGAAGCGATATATGTGATGTGACATGCCCAATAAGTCCAACCAGCATAATAAGCTAGCTTATCGCTTGAAGTTGATCTAATCCATGAAGTAACTCCACCACCTTCGTCCTTAAAGGATGAACCAAGTTCTCCTACCATAAGTGCATTAGGAATAAAGTAAAGTGCGAACATTAGGATCCATGAAAATATTACTTGGATTCCGTTAAAGAATACGAAACCGTTAACAACATTTCCAAAACCCCATAAAGTGGAAAATGCCATAAATGCCAGCATGGACCACTTAATTTTCTTTTGTTGTGAATCTTGCATATTTTTCTCCTCTCATAATATAATTGCATGATTAAATTAATTATAACCTTAAAAAAATAAGCCGTCTAGTGCCTTTAATAAAAATTGAAAACATTTTTACAAAGATAATTATTTTTATTATCACTTTAAATTGCTTGGTAAGTAAATTTTAGAGTCTTGTTAAATACATGACTATATCCTTTTATAGTGATTATGAGATCTTTTTCTTTATAAAAAAACCCTTAATGATTTATATTAAAAAAACAATTTTATTGCCTTGGTCCTTCTATCTTATGGGCTTGGATTTTTATCTTAACTATACATATTTTCTATGAAGAAAAATTTTTGCAATAAAAATCCACCGGCGTAGCCGGTGGTTTTGCTTATGCG
>UMIY01011561.1_pt1 | contig 38545 bp, 30 predicted proteins | sample 1965921 | NCBI WGS metagenome assembly UMIY01 (sample SAMEA4836134, study PRJEB28245) | human gut metagenome | biome: gut microbiome; material: fecal sample | place: Denmark | collected 2008
AAGAGCGGCGGTAAGGGCCAGCAGAAGTACCAGAAGCAGGGAAAGAAGCCTTTTCATGATCGTACCTCCATTTTCTTTTGGAAACTACAGGGGCTTGTCTATCCTATAAAATTATAGACGGGAAAGATGCCAAAAGGTTCCATCTCTGCTTGAAAATGTGCGCCGGTTTGCAGCTTGCTGAGACCCTGAAAACGAAAGGGGGCAGCAGAGGGCAAGTCCGCCCTTTTGGATGATTTCCTCCTCACAAGCGCTGCTGCGCCGCCGCCAAATCAAGTGTGAATGCACCATGATATTAGCGTATCAGGTACAATGTTCCCAAACCGCAGGACTGAAAAATACCGGGAGACCTTCTATACATAAAGGCAGAGAGGGAGCGGTCCCGGGCTTCGGCATGACACGGCTTTTGGATAATGTTTAATGGAAATCGTAAAATAGTGAAAGAAAAGAAGATTGTAAAAAATGCCGCAATATGCTAAATTTATGGCAAAATTCGGGGGAGGAAGTTGCAAAATGCTGGATTGCCTGTTTATCGGATCCGCCACGAAGGATATCTTGATGATGGTAGACGCACCACCGGCTTCTGATCAGCGGATAGCGGCCAGGGCGGTGACCCACGCCTGCGGCGGCATTGCCTCTGTTGCTGCTTCGGCCTTTCAAAAGCTGGGCGGCCGGGCTGGATTGATTACGGCTGTGGGCGGATCCTCAGAGGTCACTGATTTCATCAGAGCGGATATTGCTGGGAGGCAGCTCCCCTTTGTGCAGCTCGTTGAGATGGACGGTATGGATTCTCCTTTTAGCGTGATTCAGGTGGAACGGAGCGGAAAGCGCTGCATTACGTATTTTGGAGGCTGTATCCGGGCGTTGACCTTGGACATGCTGGACAAAGAAGCCCTGAAAAGCGCCCGCATGATCCACTTGGGAGGCCTGGATGAAGGCCTTTTGGTGGAGGCGGCGGCATATGCCAAAGGGCACACAGATGCCCTTGTTTCCGTGGATGGCGGAAATCTTTCGGCACCGTGCATCGATGCGGTGCTCCCGTACACAGACGTATTTATTCCGGATGACAAGACCGTGGCAAAAACGCTGGGCCTTCCGCCGGAGGAGGCTTGCCGGTACTATGCCGGAAAGGGCGCCGATATGGTGTGCATTACCTTGGGAGAGCGGGGATCCATTGCGCTGGAGAACGGGGTCATCTGCCAGGCTCCGCCCATTGCGGTTCAGGCGGTGGATACAACGGGCGCGGGCGATAACTTCCACGGGGCCTTTTTGTATGCCCTGATGAACAAGTGGCCCCTGGAGCGGATCCTGCGTTTTTGCAATACCTTTTCCGGCTTGACCTGCCGGGGCCTTGGCGGACGGGCTGCGGAGCCCACCTTGGAAGAGACTTTACGTGAAATGGGGGAATAAAAATGCCGTTGGCAACATTGCGGGAAGTTTTGCAGATTGCGGAGCGGACGAACAGCGCGATTCCGGGATTCAATATCGACAACATCGAGATTCCGGAGGCGATTATGGAGGCTGCGGAGGAGGAACAGTGCCCGGTAATCCTGACCATCGGACAGGGGGCTATCCAGGCCGGAGGCCTGCGCCATCTGCCGGACGTGGTCCGGCGGATTGCGGAAAGCAGCGATCTTCCGGTTGTGATGCACCTGGATCACGGTGCCAGCTATGAGCAGGTGATTACCTGCCTGCGGGCCGGCTTTACTTCTGTCATGTACGACGGCTCCCACCATCCCTTTGCAGAAAATGTGCAGGAGAGCGCCGCTGTGGTTCGGGCCGCCCATGCAGTAGGCGTGTCCGTGGAGTGTGAACTGGGGGCGATTTCCGGTGTGGAGGACGGGATCTCTCACCAGACGGCCAATCTTGTGGATCTGGACGAGGTGCGCCGCTTTATTGAGGTGGTAGACTGCGACGCGCTGGCGGTGGGGATCGGAAACGCCCATGGTATTTACAAAGGGACGCCCAATCTGGATTTTCAGCGGCTGGAGGCCTGCCGGAAATTGGGCGCACCGCCGCTGGTCCTTCACGGGGGATCCGGTATTCCCGAGGATATGATCAAAAAAGCGATCTCGCTTGGCATCCGCAAGATCAATGTGGCCACTGAGGTGCGGCTGGCCTTTATGGAGGGGCTGGAGGAAGCGCTGGCAACCAGAGACATTTACAAGATGTACTGCTCTGCCAAGACCGCTACCAGAGAATTGGCCCGGACAAAGATCCGCATGTTTCAGAACAAGGGGTGATTGAGATGGAGTACATGAAGGCGATTGTGGTTATGGGCCCCAATGATGTCCGTGTCGTGGACGATGTGCCGATGCCGGTATTGGGCGATTATGAGGCCCTTGTAAAGGTACATGCCTGCGGGTTCTGCAACGGAACCGATATGGAGATTATAACGGGGACAGGCGGCGACCTGGGAAACGGTGTCAGTGCCTTTCCCACCGTGCTGGGCCATGAGGGCGCAGGTGAGATCGTGGCTGTGGGGAAAAAGGTGCGCCATATCCATGTGGGCGAGCGGTGGATCCATCCAAACCTCTATCCTGATGTGGGAAATGGTTACAAAAAGACCCATGGCAGCATGGCGCAATACGGCATGGTCAGTGACAACCAGGCCATGCTGGAAGACGGGTTTACGGAGCGGGACTTCCCGTGGGTAAAGCAGCACCGCTTCCCCAATACCATGAGCTACATAGATGCGGGCGTGCTGCTGTCCCTGGCGGAGAGCCATTCTGCTGCAAAGAATTTCGGCGTGACCCAGGGGACGGAGGTCCTGATTTACGGCTCCGGGCCTATGGGAATGGCTCTCTCTTTGTTCTGCGGCCTGCGCGGCGGGCACGTCACCCAGATTGACAAGATCCAGGAACGCCTGGAGATGTCGAAGCGGATCGCCGGGACGGAGCGCACCATCAATTCCTCCGTGGAGGATGTGGATGAGGTCCTGGCGGGCAAAAAATTTGATGTTGCCATTGATATTGTGGGGTATACGGATATCCTTTATGAGGCCAGCCGCCATGTGAAGCCCGGCGGAAAAGTGGGCTCCATGGGTGTGCTGCGAAGCAACGATCTCCTGGTGGATACCAGCCGGCTGCAGGATAATACCTCCCTCCATATGCTCAACTTTCCCTACGGAGAGTATGCCATCATGGATGAGACCATCTCCCTGATCGAAAGCGGGAAGGTGAATCCCAAGGATTTCTATTCCCATGTGCTCCCCTATACGCAGATCCATGAGGCCATGCGCCTTGTCCAGAGCAAAGAGGCGCTGAAAGTCATCCTGGATTTTGATGTCTGAGCAGTGGTAAGACGCCGTTTCAGTTGGAAACGGCGTCTCCCTTTAAGCGGTTGCTGTCCCTGTTTCCCGGGGATTGTACGCTTTTTCCACATCTTTACCCGCATATCTGATTGCAAGCTTTAGAAAAAGAAACAAAAAAGGCACGTGAGATTTGTGCAGGTGTCGTTTACTTTTTTTCGAAAAAATTAAAATATTTACGATCATATAAAAGTGAATCTAAATCATAGAAATGTTGATTTCCCCAGAGAACCCCATATGGTACAAATAAGTCAGATAACCCCTCCGGCAGAGAATATAAAAAGAAAAGAGGAATGCGAAATGAAAAAGAAGATTTGTCTTGCACTGGCCTGTATGCTGATGCTGACCGCGCTGGCCGGCTGCGGCAGCCAAGGCAGCAGCAGTGAGGATTCCGCTTCGTCTACCATCAAGATCGGCTATTTCGGGCCGCTGACCGGCGGAACAGCCCAGGCTGGACAGGCTGCCCTCAACGGTGTGCAGATCGCGGTGAATGAATTGAACGAGGCCGGCGGCGTACTGGGCAAGCAGCTGGAAATCGTTTCCTATGATGACAAGTCCTCGCCGGAGGAGGCCGTGAAAGCGGCTACAAAGCTGGTTCAGGTGGACAAGGTCAACGCGATCTTCGGCTCCCTCCACTCCGCCAATGTCCAGGCGGCGGCGCCTGTCATTGAGGAGGCCAAGACCATCTGCGTCTCCGGCGGTACGTCTCCCACGTGGCTGGAGCAGGGATACACGTACCTGTTCCGCTCCATTTCCAACAGCTCTGTTTCCGCCAAGCAGCTGGCTAAGTATGCCGATTCCCAGAACCTGCGGAGGATCGCGCTGTTTACCAGCAACAGTGAGTACGGCACGTCCGGTGCAGAAGAATTCCAGGAGGCCTGCAAGGACTATGACATTGAATTCGTGGCCAGTGAGACCATGACCGACGGCGACCGGGATTTTACCGGCCAGTTTGCCAAGATCAATGCCAGTGAGCCCGATGCGGTCTTTGTCTGGTGCCTGGGTGACGATCTGGGCGCAGTGACCAAGCAGCTGCGTCAATCCGGTTTCGACGGCCCGATCCTGGGCTCTGAGAGCTACACCCTGCCTGAGATTCTGGAAAATGCCGGCGACGCCGCCAACGGAGTGGCGTTTGCTTCCCAGTACATCGTTTACAGCGATCCCAATGACGCCGAGGACGAATTGATGAAAGAGTTCCTGGAGCGCTATATTGAGGAGTTCGGTGAACCCCCTGCATCCGACAATGCCTTCCGCGCATATGACGGTGTCATGATGATTGCCGAGGCTATGGAGGCTGCCCAGGCCGACAGCGGCGAGGCACTCCGGGATGCATACAACAACATTGACGGCCATGTGGGCCTTGCGGGGACCTTCTCTTACGTGGGGAAAAACGGCGAGGGCATTGACTCCATGCGCATCTTCCAGATCCAGGACGGAAAATACGTGGAAGCGCAGTAATCCCAAGGGGCGGTCGGAACTATTTGCCGACCGCCCTTTATAAAAAGGAGAGAAACTATGTTTGGGCAGTTATTGGTCGGCGGGATCGCCGTTGGCTGTATTTACGCGCTTATCGGCCTGGGATACAGCTTGATTTACAGTGCATCCGCTTTGATGTCCTTTGTGCAGGGCGAGATCTTTATGCTGGGTGCATACGTGGCGTATACCATTTACGTCAGCTTACATATTCCCTTTGTGCTGGCAGTTCTGCTGGCAATCGGGATCATGTTCCTCTTTGGCATCGTGCTCCAGCGCGGTATGATCAGCCCGCTGCTGAAGCGGGGAGCACAGCAGATTCACATTGTGCTGGCAACCATTGGCCTTTCTATTTTTCTGAAAAACTTTGCCATGATCGTCTGGGGATCTGATGTCAAGAATTTTCCCTCCGCACTGGGAGAAAACCCCATCAGCATCGCCAATATCTCGATCTCTCCCCAGCAGATCGCGATTGTATTGGTGACCATCGCCTGTATGGTCGGTCTGCATCTGTTCATGAGCCGTACCAAGCTGGGAACCAGCCTGCGGGCAGCAGCCCAGGATCCCATGGCGGCTGGCGTTGTGGGCATCAATGTGCCCCTGACGGTGGGAATTGCGTGGGCGCTGGCAGCGGCTTTGTCCGCAGTGGCGGGCATCCTCCTGGCTCCCATTTACGGTGTGTACCCGAAGATGGGCGCCATCCTCTCCACAAAGGGCTTCGCGGCGGCAGTCCTGGGGGGCTACGGAAATATGTATGGCGCCATTATCGGCGGTTTGATTTTCGGCGTTGTGGAGACCATGGCTGCCGGTTATATCTCCTCGTCCTTTAAGGATATTATTTCCTTCGGCGTACTGATTCTGGTTCTCTTCGTAATGCCTCACGGCATTTTGAAGGTCAAAGCGGACTGAGGAAGGGGTGAGAGCGCATGAATCGAGTTATGACAATCGCCGCCAATTCCAAATTTCAGAAGATATTCGCGGTGGGCCTGGTGGCACTGGTGTTGTTGTACCCTGTTTTGTTTCCGGAGCAGACCTATATGCACCTGATTATATGTACCCTGGGGATCTACATCATCGTCAATTCCGGGTTTGACATCCTCTTCGGTTACTCCGGACAGATTTCCCTGGGCCAGGCGGGATTTTATGCCATCGGAGCTTATTTCAGTGCCATTCTCAGCAAGGCGGGGCTGCCGGTATTGCTGTCCATGCTGCTGGGAGCCAGCATAGCCGCTCTGGTGGGATATTTCCTGGCCATCCCGTGCTCCAAGCTGGTACACCACTTCCTCGCCATAGTCACCATTGGCTTTGGAGAAATCGTCCGGCTCCTGGCCTTGAACGGGCCTACATCGCTGACCGGGGGCGCAAACGGCATTGGCGGAATCCCTACCGTGAGTTTCTTCGGCTTCCAGCTGACCAGTAAGGGCTCCTATCTCTATTTTGTGGTGGCGCTGGTGGTTCTGGGCTTGATCGTCAAACAGCGCATCGTGGATTCCCGTGTAGGACGCGCCATGAGCGCCATCAAGTGCAATCCCGATGCCAGCGAGGCGTTCGGCATGAAGCTGTCTACTTATAAATCCATGGCCTTTACGATTTCCGCCTTTTATGCCGGTATTGGCGGAGCTCTGTATGCACATCTGGTGCGCTTTATCAGCCCGGAGTCCTTTTCAGCAGATCAGTCCTCCATGTTCCTGGTCATGATTCTGGTGGGGGGCATGGGCACCTTCTGCGGCCCCATCATCGGCTCGGCGATTATTATTTTCGTCACGGAGGTGCTCCAGCAGTTCGGCGAATACCAGATGCTCATTTACGGCGCGCTGATTATCTTCGTGCTGTTCTTTATGCCCAATGGCATCGCCGGTACGATCCGCAACCGCTATTATCATCTGCTGAACAAGGTGCCTGAGCGGCGGGGCCCGAAAAACGGCAAAGACACTGCACAGGAGGGCTGAACCATGGAACTACTGAAAGTCGACCATGTGACGATGCAGTTCGGAGGTCTCAAAGCGATCAACGATCTGAACATGAGTGTGGAAAAGGGTGAGATCCACGGGCTTCTGGGGCCCAACGGCTCCGGGAAAACCACCTGCTTCAATGTCATCAGCGGCGTTTATCAGGCAACTTCCGGAAACGTGGTGCTGGAGGGCCAGACGATTAACGGCAGACAGCGGCATGAGATCAATCAGCTGGGAATTGCCAGAACCTTCCAGCACATCAGCCTCTTTTCCACCATGAACGTATTGGAAAATGTGATCGTGGGGCAGCATTGCCGCACCGGTTCCGGCGTGGTTTCCGCTATCCTCCGCACCAAAAAGGAGCGGGAAGAGGAACGGCGGATGATAGACCGGGCCTTTGAGCTGCTGGATTTTGTGGGACTGAGCAAACGCGCCGGCGAGCTGGCCTGCAACCTGCCCTACGGTGAGCAGCGCTTGCTGGAGATTGTGCGCGGCCTTGCCAGCCAGCCTAAGCTGATGATGTTGGACGAGGCCTCCGCCGGAATGAACTCCGTGGAAAAGGACAACCTGATCCGGATTATCCGCGCCATCAGTGCCCAGGGGATTACCATTTTGATGATTGAGCACGACATGAAGCTGGCCATGAGCCTGTCTGATCAGATCACGGTTCTGGATCACGGTGCCAAGATCGCGGAGGGTGTTCCGCAGGAGATCCAGACGAATCAGAAGGTCATCGAGGCATATCTGGGGAAGGGGGGTGTCGCACGTGCAAAATCTGCTGGAAGTGAAAGAGCTTGAGCACAAATACGGTGCCATTCGTTCTTTGAAAGGCGTCAGCCTGTGCGTGAATCAGGGTGAGGTAGTAGCGCTGATTGGCGCAAACGGAGCCGGAAAGACGACGCTGCTCCGTTGTATTTCCGGGATCCTGAAGCCCTGCGGCGGCTCCATCCTCTTTGGGGGAAAGAGCATTTACGGGCTTCCCTCCCATGCGGTGGCCAAGCGGGGCATTGCCCAGGTTCTGGAGTCCCGGCATGTGTTTCCCAAGCTGACGGTTATGGAAAATATCCAGATGGGCGCTTTCCTGAGAAAGGACGATCCCAAGAAGATTCAGGAGGAGGTGGAGGGCCTCTTTGAGATATTCCCCCGTCTGAAGGAGCGGATTACGCAGCTGGCGGGAACCCTCTCCGGCGGCGAACAGCAGATGCTGGTCATGGTTCGCGCCATGATTTCCAATCCGCGGCTGCTGATTCTCGACGAACCCTCTCTGGGCCTGGCCCCCATTTTTATCGACGAGGTGTTTGAGATCATCCCCAGGCTGCGGGGACTTGGATCCACGATCCTTTTGGTGGAACAGAATGCCAGTATGGCGCTGGCTGTGGCTGACCGGGGATATGTCATGGAGACCGGCAATATCACCCTGGAGGATACCGGTGCCAAGCTGCTGGAAAATGACCAGGTTCGAAAGATGTACCTGGGTGAAGAATAATGGAGGAGATGCTCACAGACAGATTGCAATCCTCTGCATGTTGCCTTGAGCCGGCCTAACCAGGCCGGCTCAAGGCGATGTGCGTTCTCTGCCTGCGTACTGGAAAGAGAGCGGTCTCTTGTGTATAATTGACACGTACGGCGGAAAGCTTACGAAAGGCGGTGCACATTTGCGGTTCTTCGCGTTTTTCACAGGGTCTCTGCGATTCAGACTGGTTCTTTATTTCACACTTTTGATGATGGTGCCGCTGAGTGTCACCGGATATATGATATACAGAGTTTCTGACGCCCGGATTTCAGATGGAGCGCTGCGGCTGGTCATGCAGATCGTGGAAAAAGACAGTGAGAGCGTAAATGAGGTGCTCTCTGATATGCAGGCGGCAGCCCATATGGTAACCGTGGATGATACGGTGCAGAACCTCCTGCGTCAGAAAACGCCGGAAGCGGAAGATTCCCTCGCTCAGAGGCTGAGCGACAGGCTCAAGCAGATTTCCAATATGTATGAAGGCCTAAATGGTATTTATATCTGGCTGGACGACGGAACCATCGCAAAATCCCGGTATTATTCCGTGCGGGAGGAGCTTTTCCTGGATCAGGAAACCTATCTGAGCATTCGGAACCATGCGGATTCCCGTTGGTTTGCCAGTGATGCGGGCTCCCTTGTGACGGACAATCTGAGCGATGCCGTGCTGAGCCTTGCGGTGTCGCTTCCGCAGCAGGACGGCGGATCGCCGTGCGGTATTGTGATTGTAGAGGTGAAGCAGTCCTATCTGGACAAGCTGATGAGTGCGGATTTCGGCAGGAGAGGAACCATTATCCTGGTGGATGTGGAGGACAACATCGTTCTGCAGGGAATCTCCGCGGACGAGGAAGTGGTGAAGGAAGCAGCAGAACGAACCAGACAGACGGCGGTGGGACTGCGGATGGAATCCGCAGACTTGAAGGACCGTCTGCTGCTGTTTGACCGCCTGCCCTCCACCGGCTGGGTCATGACGGGCGTGGTGTTCAAGGATGAACTGAAGGACGACAGCCAGGCCATCCTGCTGGTGTTTCTGGTGGCCATGCTGGTGGCATTTTTGCTGAATATCATTATTTCACGCTATTTGGCCGACTATGAATTTAAACCCATTCGCCGGATCCAGGAGTATGTCCTGCAGGTGGAACAGGGAATCTTTGGCCAGCCCCTTCCCCCGGAGAGGGGGGATGAAATCGGCAAGCTGGCTTCCAGTATTCAGGAGATGAGTGAAAAGATCGGACAGCTGGTGGAAACGTTGAAGACCGAGCAGGAGCGCATGCGGACTGCGGAATTTAAGGCGCTTCAGGCTCAGATCAATCCCCATTTCCTTTATAATTCTCTGGATTCCATTAATTGGCTGGCGCGCCGGGGTGATGTGCAAAAGACCACGGAGATGGTTACGGCTCTGACCACGTTCTTCCGCATAGGATTGTCCAAGGGGAGAGACCTGATTACAGTTCGTGAGGAAGTGGAGCATGTTCGGAGCTATCTGGTCATTCAGAAGATCCGGTATGAGAATCAATTCGATTATTCATTCTGCGTGGATCCGGAGACCGAGAAGTATTTCGTGCCGAAGCTGATACTGCAGCCTCTGGTGGAAAATGCGCTGTATCATGGCATCAAGCTGTGTGACCGGAAATGTTTGCTGATGATTCAAGTGCTGTCTCGGGAGGATAAGATTGAGATCGAGGTTCTGGACAATGGCGCCGGGATGGATGAAGAGACCTTGCGGTCGGTTCGTGAGGCCATGGAGCATACCGGAGAAAACCGGACAAACAGTTACGGCGTTGTCAATGTCAATGACCGGATACGCATTTTGGCCGGACCGCAATATGGCCTTGTATTTACCAGTGAAAAGGGGGTAGGGACATCTGCAAAGATCGTTCTGCCAAAGACACTGAAAGGAGCCTGAGAACGTGTATACGGTTTATTTGGCGGATGATGAGCAGTTGATCAGAGAGGGGCTGGCACAGACCATCCCCTGGGACTCTCTTGGACTGCAGCTCATTGGAACAGCAGAGGACGGAAGACAGGCGTTGAAAGAGATCCGGGAGAAAAAACCGGACATTGTTTTAACGGATATCCGGATGCCCTATCTGGATGGCCTGGATTTGATTGGAAAAATCCGGGAGGTGCATCCGGACTGCCGGGTGGTAATCATCACCGGACACGGAGAATTCTCCTATGCCAAAACAGCCATCCAGCTGGGGGTATCCGACTTCGTTTTGAAGCCCATTGATATTACTGCTCTGTGCCGTACACTGAGCCGTTTGAAAAAAGATCTTGACAGCAGCTGCCACCAGAAAAATGAGGTGGAAAAAATGAGAATTCAGCTGCAGCGTGCAGATGCTTACCGGCTGCAGCGACAGATCCGGCGCTATATCGCCGGGCGAACTCCCAAACAACAATTTTTGGAACAGCTTCCGGATCATTTGCAAAAAAACCAGGCCATGATATTGACCTTGCTGCAGGTGGACCATTTCGATAATCTGACTGCTGCCATGGATGAGGAAACCATTTTCGCCATGACACAGAAGATGGAACAGTCCATGCAGAAGGCGGGAGAGGGAACCAGCATGATCTGCGTTGAAGAGAGCAGCGGAAGATATCTGCTGCTCTTTACGGGCGCGTGGGGAGAGGAGCTGTGCTTTGAGGTGCGCTCCTATATCCGCAGGCTGCGTTTGGTAGAGCCTGATATGGAGTTCACAACGGTGACCTCGCCGGTCTATGACGGGATCTGGCACTGTCAGGAAGCCTATGCGTTTGTGCAAAGGGGCTGCGGTTACGCGTTCCAGCTGGGAAGTAACCGGGATGTCCAGCCGGACGAGGTGAAGCGGGTGTGTGCAGACCCGCTTCCGGATGTTCCCAATGTGGGCCGGGTCATTCGTTCCATCTCTACATTCAATAAAAGGACTATACGGGAGGATTTTGATTTACTGGCAAAGGACATTCGCCAGACGGGCCACAATTCCTATCTCTATACCAGAATGCTGGTGAATGTGGTATATGGGGAGATTGTAAAGCTGCTTGTGGATATCAACTGCCCCATTGATACCATCTTGGAGGATCCACTGGCGGCATACCGAGGGATCCTTACCCATACCACGCTGGACGATATGCTCCAGGAGCTGTATCGCTTCGTGTGCCGGATCTGTGATTTCTTGGAAAAAAATATCAAGGCAAACCAGAGTGTGGCCGAGAGGGCAAAGACGTATGTGGCGGCTCACTATGCGGATTCCAGCCTGACTTTGGATCGCGTGGCGGGTGAGATGGGGATTTCACCTAATTATTTCAGTGCTTTGTTCAAGCAAAATACCGGAAGCTCGTTTATTAATTACCTGACCAACGTTCGAATCGCCAAGGCCAAGGAGCTGTTGAGAAGCGGCAGCAGCAAGACCTATGAGGTGGCTATGCGATGCGGTTATGAAAATCCCACGTATTTTTCCACCATATTCAAACGCAGAACCGGTGTTTCTCCCTCGGAGTATCGGGGAGAGTAGGCGGAGCCACAAGAGCCAGCTTCCGCGGAGAGAAAAGCGGCTGCTCAGGGTGGATTGAGCTGTTCCCCGGCCCCTGTCCTGCCGCTCACAAAGGACAAAAGCTGATTTGGGCCGATGGGGCAGTTCTTGCATAAAAAAGGAGGTGGCGTAAGCCACCTCCTTTTTATCCGATTCCCTTCATGATCTTTGAACTTCCAACCGAATCATGAGTCATGGGAAAACTCAGTTTTTCTTCCCGGCATAGGATCTGTATGCATCCAGTGCTACCGCGGCAATAATGACCGCTCCCAGTACCACTTTCTGCCAGTAGGCATTGATCTCCAACAGGTTCATGCCGTTATTGATAAAGCCGATGATCAGCGCGCCCGCCAATGTTCCAATGACGCCGTTTTGCGTGCCGGCTGCTGCCGTGCCGCCGCCTACATAAACCGCCGCAAGGGCCTGCAGGGACAGGTCTCCGGCTGCTGTGGGCTGGCCGGAGGACAGCCTGGAAGCCAACATAATGCCGCTCAGGGCGCTGATCCCGCCCGCCAAAGCGAATACGATCAATTTCGTTTGAATGACATTGATTCCGGAGAGCCGGGCTGCCACCCGGTTTTCACCCACGGCCATCACGTCTCTTCCGAATTTGGTATACCGCTGGACAAACGCCATCAGGATCACCAGGACCAGCAGGATAATGGTGGGTACGGGAATAACGTCCAGGACATAGCCGCGCCCAATGATCAAATAGGCATCCGGAAGATTCAGGATGGGACTGCCGTTTGTAATCAGCATAACAATACCCGTGAGAATATACTGCATGCCCAAAGTGGCGATAAAGGATTCAACACGGAGGTATGTAACCGCGGCGCCCATGATCAATCCGAATACCATTCCGACGATAATCGTCAGGATAATGGAAGTCCATACGCCAAAGCCCAGGTTTACGATGAGAAAAGCACTGGCACAGCCGGACAAGGCAGCCATGGCTCCGGCGCTCAGGTCAATTTCACCGCATAGGATGACAAAGGTCGCACCCACTGCCATGACGCCCACGACGCAGATCTGGCGAATCACGTTGATGAGGTTTACCCCAAAAAACACATCCGGACCAATCGTCAGGGAGAGTACAATCAGCAAACCAATCAGGATCAGCCAGACACCAAGTCCGTTGATAATCTGTTTCCTTCTGCTTTGCACAGATTTCATGGTAATCATAGTTTCCGGCCTCCTATTGTATATTCCGATATCAATCTCTGAGAGAAGTCCTTTTTCTCCACTTCCCCTACGATATTGCCCTCGTACATGACAAGGATTCTGTCGCTGATGCCCATGACCTCTTCCATGTCGGAGGAAATCACGATGATTGCCTTTCCGCTCTCCGCCAGCCGGTTGATGATCTCATAGATCTCGCGTTTCGCGCCTACGTCGATGCCCCGGGTGGGCTCATCCAGAATGATGATCTTTGCGTCGGAAAACAACCATTTCGCCACGACGACTTTCTGCTGATTTCCACCGCTCAAAAACTCACTCTTTTGGTTCACAGACGGTGTCACAATGTTTAGATCCTCAACATATGACTGCGCGACTTTCCTGGCACTGGGATAATGGATCAGGTGCATCCGGCAAACCTTTTTCAAAGCCACCATCACGATGTTGGACTGCACCGATTTGCGCAGCAACAATCCCTCCCGTTTCCGATCCTCGGTAACAAAAGAGAGGCCATTTCGGATTGCATCCCTGGGAGACCGAATCACTGCTTTTTTTCCGTTCAAAAGGACTTCACCCGTTGTTTTGGGATCCGCTCCGAAAATCATCCGAACGGTTTCCGTTCTCCCGGCTCCCACCAGTCCGGCAAAGCCAAGCACTTCTCCGGCCCGGAGGGAAAAAGACACATCCTTCACCGTTGAACCGTTCCCCAAATGGGAGACCTCCAATACGGTCTCGCCAATTTGCGCATTTCGGGGAGGATATTGCTGCGTCAGAGCGCGGCCAATCATCATCTCGATGAGATCACTGGTATTGATCTGGGAAATTTCCCGGGAGCCAATGCAGCATCCGTCCCGCAAAACCGTAACCCGGTCGGAAATGGTAAAGATTTCCTCCATGCGATGGGTAATGAAAATCACGGCGATCCCTGCGGCGGTAAGTCCTTTGATAATTTCAAACAGGATGTGCGTCTCTTTCTCCGTCAGGGAAGATGTGGGCTCGTCCATAATCACCAGCTTGGTATCAAAGCTCAGCGCTTTCGCAATTTCCACCATTTGCTGCTGTGCCACACTCAGTTGCCGCACTTTCACTGTGACATTCATGGAAATTCCCAGCTTCTCAAAGAGCGCTTCTGCGTCCCGGTTCATCTTTTTCCAATCCACTTTTCCGTGCCGGCACGGCTGCCTGCCCAGATAAATATTCTCGGCAACCGTCAGGTTCTGGAGCACGTTGAGTTCCTGGTAGATGATGGACAAGCCCAGCTGTTCGGCCATCTTGGGTGAAGTGATCTCCACTTCCTTCCCGTCAAATACGATCTTGCCGGAATCCTTGGTGTAGGAACCAGAAAGGATTTTCATCAAGGTGGATTTTCCCGCACCGTTTTCACCTGCCAAAGCAAGAACCTCGCCTCGAAAAACGGAAAACCCCACATTGTCCAGAGCTTTGACGCCGGGAAAGGATTTGCAGATCCCCTCCAGGCGGAGTATTTCATCGTTCCTTTGCGCTGCCATGGTTCCTCTCTTTCGTCATCAGGTTGAGTTAGGCCGTTACCCCTGGATATCCTGTGCGGTCAGTGTGCCGTCGGGGCAGTACACACCGGCGTCGGTATAGACAAACCGTTCAATCTCCTCTCCGGCAAAGTAATCTCCGATCAGCTCCACCGTCTGCTTGGACATTTCTGCGGGGAATTGCAGGGCAGTGCACAGATAGATGCCGCCCTCGTCGATTTTCTGGAACTCCTCTTCCTCACCGTCCATAGACACGATCTTCATTTCATCCCGAGCCGCCGCAACGCAGGCGTCATACGCGCCCAGGCCGTGCTGCGCGGAGGTGGTGATCATCAAGTCGATTTCCGGATAGGTCACCAGCGCGTCGTCACAGCTGGACATGGCGTCCTCACGGGTACTGCCGTTGTAGGTGTTGAGCACATTCACCTTCACACCGCTGGCTTCAAAACCCTCCAGGTATCCGTCTCTGCGGTCGTTGTGCACTTGGTCGGCTGCCATGAACACGACGGCGTCCAATTCGGTAATGCCCTGGCTGGCATAATAATTTCCTGCCCAAAGACCGCCCAAATAGGTGGTGTCCTTGTCGATCGTTCCCACCTTGACCACAAAGGTGGCATCATCCGGGGCCGTATTGGTAGAGATCAGGAAAACGGGAACCTCTGCTTTTTCCGCCGCCTCGAAGACATCCAGCAGCGCGTCTCCGTACCAGCTGGTGATTGCCAGAGCGTCCACGCCCTTTGAGAGCATATCCATGCAGCCGTCAATCTGCTTGGAAATGTCCATACTGGCGTTGGTGGAAATCAATTCATAGCCGTTTTCCGCGCAGGCCTCTTCAAAAGCTTCCTGCATGCTCACGTAAAAGGGAAACTCCTGGGTGAACATGGAAAGGCCAATTTTAATGGTGCCATCATCCCCTTCGTTGGGATCGGTTTCCTCAGACTGTGTGGTGCCCCCGCAGCCGCTCAGAATTCCAAGCAGCATCATCAGTGCCAGCAGAACAGAAATTCTCTTTTTCATGTTGAAACTCCTTTCTAAACTACACGGTATGGTTTCTGGAAGGATCGATCCCTTAGCCCTCAGATAAAGCGCTGCGCAGTACGCTCTCATCCAGGTTGCCTCCGCTGCAGATCAGCACCGTCTCCAAGTCCAGGTTGATCTGATGCTCCAAAACGGCGGCCAATGGCAAGGCTCCCGCACCCTCGAGAATTAATTTCCCATATAAAGCCGCAGTTTTGATGGCAGACTGAATGGAATGTTCTTGAACTGTCAGAATTTCATCAACATTGGATTCGATGTAGGGGAACAAAAAGGGCTCGCCCGTCTTACGGACCACAGCATCCGCAATGGAGTGGCAGGTCTCCAGCTGCACGAGCCTGCCTGCCTGGCGGCTCTTTGCGTAAACCGCAGAGCCCTCCGGCATGACACACACGATGTGCACATCCGGCCTGCACTGCTTGATGTAAAACGCAATGCCGGAGGAAAGGCCCCCGCCTCCCAACGGAATCACCACCTGCTGGACAGAGGGCAGCTGCTCCAGGATCTCCATTCCGATGGTGCCCTGGGCACCCAGGATTTCCGTATCCGAAACAGGGTGGACGTAATATGCGTGTTCTTCTTCCGACAGCCGGCACGCCTCCTGGAAGGACTCATCGTAAGTCTGTCCGTATTCCACCAAAGTTGCGCCCATTTCCCGGATACAATCTTTCTTGATTTGGGGCGTTACCACCGGGACCACGACCTTGGCGCAGATCCCCAGCATTTTTGCGGTCAGCGCGCAGGCAAGTCCGTGGTTTCCGGAGGAGGCAGTGATGACAGAAATCCCCGTACCGAATTGCTCCACAAGACTGGCGCACTTGTTGTAAGCCCCTCTGATTTTGTAAGCGCCGGTGGGCTGCAGGCTCTCAGCCTTGAGATACAGCCGCTTGCCGATCCTGATGTTCAGGGGCTCCATGGTGATCAAAGGCGTCTTTGCGAACGCATGGGATAGGCGCTCCTGGGCGCGCAGCATGTCGGAAACCTGGACGGGCTGCAGATTTTGGCCTAACATTTCTACACCCCCACTATTCCACTTCAAAGATGGATTCGATTTCTACTGAGAGCCCCAGCGGCAGCGCATTGGTCCCGATCGCTGATCTTGCATGGCGGCCGTTTTCACCGAAAGCATCCAGCAGGACTTGGGAAGCACTGTTGATGACCTGGGCCTGCTGTGTAAAGGTATGGTCGCACGCAACAAATCCCAATATTTTTACCGCTTTTTTCACGCGATTGAGATCTCCCAGAAACGTGTGCAGAGCGCCCAGCGTATTCAGCATGCACACTTTCGCCGCCTCTTGTCCCTGCTCCAACGTGATGTCCACACCCACACGGCCGGTGAGGTTTTCTCCTTTGAAAATGCTGCCCTGCCCGGAAATAAACACCAGGTTTCCCACACGGTTCACCGGGACATATAATCCCGCCGGCGTTAAACTCTCGGGCAGTTGATAGCCATGTGCAATCAGATTTTCATATACCTGCATGATAATCCCCCTTTAAGTTTGTTTACATATCGGAAATCAGAACGGCTCTGCAGAACGCCGCCTCCGCTCCATCAAATTTGCAGGGTGCAGCACTCAAAAAGTACGTTCCATCTGCCACCGCATCCAGCTTTAGGTTTTCAATGATGGAAATTCCCTGCGACAGCAGCAGTACATGTACTTCCCGGTCATTCTCAGGCGCTCCGACGGAAAATGCGTCCGTACCCACCGTGCAGACCCCTCGCTCCTTCAGGAACAAAGCGGCCTCCTGGCTCAGACAGGCGGTACCGTTTCCGTGGAGCAGCACGCGCTTAGCATCCTGCGGGATACCCTGCAGATCCTCCGGTAAAACCAGCCGGCCCGGAGTAACCGTATGTACGTAGCACATTCCTATGAAGTGTTCCAGAGGGGACAGGGCAATGTCCTGTCCATCTGCTACAAAATGGAGTGCAGCATCACAATGGGTCGCCGCATGCACACAGGCGTGGACATAGGTATAGTTGTACGGTGCACCGCTCTTCATTTCCAGCTTTTTTTCCAACACAGGTTCCGGGAATCCGGGAGCGGGAGGACAGGAACTCAGTTCCCGGGATATATCGATGATCCGCATAGTGCGTTACCCCTCTCCCACGCAGTTGCTCTTGGAGTAAACCAAAGTTCCGTTTACGTATTTCTCCACGGTCTCCCGGTCATCTCCAAGGCAGGCCAGCCGTTCCACCCGTTCATAGACAGAGCGCGGGCACTCATCGGCAATTCTGCTGTCATCCAATACCACGGCGTCAAATGCGTAGCCCGGCTCAAAGCTGCCTACTTTGCCCCAGAAGGAACCGCCGCCTTTTGTAGCCAAATAAAACGCATTGGCAAGGGTTAAAACATCTCGTTTCTCATCCGCTTTGCCGGTTCTCTCGCAGTAAGCCCACCGGACTTTGGATGCCACAATCGCCTGGAGCATGACTTGCATCAGGTTTAAGGTGTGGCCGCCGGACACATCGCTTCCCAGCCCCACCTTCGCGCCGCTGCGCACGTACTTTAAGATGGGGGCGGCTGTTCCGGAGTAATTGAGATTTGCGTCCGGACAATGGGCAATCGTGATATTCCGGCTGCACAGCATATCAAACTCTTCCTGGTTGGAAAAAATGCAGTGGGCCATCAAGGTGGGCTGGACGGTTCCCATCATATCGAAGCGGTCATATCCCTGCCCGTAGAAACTGATGTCAGGCATCAGCTGGTGAACCCACGCAATTTCGTCCAGGCCTTCTGAGAGATGAGACTGCACGGGAACACCGAACTCCTTCATCAGTGCGGAAAGCCCTTCCATCACTTCATCCGTACAGCTTGGAATGTATCGGGGTGTGATGATGGGTTTGACATGGGGATACCTTCCCACACTGTTTTGAAGCCAGCGGCGGGTCTCCTCCAGGCTCTCTTCCGTTGTCTCCAATAAGCCTTCAGCGGAGTTCCGATCCATGTTCACCTTACCCACATATGCACACAGGCCGCTGCGGTGTAAAAGCTCCATCAAAAGCTCCGTGGCAGGACGGTGAATGGTTGCGAAGGTACAGATTCTTGTGGTGGTACTTTTCAGCAGATCCGATACCAAACGGCCATACGCTCTTTGCGCATATTCCAGGTCCTGATAGCGCTTCTCTTCAGGAAATGCATACAAATCAAACCAACTATCCCAGTCCGGCTTCTCTATGTTCTGGCCCAAGCCCCGAAATGCGTACTGGGGCGCGTGCTGATGCAGGTCAATCATCCCCGGAATAATCACGCAGCCGGATCGGTCAATCACCCGGATCCCCCGGTACTCCTCTGGTAAATGCTCAAAAACGCCGACGACCTTTTCATCCCGACAGATCAGATATGCATCTGGAAACAGCTCAAACCGTTCGAATGTAGGCGTATGGGCAATGGCGCCTCTCAGCGCAAAGGTCTCACTCATGTTTTGGGTACACCTCCTCCAAGAAAAGGATCCATCTTTGGACCGGGGCTTTGAATCGTTTCGTTTTGGCAGTTCCGCAGATCTGAAACCCCCGCCGCTCAAGTACGGTTACCGCTTCAGATCCGACAGATTGGTGTAAATAACCACCAGATTGTCATCTGGATCCAGCAGCTGAAATTTTCGGATACCATAAGGTTCGTTGACCGGCTGTTGGAAAACCCGGACACCAGGCTTTTTGCTGAGTACTTCATAGCACGCATCTACATCCCAAGCCTCGATCATAATGGTTCCCGGGCCCTGAGGCCTCTCCGGCTCCCGGCGAATGACTTCAAGCATTCCGCCCGCTACTTGGAACTTTGTGCCGCGATCCTCCGGCCCGTCATCCCAGGAATACGGCGATTCCAATTCCAGAATATCCCGGTAGAAAGAAATGGCCTTGTCATAATCCTTTACATAAAACACTCCGCGAAATTCCTGCTTGAAATATCCCATATGCTCCTCCTTGTTACTAAACTAAATATCAGTCTTTTAAACTAACATTTTGTTAGTTTTACGTGTAAAAAAAATATGCTCCCATTGCCATTTTTTGTACACGCCTTATTTGCTCATGGAGAAAATGTCGTGTCTTAAGTTACAAAATAATTATAATAATGGAAACTCGCTCTGTCAACAGAAAAATATCAAATAGTCAGTTGATTCAACAAATTGTCTGATTTTTCCCCTTGACAGAAAAAGCTGTCAGATAAAAAATCGGTCGGCTGGCTGTAAAACACACCAGCCGTCCGGATTCTTATTCGGTTTTTTTGCCCCGATGGATCAAATCCAAGTAATTATAAAATGTATATCTGGAGATATCCAACAGAGCGCAAACATGCTTGCTGGAATTTGTAATGATAAATGCACCCTTTTCATCCAATGCTGCAATAAATTGGATTTTTTCTTCTCTGGACATGGACTTTGGGGATTTGCCGCATTTTTGCAATTCTTGGCGGATGAGTTCATCCAGAAGATCGTGAACATTCTCCACAAAAAATTCCTGGGACTTTTTTTCAGTGTCCTCTTCCGCAGGGAAGCGGTTGTACCCGGATAAGAATTTTTCCAGCTGCACCGTCTCGGTGATATCCAGATTCACGCAAATAGACCCCAGCAATTTCCCCTCGGAATTTTTAAAATAAATAGAAGAAGATCGCAGTAGTTTGCCGTTGGGGGCATATGTAACATAGTTAAAGGTGTCCTTAGCCTCCATGGTCCCCTTCATGATTTCAAGCCCGATATTGGTAGCACATCCACCGATACTGCGTCCTGTCACATGACCGTTTCTGATATCCACGATGGTATGGTCATACTCTTTGGAAAAATCGTGAAGGATAATTTCACAGTTTGGGCCAAAATGCTGCTCCAGCAGATTCATGAATTGGGTGATCAGTTCCTTGTTTTCGTATAAATTTTCCATGGTGATTCCCTTCTTTTTGTCCTTGTAGGAATTACTTTTATCTTTTGCCTATTGATTCCAAATGAGTGCCCTCACCACTAAAATGGAAGAGATTAATAAATATTATAGCATAATTGCCTGATAGCTGTCCCGCTTTTAGAAAAAATTTGCAGCTAACTATCCAAAAAACTTTGTGCACTGCGCCGTATAACACGTTTCTGACTGTATAAGACCTGAAACCAAGAAAAGCCTTCACCCGATCGCCGGGCAACGGAGATGGTGGCAAAGGTGCTGAGCATGTCTCCGGCGTCGGGATACGAGCTGAGGTATGAGGCTGGCTTTCCAGTGCTGCAGGTGGGCGGCCACATGGTGGTGCCAGGCGTTTGCCCGGCGGGTAGTGTCCCTTACGGGAGGTGTCAATGAGCAAATCGGGAAATGGATTTACGCCGCCCGACAAGGAGTTTCAGATGGGGCCTACCGTCGGTGAGCCGGCGGTGTACTTATCTGCGGTGTTGTGAAGATCGCAGGATGTATCAGAGCTGGCCCGGCTGCCGGATTATCGGAGGTGCGATGGTAATGCGTGAGAATGCCGTGCGCAAGTAGGTACTGGAAAAGTGCGGTCCGGTCGTTAGTAAACTCGTGGATCTTATGGTAGGGGAATATACGAAGCGTCCGGGAAATGCCTATATGTTCCTGTCCTTCAGAACAGGCGGGATATTCGGCCCGGATTTCTTTCTGCATACCCATGAGAAGATCTTCGTGGCCATCGGCGCGGAGCATATCCAGTTCCACAATTTATGGCACACCTTCGTGACCACGGCGCTGGAATACGGTATGGACGTGAAGACCCTCTCGGCGGTGGTAGGGCATCGTTCCTCCAGCACCACCCTGAACGTCTACACCCACGTGACAAAAGCCATGGAGCGGCAGGCAGCGGCCAAAATCCACCAGGGGATCGGGAAGCAGGAGGCGCCAACCGAGGAAGCCGAAGAGGCGAAGCATCCAACCATGACCACTTTCCGGGCCAATCCTGGGAAGCGGCGCAAGCCCGGCACCGGCTGCGTCCATCAGATCGGTGACCTCCTCTGGGAGGGGCGGTATTCCCCCAGAGGGCCGGACGGCAAGCGGCGCTCCCGAAACGTCTACGGCCACACCCCGGAAGAATGCGAGGAAAAGCTGAAGACACTGATTACCGCCATGAAAGCGGAAATCCAGGCGGAGCGGAGGCAGCTCCGGGAAGCAGGGAACCGGCCATGAAAGCGAAAAAAAGAAACTCCCGCGGATGCGGGAGTTTTTCTGTCTGTGGTATTTGAAGTGGTCAACCAAAAACGGAGAAAAATCGGAACACTGCAAAAGCACGGAAAAGTTGCGAAAAGCAAAGAGAATAGCCTGATTTCAAAGGAAATCAGGCTATTTTTGGCGGAGACTACTGGACTCGAACCAGTGACCTCCTGCGTGTGAACAGCCCTGTGAAACTTTTTTTGACGGTTTCCAGTGGTTTTTAATCGTTTCCACTCCAATCCAATTATTTTCTGAACGTGATTTACTGCACAAAATCCGCCTGTTCCGCAAACTCCTGTGGTACAAGCTGTGGTCTGAAACCCATTGCGGCAGCTGGGACTCCGGTTTCGAGCCGGTATTTTAGACCCTGCCAAATGTGGGGAAATAAAAAATGACGGTATTCAGATTTGCGGAGCAGGGGGAATTGTGTTCGTTGATTGAGTATGTTGATATCTTTATTATTTTCATATAATATGGAAAAAGAAAACCTATACCATAATATTTTAATTAAATTAAAATAAGAGGGAATTATGGAAATCGGAGAAATATTGTATTGCTTGGATGGTTCCACAGTTAAATTGTGTTATTTTGATAACACTGTTATTCGTGTTGAGTACAACGGAAATATTTATACGAGACCGGTATCTGTCATCGGCAGAACATTATTCACGCAACCCCTAAAAAGTAAAAACGCAAATAGCGATTTGGAGGGAGATTCTGGTCAATCTCAATACTCAAAGAATATCCTCCAAAGTGGGACAAAAGATGGTAATGGACTGATTTCACAGGGCAGCATTTTGTATAATAGACAAGGAACTGCGCTTAGAGTTCAGGAGTTGCGGGACGATAATGGCGAAAAAACAATAGTTACGCAGAAAGGATCAATTGATGGTGGAAGTACTGTAGAATACTTCCATGATTATCATATCGGACGAGAACTGTTTTTCAAGAAAGAAGATTGTAACGTACAAAAACTTGTTTTGCGAAAAGATGCACGATATAGTCAATACTTTGAAGCATGGGATGATAGCAACGAAAAAATGCACTTTTCAAAACTTTTGGTTCCACGCGATGAGGACTATGAACGTAGGCATTATTCTGAAGTCGAATCCTTACTGGAAAAGAGTAAAGCAAAAATTATAAGGGATAATGGAGGCTCTGTTGCACAAGCGGAGTTCTTTGCCAAACGTGGAAACAATAATTATTTTCAGGACATCGAACTTGTGGAAAAACAAATAGCAGAGCCTTATTTTGCACGTGTAGATTATAAAAATGAGAATGGAGTATATATCGGGAAATATGAAGTTCCCAGGAAGGTGATCGATTGGACTGATGAACGAGCAGCGTTATATTATGAGTATCAATTATACATAAAAAATAGCGACTATGGAATTACACTTGTAAGAAGTTTTAATCTTTCTTCAACTGGATTTAACTCCATGTTGGATTTATATGTTGAGGAAGTGCCTGATAGTAGCCAGCTTGAAGCGCAAATTAATGATCATGGTGAGAATGAAAAGGCAAGGACGATTTCTGATCCTCATTTGATGAAAATCCTGGAAACAGAACGAAATGTTAAAAAAGTACATGACATCATTCGCTCCATACAAGCAAATCAGTACCGAATTATTACTGGGCCATTTCGAAAACCATTTATTTTAGTGGGATGTGCGGGTAGTGGCAAGACAATGATCCTGTATCATCGAATTCGATATATGATGCGCAATGACTCTTCTATCAAGGCGCCTGATATTTTAATCCTTTCTCCCACAAGGGCGCTGAATGCTGAGAGTGATGAGTTGACTGAATCGTTGCAACTCAAGCAAATACGAAGATTCTCAACCACTGAATTCTATATCAATACTGTAAAATTATATTATCAGAAATATTCTCTTTACCATCAGGTAGAAGATATAGACTCTGCATATGATTCAGATAATTCTCTAGATGATTTGACTCTGAAAAGCGTATATTCATCAAGTTTCCTAGATACGATTGTGGCTGTTGTTTTTGAAACAATGGATACCGGAAATGATCGTAGAAGCAAGTTCCTAATGGAGATGGGAGGGGAGTTACGAAGTTTTTTAGGATCATTTATTTCCTTCCCAGAAGAAATTGACTTGGAGAGAGTTGTCAATCAACAACAGTATTCTAATTTACTAAGGAAATTTAGAAGTGCAAAGGACCTGCTATTTGATGCATCCAAAGAAAGCATAGAAAAGGAAAGAGCCAGGTTAGATGTTGAACTTTCAAAAAGCTATGAACGTCTCCAAACCGCCGAAAGCACATTGGGAGAGATAATCCAAGAAAAACAAAAAGAGGTGTTGGCGCAGGAAAAAAGTGTTTCTAATGCAAAAGAGAGATTAGATAAAACTAAGCGAGAGGCAGAGATTCATCAAAAAAGTGGCCTAGTGGGGTCTCTGTTGCTAAAACAGAAAAGAAATAGACTTGATGCATCATATCAAGAATTACTGGACAAGCAGCAAAGGGATCTCCATCTGGCCCAAAATAAACTTGATCGTCTGCAACGAGAACTAGAAAGCCTTCCACATAAACCGGATACTATAAGAGAGAACATAGAAAAACTACGGAAGCAGAATAGTATTCTAAAAAATATTGAGGACAGTCAATGTTTCTCGGGAAATAAGGATACATTGGATTATGGACCAATATATAAATTTTTTGAGGCCTTGGAGGAATATCAAATTAATGGCCAGTATCCGTTGCTACTGACCATTGATAGTACTCTGCTGTCTGCTTTTGATTTATTAGAATCGATAGATCGCGAAGTTCATGCGTATATAAAATTTAAAAATGAGCCCCAAAAAGAATTTTATTTTGACCGCATAGTTGACTATGCATTAAAAGAGCAAAAGAAAGAGTATCATATAGATTTGGAGAAGCATTACCAATTTGAGCTACTGGCTAAACTTTATGTAGCATATGTGATTTTTGGTAACATCAATAATGACGAAAAGTTTATATTTGTTGATGAGTTTCAAGACTATAGTCAACTAGAGCTTAATCTTTTATTGAGACTATTCCCCAGAAGTGTTTTCACATATTATGGAGATTATTTGCAATGCATAAATCCGAAAGGAATAGCTGAAGAAAGTCAATTGCCCCAATTTGCAGTAGGCATCACTAAATATCGCATATCTGAAAATTATCGAAACGCAAAAGACATAACAGAGTATCTCAATCAAAGATTTGCAATGGATATGCTCGCGATTGGGATTACGGGTAAAATTTCCTTTAGTAATCAAATATCTGTTGTGAAAGAGAATTTTGATGGTCATGATAGATTAGCTATAGTGTATAAAAATGGTGAGACATTAAAGCAATATGGAGTTATGTCGAATCCAATATACCATTTTATGTCTGATTCTGAGAATACAATAGCTGTAGGAAAAGTTAATGTTGTTTCGGTTCAACAAGCGAAAGGGCTTGAGTTTGAAAAGGTATGGGTTATTGAGAGCGGCATGAGTAAGAATGAGCTTTATGTTGCGATGTCGCGGGCATTAAATGAGTTGATAATTGTTCATTAGAAGCTTATATTGATTCAGATGAGGTTTATGTTATTCGCAAAGGCCCGATGAAATACGTAATTGGGAAGAAATTATCCATATCCGTTTTGAGCTTTAAGGAGTGGTTGTTGCAAAAGATGCAATGATCACTCCTTAAAATTGAGGTATTTAGATCAGCCGGTAGATACTTGGTTGATGCTATGTTATACTATAAAATGATTTTTTGTGACCCAAAGTACTGTAGTGAGAAAGAGGTGGGCATTTCATGAAGGGTTCGGAAACCAGAATGACCGCATTCATGGAAGGCGCGGATAAACGATATATCATCCCAGTCTATCAGCGGAAATATGACTGGAAGCAAGAAAACTGCCGTCAGCTCTACGAAGATCTCAAGAAAGTCATACAAACTGGCCGTTCCAGCCATTTCTTCGGGAGTATCGTCTCGTCGGTGATCCCCAACGGGAGCAAAATCGAGTACCACATTATAGACGGCCAGCAGCGGCTGACCACCGTCTCCCTGCTGCTCCTGGCCATCTGCAACCTGATTGCCGCGGGAAAACTGACCTCCCGGGAAGAGCGGCTGGACGAGCAGATCAGCCACCGCTTTCTGATTGCTCCCTGGGCCAGTCCGGAAGACAGGATCAAGCTTCGTCCCGTCAAAAGCGACCGGGAGGCCTTGGCCAAGCTGTTCGGCCCGGAGGAGGACTATGACCGGGCCTCCAACTTGACGCTCAACTACCTGTTCTTCCGGGATGTTCTGCTGAAAGAGGAGATCTCGGTGGATGAGCTGTATGCTGCCATCGGTAAGCTGGAGATCATCAGCATTACACTGGAGCCGGATGACAATGCCCAGTTGATCTTTGAGAGCCTGAACTCCACAGGCCTCGCCCTGACAGAAGGCGATAAGATCCGCAATTACATTCTCATGGGTCTTCCACCCAGAGAGCAAAACCAATGCTATACGGACTACTGGGAGAAGATTGAGGCCTGTACCAAGGGTGATGTCAGCGCCTTTGTCCGGGACTATCTCAGCATTAAGCAGCAGATGACCCCCAATGTCAGCATCGTCTATCACGCGTTCAAAGGATACGCGGAGGAAGCGCAGCTGCCCATCCAAACACTGCTGGAAGACCTTCTGAAGTATGCAAGGCTCTTTGAGAAGCTTCAGACCTGCAAGAGTGGTCTTGGAGATCGAAAGCTGGATGACTGCCTGTACCGCATGGCCCGTCTGGAAATCACGGTTACCCGCCCATTCCTGATGGAAGTACTGCGGCTGAATCAGGACGGCAAACTCTCCGCAGAGGCAGTACGCAATATCTTCGAGATCACAGAGAATTACTTGTTCCGCCGGAATGTCTGTGAAGTTCCCACCAATGCACTGAACAAGGTGTTTTTAACGCTGAACAAGGAGATCCTGCGCTATGACAACACCGCTGACAACTACGTAGATAAATTTATTTATGCACTGCGGAGCAAGCGGGAGAGCGGGCGATTCCCGGATGATCGGGAGTTTTCTGATGCTTTGGCAGCCAAGCAGGTTTACCTGATGCGGGGAAAATACAAGGCGTACTTATTCGAGCGGTTCGAGAACTACGGTACGGTGGAGACAAAGGATGTCTATGCGCATCTGGACAACAACGACTACAGTATTGAGCATATTATGCCCCAGCATCTGACTCCTGCCTGGACGGAGGAACTGGGAGCAAATGCCGTCGAGATTCATGAGACATGGCTGCACCGCCTGGCAAATCTGACCCTGACCGGCTATAACCCCAGCCTCAGCAACAAGAGCTTCCGGGAGAAGCGGGATGCTGCGCAGGGAGGATACCGGAGCAGCGGATTGCGGATGAACCAGAAGATTGCCCTGAAAGACACCTGGGGCCTGCCGGAGCTGGAGGAACGAAACAGAGAAATGGTCGCCCAGGCGCTTCGGATCTGGCGCTGCCCGCAGACGGACTTCAAACCTGCGGAAAAGGAGTTCGACTCCTGCACGCTGGATGACGAAGATGTAGACCTCACCGGTCAGGAGATCGTGAAATACAGCCTGCTGAATGTCGAGCAGCCTGTCACCAGTTGGACGGATATGTTTGAGCATGTGGTGAAGTTCCTGCACCAGAAAGACAAATCCATCCTCTCTGCCTTGGCGTACAGCACCAGTGCCTCGACAGATCTTGCGGGATATGTTTCCAGCACCGAAAGTGAATTGCGCAGTGCACTGAAAATCGACGACCATATCTACATGGAGAAAAACACCAGTACAGCCTATAAACTGTCCATTCTGCGGCGGCTGTTTGCTCTTTACGGCATGGATCCCATGGAGTTGGTGTTTTATTTGAAGGACCTGGACAGCGAAAAGCAGGCGGAGTCTAGCCGCTTTGAACTTCGCAAGAGATACTGGACCTTTGCCCTGCCTGTGATTCAAAAGCAGCACATGCACCGGGGCAGTTTTGGAAACGCCAACCCCACCACGTCCAACGTGCTGTCGGGCTTTTTTGGAATAAGTGGAGTTTCCGTTCAGTGCGTTGCCAACTATGACGGGGCGCGGATTGACTTTTATCTGGGTAGTAGCAATGTAGCGCAGAATAAGGCTGCCTTTGACCTGCTCTACAGCCATCGGGAGGAAATCGAGCAGGAACTGGGAATCACACCGACCTGGGAGCGGGCCGACCAGTATAAAGCATCCTGGATTTCTTATGCGCTGAAGGATGTGAGCATCGTGAATGAGGCGGACTGGCCCCGTATGGCAAAGTTCCACGCAGAGTGGAGTGATGCCATCTGCAATGCGGTTCTCCCATATTTGCAGAACGGGGATGAAAAGGAACAGCGGCTCTCGGAAATCGCGGGTATTCTGCGGGAGTGGACCGTAGCGCGGTCGGAGGTCAAGGAGAATCTGACCAAATGCAACCGTACCCTGACCCGTTTTACAACGAAGCAGATGTCGGAGATCTTCCCGGATCTCCCTGGTGCTCCCAGCGGCTGGGGAACAGACAATCATTACTTTTATGAGATCGTCAACCGCACTGGGGACAAGGTATATATCCAACTGGCTCTCAGTGCCCAGAATGCAACAGAGGACTTCATGGAGATCTGTGACCGTGTCAGTGCACTGTCCTTTGTGCGGCCCAGGAGGGACGGATGGAAGTGGTGGACAGCTTTCCGCACGGAGAGTGTGAGCATCGGCGAGTCCATTGATAAAGAGGAGATTTTTGAAAAACTGGATCAGTGTATGCAACAGGTGCGGACCTTTGAGGAAGAACTGAAACAGGCACTGGACGAGGCGTAATTTTCTGGATCTGGCGGAAAAACACAGGAGAGGATTTTGTTCCTCTCCTGTGTTTTTGTGATTATAGTGCCTGATGCCGTTTTTTCAAGGTAATTAAATCAATCTGTTCCCTCAAAATTTGCGCCGCAGTAAAATATATACGGCTCTGCTTACAGAGTATGGGTACTTCGGATACTCAAAATCTCCTTGCTTGCATTCAGGTAGCAGAATATAATAATTTGTAGAAATCTGGAATATAGCGGAGTGCTCTATAGAGTTTTTGACAACGAAACAGGCGGCGGGATTATGGAGAATCTCCCATTACCGTGTGGCACTTCTCTGTGCTTAGGGCCATATTCCGGGAACAGCGAAGGCGGGAAAGACATGGCGCTTGCCGCCGGATGCGAAAAAGCCTCTTGATCCGAAAATTGGGAAAACTTTGCCAGAACGATAAGAGCACGTACTTTTCAAAATATTGAACATGAAAGGCTTTCATCAGAGGGGAAAGCAAAACATCATGAATTGAAATACAGATAGGAGGATCTCACATGGCTGAGACCAACACCAGCAATATTGGCTTTGAAAAACAGATTTGGGACGCCGCCTGCGTACTGCGGGGCAATATCGATGCGTCTGAGTATAAATCCGTAGTTTTAGGACTCATCTTTCTGAAATACATCTCCGACCGCTTTGAGGCCAAGTACAAGGAACTGGTTGAAGAAGGCGACGGCTTTGAAGAGGACAAGGACGAATACACCGCTGAAAACATCTTCTTTGTGCCGGAGAACGCCCGGTGGAGCGTAATCGCCGCAGCGGCCCACACGCCGGAGATCGGCACCGTCATCGACGAGGCCATGCGCAGTATTGAGAAGGAGAACAAGCGCCTCAAAGACATCCTCCCCAAGAACTTCGCCCGCCAGGAGCTGGACAAGCGCCGCCTGGGGGAGGTAGTGGACCTATTCACCAATATTCAGATGGTGGAGCACGGCGACAGCAAGGACATTCTGGGTCGCACCTATGAGTATTGCCTTGCTAAATTCGCTGAGCAGGAGGGCAAGCTGGCCGGGGAATTCTATACCCCTGCCTGCGTGGTCAAAACCCTGGTGGAGATTTTGCAGCCCTACAACGGCCGGGTGTACGATCCCTGCTGTGGCAGCGGCGGCATGTTCGTCCAGTCGGCCAAGTTCGTGGAAAATCATGGCGGCAATATCAACAAGATTTCCGTCTATGGGCAGGACTCCAACCCTACCACCTGGAAACTGGCCCAGATGAACCTGGCCATCCGGGGCATTGATGCTGACCTGGGCAAGTTCAGCGCCGATACCTTCTTCAACGACGCCCATCCACAGCTGAAGGCTGACTTCATCATGGCAAATCCGCCCTTCAATCTGTCCAACTGGGGGCAAGACAAGCTGCTGGACGATGTGCGCTGGCAGTACGGCACGCCCCCGGCGAATAACGCCAACTTTGCCTGGCTCCAGCACATGATCTGGCACCTGGCTCCCAATGGCCGCATGGGCATGGTGCTGGCCAACGGCTCTCTGTCCTCCCAGAGCGGCGGGGAGGGGGAGATCCGGAAGAACATCATCAACGCCGATCTGGTGGACTGCATCGTGGCCATGCCGCCCCAGTTGTTCTACACCACCCAGATTCCGGTTTCGCTGTGGTTTCTGGCCAAGAACAAAAAACAGAAGGAGAAAACCCTGTTCATCGACGCCCGGAAGATGGGCACCATGGTCACCCGCAAGCTGCGGGAACTCACCGACGGCAGCAAAGACCCGGCGGACAATGATATTAAAAAGCTGGCCGACACCTACAACGCCTATGTGGACGGCACCCTGGAGGAGGTCAAGGGCTTCTGCGCCGTGGCCACCACAGAAGAGATCGCAAAGCAGGACTACATCCTCACCCCCGGCCGGTATGTGGGCATTGAGGAGCAGGAGGACGACGGGGAACCTTTTGAGGAGAAAATGGGGCGGCTGACCAAGGAACTGTCGGAGCTTTTTGTGAAGTCCCATGAGCTGGAAGCGCAGATCAAGGAGCGACTGGGGGCAATTGGGTATGAAATCTGAATGGAAAGAAGTTGAATTATCCGAGGTGGCCGACCTCACAGTAGGGTTTGTAGGAACCATGGCCAGTCACTATACAGATAACGGTGTTCTGTTTTTGCGGTCTACAAATATTGAGCCATTCAATATCAAAATGGACGATGTAAAATATATATCGCCCGAGTTTAATGAAACAATTAAGAAATCTCAATTAAACCCAGATGATGTTGTCATTGTGCGTACAGGAAAACCTGGAGCCTGTACAGTGATTCCGCAAAAAACAGAACCTTGGAATTGTTCTGATTTGGTAATCGTCCATCCAAATAAAGAGAAAATAAATCCGTACTTTTTGTCTTCCTATATTAACTTGGCAAGCGGTGTTATCAACGCCCATTTGGTAGGAGCGGTACAGCAGCATTTTAATGTAGGAGCTGCAAAAAAAATGAAAATTCTCCTACCTCCGATTGATATACAGAATCGCATTGCGTCTATTATCCAGGGCCTAAACGACAAAATCGAACTGAACAACAAGATCAGCGAGAATTTATATACCCAAGCAAAGGCGATCTTTTATAATTGTTTTATCAACACTGATTCTATTCCCGATGGTTGGAGAAAAGGCAATCTTTTGGATATTGCCAATTACTTAAATGGTCTTGCAATGCAAAAATTCCGCCCTCAAGAAAATGAAGATGGTATTCCAGTATTAAAGATTAAAGAACTACGCCAAGGCGCTTGTGATAGCAGCAGTGAACTATGTTCTCCGAATATCAAACCTGAATACATCATCAGGGACGGCGCTGTTATCTTCTCTTGGTCTGGTAGCCTTCTTGTTGATATCTGGTGTGGGGGGACTTGTGGCTTAAACCAGCATCTTTTTAAGGTAACATCTGATACCTACGATAAATGGTTTTACTATTTGTGGACGGCACATCACCTTGACCGATTTATTGCTATTGCTGCTGATAAGGCCACTACGATGGGACACATCAAACGTGAGGAGTTGGCCAAAGCAGAAGTTCTTATTCCTTCTGAGGAGGACTACAAGATAATTGGTGCAGTAATGAATCCCATATTTGAACTTATCGTTGCGAACCGAATTGAGAACCGAAAACTTGCTGAACTTAGAGATGAACTTCTTCCCAAACTCATGTCTGGTGATATTGATTTAACAGAAATATAGTGGGAATATGATGGAAAAAGATATTATACAAAAGGAAATAGAAAAAGCCAGAGATGCGAAATGTTTTTTCGCCGAACTGGCATTGGCATTAACCATCCCAAGTGTGTGTAGTCGCTATGGATTGGATGATGAGGAGTTAAAAAGCCTAAGGGAATCTAAAAGATATCCAGAATGGTATGAGAAATATGTATATCCTCAATACCAATTTCTAACCGGAAAAGAGTGTTATGCGGTTCGATGCGCTATCTTACATAATGGAGATGTAGATTTATACAGTCAATCTATACTGCGACATGAAAGTAAGATCAATAACTATAGGCTTATGATCCCCGAATATGGAGATAATTTTTGCCTGCAATATGAAGAAAATTCTCAGTTACAGGATAGACCGTTTTGTGCGGCAGCATTGGCAATGAAAATTTTAGATGGATATGAGAAATTCAAAAGTGAGCACCCGGAGTTTAAATACCCATTGTATAGTTATGATTCCGAACATCAATAAACGAAACTATTTTAGTTCTACAAGCGACCCGCCAATAGACTATCGACAAGTTCCTATAGAGTGAGTATAAACATATAGGATGTGATTATTTGAAAAAGTTTATCAAGGGCAGATGGTTCCCGCTGATAGTAGCAATAGCTATACTTGCCTTAATGGTTGGTGTAGTATTGACGATGATGTTATTCGGCTGGCGTTTCACTTTTGCACCAGAGTTAGAAACCAGTTGGGATGCTGTTGCCGCTGTGGCTACATGGGCAGGAGTAGTTATTTCTGCTATTGGAGTAATAGCTTCTTTTATTGCAATTTGGTATGCTATTCAAGTTCCAAAAAAGATAGCGGATAGGCAGGATAAGATAGCATTGTTTGAAAAACGCTATGCATGTTTTCAGTTCTTTGAAGAGTGCTTTGTATTATATAAAGTTTCTTTAGAGAAGAACGCCACAGAAAAGATTATCAGGAGCTGTTACGATATCTTAAAAATTGAAAGTCCAGATGCTTTAAGTCGGGAAGATTTTAAAAGAAAGTCAAAGCAATTTGAGTATATATTGCATCAAATACCGTTTTTATTTGAGAAAATCGGTGAAAAGGATATTGAGGAACTCTATGGTAAATTGTCCATATATTTGTATGCAATTGTATATAAAAAGCAAGTTGAAAAAGAAAAACTGGATTATATTCGTTCAATGGATAATATTTTAAAATATTATAATGAAATTTGGGACTCGATAACTATTTCAAGCATTAAATGATTTTGAGGTGACCCATATGTCCTTCACCGAATCCAACTATGAAAACGCCGTCTTACAGCTCTTCACCCAAACCCTGGGCTATTCCTACGCATACGGCCCGGACATTGAGCGGGACTATCACTCGCCCCTGTACGAGGATGAGTTGCTGCCTGCCCTCCAGGCCATCAACCCTAACCTGCCCCAGGTGGCGCTGGACGATGCGGTGTACAAGCTGAAAAACTTTGAGTCCGGCTCCCTCTTGCAGAAGAACATGGTCTTTACCGACTATCTGCAAAACGGTGTGCCGGTGAAGTTCGTGGTGAAAGGGGAGGAGCGCTCCGGCCTGGTATATCTGGTGGACTACCAGCACCCGGAGCGCAACCAGTTTACCGCTGTCAACCAGTGGACGGTGATCGAGAATAGCGAGAAGCGGGCCGATGTGGTGCTCTTTGTCAACGGTTTGCCTCTTGTTGTCGTGGAGCTGAAATCCCCGTCCCGGGAGGAGGCCGACGCCTCCGCCGCTTACCGCCAGTTGCGCAACTACATGTACGAGATCCCGTCCCTGTTCATCTACAACCAGATCTGTGTCATGAGCGACCTGACCACCTCCAAGGCGGGTACCATCACCTCCGGCGAGGACCGCTTCATGGAGTGGAAAACCAAGGATGGCAGCTACGAAAACACGCAGTACGCCCAGTTCGACACCTTCTTTGAGGGCATTTTTGAGAAAGAGCGGTTCCTGGACATTTTACAGAACTTCATCTGCTTCAGTGTGGACGGGGCAAATACCTTCAAAGTTCTTGCCGCCTATCACCAGTATTTCGCGGTGAAGAAGGCCATCGAGTCCACCAAACACGCCACCGTCACCGACGGCAAGGGCGGCGTGTTCTGGCACACCCAGGGCAGCGGCAAGTCCCTGTCTATGGTGTTCTACGCCCACTATCTGCAAAAGGCCCTGGAGAGCCCCACCATTGTGGTGATCACAGACCGCAACGACCTGGACAACCAGCTCTACGGCCAGTTCTCCCGCTGCAAAGATTTCCTGCGCCAGACGCCCCAGCAGGCCGAGAGCCGGAAGAACCTGCAGGAGCTGCTGGGGGACCGTCAGGCCAACGGCATCATCTTTACCACCATGCAGAAGTTTGAGGAGACGGGGGAGCCTCTGTCTGAGCGGCGGAATATCGTGGTCATGGCGGACGAGGCCCACCGGGGGCAGTACGGCCTCACGGAAAAGGTGGTCACCAAGCAGAACGAAAAGGGCGAGCTGGAGGTCAGAACCTCCATTGGCACAGCACGGATCATCCGGGACAGCCTGCCCAACGCTACATATATCGGCTTTACCGGCACCCCCATTTCCTCCAAGGACCGCAGCACCCGTGAGGTGTTTGGCGACTATATCGACATCTACGATATGACCCAGGCGGTGGAGGACGGAGCCACCCGCCCAGTCTACTACGAGAGCCGGGTCATCCACCTGAAACTGGACGAAAACACCCTGCGGCTCATCGACGCCGAATATGACCTGATGGCGGAGAACGCCGACCCCTATGTGATCGAAAAGAGCAAAAAGGAACTGGGCCAGATGGAGGCCATCTTGGGAAATGACCAGACCATCGCCTCTTTGGTGGACGACATTCTGGACCACTACGAGAACTACCGGGCCAATCTGCTCACCGGAAAGGCCATGATTGTGGCCTATTCCCGCCCCATTGCCATGAAGATCTACAAGCAGATTTTGAAGCTGCGCCGGGACTGGACAGAAAAGGTGGGCGTGGTCATGACCCAGGGCAATAACGACCCGGAGGAATGGCGGGAGATCATCGGCAACAAGGCCCACAAGGAGGACCTGGCCCGGAAATTCAAGGACAACGATTCCCCCCTGAAAATCGCCATTGTGGTAGATATGTGGCTCACCGGGTTTGATGTGCCCTCCTTGGCTACCATGTATGTGTACAAGCCCATGGCTGGACACAATTTGATGCAGGCCATTGCCCGGGTCAACCGGGTTTTTAGAGACAAGGAGGGCGGCCTGGTGGTGGACTATGTGGGCATTGCCTCCGCTCTGAAACAGGCCATGAACGACTACACGGTGCGGGACAAGAAGAACTACGGCGATCCCGACGTGAGTAAGGCGGCCTACCCTAAGTTTTTGGAGAAGCTGGATGTCTGCCGGGATCTGTTCCACGGTTTTGATTATGCCGCCTTCCTGACCGGGGATGATCTGGAAAAAGCCCGGATGATCAGCGGCGGCGTGAATTTCCTGCTGGGCCAGTCAGTCTCTGAGCACGATCTGCCCGACAAGGAAAAGACCCAGAATATTTACATCAAAGAGGCGCTGCTCTTGAAGCAGGCTCTTTCCCTGTGCAGCAGCATGGTGGATGAGAAGACCCGGTTTGAAGCAGCTTATTTTGATGCGGTGCGGACCATGCTTGTTCGACTGACTACCGGTGGTACCGGGAAGAAATTCACCCTGCCAGAGGTCAACGAGCGGATCAACGAGCTACTGAAGCACAGCATCAAGAGCGAAGGGGTCATCAACCTGTTTTCTGATGTAGGCACCGAGTTTTCCCTGTTCGATCCCAAGTTCCTGGATGAGATCTCCCACATGAAGGAAAAGAACCTGGCTGTGGAGTTGCTGAAAAAGTTGATTGCAGAGCAGGTCTCCGTCTATCGTCGTACCAATGTGGTGAAATCGGAAAAGTTCTCCGAGATCATCCAGGGTACCATGAAGCGGTATCTCAACGGAATGCTGACCAATGAGGAAGTCATCCAGGAACTTCTGAAGCTGGCCAAGGACATTGCTGCCGCCAACGTAGAGGGGGAAAAGCTGGGCCTGACCGCTGAGGAGCTGGCTTTTTATGATGCGCTGACCAAGCCTCAGGCCATCAAGGATTTTTATGAGCATGATGAGCTAATTGCTATTACCAAAGAACTGACTGATCTGCTACGGAAGAACCGCACCATTGACTGGCAGAAAAAAGAGAGTGCCCGCGCTGGTATGCGTCGTCTAGTGAAGCGATTGCTGAAAAAGCATAAGTATCCGCCGGAAGGAATGGAGGATGCAGTGAAGACCGTGATGAGCCAGTGCGAGATGTGGACAGATAATGCAGACATGGAAGAGTGAGAATGAAAACAGATTGAAAGATTCGGCGTTTGAGGTGGATTTCGTGTGTATATCGGACTGGATTAATTTATCTTCTGCTGTTGGAACCATTGGCGCAACAATGGTAGCCCTTTGGCTGGCTCTACGAACCACATCCCGCTACTTAGATGGAACCTTTATTTGGGAAGCAACATCATCCTATCAACCAACGCTATTGGTTCAAAATATTTCTACTAAAATTGCTGTACTGGAGAGTATAGAAGTTCAATATTGTAATCACAAAGTTTGTGTGGTTAATATGACTAAAGAATATAAATTTACAGAATACTCTATTCTTGAAGCTGGACACATTGTGAAAATTCCAATGAACACAGTAAAATTTGATTTCCCCAAGGTCACAAATCAAAATAAAAAGCACAAACTCAAAATTATTATACGGCAAAGAACTGGCCCAAAATGTATTTGTTCAATCAAGTATTCTTATAATGAACTATTGGAGCGTTTTTTCGGTCAAGAATTATTCGCCGAAAACTGACCTTGATCTACAGTAATATCCTATCTGTTTTCTAAAGTTGGGATATGAAATTTGCGCCGCAGTAAACAATATACAAGCCCGGAGCTGATTCACCAGCTCCGGGCTTTTCTCTTTCTGAAGATCACAAAAACCTCTCCCATTCGACACGGTTCGACCGACAAAAAATTCCAGCATGATATAATCAAACCAGGCGCAAGCCTAAACCCGCAGCTTTCCGGTGAGGTCCGCACCCCGGTGGGACCTCAGACGTTCATGGGCCTCGTAGGGCACCATCACCACCCCTGTACGAAGGAAACTTCCATGAGAGTCTTCAGTTTTTGGCGCTGTGCCGACAGCGCGGGTGTGTGACTTTCCGTTGAAAGCGGAAAGGACACAAATGAACGACTATGTCGTGATTACTTATAGTGGGCAGCAAGTATCAGTGCCAAAGGAGGTCGCAGACTTCCTGGAGCAGGATCGGAAGCGGGACCAGGCACAGGAAAAACAGGACGAAAGGCATCTGAGTAAAAGTGAGTTTGAAACGGTGCTGTCCGGTTCGGAATGTGTCAGGCGTCCCGTGGAGGATACTGTACTCTGGACCCTCCGCCTTGAAAGTCTGCAGAAAGCCATGAAGGTTCTGGATTACCAGAGCCGCGAGCTGATCGATTTCCGCTATGCCAGGGGTCTGACCATGGAGGAGATCGGAAAGTTCTACGGCGTGTCCAAAATGGCGGTATCAAAGCGGCTGAAAAAGCTCCACGAAAAGCTGAAGGGCTCTGTCATCTGACAGAGCCCTTCAACTTTTTTTCATTTTCTGGTTTACAAATGCCCTCTGAGTGTCCTAGTAAGTGAGGAACATTTTTCCACGTTGTGCGGATGTAGCGAGTTGTCGTGAGGCACATATTGCAAACGAATTGAAAACCTTGCAGAAATAGGTTGTAAAAAACCGCAATTTTATCCCTATTACTTATGGGGGGATTTTTCTCTTGCGCTCAGGTCTGTGATCGTGCGGTGAAAACTCTTGTGTCCTGCCCACGATATTTCCGCACACCGGAGGCACGGCTGGTGGCCACAGATGTGAGCGTTCAATATGAAAAAAGAGAGGTGCATGAACATGAATGGAACCAAATTCAACCGCAGATTTTTGAAGATGCTTCGGAAGATGCAATGTGAGAAAGAAACGCTGGACTATGTGATCCAAGAGATGAGAGCTGTGCTGGGAGAGAAGATGCCGGAGGAAGATGCCGTGCGGGCATATCTGAAAGATCCCGGCAAGAAAACGACCCTCACAGTGGGCCAGCAGGTCCTTGCCATGGACAAGCTGCTGGAGGATGCGGAGGTGAACTTCCGCATGATCTGCGACATGGTGCGCTACCAGAACATGAAGGAGGCAGGGATGGTTCACTCTGTGGATGAGTTCCTGCAGCTCCTTCGTTCCGGCAAAACACAAAACGAGTAAAGGAGGTGCGCAAGAGTGAAGCTATCGGAGTACAAAAGCTATGACGACCTGCCGCTGTTTCTCAACTCGGAGATGGTGGCGCGAGTGCTGGGCGTGTCTCCGTCATCAGGGTATGAGCTCATGCATGAGGACGGCTTCCCAGTGCTGCGGGTAGGCAGCCGCATGGTGGTGCCGAAAGACGCGTTCATCCGGTGGGTGGAGTCACATACAGGAGGTGGCGGATGAGAACACAGAACAACTACTTCACGATGCCTAATGAGGTGTTCCAGCTGGGACTCAGTGCCGGGGAGCTGGCGGTGTACAGTTACCTGCGGCGCTGCGAGGGTCGCAGGACACACCAGTGCTGGCCCAGCTACCGAACCATCGGCAGCGCGGTGGGCATGAGTGAGAACACGGTGCGCAAGTACGTGCTGGCGCTGGAAGAGCGGGGCCTGGTTGTCACTGAGCCCACAGACGTGCGGCTGAAAAGTGGACGGCGCCGCAACGGAAATCTCAAGTATACGCTGCCGTCCATCCAGGAGGTGCTGCGGGACTACTACGCCCGGCAGCGGAGTGCGCTGGAGGCCCAGACAGAGCGGCAGCAGGTGCAGAAGATGCTGGCGGAGCAGCAGGCGAAGGA
>UMIY01041980.1_pt1 | contig 38510 bp, 35 predicted proteins | sample 1965921 | NCBI WGS metagenome assembly UMIY01 (sample SAMEA4836134, study PRJEB28245) | human gut metagenome | biome: gut microbiome; material: fecal sample | place: Denmark | collected 2008
CATATGCGGGGTTTAGCGGTTAAATTATTATGTTGTTATTCAAGTTCAAACGCGCCCGTATAAAGCTGATAATACGTACCCTTCTGCGCAATCAGCTGGTCGTGCGTGCCGCGCTCTATTATGCGGCCGTGGTCGAGCACCATTATTGCGTGGCTGTTGCGCACGGTAGAAAGGCGGTGCGCTATTACGAATACCGTTCTGCCCTCCATCAGCTTATCCATACCCTGCTCGATGAGCTTTTCCGTTCGGGTATCGATTGACGATGTGGCCTCGTCGAGAATGAGCACGGGGCATTCCGAAACCATTGCCCTGGCGATGGCAAGCAGCTGACGCTGGCCCTGCGAAAGGTTGGCGCCGTCGCCCTTTATCATCGTCTGATAGCCTTCGGGCAGGTGGGATATAAAGTAGTCGGCGTTTGCCAGCTTTGCCGCAGAGATGCACTCCTCGTCGCTGGCGGTCAGCCTGCCGTAGCGGATATTGTCCATTACGGTGCCCGTGAACAGATGGGTATCCTGCAAAACTATGCCGAGCGAGCGGCGCAAATCGTCTTTGTTTATGCTCTTTATGTCCAGTCCGTCGTAGGTTATCGAGCCCGACTGAATGTCGTAGAACCTGTTTATGAGATTGGTAATCGTCGTTTTGCCCGCGCCCGTCGCGCCTACGAAGGCTATCTTCTGTCCGGGTTTGGCGTAGAGCGATATGTCCTTCAAAATGACTTTATCGGGCGTGTAGCCGAAGATTACGTCGTTGAAGCGGATGTCGCCGCGCAGGGGAATGTAAGTGAACGTTCCGTCTGCCTCGGGCTTCTTCCAGCTCCACTTTTCCACTCCGCCTTCGCCGTAGACCAAAGTCACGTCGCCGCCCTTGTCTTCGTGAGGGGTATCGAAAATTTCGAATATGCGCTCGGCGCCCGCAAGACCCATTACAATGGCGTTGAACTGCTGGGTTACCTGCTGTACGGGCTGGTTGAACGAGCGGATGAGGGTTAAGAAAGCTATGAGCACGCTGACGTCGCCTACCGTAAATGCGCCCGTGCCGTCGCCGAAGGCCACGCTGTAAAGCGAGAGCGCCGCCACGCTGTGAGTTGCGAAGAATACCGCGCCGACTATTGCCACGATAACGTACTGGAAGTAGCTTAAAATGTTGGACATAGGGCCGAGCATATTGGTGAGCTGGTTGGCCCTGGTGCCGCTTATGCGCAGTTCTTCGTTAATCTTTTTGAAGTTTTCCCTGGCCTTGTTTTCGTGGCAGAATACCTTTATTACCTTCTGCCCCTCCATCATCTCTTCAACGTAGCCGTTGACCTTGCCTATTGAAACCTGCTGTTTCAAGAACTGTCGGGAAGATTCAGAGCCGATTACCTTTATGCAGACAATGTTTATGCTTAAAATTACGAGCATTACGAGCGTTAGGGTAAAGCTCATAAAAATCATACACAGGAACACCACCACTATGGTTACCACCGCCGATATCATCTGCGGAACTGACTGCGAAAGCATCTGGCGGAGGGTATCGACGTCGTTGGTGTAGCGGCTCATAAGTTCGCCGTGGGTGTGAGTGTCGAAGTACCGAAGAGGCAGGTACTGCATATTTATGAACATTTCGTCGCGCATTCTTTTGAGCGTACCCTGCGCGATATACATCATAAGCCTGCTGTAAGAAAATGTGCTGAGAACGCCCACGACGTATACGCATATGAGCGCTATCGTCCAGCTTAAAAGCGCATCCTGCGCGCCTGCAACGCCGTTGACCATATCTTCTATCGCGCCGATTACGAACGTAAGCATAAACGAACCTACCGCGCCTGCCGCCGACGACAGAACTATGAGTATGACGAGCATTGCCGCGGCAAATTTGTTGCGGAAGGCATAGCCGAGCACCCTCTTCAATACCTTTACGGGGTTTTCAGGGCCCGAACCTTTGATTTTTGCAACCCTGTGGCCGTGTTCGGTGCCGTGCTGCTGCACGCGCCTTTTGGTGTCGGCATCGAGATTTGCGTACTGTTCTTTTACCGAAGGTTGTTTCTGCGCCTTCGCCATTGTTTTCACCTCCGTCGTCTTCGTCTGCCTTGCCCTTTACCTGGGAAAGGTATACTTCCTGATAAATTTCGTTGTTTGTAAGCAGTTCTTCGTGCGTGCCCACGCCGGAAATCCTGCCTTCGTCGAGCACGATTATCCTGTCGGCGTCCTCAACGGATGCCACGCGCTGGGCGATTATTATTTTTGTGACTTCGGGCGCGTGAGTGCGCAGCGACTGGCGTATCATAGCGTCGGTCTTGGTGTCCACCGCCGAAGTGGAGTCGTCGAAGATTATTACCTTGGGTTTTCTTAAAAGGGCGCGCGCTATGCAAAGCCTCTGCTTCTGTCCGCCCGAAACGTTTACGCCGCCCTGGCCGAGGTCGTAATCGTACCCGCCGGGTAGCTGCCGTATGAATTCGTCGGCGCAGGCCTGCCTGCACGCCTCTTCAATCTCTTCCTGCGTGGCATTTTCGTCGCCCCAGCGCAGATTTTCGGTAATGGAACCGGAAAAAAGCACGTTTTTTTGCAGAACCATTGCAACCTTGGAACGCAGGGTGTCGAGGTTGTATTCGCGCACGTCCACGCCGCCCACCTTTACCGAACCCGCCGCAACGTCGTACAGGCGGGGAATGAGCGACACGAGCGAAGATTTGCCAGAACCCGTAGCGCCGATGATGCCCACCGTTTCGCCCGACTTTATGTGAAGATTTATGTCGGACAGCACGGCAACGTCGGCCTTCTGGATATAAGACATCGACACGTTGTCGAAATCTATGCTGCCGTCGGCAACTTCGTATACGGGGGCTGCGGGCTTGGGAAGCGTGGTCTTTTCTTCCAGCACGGCCGCGATACGGTCCATAGAGCCTTTGGAAAGGGATATGTATTGCAGGCACATTGCAACCAGCATTACGGCGGTGAGTATCTGTGTCATATATTGGAGCAGCGAAGTCAGGTTACCCATCGTAAGACCCGTGCCCTCTATAATCATATTGCCGCCCATTATAAGAAGGAGTATCATTGCAACATATATAATGCACTGAACGACGGGCATAAGATAGTTGAGGAGCTTTTCGGCCTTTACGGAATAATCGTAAACGTCCTGCGTTGCCTTGCGCATCTTTTCCATCTCGTGTTCTTCGCGCACGTACGATTTTACCACCCTTATCGCGGTGAGGTCTTCCTGCACCACGCGGTTTAAATTATCGTACTTTTTAAACATTATTCTGAAAGGCTTTGCAACGCGCACCATTATTATGCCCACGATTACCGCCAGAACAAATGCGGCAGCAATAAATATGCCGCCCATTGTGGGGGAAATTACAAACGTCATTATGGTGGCGAAAATGAAAAGTATGGGCGCGCGCACGAGCATACGTATGCACATCTGATACGCAAGCTGGACGTTGCTTACATCGGTGGTGATTCGCGTAATCAGGCTCGCCGTGGAAAAGTTATCTATGTTGGCGAACGAGTACGTCTGGATATTGTCGTACATATCGTACCTTAAATTGGCCGCAAAGCCCGCCGACGCCTTTGAAGCAAGTCTGCCGCCCATTATGCCGCAGAACAGTGCGAACGCCGCACAGGCAATCATAGCCAGCCCGTACCATACTATATCCATACTGAAAGTCTGCGTTTCAGCCATAGCCGTAATTTCGTCAATAAGGAAACCCATCAGGAAAGGTATAACTATTTCCATAGCGGCTTCGCCTATCATTACGAGCGGCGTAAGAACGGATACAGTTTTGTACTGCTTTACGCTCTTTAAAAGTGTTCTTACCATTCAATAAACTCCTGTTTTCGTCTGCTTTAAAACCTTATATAAAACCGCGCGCGTGCGCGGGAGTTGCCTTATCAGCCCTTTATGTGATTGAATATCTTTATGAGCAGCTCTTTGAACTGCACCTGCTCCTCTTCCGTGAGCGCATCCTGAATTATTGCGTCGCACTTATCCATAAGCTCGCGGTTTTTGAGGCAGAGCTGTTCGCCCTTGGGGGTAAGCTCAATAAACTTCGTACGCGCGTCTCCTTCGGCAAAGGCGCGCGTTACGTACCCGCACGAGGTGAGGCCCGCCAGCAGAGTGGATACGGACGACGCGCGCAGATTCAGCTCACGCTCGACGTCGCGCTGGCATACTTTTTCGCCGCGCAACGTGCATCTGTGCACATATACAAGCGTTTGAAGCTGGGCGCCCGAGATTCCGAAAGAGGAAAGGTTTTCGCTGTTGCGGCGCTCCATTTCCCTGTTTACGTAGCACATTAAACCGAAAAGTCTTCTGTTTTCCAAGGCATATACTCCCTTTTATCCCGCCATTCGGCAATAAATGTTTATCGGCGGTAAAAAAAAATAGTTAGATAGCTAACTGTTTGAAAGCGAAATTATTTTATATTACAAGGCACGCCGCTGTCAAGCAAATGGAATAAAGTTTTTTTGAGTAAATAAATTTACAAAATCGGCGTCTGTATTTGTTAATAACGCACTGCGGTGCCTGCGGGCTTATGCGCCGACGAGGTCACCACGAAAAAAGCGGACAAAAAATGTGACCTTGCACGGTAATCTGCCGTTTTCCATAAATGGAAGCCTTCGGCAGAGCAGCTGGTTCGCCTCGCGCGAACGACAGGTTCGCATTAAAAAGGCATCCACTGTCACTGCCGGGTATCTGCCGTTTCCCAACCTGCGATTGTGAGCTTCTGCCGTTTTCCATAAATGGAAGCCTGCGGCAGAGCAGCGACTTCGCCTCGCGCGGCAGGACTCCGCCTACGGCGGAAGTCCGAACCACTCTTAGCTTCTATCCCGGCAAGGTCACCACGAAAAAACGGATGGCTTATTGCCATCCGCTTCGTGGTGACCCCTTTGAAGTTAAAGGCGAACTATTCAGTTCTTCAAAGCTTACTGCCTTACTCTGTCCTTTATAATTGTATGTAATAACAAAATGGTCGTCGTACAGATAAATACTATTTACAAATCCGTCGATAAGCCTTTGCTTTCCTTCCTGTGTGGAGATGTCTATCTTGCGGAAATTATAAAGGGCGAATAAAATCTGCTCCTTTGTGAGTACCGGGTTGCGCGTCTGTGCCTCAAATAGCTCAATTTCAAGATTGCGCTTGCGCTCTTCCAGTTCGTCCAACGCCTTCTTCGTCGTGGAAGAATAAATATCTTGCGTGATTGCCTCTACAAGGTTATTCAGCTTGGTCTCCACGCCCGTAAGCTGTGCCTGTATGGAAGTTGCCGCATTATCTTCCTGCATCTGTAACTCATAGATACGGTCGGCAAGCTCGGAAATAATATCGTCATTTGCAAGCAAGTCTTTTATCTCATTAAGCACAATCTCTTCCAGCCATTCCTTTCTAACCGTCTTTTTGTCGCAAGCCTTTTTCTTCGCCCGATTACACTTGTAGTAACGATACTGCTTTGAAGTCTTGCTCGTCCCGATTTCGCCCGTCATCATCGCACCGCACTTGCCACAAAAGAGCTTTGTCGTAAGCAAATAGTCGTCCTCACTCCTGTGCATCGCAGGAGCTTTTTTATTTCTCGCCATGCGCTGCTGTACGGCGTTGAAAGTCTGCTCGTCGATAATTGCAGGGATAGCATCAGGTATGACAGTTTCGCCAAACTTGTACTCGCCTATATACTTGCGATTGGTGAGAATACGAAAGATTGCATTGTAGTTCAATTCATATCCACGATTTTTAACGCCGCGCTCCTTAAGCCTTGACGCAATCTCCGTAATCTTTACGCCGTCCACATACAGATTAAAGATCTCTTTGATGATCGGGGAAAGAGTTTCGTCAATCTGATAATGGTCAGTATCGTCCACATAATAACCAAAAGGCGGGCGCACTCCGTTGCTCTTTGCTTTTAGAGCGTTTTCCGTCATACCGCGCTTGACCTTTTCGGACAGTTCGGCGGAATAGTACTCGGCATAGCCTTCAAGTATAGATTCAAGCAAGATACCATCCGCGCCTTGAGAAATGCTCTCCTTTGCGGATATAACTCGCACTCCGTTCTTTTTGAGCACGTTCTTATAGTAAGCCGAGTCATAGCGGTTACGGGCAAATCGGTCGAGCTTCCAAACGATAATACAGTCGAAGGCGTGCTTGTAGCTGTCCTTAATCATTCGCTGAAATTCAGGACGGTGATCGGTCTTGGCAGACTGCGCCCTGTCTATGTAATTGCCGATAACCTCAATGCTGTTGAAGTTGGCATAGTCCATACACTCGCGGAGCTGCCCTTCTATACTCGCTTCGTTTTGTTTTTCAGAACTAAACCTGGCATAGATAACTGCTTTCATGACTTTTACCTCTTGGCGGCATTATAACATAATAAATATGACAAATATAGTCATATATAAAAAATTTTTCAACTTTTTTCTTCGGAAACGTCTATGCCGAGCAATACGCCGAACCTGAACCCCTCTTTATAGAAGGTTTCGCACTCCTCGCATGACGCCTCGTCTATGGCATCTTTGAATTGTCTGTACAGCTCTGCGGCTTCTTTGTCATCTTTAAGTTTTTCAGTCAATTTATCGTCAAACTCGCATACTTTGTCCATCAACTGACTGTATTTTTCAGAGGCGCGCACGCTTTCATAAGTGCCGCGCAGCCCGAAGCACATTTGCTCAATTGCAGATTTCATAGCAACTCCTGACAGTTTTTTATATATTATATAGCTCTAAACGAGCTAAGTCAATAATTTTAGCTCAATTCGTGGTAATATTTAGGCATGATAATATTCAAAGACAGACTTAAAGAGTTGAGAATTGAAAGGAAACTTTCGCAGGCAGAGCTTGCAAAAGAGCTGAACGTCAGCCAGCGAAGCATAAGCAGTTGGGAGACGGGTTTCAGAGAGCCCGATTTTGCAACGTTGGAACGTATTGCCATATTCTTTGATGTAACTACGGACTATCTGCTTGGGTTGGGGGACTGAACAGCTTGATTATGAAAAAGTTATTTATAATCGGCGGTCCTATGGGAGTGGGTAAAACAGCCGTCTGCCAGAATATGAAAAACAAGTTGGATAACTGCGTTTTTCTTGACGGGGACTGGTGTTGGGATGCCCATCCGTTTCAGGTAACAGAAGAAACGAAAAAGATGGTAACAGATAATATCTGTTTTATGCTCAATCAGTTTATTCATTGCTCAGCCTATAAAAATATAGTGTTTTGCTGGGTTATGCACGAGCAGTCTATAATCGATACCATACTTGCCCGTTTAGACACGACTGATTGCAAAGTCCATACAATATCCCTGTTTTGCTCTCCCGATACTCTTGTATCTCGCTTAAAAAAAGACATAGCTATTGGCATTCGTTCAGATGGCGTTATCGAACGAAGCCTTAGCAGATTGTCCTCTTTTAATAAGCTTAACACGGCTAAAATTCAAACCGATAATCGGAGCATAGACCAGATTGCGGATATGATTATATCACTTTAACCCGATAAAACGACAAAATATTACAAACAAACGTTTGTATTTCTATTGACAGAGGCAACTTTATATGATATAATGCAAGAGTACAGGCGAATGTGTTGTCTGTACTCTTTTGCCGTACCTTTGAGTACGGATACTCTCCCTCTACGAGAGGGGTTAGCGCAGATATGACTGCGCCATAGAGCGCAATGCTCTGTATGGATTTCAGCGCAAAATGCGCTGCGCCCGAGCCGTCTGAAAGACGCGCCATAATGGGGTTTTGTAAGCGTACATTTTTTTTACTTAAACCCCGTTAAGTGGCTGACTTTCTTCGAGTGAAGACAGGCTTATTTTGTGTTACAGTTTTTCAAAATAAGTCGTTATCGCCTTCGTTCGGAAAAGATGTGCGATGAAAGGCTTTTATTGTTGTACGATTTTTTAGCAACTAAGCCTAAAACATTTCGCATTTTGGGACGTGTCTTGATGGGTTTTTTTCAGTATACAAATTTTCAGATAACCGAGGCGTAAACAAAAGCAAATCAACCTAAAATTACATAGAATGGCTAACCACCATAGAGCTTACAGCTAAACAAGGTTTTAAGTCGGTGATCGCGTTACAAGCATCAGCGGCTTTTTTGCGTTCTTTTTTAGGCTATCGAACCCATAATTTTGCTCGTGGGTAATGATAAATAATCAACAGATCAGGAGATGAAAAATGAACAAGCAAACGACAATCAGACCGCCATAAATCAGGCAATTAAATGGAAATTACAGGACAATCAAAAGTCTGATTTTGGCAAGCAAAATCCACTTCATTATCAGGAAAAAGATTTGTTGGCAAAGATTTTTTCTGAAGAGGAGAAACAACGAAGCAAAGCTTGCTTTTGGATTTATCCGAAAGCATTTGAGCGAAGTTTGTTTCGACGAAGTATAGCTCACTATACTTCGCAAGCGAAGTACCGTTCGCTCTGCCGGGGGCTTTTTGATCAGAAAAAACAAGGAGGACAATGAAATAAGCTACTTAGTTTGTCACATGCAAAAATATCACAAGACGGATATTGCCCCCGTCGAACAGGAGAACGAGCGAGACGAAACCTATCTTGCCAACAATCCACAGATAGACTGTACTCGCACTCGTAACAATTACAATGTCATTAAGCGACAATGCTCCTACATGCAGCACATCAAAAAGAGAATAGCAGAACTTAACTTACCTACGAAAGTTCGCAAGGACGCCGTTCTTATGTGTTCGTTCGTTGTGGGATCGGATAGAGAGTTTTTCAAAAGTTTATCAGTACAGGAACAGGAAAAATTTTTTGCAGATTGCACGCTATTTTTCGCGGGCAGATACGGTGAGGAGAATATTATTTCCGCCGTAGTCCACATGGACGAAACCACGCCGCACCTGCACTTGAACTTAATCCCGATTGCAGACGGCAGGCTCTGTGCCAAGCAACTGTTTGACCGCATGGCGCTGCAAACCTTGCAGACAGACTTTCATTCTGTTGTGGGCAAGAAATGGAACTTGCAACGAGGCAAGGAAGGCAGTACCGCAAAACATCTTGACACAATGTCGTACAAAGTCAAAAAGATGAAAGACGAAGCAGTTGCTGCCGTATTGCAGGCATCCGAAGCTGAAAGGCGAAAAGAAGCCGCCGAGCAAAGCCAAGCCCACGCGGAACAAGCCACGCACGAGCTCGAAGAAAAACGTGAACAATTACAGCGTGAGGTCGCTCCTCTCCAAGCCGCAGCGAACGTCGCACAGGAATACAACGCAGGAAAACGTAAGCCGAATAAAAGAGATGTACCAACGCTTGCTGCCGACAATGCAAGATTAAAGCAAGAGCTTGAATACAGCATAAAAGACCAGCACGACGTCTTTCAGCTCTATCAAAAGACTGAGCGTGAGCGGCGTTCACTCGAAGACGACGCCAAGACTTTGAGAGAGCTACGAGAGCAAGCGCCAGACAAGCTCAAAGAGGCGATTGCAACAGCTGAGCAAAGAAAGGCAATAAAACGCTCTTCACCTTTCAAATCGTCCGGCAATGGTTGGAGCAAGTAAAACTGAATAACCGCTAATAAGGAGGAATGATTATCGAATAAAATTTATGTCGAGAAGAAGAAAAAATGATACAGGGATACCAGATTACATAATCGATTCCCTTGCAAGGGCAATGTTGCCCGCCATTCAGCAATACCTTTCGACAGAAGAAGGTCAACGCGAATTTGAAGAATGGCGAGCACAGAGAAATTCACAACTTAATAGACAACTTAATACAAATAACTCCCTTTAAAGTGTAAGGGGATAACTGTTAAATGTTTACGGTATATTAAAACCGCCGTGTGAGCGGTATACAAATATATTTACAACCAGTCAAAAGGTTTAGCCGAAGATAACAAACTATATAAACGGCAAGGCGGCGGGCGCTTTTTGTTAGTGCCCGCATTTTCAACAACAAAATAAGGGCGGCAATTTTGCAGCCCTCTGTTGAGGAGAAAAATTTATAGAGAAGTATTTTTTGATTTAATCAATCGCCCCGCGCTATTCCCGCCGCCATTCTTTAAGCGGCGGGTTTTTTCTCGCGGCAATTTACTGCGCCTTACCTGCCTTTGCCCTGCGCTTTTCGAAAATAATATTGGTAACTATCCACGCAACCGACGCGCCGAGAAGTACGCCCACGACGACGTCGACAGTTATGGTTGCAACCTGCTAGGGAGGCATAAACTTAATGATTATCTGATTGTCGGAGAAGCCGCACATTAGATTTTCCTCTTTTCCTTAGTTCTTAATTCGTTTAATTTCATTGAGTAAATCTCTGTCGGTAACAGAGTCTTTGTCCCCGCAATACAAACATTTATATACGGAATAATTTTGACGCACTGATAGGCTTCTTTGTGTTTTAGATAAATAAAATCAGCACCATTTTCGTTAAAGGCGATAAATAGCTCCTACACAAAGCGATTTACACGCTGAGTTTGGTGTGGCTTTCTTGTAACTCGCATTGGTCTTTCTTCCTTACATTTATTTTTGTTATACTCTTAAATTTCGTGATACAGTTGATTGTCCGAATGCAAAACGGCTCGTTTAAAATAGTAGCGGTACATAGCTGAAAGCCTTAGCATCTGCACACACCTATGGGATTCGCCGTCATCCAAAAGAATGCAGTTACCACGATCATAGCAGCAACATAAACGGCGCACTAATTTGTTTACCCGCCGATGTGAGTGGTCCAATCTTCAGCATAGCTTTCACTCCTTTTTCCGTTTTTAGGAATAAAAATAACACCTACCAGTTTTTCAACATCAATAGGTGTTATCAAATAATTTTTTTTATCCTAAAAGCCAAAGTCAATATCTGTGTATTTTTGATACATCATACCGATTTTACGAATCCGCTTCAGAACGTCGCTGTGGTTTTTGTAGCCGAGCTGTCTGCAATTTCTTCAAGCGTTTTGCCCTTCATACGCAAGGTTAAAATTTGCTTATCCTTTTCGCTCTGCTTTACCTAAAACTCGCCCACCATTACTTGGTTAGTAGAATACAAATCAAGGTCTTGGCTCTCATCAGGCGTATCCCATTCTTGCCTGTTGTGGCTGTCGGAATAATTCTCCTTAAATCCCTCAAGCGATACATCAGGTACTTGATTCGGTTATGATACAATTTGCGGTAAAAATCAGTCATTTGCCGACTGTCCCGAAAATCAAAATCTTCAAAGCATCTGTACTGCTCTGCGACTTCGAGGGTTTCATACATTGTTGTACTATTTCATCACTTTTGGAACTACGTAACGAATATAGATTTCTGCATTGTATTCTGGAACAAAGTGACAATACTAATCGGTATTTTCCAACAGAAGTTCTTATACTGTTTGGATAACTCATTCGTCCATCAATCCTTTTATCCATAAATTAGGGTTGTGGGCAAGCTTCCAAGCAGGATCATAACCCGAATATATATCCATATATTCGTTTTCTTTTCCCATAAAAGTCCATACCAAGTGTGCTGTTACGTCATAAATAAGCAGCATAAAAGATCACTTTCAACAACTGCAAGTGTTTGTGGGGTTTGTAATAACTCCCTTGGTTTTCTAGGAATTGAGTTCAATTCCGCACTGCTTCTTCTCAAATAACTTTCGGGAATGAATATTAAAATTGAAGATATTTCAGATTGTGGATGAGTTTGCGAGAAAACTCTCGACTTGTTAAATCATTTAGCATTTTATGCGCCTCCTTTCCAAAGGATAGTGTCCTCTATTTATTTACCGACACAACTCACATTAAATTGTTCCTGATTTCCGAAAATAATTATAACATATTTTACTCGCAAAAAAACTCCATTAAAAAATTTCTATACTCAACTTATCGTGTTATAAAATTTAGTAAATCGTAATCAACTAAATTTAAAAAATCTATTGACTATTATTTTATCGTGGAGTATAATTAAGTAAATCGTAAAACACGAATTTTCTTTAGGGAGGTACACCTATGTTCATAGGAAGGGAAGACGAGCTTAACACATTGAACAAGCTCTATAATTCTGATAAATTTGAGTTCGCTGTTATTTATGGTCGTCGCCGTGTCGGTAAGACTGCTCTTATCAACGAATTTGTAAAGGGAAAAGATACTATTTTCTTTACCGGCGTTGAAACCAACGCAAAGCAAAATCTTGATAACCTTTCAAGAAGTATTATGGAATACAATACGGGGCTGACAACCGGCGCTTCTTTCAATAATTTTCAGATAGCTTTTGAGCACGTTTTCGAGCTTGCCAAGACCAAAAGAATTGTGCTTGTCATTGACGAGTATCCTTACGTTGCCCGTGCCTCCAAAAGCCTTGCTTCCACGCTTCAGCTTTTAATTGACAAAAATAAGGACACATCAAAGCTGTTTTTAATTCTTTGCGGTAGTTCTATGTCCTATATGGAAGATCACGTTTTGGCATATAAAGCCCCTCTCTACGGAAGGAGAACGGCGCAGTTTAAAATCAAGCCTTTTGAGTTTTTTGAAGCCTGCCGCTATTTTAACAAACTGTCGGGCGAAGATAAGGCATTGGCGTACGGTATTGTGGGCGGAACACCCCAATACTTAATGCAGCTTAACGATAACCTTTCTATTGAAGAAAATATTAAAAACACACATTTAAATCCCACTTCTTCTATTTTTGAGGAACCGAACAACCTCTTAAAACAAGAGGTGCGTGAGCCTGCCATTTACAATGCGGTTATTACCGCTATTGCCACCGGCTCATCCAAAATGAACGAAATCTCCAATAAAATTGACGAAAATACAAGCGTGTGTGCTACCTACATTAAAAACCTTATTACACTCGGAATTGTAAAAAAAGAATCGCCTTACGGTGAAAAGTCCACTCGCAAGACGATTTACTCTATCGAGGATAATATGTTTCGTTTTTGGTATCGCTTCGTGCCAGGAAACACTTCGGTTATCTCCCGTGGTGCTATCGACTTGGCATATAACCGCATCGCTCCCGAACTTTCCTCTTATATGGGTGATGTTTTTGAAGATATTTGTAAACAGTATCTTTGGAAACTTCTTCTTGATGGTAAATGTGCGTTAAACTTTACAGATCTTGGCCGCTGGTGGGGAGCGAACCCCAAGACCAAATCCCAAGAAGAAATCGACATTATGGGAACGGACAAGGATACCGCCCTTTTTGCCGAGTGCAAATGGACAAATGAAAAGGTTGACCTTGGTGTTCTTGAAACCCTTGTGGAGCGTAGTACATTGTTTAGTTACAAGAAAACGCATTTTTATCTCTTTGCAAAAACAGGTTTTACCAAAGACTGTGTCGACAGATCAAACGAGATGGGCAATGTAACGCTTGTTACCTATGAAGATATATTGAAAGCGTAATAGTGTTATTATCCCACAAGTATCTTTCCCTCAAACCACAATTCTTGGCACCAAGTGTGCAAAATTTGTCGGTAGTTGAGGGATAAATAAAATCAGATAGGAGTTTTCTTATGAATAGATTTGATATTATAAATAAAATCGGAGATAAATACAGGGTTGGGAACACCGAAACGGGAGAATTTAGTTATGTACAAGCCCTGAAAACTGTCGGAAAAGATATAAAAGATTATCAAAAAGCTACAACGGGTACTCAACATAAATTTCTTGATTTGCGATTTGAAAATGAACGCCTGGTTGTGCTTGTTGAATGCAAGAATAAATTCAGCAAGTGGGACAAGGATAAGATACAAGGACAATTGCAGGATTATGTTCGCTTTGAAAAGGCATATTCCGACAAAAAGATTGTTGCGATTCTTGCTGAAACAGATGGTGACAAAGTTTGGGTTTGGTATGGTCAATCTGTAATTATAGATGATGAGCACAAAGCTGAAGAAGAAACTGTTCTTCGTACATTTGAGGAATATGAAAATCTTTGTTTTGGTAGAGTTAATGACAAAATCAAGGTTGTGGACTCTATTAAAACATTGAATGAAAAATTACACTCAGATGGCATTAACGAGAAACTTCGCAGTCAGTTTGTTGGCACTTGCCTTCTTGCACTTAAAAACGGACTCGTTTATAAAAACATTAAAGAAACAATAGATCCCCAAACAGGTAAAAAAGTATCACCCGAAAAGGTTGTGCTTAAAAGCATTAAAGATATTTTAGAGGGATTGTTGACTCGTGGCGGTAGCTTAAACAAGGCTGGAAAACTTGCGGTGCTTAACAGCAAAATTCTTGATGATCAAGATGTAAAAAGTCTTACATATAAGGAACTTGAAGATATCTTACAATTTATTGACGAAAATGTTGTTCCTTACATAAACGATAAAAGTACTGCCGGACAAGATTTGCTAAATTTGTTCTTCACAACATTTAATAAGTACGTAGGAAAATCAGACAAAAATCAAGCATTTACCCCTGACCATATTTGCGACTTTATGAGTAAGGCGGTTGGAGTAAACAAGAAATCACGTGTTCTTGATCCTTGTTGCGGAAGCGGAGCGTTTCTTGTTAGAGCTATGACAGATGCTATGGATGATTGCGATACGGAAGAAGAACGTGAGGAAGTTAAGAAAAATCAGATTTTTGGCATTGAGTATGAAGAAGGCGCATTTGGCTTATCTTCCACTAATATGTTAATTCACGGTGACGGCAACTCGAATGTTGTTCAAGACTCGATGTTTAAGAGAGCAAAATGGATTGAAGAGAACAACATTAACATTGTTTTGATGAATCCACCGTATAATGCAACGAAAAAATGTTGTGATCCTGCTTATACAAAGGATTGGGATTCCAAAAAGAAGGAAGACCCATCCAAGGGTTTACATTTTGTGGAATGGGTAGCTCGTAACGTTCCATCTACTTGTAAAATGGCTGTCTTATTGCCTATGCAAGCTGCGATAGGCAATAGTGGTGATGTCAAAGTATTCAAAAAGAAAATGTTAGATAATTATACTCTTGATGCCGTATTTTCACTTCCTACAGAAATGTTCTATCCTGGTGCCGCCGCTGTTGCTTGTTGTATGATATTTGATCTTTCGCAAAAGCACGAAAAAGCAAACAAAGACACGTTTTTCGGCTATTTCAAAGATGATAAGTTTATTAAGCGAAAAGGTCTTGGTCGTATTGAGAAAACTGATGCCGATGGAAACAGTTTGTGGGTAAAAACAAAGGAACTTTGGCTTGACTTATATAAAAACAAACGTGAAGTTCCCGGCTTGTCGGTAATGCATAAAGTTACTTGGAAAGACGAGTGGCTTGCAGAAGCATATATGGAAACAGACTATAGCACACTAACAGAAGATAATTTTCAAAAAGTGCTTAATGATTATCTTTCTTATTTAGTAAAAGAAGGAACAGTATATGAAGATTAATATTCAATCTTGGAAACCATTCCAAATAAAAGAGTTTTTTGATATTCATCCAACCAAAGCATACAAGGACATATCCAAAGAAGAATTGAATGATAACGGGACAACGCCATTTGTTGTTAATTCTGGCGAGAACAACGGGATTGGCGGTTATAGCACTTTAGATGCAACCGAAAAAGCAGGAATAATTACTTTTAGTGATACCACCGATGGAAATACTTTCTTTTTTCAACCGCACGATTTTATCGGTTTTGCACACGTTCAGGGGATGTATCCCATTAACAGAGTGTGGTCAAAAAATGAGCTTTTATTTTTGGTAACAGTTTTATCATTTACGTGTTTCGGAAGATATAACTATGGTCGTAAAATGACACGTGAAAACATATTAAACACATATGTTCTACTACCAGCCGATACTGATGGTTGCCCCGCTTGGTATAGTATGAATCAATTTATTCAATCTTTACACCACAAGCAACTTACTACTAATATAAACGAAAACTCTAATATTGAACTTAATACCATACAATGGAAAGAATTCCTATTACACCGCATCTTCAAAGCAGAAATGGGGAACGGCATTGATGCGGTCCTAACAACAAATGATAATCCTAAATATAATTATGTATCTCGTGATAGCAATGGTAATGGAGTTGTTGGCTTTGTAGATAAGATCGAAGGCGAAGATCCGTTTCCGGCAGGTGCGATGTCTTTGGCATTGGGTGGCAGTTTTTTAGGTTCTTGTTTCATTCAGAAAAAGCCGTTTTATACTGCACAGAATGTAGCGGTATTGCAAGAAAAAGTTCCTCTTTCTGATCATACTAAATTATTTATTGCCACTCTCATAAGTAAGGAATGTAGGATAAAATATCAAGCTTTTGGTCGAGAACTAAATGCACACTTTAGAAAGGATTTTACTATCAAACTTCCCGTTAAACGCAATGCAAGTGAAATTGTAATTGACGATACAAAAGAATTTTCTGATGAAGGTTATATTCCTGATTGGGAATGGATGGACAACTATATGAAATCGCTGCCATATAGTGATCGAATATAAGATTTTCAGAGCTGAACAAGCAATAACTAAATTAGATAATTTAAAGGAGTAAATATTATGGCATCACAAAAATTATCAACTTATACTATTCAATTGAATGGGGATTTATCTTGGAACAATATCTTTGATACTGTCATTTCTTTAAATTCAGAACAATCTTATTGTATCATTAATGAACAAGGAGATTCTTATATAGGGGGATGTTATATATTTGAATCAATACATAACCAAACCGTATATAATATCGCCGAAAACAAATTTGAAACCATAACAGTTTCTAAGCAGAACATAGTTAAATTTGATATCTTCGCAAGAAATAATACGCTATTTTTATGGGGAAATAAAAAAGCTGCTGCTTTATTTATAACCACCATCGAACAAGCGGCTCATAACACGCTGATTATTGATTACAATCAAACTGATTTCAAATTAATGTTAAAAAGTTTGATAAATGATCATTCTGTTTCTTTCTCTAAAATGAAAATCACGGATATAATTATTGATAATGGAATTGTTGCTAATTGCAGTATTAACTTATTAAATTTTGAAAATGCAATAGAGTTGATTCAAAAATATATCGAAAGTATTGCTCAAATCACGGTAACTTTCGCAAAAGAATCGCAGCCCGTATCTATAACGTTGTATTCAAGCGGTTCCGTTGTCGTTTTTAAAGATCGTGACGACATAGATGATGAAGTAATGAATTCTATTAATGCTATGATTGGTGGTGCAATGTAATGGGAGAACAAGCCGCAAGAATTGGTAAAAAGTTAGAAGAATTCGGTGAGAATTTTTTGCAGAATTTAGGCTGGATAGAATTGGCACATGACAAAGAAATCAAATGTACTCGTACCTCTCATAAAAAGCAAACACACGGGATTGATTTGCTTTGTAAATTTGATAATCCATATACAACCACACAGCAAGGAATTATCATAGAGTGCAAAAACCGCCAAATGAAATCTATTACAAAACCAGAAATTGAAAAATGGGTTAAAGAATTGATTAACAATATTGAATGCGCCCAATCTGCCCCTGAATTGTCAGATATTGATCTTTCTAACGCTCCACTTAATACCGGATTATTATTAATCCACGCAAGCGATGCGTTTGATGCTGATAAGTATTATGGATATCTGAATGAACTTCATTTTCCTAATCGTAGGAATCCAATTAATATTTTTATTGCAGCAAATGACAAGATTAACTTATGGACAAGCCTTTTTACTAAAATCAAAAACAAATACAATAATAACTTCTCGTTTTTATATCCGAGTATAAATGGATATAGCAAGAAGGCTCAAAAAGCTTTAACAGTAAATGGGATGTATTCAAGATACTTATTTGCGCAAAGCACCTATACTATTTCAAAAGGTTCCGGTATTAATACATACGAGGAGCCACATACTCAAAACATCATGTTTTTCCTTGATGAGATATCTATAGATAATTTTAAGTATGCGTGGAGTATGTTTAAACATTATCAATTACAAGGGGAAGAACGATATGTATTTCTGTTCTATCCCAGAATGAAGGATGATGTTGCTTTCGTGAAAGAACACTTTATTTCTGCATTAAAGTCTGGAGACAAACCAATTACTGATGCTGAAAGCGATAAAATCTTTATTGACTTTATCGATAATCGTACATTGTCTCCAATTGAGACGGGAGGTATTTTATGATAACCGAATATACAGACTGTTCTGAACTTATGCGATTGATCTCTGATCAAAAAATAAAACCGTCTGCTGTAAAGCGCTTTTTAATCAAACAAGGAATAATTTTTACTTCTACAAATGCAGCTACAGTTGCTAATGACGTGTATACTATTCTATTAGGTGGCGCTGAAATAGCACAGCTGACACAAATGATCGTAAGCGAAGGGAACTATGAAAAGTCCACCCTTATTAATGCAAAAATCAAAGAGGGTTCAGAAGAAACAAACCTTCTTGATTTTTTTGCCGATGGATTTAACTATCTTCGCTTAAATTTCTATCAAGGTTACATGATTGAACATCCTATAAAACACGGTTCCGAGCTGTTAATCAATATGTCCTATAAGAGGAAATTGCCCGGCAAAAACAAATTAATACAGGAAGAAACAAGGTTTATAAGAATTGCTATACGAAAGACTGATAAAAGCAGTGTATCTATCGATATTAGACAACCATCAAGTTTTGATACACAAAAGGCATTAGACATACTAAAGAAAATTGTTGGAGAAAATGGCGACAGCCCAGTATATCTATCCCACCTTAATTTAGATCTCTTAACGAATAAAAACAAAGTAATGTTTTTTGATAAACTATCAGCAATTTCTTTTAGTAATTGGCGATTAAAAACTGTTACAGGAATTACCGTTAGAAAATCAAACATAACCGATGACGATGACATTGATTCTGAAATTAGTGATGATGAGGGTGAAAATGGAACGCTTGCAGGCATAAATCAAGCGGTGTTAAACGGTAGTGGTTTGCGCTCTAATGAATTTGTTCAAAAATCTTTAGACCAAGGATATTATATATCTTCTATGAAATATAGATATACTTGCACACAGGAGGCTGGAGAGTTTATTATTGGGATAAGTTCAAAAGGAGAAAACTTGCGTGTGGATATGGAAAAATCCTATTTTGACGAAGATGGGACTCTTTATATACAGCCATTTCCTAAAATCCAGCAGGACGAAATAATACGTCTTTTCCAAAAGTCAGCAAATGATATTTTTTATCAGTTAATTACTGAACAAAAAAGCAAAAGTATAAGTGCATAATAACTTAACTTGGTTTTGAGAATAAAAGACAAAGGGCACGGGAAATCACTCCTGTGCCCTTTATTTACGTGTAAACAAGATCTTTACCTACCTGTTCTATAACTCGGCTTCGGATGTTGTTTATTTTATCAACCCGCGCCATTTGAACGGTTGCTTTTAGTTGCGCGGTTTCGCCGTTGAATACGCTCAAATCATTCACAAAATCAAGAAATTTGCTTTTCACTTCATCGCTCAATTTCTTAGTTAGATACTGCTCCATTTCTTCTAAGATTTTCAGTTCCTTTTTCATCGCTATGTTTACCTGTGTACTTCTTGCCTGTGGTTCCATATTGCCGTAGTAAAATTGTTCTATAAATCCTGATCTTGTATGCCTCCTTTAATCATCATTGTAAAGGAAAGCAAAAAGAAACACCCGTGTGCTGATTAAAAAGTTCCATAAACGCAAAATCCCCGACTACATTTCTGTAATCGGGGATTCGTCATTTTGATATACAAGTTGACCTCTTAATACCTTTCCAACCAAGCACTCTTTTCCGAGCTGAGAACAAATACAGATATTTCTGTGCATCCTCAAGGTTTAAAAGTGAAATTTGCGAAGTGCTGTTATCTTAGTTCCTGCCATCCTTGATAGAAGCCTTGAACTGGCACTCATCCAAAGAATATATCGCTGATTTTTTACGCGACAGCTTGCACCTTTAACCTTTTTACTGCCTCATATGTTTGACAAACCTACAAATATTAAATTATTATCCAAAAGAGATTTTATCGTCTAAAAATGTTAAAATACAACCGAAGGCATTTTATAAAGCAAAATGACTTCTACTTTATGAATATGGGTCAGAAATAAACGATAAAGGCGAACCCGTCTCCTAAAGGAAACGGGTTCGCCTTTAACTTGTTTGGTGACCTTGCCGGGAATCGAACCCGGGATTGAGCCTTGAGAGGGCTCCGTCTTAACCGCTTGACCACAAGGCCATTTATTTTTGACAGCGTTGATTATATCATACCCCGCACGCCTTGGCAAGCAAATTTGCGCCGCAATTTTATCTTTTTTATTCCCCTCGGCCACAAATAAACAACTATTTTCCGTTTTACCCCTACTGCCCGGCATATTTTGACGCAATGGCGCCATAAACGGCGAAAAAGAGTATTGCAACGGACGATTTATTGTGATAAAATAGAAATTAGACAAAGGCGGCAGTATTAAGCAGGCCTTTTTGGGAGGAAATTTATTTATGAACATCTGGCACGACATTGCCCCCGAAAGAATTAAAAAAGACGACTTTATGTGCTACATAGAGATAACCAAAGGTTCGCGCTCGAAATACGAACTTGACAAGGCGACGGGCATACTGCGGCTTGACAGGGTGCTTTACACCTCCACCGTTTACCCCGCGAGCTACGGCTTTATTCCGCGCACGCTTGCCGACGACGGCGACCCGCTGGACGTTCTGGTGCTTTGCAGCGAACCCATTCTGCCAGCCACGATTGTACAGTGCTACCCCATCGGCGTTATAAATATGTCGGACGAGGGCGAAGAGGACTCCAAAATTATCGCAATACCCTTTAAGGAGCCCACGTACAACTGCTACACCGAAATCGAGCAGCTGCCCCGCCACATATTCGAGGAAATGAAGCACTTCTTTCAGGTTTATAAGACGCTGGAACACAAGCACACGACCGTGAGCGAAATAATGGGCAGAAAAGAGGCTTTGGCGATTGTGGCAAAGAGCATTGAAACATACAACGCCGCCTTCCCCGAAAATAAGTAAGTAATACCACAGCATCAAAATTTTAAACAATTATAAAAGCAGCCTGCCGTGCGGAACCTTCGCGCGGCAGGCTGTTTTTATTTAAAGGTTAAAATAGTCCGTAAAAAAAACGGGTTGCGCCATTTTACTCCGAGGGTTTACTCCTCTTTCGGCTCCGCCTCTGTCGCGGCGACTTCGGTCTGCTCTGCGCCGTCGGACGGGGAGTCGGCCGCGGTGTCCGCATTTTCCGCCCCGGCAGGCTTCTTCTGCCCGTGCGCCGTGCCTACGGCACCCACGCCCACCGTTTTATCGACGGGGAGCGAAAAGAGTACGCCGCCCGCCTCCGTCTTTAACCCCGCGCTTTCGGATATGGCGTTCATAATGGCGAGCTTGCCCTCCCTTTGCGCGAGTATTAAAAGCACTTCCGATTCTTCCTGTATGGAAATGCCTATGAACTGTTCGGCCTTGGCGTTGCCGAGCGAACGTGCGCGCAGTATCGTACCGCCCGCGGCGCCCGCCGCACGCGCGGCCTCCATAGCCTCGTCTACGTAGCCTTCGGCCACTATTGCAACTATCAGGTCGTAATTTCTTTCCCTGTCCTTCATAATCTTTCTCCCGTCGACTGTTTTTGACGCCGCGGCGCCCGTTATGCCGTTTGCCACAATTTCAGACACCGCAGAAAGCGGCACGGTGAACGATATGCCGCGCCCCACGAGGTACAGCGACATTTTGTTGCTTATTTCGCCCAGAATCTCATCTTCGTCGCTTTCGGGTATGAGCGAGAACATAACCGACTTTTTACTGGTGCCTATGCCGAGGTAGTTTAAAACGGCGCTGCGCGCCGTACCCATTCCCATACACGAGAAGGTCAGGGCGACGGAAAAGTCGTTTAAAAGTTCGGTGAGGCGCTCGTCGTCGCCGCTGTTGACTATACTGATTAAAAGTTTGCTCCTGTTGGGGCGCACAGCCTGCCTTGCGAGGCGCGCGGCGCGGGCCTGAATGAATGAAGCCGTGCGCGCAGGCTTTGTTCCTCGTAATATCTTTGCCATTTCAGCTCACCTCGTACTCTATTATTCTGTCCTCTACGGTGAGGAAGGTGCGCTTGATTTTGGAGGTCTTGCGCCTGTAAAGTATGCCGAATACCTGTATTGTAATCAGCGGCATAAGCGCTACGAACGCCACGCAGCCGAAGGCGTCGGTCATTATGGCAGACGCGGCCGCATCGCCCGCTATCACTTCGCACGCGCCTATCGCCATAGGGAGCACGAACGCCGAGACCATTGCGCCCGAGGCAACGCCGCCAGAGTCGAACGCGATACCCGTGAAGAGCTTGGGCGTGAAGAAGGTGAGCACGAGCGCCGCGAGGTAGCCGGGGACGAGTATCCACATTATATTGATTTCGGTGATTACTCGCAGCATTGCAAGCCCGAGCGCGCAGCATACCGATATGCTTAAAGCCAGCTTCATGGAGCGCGCCTTGATTGCGCCCGCGCTCATACGCTCTACCTGCTTGTTGAGAACGTGCACGGCAGGTTCGGCGGCGACGACGAAGTAACCTATCACCATTCCGACGGGGACGAGCAGCCAGCCGCTTGCAACGCCGCCGAGACCCTGACCAATAAGAGTGCCCATAGGCGCGAAACCTACGTTTGCGCCCGTAAGAAAGAGCGTGAGTCCGATGAAGGTTATGACTATGCCCACCGCTATCCTTACAATCTGCCTTTTGTGGAAAGCGCGGGTTATTATCTGAAACAGAATGAAGAACGCCACTATCGGGGCGAGGGCTATGCCCACCTCTTCGGCATACGTGCCGAGGCCCGCAAGGAATTCAAAAAAGGCATTGCGCGTGGTGTGAAGCGTGGTATCCACGCTTTCGGAAACGGTGTATTCTATGCCCGCCGCGCCGCTTATTATGCCCAGGACGAGCACGGCGATTATGGGACCTACGCTGGACAAGGCTACGAGACCGAAAGAATCGTCCTTGCCCTCTTTATCGCTTCGTATAGAGGCGACGCCCACGCCGAGCGCCATTATGAACGGTACGGTCATAGGGCCCGTGGTTACGCCGCCCGAATCGAAGGCTATCGCCCAGAAGCTGGGGTCTACGAACAGGAATGCGAGCAGGAATGCTATTACGTAAAAAATTATGAGAAGCACCGAAAGGCGCACCCTGAAAACAATTCTGAGCATAGCTATGGTGAGGAAGATTCCCACACCCACCGCCACGGTGATAATCAGCGTCCAACTGTTTATGGCCTCCGACACATACCCTGCAAGAATTTGCAGGTCGGGTTCGGCAATGGTGACTATTATGCCTATGACGAACGATACGAGGGCAATCAGCCATATTTTGCGTGAATGTGTGACTACCGAACCTATCTTTTCGCCGATGACGAGCATCGACATATCGGCGCCCATATTGAAACCCGAAAGCCCGACGACGAGCAGAAACGCGCCGATTAAAAACAGCACGAAGGGATATGTTTCCACGCCGAGTATGACGGCAAGGACGAGTATTATTACCGCAATCGGCAATATCGAAGATACCGATTCTTTAAGTTTTTCCAAAAACGCCGTCTTCATTCAATCTCCGTATAAACAAGGTCTGAACGCGCAGAACAAAAATGCGCAACTTTATTCCGCAGGTAAAAGAAATTATCCTGTATATTGTAGCATAAAACACGCAATTTGTCAAATTGCAGATTTTTTGCAATCTGAACAAAGCGACGAGGTTTTTCGCCGCATAACGGATACGTTAAATGCGGCATATATGCGGGGCAATTGCTATTTTGCGCACGCTTTTACAAACGCGGAAAAAAGCAGCCTGCTGTCTTCGTTGACCATAAAATCAAGCTCGGGATGCCACTGAACGGCGCTTAAAAAACGCGCGCCCGGGAGGTACACTCCCTCCGCCAGCCCGTCTTCTGATACGGCAGAAATTTTCAGCCGCGGAGACACATCCTTTATCGCCTGGTGATGGCGGCTGTTTACGCGGGCGCCGTCCTTTTCAAGCAGCTCGCGAAGGGGCGATTCTTTTGGGAAGCCTACGGCGTGCGCGGGCTTGTTATAAGGCGGCTTCATTTCGTGCAGAACGGAGCCCGGCCTCTGCGAGGGCAAATCCTGCCACAGCGTGCCGCCGAGGGCGACGTTGAAAAACTGCAACCCACGGCATATGCCGAAAGCGGGCTTGTCGTCTTGCAGGCAGCGTTCCAGAAGATACTTTTCCATAACGTCGCGAACGGAGCAACATTCGCCGCAGACGGGCAGTTTCTGCTCTTTGTACAGCGCAGGGTTTACGTCCTGCCCGCCCGTAAAGAGTATGCCGTCGCAGGCGGAATATGCGCGGGCGAGCGCGCGTTCGCCGCAAGTATACGGCAAAATTACGGGTGCGGCGCCCGCCTCGTCAAGTCCGTCTATATAACCCGGTATCATCCACACGCTGTTTTTTGCAAAATCGAACAGCGGCACAACGCCGATTACGGGAACATTCATACTCCTCTCCTTTGCGCCGCTTTAAAGCGGTTACAGTATAAATATTACCACCGCCCCGTCAATTTTCAAAGCGTGCAGCGCCCGCATAACGGGATTACGGTATATAAAAATTTCAGGGCGGCAATAAGCTCAGCTTATACCCGCGACATACGGGCGCCACGTTTTAAAACCGACGTTGACAAGCGGCGCGCAAAGTGATATTATTTTTTTGCAGAACTTTTTGAAATCGCCAACAAAAACGCGCGCAGAAATGTTTATTATATGAAGGCAGAATCGCGCGGCGGGCGGAGAGAGAATTTATGAACGGCGCGAAACTTGAAAGCAAAGTTGCACAGTACGCGGCAGGCGACAGGCGGGCTTTTGATTACATTTACGAAAGCACCAACCGCCCTGTCTATTTTGCCGCGCTGTATATAGTGCGCGACAAATCTTACGCCGAAGACGTGATGCAGGAAACTTATCTGCGCGCGCTGGGCGCGCTTGAAAGATACAACGCGGGCACAAATTTTACCGCGTGGCTTATCAAAATAGCAAAGAACATTGCGCTGAACCACGTTAAAAAGAGCGCCAGAGAGAGCCCGAGCGACTTTACCGACGAACAGGAGATAAGAAAGTACGGCGGCAAAGAAACCGAACTGCCGTATATATTCGACGTGGCGGCGAAGGTGCTTGCCGAGGACGAATACCGCATAGTTATGCTGTGCCAGGTGGCGGGCTACAAGCGGCGCGAAGTGGCTGAGATGCTGGATATGCCGATTGGCACCGTGACGTGGAAAAACAACGAGGCGCTTAATAAGCTGAGGCAACACCTCGGCGGGGAGGGCAGACAATGAAAGACATAAAAAAGTTGCTGAAAGACAGCGCGCAAGACGTTCTGCCCGATGAAAAGGTCAGAAGGGACATAAAGTACCGCCTGGGCATAGACGACGAGGAAAAAGAAGTTGAGCTGGGCGGCGTTAAGGCAAAAATTTACAACCACAGAAAGGCGATAGCGCTGTGCGCCTGCCTGCTTGCCGCGGTAATTGTTGTGTGCGCATTTATTCCGCTTATGAAAAAGAGCGAAAATCCCGGCAACCTGCCGGGAACGGGACACACTCTTTCCGCCTCGGAAGAAGTTTACGGCTTTTCTGCCGCTACCGCGGGAATAGTTATGGGCAATATGCAGTCCGCGGAAAGCGCTGCCGCCTCAACCGCAAAGAAAGTTTCCGCAACACTCAACTATGCTGCGGGCGCGGGGAACAAAGCGGTGCTTTCGAGGGCGCAGGCTGTGGACGACGAGCAGATTATATCCACAATAAACGGATATATGGAGCTTGTGGAGACGCTTATTTACGGCAGCGGATTCGACGTGAGCGGCGGCGATAATACCGCGGCGGAATATGATTACGACTTTGTGATGAGCGTAACTTATAACGGCGCCGACGGAACGCAAAAGAGCGGCGGCGTGATATATTACAACCGCTCGCTCGAACACTCTGAATATGAAGACGACGAAAGCGAGCAATACTATTCGCTTGAAGGAATAATGGTGCTTGACGGCAGCGAATACAGGCTGGAAGGCACTCACCTGACCGAAAACGAAGAGGACGGCGCGGAAAACGAGTATAGGCTGGAAATAGATATGGGCGGCGGCCGCACTATGCTGGTTGAGCAAAGCACGGAGAGCGAAGAGGGCGAAAGCGAAGGCGAATATCACTACACTCTCTACGAGGCGGGCACATACGGGCGCACGGAGATTGCCAGCACGCACTTTGTATACGAGCAGGAGGACGAAGACAACGAACTTGAACTGCGCCTTACCATAAAGGAGAGCGGCAAGCAGGACGAAGTTTTTATATTCGAGCGCGAGGACGACGAAATTTATATACGCCTGAGCGGAAGCGAAAACGCGGTTTACAGAGCGGTGCGCGAAGACGGCAGGTTTGTATATTACAGGGGCGAAACGCAGATACGCCCCGACGGCGACGATGACGACGACTGAAATTTTATAACGCAGCTTTTGAGGGGAGCCCGCCGTGCGGCGGGCTCCCCCTTTTATTTCCGCAATACACACTCTCCCCTCCGTTTGCCGCACCGCCGTGCCGCCCGAAGAAAATTTTTAATAAAAATATGAATTGCGGGCATACTACGCTATTATATAAAACGCACGGTTTTTGCAGGGTTTTGCGGGGCAAAAGAATATCCGAAATAAAAAAATTTTAAATTTTACCAACAAAACGGGCGGCGCGATTGTTTTATAGGTGAAGGCGAAAGAAAAGAGCCTTTAAAAATCAAAAGGAGATTTTATTATGAAGAAGATAACAAAGATATTTGCAGGGATGGCGGCTTTTGCGGTATTGGCGGCAGGCGCGGCGCTTGCGGGTTGTTCCTCCAATAACACCGTCGGTTTTGAAGACAAGGTGACGGGCGCGAGCGGAGCCGAGGGCACATACGGCTTTTCTGCCGCGACGGCGGGTATGGTGATTTCGGGAATGAACGGCGGTTCGGCAGTGGGCGCTATGGCGGCTGCAAGCAGAGCCGTGAGCGAAGTTACCGATGAACAGACGATTGCAACGCTCAACGAATATATGATGCTTGTAGAAAGCCTGCTTTCAGACGGCAATTTTGAAGTGACGAGCGGAGCAAACGACAACGAGGCCTACGCACAGTACGAACTGAAAATGACGGTGGCTTATTACGACATAAACGGCGAAAAATTGCAGTACGAAACATATTATAACCAGGAGCTTACGGGCAGTCATACCGATTATGACGACGACGATTGGGACGAACAGGAAGTTACCGACATATATAGCATAGAGGGCGTAATGATAATTGACGGCGCGCCCTATGCAATGGAAGGCAGGTTCGTAAGCGAAACGGAGGGGCGCGAGAGCGAAAGCACGCACACCTTTACCGTATTGCTCGACGAGAGCGGGGCAAACAGGCTGACCGTGACGCAGGAGAGCGAGAACGAGGACGACGAAAGCGAAAACGAATACGTATATTCGCTGTATTCGGGCGGCAGACTTGCCGAGCGCACTACCTTTGAATACGAGAGCGAACGCCGCGAAACAGAGATTGCGATGAGCGTATACAACGCACAGACGGGAATGCGGTCTGCCTTTGAATTTGAAAAGGAGAGCGAACACGGAAAGGAAATTATAAAAATAAAGGTTGCGGGCAACGGCAGCGCACAGGAATATATAGTTCGTGTGGAAACCGACGAAAACGGAAATTCGCACTATGTTTACTACCGCGGCGACGACAGGGTAGGCAGAGGCGACAGATTCGATTTCGACGACTGAATATCGGGATTACGGCAGCGCAATACAGACAAAAAAATTGCATTGCCTGCTTTGAAAAACCGACGCAGATAAATGCAGAAATCTGAAATTAGGCGGCACATATGCCGCAAATAACGATAGTTTTGCAGTATAAAATATTTATAAAAAAAAGCGCAGGCGCGGCGGAATTTTTTTCCGCCGCGCCTGCACCTTTAATTATACAAAAACCCCCGCACCGCACTTTTAAATTATGCAGTTTGCCTTTTTATGGCAACGCTAAATCTGACGCGAGATATCCTTTTTGAGCTTGTGGATAATCTTTTTTTCAAGGCGGGATATGTAGCTTTGCGATATACCGAGCGCATCGGCGACGTCCTTCTGGGTCATCTCGTCGCCGCCGTCAAGGCCGAAGCGCATCTTCATAATTCGCTGTTCGCGCTGGGGGAGCTTGCTTAAAGAATTTTTTAAAAGCTCGCGCTCTACCCCTCCCTCTATGTCGGAATACACGCTGTCGGCATCGGTGCCCATCACGTCTGAAAGAAGCAGTTCGTTGCCCTCCCAGTCGGTGTTCAGCGGCTCGTCGAACGCGACCTCCTGCCGTACGCGCGACATACGGCGAAGGTACATAAGTATTTCGTTTTCTATACAGCGCGAAGCGTACGTTGCGAGCTTTATGTTCTTATCCGAGCGGAAGGAATTTATGGCTTTGATAAGGCCAATCGTGCCCACGGATACCAGGTCGTCGCCGTCTATGCCCGAACCTTCGAACTTTTTGGCGATGTATACGACGAGGCGCAGGTTGTGCTCCACAAGCGCAGCCTTTGCCTTTTCGTCGCCGCTTTCAAGGCGGGAAATTTTGTCGCTCTCCTCCTCCTGCGAAAAAGGCAGGGGAAGCGCCTCGCTGCCGCAGATGTAGTCGAGCGAATTGCCCTTGAAGAAGAGGGAAAGCAGCCTTTTTAACTTTTCGAACATAGTTGACCTCCTGTATGCGCGCGGGTGTTTTAAAGTACGCCGCCGCGCCGCGGCACGCTGCGCGGCGGCGTTACCCTTATAAAACCGCTTATAAAAAATTCAGGCCATAAGGTCGGGATGAAGCACGGCGCGGCTTATGCCGTTGGGGCTTATCCCTATTTTCACGCAATTTATTGTATGCAGCTTTTCGCCGTTATATATCTCGATTTTGTCCGCGGTAAAAATTTTCATCTTTTTGCTGCCTGCCACCGTGTGAACGCTTACGCTGTCTTTAATGCTGTCGCTGTCGACTATGTAGCCGGCCGCGGCGGACGAAATTACGCTTACGGGCGCGCCGTGGAAATAGACGCGGTTGCCGCTGTCGAAAAAGCCCTGCTGCTCCACCTTTTTGCCGCCGCAGTAGATTACGCAGCGCACCGAAGCGCGCGTGTGCCTTGCCGCGAACGAGCGCGCAAGCCTTTTGCATACGAGCACCAGCGCGAGGGCGAAGAACAGCGGTATGCCTACGGGCACCGACGAGAGAATGTAGCCGCCGCCCTGCGAATACTCCACCCTCGCGAGCGAAAAGATTGCAATAAGGGCGCCGCCCAGCAGAAAAGACAGGGCGAGGAACGCGGCCGCATACTTCAAAAAGCCCATAAACGAGCCGTGCCTGCCGCCTGCCGCCGCGATTGCGATGCCCGAGAGTACCTTTACCGCCACCGCCCACGCGCCTGAGAGGCCGAAGAGCGGATAGACCACGGCAAAGCACGCGCCGAGGGCGGATGTGACGGCTATCCGCGCGTAGGAACACCTGTTTTTTGTTATGAACTTGGCGCAGGCGAGCAAGGTGAAATCCATACAGAAGTTCTCGGCGAGCGCAAGCTCTACGTAAACCTGCATACCGAAAGTATAGGGCGGAAAACCACAAGTTTTTTGGGCGTTTGTGACGCAATATATACTTTTATGCGAAATGCGCCCTTGCCCGATGCGCTGTTTACGGCAATATAAAAATTCTGCGGGCGGCACTGTATAGCGCCGCCCGCAGAAAAGTTTAAATGAAATAATACCGCTTTTAAATTTTAATGCCTTAAAATGTGACAATATAAGTTGGCATTGTTCAGAACTCGATATCGGCTATCATAGCGCGCAGTTTTTGGGTGCTGTCGCACGTGAAAAGCCTTTCGCGCAGGGCCGACGACGAGCGCTTGCCCTTGGTGTAGAACGCCGCCATTTTGCGCATAAATACGAGGGCGAACCGTTCGCCGAACAATTTTTGAGTTTCTTCAAGCTGCCATAAAATAAGAGTGCGCCTGTCTGGCACCGCTTTCCCCGTAAGTTCGGCAAATATCCACGGAGCGTACATTGCGCCGCGCGCAACCATTATGCCGTCGGCGCCCGTTTCGCTTATCAGCTCGTCTGCGTCCGCTTCTGAAAACACTCCGCCGTTGGCGATGACGGGAATTTTTACCGCCGCCTTTGCCGCGGCGATTTGTGCAAAGTTTACTTTGCCTGAGTATATCTTGTCGCGCGTGCGGCCGTGCACAGTTATCATATCAGCGCCGCCGTCTTCGCACAGCTTTGCAAAGTCGGAAGAAACCAACTTGCCCGCAGATACGCCTATGCGGAACTTTACCGAAACGCGCTTGCCGCCCTCTTTACACGCCTCTATTATGCCGCGTGCACGGGCGAAGTCGTTTAACAGCGCGCTGCCTTCGCCGTTGTTGTAAATTTTGGGCACGGGACAGCCCATATTTATATCGATGAGGTCGAACGGGGCGATATCCTCGCTCTCGGCCGCCCTCTTCATATATTCGGGGTCGGAGCCGAACAGCTGGACCGCCCTTATGCCGCCGTAAGAGGGAGTTATGTAAAGAAGTTCGCGCGTGTTGCGGCTGTTGTAGCACAGCCCCTTTGCGCTGACCATCTCTGTAAAGGTTAAGCCCGCGCCCAGGTTGAAACACATTTCCCTGAAAACGGCGTTGGTGTAGCCCGCAAGCGGGGCTAAAAATACGTTGTTGGGCGTGACGAGGCCGCCTATGTCAATCTTTTTTAACTGCATTTTTTGCTAAAAACCAATAGTAGTCGTATTCGGCGTCGCACATATCGGTGAGCTCTTTGCCGTCTTTGGTTGCAAGCTCTTCGAACGCCTTGAAGCGGTCGATGAACTTATCGGTTGCGGCGGCAAGCGCCTCTTCGCAGTCAACACCCGCAAGGCGGCAGGTGTTTACGGCAGACAAAAGCACGTCGCCCGCCTCCTCAAAAATACCATCCTTATCCCCGTTTTGCAGAGCCTGCAAAAGCTCGCCCACCTCTTCGCCCAGCTTTTCCGAAGCGGAGATTGACGATAAAAAGTCCATACCGCACTTTGCGGCGCGCTTGCCCACCTTCTGCGCGCGCATACACGCGGGGAAGTTCGTGGGTACGGCGAGAAGGCTTTCGGTAAAGGTAGTCTGGTGCTTTTCTTCCTTCTTGTTCTTTTCCCATACGCTGAGGGCGGCCTCTTCGTCGGCGGCCTTATCCTTGCCGAAGATGTGCGAATGGCGGAATATAAGTTTTTTGACGACGCGGGTGATTACGTCTGCCGAAGTGAACGCCGACTGCTCCTCTTTGAGCACGGTGTGGAAGGCCGCCTGCAAAAGCACGTCGCCAGTCTCTTCCTCTATCATATCGTCGTCGTTCTTGTTTACGGCGTCAACCAGCTCGTACGCCTCTTCAATCATATTCTGCTTTATAGTGGCGTTGGTCTGAACCCTGTCCCACGGGCAGCCGCCGGGCGCGCGCAAAAGGCGCACCAACTGCAACAGGTCGGCATAGTCGTACCTGTCTTTATGTAAAAAATCGGCCTCCTCTATGGCTACGGCGCACGACATATCGTAATCTTTCTGCCTGTCGATTTCGTATACCTTAATTCTTTTTACCTTGCCGCCGCGGATGAAGGAGCACAAAGTCTCTTCGCCGAACAGGTCGGTGAGCTTTATTTTTACTTCGCCTGCAACGTAGTCGCAGTCTATATCGTACACAGCCGCGGCGGGACAGCTTTTTAGATTTTTTATGTCGTATGCCGAAACGCCCGTATACTGCGTTGACTTTATGCGGGCGAGCGATACGGCGCGGGCGGCCTTGGAAACGCCCTCGTATACGGCGGTATCCTTGTGCCTTGCAAGTATTATTTTGCAGGCATTGTCCTCGCTGACGGCGCCGTCCACGAGGTAGGCAACGTCGCTCTCCTTTGCCGCCTTCAACACGATTGACGCCAGCTTTTTGTTGAGTGTGTCGAAGTTTCGGCACGTGGCGAACACGTCGTCGAGCGGCTGTACGGCAAAACCTTCGACCGACTTGAAAGAGGGCGCGAGCGCCGTTCTTGCAAAGATTTTTGAAGCGCCGCCGAGCGCCTTCAACGCGTTTGCGCTGAGGTCGCCCTCTTCGACGCCAAGCCCTATAAGAGTAATTTTCATAACAGTCCCCTGATGTAATTATTTTCAACGACCTAATACCGTCGATGCCTGAACCCGAAACATACCGTTTCAGCTGTTGTAGCGGTAGAAATATAAGATATCCTGCCCTTTATCATAAACGCCGAGCGTAAAATTTTTAGACGCTCTTTCAAGCAGCGGTTCGTCGCGATAATCTTCCGGCTGCCTGTCCACGAGCTTATACAAACCTTCATATATCTGCGGAACCAACAGTTCGCCGTTCTCGTCCTTCACATAGGCACCGCGGTTTTCCGAACCGTACAAAAGCATAGATGTTGTGTAATCCGCGGGAAAGGACAACCAATCCCCGCCGAACGCATCTCCTTCGAGCCCACCTTCCGTAAACGACACCTTCATATAGGCTTTGCCGTCGCCAAAAAAGCCGTAATCATAGTACCAGCCGAGAACTTCGCCCGCAGATACGTCTACCCCGAGTTCGCTTATGCACTGGCCGCGCATAATATTTACAAAATCACGCGGAGTGTTGACAGCACAACCGAAAATGCACGATAAAGCGGGAATAACGGCCGCCGCCAAAACAGCGAATATTTTTTTCATCGTGAGCACCTTTTTGTTTTTTGCTTGTGCCTTACAGTATACCATAAATTGACGGCTGCCGCAACAAAATATGCGATATTCGAGGCGATTGCCACGCCCTCTACCGAAAATCCGCGGCTGATGAAGAGGGCCGCAAGTCCCACGCGCAGGGCGCAGGTTACCCACTGCACTGCGGTGGCCCTTACGGGTGTGCCGAGCGCCGTAAGACAGGCCGAGGCCGTCTGCGTGACCGAGAGAGTTACGGCGTTTATTGACATTATGCGCACCAGCCGCACCAAAAGCGCGTTCTGTTCGGCGGTGAACGAACGGAAGATTATATCTGCGGCGAGCGGAGCGAACACGTAGAGCGCTATCGAAAAGGGAATTGCCACGCCGAGAGTTATTAAAATTGCCTTCAAGGCGGCGGCGCGGGCAGATTGAACGTCGCCCGACGAGGCGAGCGGCGCTATTTTGGGTACGCTTGCCGCGGCGAAGCCGTAAGTTACCGATACGGGCAGGTTGATTATGGTGACGGCGCAGCCCGAAAATATGCCGTAGAGCGCGGTTGCTTCCAGCCCCGCAGACCGCAGAAGGTTGACGGCGACTATGCTTTCGGCAAGCTGCGAAACGGGCATAGCTATCGCCGTAAAGGTTATGGGAACGGTATAGCGCAGTATTGCTCCGTAACCCGCGCTCCTTTCGGGAAACAGTGGGCGGCGGGTGCCTTCGCCCCTGTAAAGCATTACGGCGAACAGAGCGGAAAAACCCTCTGACAGGGTTACGGCAAACAGCGTAGAGGCCACGGCGAGCGGCATATTGCCGCGGAACTGCCAGGCAAACGCCACGCCCGCGAGCACCTTTAAAAGCTGTTCGCACACTTCGGTGAACGCGGTGGGAATCATATTGTGCCTGCCCTGAAAGTAGCCGCGCACCACAGACAGGACGGCGACGAAGAACACGGCGGGCGCAAGTAGTTTACAGCATAGCCCGACCGCAGGTTCGCCCTGGGCAGAGGCGAGCGGCCGCGCAAGCAGGTACATAGCGATTGTGCCGAGCACACCTATGAAGCCGTACAGTTTAAAAGCCGACTTTTCCGCCCCGGGCGCGCGCCCCGAAGCAATAAGCCTGGCTATGCCCGCGGGTATGCCAGAGGCGGACACGGTTAAAAGTATGCAATACAGGGGATACACCATCTGGTATATCCCCATTCCCTCGCCGCCGAGAATGTTGGTGAGCGGTATGCGGTAGAGCGCGCCAAGTATTTTTGAAATGAAGCCGCCCGCAGATATAATGAGCGCGCCCGCAACGAACGACTGCCTGCCGAAAAACCTTTTTATTAACTTTGACATTATATTCCCTGATTTACAATTGACGCGCATATATGCCCAAACCAACCATTACCCTAAAAGCGCGCAGGCAAAGCCGCGCGCCGTTTGTTTATTCAAAAAAAAACGCTGCAACGAAATTTAACTTTCGAACTGCGAAGCTAAGATTGTAGCCGAAAGCTGGGCGAGTTTTGCCGCGCCCGCTTCGATTTTTGCTCCCTGTTCGGTGGATATGAGCGCGACGGCGCCAAGGCAGTCGCCGCCCGACACTATGGGCACGATAATCTGTGCCGTGACCGAGCCCGCGCCGCCTTCGGTTATGGGAACTATGTCGCCCCCTTCCGCAAGATTGGCAAGGTATGCGCGCCTGCCAGCCAGAATTTTATCCATCGCGGCAGACAGGCTTTTGCCGAACAGTTCGCGCTTGCCCGTGCCCGCGGCATAGAGCACTTCGTCGGTGTCGCAGATGACGGCAAGATGACCGGACAGGTCGTTGAGGCTCTTTGCAGTGCCTTCTGAAAACTTTTCGAGCGAGGCTATGGGCGAATACTTTTTGAGCATAAGCTCGTCGCGCTCGGTGAAAATTTCGAGCGGGTCGCCCGACTTCAACCTGAGAGTGCTGCGTATCTCCTTGGGTATGACCACCCTGCCCAGCTCGTCTATTCTGCGTACAATTCCCGTTGCTTTCATAACATCTCCTTAAAAATAAAAATTTTTACATAAAAAGTATGTGAAAGCAAAAATTGTTTATTCAAAATTTTTATAGAACAAAAAAACCGCAGGCGCATTTAAAACGCGCCTGCGGCACATATAAAATATATTTTTAAATTATAACTGTAACGAGCAGCCCCATTATTCCCGCAATAATACCGTCTATCGCTGTCAGCCAAGCGCCTGCGGCAAGGGTATAAGTACCGCTTGCAAGCGAACCTGCATCGATGCTTATAATATCACAAAGAGCGGAAGAACTTATAATGCTCACTATACCGAATATTATACAGACTATGGAAATTACAAACAGAATAAAATTAAAAGGTTTCTGCCTTACAAATTTGCATATGCCGGCAAGCGCCGCTGTTGCAGCAGTAAAAATCACTGTGAGTATGGCAAACGAAGCCATAGTCTTAAACGCACTACCTATTTTTCCATCCAACTTACTGAATGAATCAAATAACTGTGTGAGTGTAATACCCTCAACCCCCGTTTCGATAAGCCCGTCACCTGACTGTCCAGAAAAGTTAGCCCAATTGATACATACACCGACGATAGTCAGCACAATCATTATAAGAGCAAAAATAATAGCTATATAAATTACTAAATTAAGCGCATTTGTAGTACTCTGAGAACTTTTTTTTGTTTCTTCTGCCTTTTTTGCCTTCTTTTCCTTTACGGGCGGTTGAAGTTCGGGGTGCTTCATCTTGTTTTTGAGAACGTATTTATACAGGAAGATATAACCTATTCCCGCGAGCATCATTATTATGCACCAGAACTGCGAGGGGGTAAGCCCGGGGATAAACCCGCCGCGGTTGTCGTCGCGGAAAAACTCGATAACAAAACGCCATACGCCGTACGATATAAGGTATACGCTGAGGTTGAGATTGAATTTGAACTTGAAATACAAAACCGCCATAGCAACCGTGAGGAGCACGAGGAAGATACATTCAAAAAGCTGGGTGGGAATTACTTTTGTTCCCGCTGTTTCAAAATATATGCCCCAATCAGCCTCGGCACCGTAACAACAGCCCGCAAACGTGCAGCCCAATCTTCCGAAGGCGTGCGCGATGGTTATGCCGATGGGAATAAAGGGCACCGCGTCGGTAAGGCTGGCGTTCATATTGTTTTGCAGCCACTTTATTTTGGTGCGCGGCGCAATTACGTATACATACAGGTTATAGAACGCGAGGTAGCTGCCCACACCGCCGATGAGGCCGCCGATGAAGGTCATACTTCCGAAAGTGAACTTGCCTGTATCGATGTAGTTATAGAGTGACTGGAAGAGCATAGCAAAGAGTATGCCAATGCCCGTTGCGACGACGCCGAGGAGCAACATTTTGTCTGTACATTCTTCGTTGAAGTTCTTATAAGAGAACGTCCACAGAAGGAACACAAAGCACAGAATGATGCCCACCGCCATACACAGACCGTAGGCGTACACGCTGACATTGCCTATGGTAAATAAAGGGTCGGGATACATATATTATTCCTTTTTTGTTTATGACTTTTTTGTGCGGCGGGAACTTACTCCCCCGCCGCCGAAATTATTATACAGCAGGCGCAGAGCGCAAGTCAAATATTTTGTAACTGTTTTTATTACAGCCGCACAACTTACAAAAATTTGTGCATATTTTACGCGCAGCGCACCGTTGTGGCGCAGCGAGTCCAAAACAACCGCAAACGCGACAATATTATGCGCCGCTTATTGCTGTATTCAGCGGCACCTGACGGCAGAGAAGCAAGCAGAACGAGGAGCGTGCGGAACGCTGTGAAGGAGCTTACTTTGAGGTAAGTGACTGAGCAGAACCGCAAACGCGACAATGTTATGCGACGCTTATATACCGTCAGGAAAGCATATTGTTTATGGCAGAAACCAATGCCTTCACCGAGGAGGTTATGATATCTTCGTCCACTCCCGCTCCCCAGTATGATTTGCCGCCGCTCTCTATGCCTACATAGGAAATAGCCTTGGAGCTTGAACGCTGGGTGAGGGCGTGCTCTTCGTAATCCGTGAGCGTATACTCCACGCCTAAGAATTTTTTCAACGCGTTTGAAACGGCGTTCAACCTTCCGTTGCCCTCGGCGGTGACGTCGGTCATCTTGGCGTCTTTCAACACCGTTACCGTGGCGGTGATGCCGCCCGTCTGCTTATAGTGGCACTCGATTACGTCGAACGCGCGGCGCCTTTCGAGGAAGTGTTCGCAGAAAATCTTGTAGATTTCGTCGGGGTGCAGCTCTTTGTGCTGTTTATCAGACACGTCCTTGGCCGCATAGCCCATAACTTCCTTCATTCGGGCGGGCATATTTATGCCGTAGCTCTTCTGCAATATGTAACCCACGCCGCCTTTGCCCGACTGCGAATTTATTCTGATTACGTCGGCGTCGTACTGCCTGCCAACGTCGTGGGGGTCTATCGGAAGGTAGGGCACGTTCCAGATATCAAGGTTCTTCTTCTCCCTCCATTCCATACCCTTTGCAATCGCGTCCTGATGCGAGCCGGAGAAGGCGGCAAACACCAGTTCGCCCGCGTACGGCTGGCGGGGATTTATTGCCATTCCCGTAAAGGTGCGGTAGAGCGAGCATATGTAGGGCATATTTTCAAAGTTGAGGCAGGGGTCTACGCCCTGCGAGAACATATTCATAGCAAGCGTGACCACGTCTACGTTGCCCGTGCGCTCGCCGTTGCCGAACAGGGTGCCCTCTATTCTGTCCGCGCCTGCCAAAAGGCCCATCTCCGCTGCCGCAACGCCGCAGCCGCGGTCGTTGTGAGGGTGAAGGGAAAGCACGGTGTTTTCGCGGTACTTCATATGCTTGTGCATATACTCTATCTGCCGGGCATATACGTGGGGCATAGCGTTTTCGACCGTGGCGGGCAGGTTGATTACCGCCTTTCTGTCGGCGGTGGGCTGCCATACGTCCAGCACGGCGTTTACCACTTCCAGGGCGTATTCGGGTTCGGTACCCGTGAATGATTCGGGGGAATATTCAAAGCGGTACTTAGCCCCGTCGCGCTCGGCAAGCTCCTTTAAAAGGCGCGCGCCGTCTACGGCAATCTTTTTTATTGCCGCTTTATCCTTTTTGAATACCTGCTCGCGCTGGGCGACGGAAGTTGAGTTGTAGACGTGCACTATTACATTCTTTGCGCCGCGCACCGCATCGAAAGTTTTGCGTATGATGTGTTCGCGCGCCTGGGTGAGAACCTGAATAGTGACGTCGTCGGGAATGAGGTCGTCCTCTATCAGCTTGCGCAGAAAATCGTATTCCGTTTCGGAGGCGGCGGGGAAGCCGACTTCTATCTCTTTGAAGCCGATTTCTACCAGAAGTTTGAAAAATTCCACCTTGGTTTCGAGCGACATAGGCTCGATAAGGCTCTGGTTGCCGTCGCGCAGGTCAACCGAGCACCATACGGGCGCCCTTTCAACTGCGTCCTTTTCCGCCCAGTCCATACACCGCTCGGGGGGAAGGAAATACTGTTTTGAATACTTTTTATAATTTTTCATAGATACTACCTCAAAAATAAAACTGCCTCACAAATTTTTCGCCCTGGCCGAGTGCGAAAAATTCCGTGAATTTGAGAAACTAAGGTCTCGCGCGGCATTCACTTCCGGTGAGCTCGCTTGCGCGACAAATTGTGTCGCGCTGGCGCATGGAAACCCTGCTTGCGCAAACATTATTACTTTATAATAATTGTCATTTCGAGCGTAGTCGAGAAATCTCAACCGCAATTCAGCTCATTTGTTATGTTATGAGATTTCTCCACTCGCTTTCGCTCGGTCGAAATGACAAAGAGAAAGTTTCAGTTATGAGTTGCTTCGCAACGTGATAAGTGATGAGCGCGGCAAGCCGCGCGTGATGAGTTGCGCGACGCGCAACGTTGCGGCTTACGCCGCCCATACGGG
>UMIY01013504.1_pt1 | contig 38329 bp, 38 predicted proteins | sample 1965921 | NCBI WGS metagenome assembly UMIY01 (sample SAMEA4836134, study PRJEB28245) | human gut metagenome | biome: gut microbiome; material: fecal sample | place: Denmark | collected 2008
CCCCATAGGTTCACATTGTGTACCTATGGGGCTTAACCCATGTCCCGCTCCTTTTTTATGCTTCGGATTTCGTCCGGGACACCAGATCTCGGTAGGCTTGGATATACACCAGGGTGTCCAGCCCCATGGCGGCGCTGTGGAAGCCCTGCTTCCAGTAGCTGCGGGTGGCCTCCGGCGAGCCGGAGAACACCATGGCAAGCTTTCCATTTTCCCGGCAGGCATTCACGACCCGCTCCGTGGCCTTGCGCATGACGGGAGTATCAAACTGTCCCGGGCAGCCCAGAGCGATGGACAGGTCAAAGGGCCCCAGGAAAATGCCGTCCACACCTTCCATGGCGGCGATCTCCTCAATGCGGGCAAGACACCCGGCAGTCTCGCACTGGGGCAGCAGCAGTGTCTTCCGATTGCTCTCGTCCATATACGTCTCCAGTGTGGGGGCAGCGCCGGGGGCAAAGCCCCAGCCGTCGTCCCGGGTCATGCAGTAGCCCCGGTTTCCGGTGGGGGCAAACTTGGCCCACTGCACCAGCTGGTGCACCTGTTCCACCGTCTCCACGCAGGGCACCACCAGACCCATGGCCCCGGCGTCCAGGGGTTGGAGCACGGCGCTGCGGGAGATCTCCCGGGCCCGGACCAGAGGCGTGATGCCGCTGCCCCGGGCGGCGGCAATCAGCTCTCCGGCGGATTGGGCGCTCAAAGGGGCGTGCTCCATGTCGATGAGGACAAAATCCAGACCGGTATAGCCCAAAATCTCCGCGGCAATGGGACTGAGCATCTGGGTAAAGGTTCCCAGAGAGGGTTCCCCCCGGTGAAATTTTTCCAGAACTGTATTGGTCATGCTGCCACATCCTTTCTATATGATTTCAGAGTAGGATAATTGGGGGGCTTTGTCAATCCGCACCGGCCAGCTCTGCCCGGATTACGGCAATGACCCGCTGCATCCCGGCGGTGAGATACTTGCGCCGGTGGCGAACCAGATGATACTGCCGGAAAAACCGGGCATCTTCCAGGCCAATCTCCCGCAAAGAACCCCGGGCCAGGGATCCGGCTGCCAGGGAGCGGGGGAGAACGGCGATGCCCAGTCCCGCCTCCGCACAAGCAGTGAGGGCCTGGGTGCTGACGCTCTCCAGAAGAGGTTCAACGGAGAGGTTGGCGGTCTGCACCACGGCGTCGAAGCTGGTGCGGGTGCCGCTGCCGGATTCCCGCAGCAGCAGGGGTTGGTCTACCAGTTCTGCTAAGGTCAGACATTCCGGCGCCGGGAAGGCGGGGGCGCATACGGCACACAGATCCTCCGTGCACAGGTGCTGGGCAAGGCAGGCAGGGGAGAGGGTGACGTGGTCCGTTACGGCAAAGTCCAGCCGGTTTTCCAGGATCATCTGCTCCGTCCTGGCGGAGTTGAACACGCAGGAGCGGATCTGGACCTCCGGCACCTGCCGGCGCAGGGTAGTGAGGATGGCAGCCAGGCGGGTTTCTCCCAAGGTCACATGGACGCCGAAGCGGCAGCTGCCCCCGGCCTCCGCATCCCGCAGCACATGCACCGACTCCTCCAGCTGGGAGAGGATGGTGTCGGCGTACTGCTGGAGGCTGCGGCCTGCGTCGGTGATGTAGAGGCGGCGGTTCATCCGCTGGAACAGCTTGACCCCGTAGAATACCTCCAGTTCCCGGATGGCCTGGCTGACAGCAGGCTGGGTCATGTTCAGGGCCTCCGCCGCCTGGGTCACGCTGCCCCTGGCGCATACCGCGCTGAAGATCTCCAGATGGCGAATGGTCATACGGCACCTTCTTTCATAAGTAAAATATTATGTTTTCTATTTTAACATATGAATTGATGGATGTCATCACCGGGATTATCCTGGATGCAGAAAGAAAAGCCACGGAGGAGGCCGGTGGGGATGAAAGAGCAGTTGAGCCGGGCGGGAAGCCTGTTTGGGACGTTTTTCAAGATCGGAGCCTTTACCTTTGGCGGCGGTTACGCCATGATCCCGCTGATCCAGCGGGAGGTGGTGGAAAAGCGGCACTGGATGGAGCAAAGCGATATTTTAGACATCGTGGCCATCGCCGAGTCCACCCCGGGGCCCATTGCCATCAACACCGCCACCTTTGTGGGGTACCGTACCGGAGGCTTTCTAGGAGCGGCCTGTGCCACGTTGGGGGTGGTGCTGCCGTCCTTTGCCATCATCTTTGCCCTGTCCTTTGTCCTGCGGCAGTTCCAGGCCCTCAAAGCCGTGCAGTACGCCTTCTGGGGTATCCGGGCAGGGGTGCTGGCTCTGTTGGTGAAGGCGTTGCTCTCCATGTACCGCCAGTGTCCCAAGGGGGGCTTTGCCTGGACACTGATGGCTCTTGCGTTGCTGCTGGCGGCATTCAGCGGCATCGGCGTCATATACATCCTGATCGGCTGTGCTGCGGCCGGTCTGGTGCGGCTGTATTGGAAAAAAGGGAGGAGTGCCCAATGATCTGCCTGGAATTTTTTGCAACCTTCTTCCGCATCGGCCTCTTTACCATTGGTGGAGGCTATGCCATGCTGCCCCTGATTCAGCAGGAGGTGCAGATCCGGGGCTGGATGACGGCGGAGGCTCTGGTGAATTTCGTGGCCGTCAGTGAGAGTACGCCGGGGCCCTTCGCGGTGAACATCTCCACCTATGTGGGGGCAGAGCTGGCGGGATTCCCCGGGGCGGTGTGCGCCACATTGGGTGTGGTGATGCCCTCGTTTTTGATTATCCTCCTGGTGGCCCGGTGCTTTGCGGCATTCCAGCACAGTGCCCTGGTGCGGGGCGCTATGGACGGCCTGCGGCCTGCGGTCATCGGCCTCATCGGTGCTTCCGTGCTCTCTGTGGGCCAGGAAGTCCTGTTTCCCCAGGGAATCGCGTGGGCAACGGCGTTGTCTGTTCCTTTCTGGGGTTCTGTGGTGATTTTTGCACTGATGATGGTGCTCTCCCGCAAGGGGGTGCATCCCATCGGCCTCATCGCCCTCTCCGCCGTGCTGGGCCTGGGAGCAGGCTGGGCGGGGCTGCTATAAACTGGATGAAACTGCACAGGGGGTTTTACTTGCTTTTTGAAGGACGCTGTGGTATAGTTTCAATTTGAAAAAAGTTCTCAAATTGAAAAGGAGCGTTTGCAACTTGAAAAGATGGATTGCCCTGTGCTGCTCTGCCCTGTCCCTTTGCCTGCTGCTGGCGGGCTGCGGCACCGGAGGGGAGCAGAGCCCAACGGAGGGAGAGAACGCATCGCTGCGGATTGTCACCACCGTGTTCCCGGCCTATGATTTTGCCAGGGCGGTGGCGGGTGAGCGCGCGGAGGTGACACTGCTGCTGCCTCCGGGAACGGAGAGCCACTCCTATGAGCCCACACCTGCGGATATCGTCTCTGTGGAGGAGTGCGACTTGTTTATCTACCTGGGCGGAGAGTCCGACGCCTGGGTGGATACGATCCTGGACTCTGTGGGCGCCTCAGACAAGGCCATGCGGATGATCGACTGTGTGGACTTGCTGGAAGAGGAGACCGTGGAAGGGATGGAGGCCGAACACGAGGATCATGACCATGACCTGGGAGCGGTAGTGGGCTATGACGAGCACGTGTGGACCTCTCCCAGGAATGCTGCCGCCATCACCCGTGCCATCGGGGCGCGGCTGGAGGAGTTGGATGCCGCCCATGCCCAGGACTACGCTGCCGGCGCGGAGGCGTACGCCGGACAGCTGGAGACCCTGGATGGGGAGTTCCGTGCTTTCTTTGACGGCGTGACGGATAAGACCATGGTCTTTGGCGACCGGTTCCCCCTGCGTTATTTTGCCGAGGAGTACGGCATCAACTACTACGCGGCCTTCCCCGGCTGCAGCACCCAGACGGAGCCCTCTGCTGCCACCGTGGCCTTTTTGACGGATAAGGTGCGGGAGGAGGGAATCTCCACCGTCTGGTATATTGAGTTTTCCAACCATCTGGTGGCGGACAGCATCGCCGAGGCGGCGGGGGCGGACACAGCCCTGTTTCACACCTGCCACAATGTCTCGGCGGAGGATCTGGAAAACGGCGCGACCTATATTTCCCTGATGGAGGGGAACCTGGAGCGGCTGCGCCAGCACATGCATTGAATCGGACAGCGCCCCGCCTTCCGGCGGGGCGCTTTTGGTGCCGGAGGCGTTTACAAAAGGCGTAGAAGCGTATACAATGATGCAAGTAAAGCGCCCGGTGTGGGGTGCCATTTCAACAGCGGAGGCGTTTTTTCATGTATGACGAATTGACTGAGGTGGATATCCGGAAGATGCAGGAGGAGATCGACCACCGGGTGCGGGTGCTGCGGCCCCAGCTGATCGAAGAGGTGCAGACTGCCCGGGCCTTCGGCGACCTCAGCGAGAATTACGAGTATAAGTGCGCCAAGCAGGCCAAAAACCGCAACGAGAGCCGCATCCGCTATCTGGAGCGGATGATCCGCACTGCCAAGGTCATTGCCCCGGAGTCCGGGGATGATACGGTGGGGCTTTTCGACAAGGTGACCATGTTCAATGAGATGATCAAAAAGGAGATGACCATCCAGATCGTCACCACGCTGCGCCAGGATGCCCTGAAAAACCGCATCAGCAAAGAGTCTCCGGTGGGCAAGGCCCTGCTGGGGCGCCGGGTAGGGGACCGGGTCCATGTGACGGTGAGCCCGGAACTGGGCTATGATGTGGAGATCCGGGCCATCGAAAAGGGGCAGGATGACGATTCCCTGGAAATCAGTGCCTATTGAATGCGCAAGCCCCGGAGAGCAGCTGCTTTCCGGGGCGTTTTCGGACTTGATGGAGCGGTCCCGGTTTGTTATACTGGCAAGCGGAAATCATAACACATTGTAAAGGAGAAAACGGCCATGCTGTTTCTTTGCTATCCCAAGTGCACCACCTGCCGGAAGGCCAAGGCCTGGCTGGAGGAGCAGAACATTTCCTTTACCCTGCGGGACATTAAGGAGGAGAATCCCACCGAAGAGGAACTGCAATCCTGGTGGCAGCGCAGCGGACTGCCCCTGCGGAAATTTTTCAATACCAGTGGCCTGCAGTACAAGGCACTGGGGCTCAAGGACAAGCTCCCCACTATGACGGAGGCGGAGCAGATCGCCTTGCTTTCCACTGACGGGATGCTGGTCAAGCGCCCCCTGCTAGTGGGAGAGGACTTCGTGCTGGTGGGCTTCCGTCCGGCGGAATGGGAAGAGAAGCTGGTATGATCCAGCGCTACGACGTGGCCCCTCTGGACGGCATCACCCGGGCGGTATTCCGCCGGGTGCACCATCGGATGTTCGGCGGGGCCGACCGGTACTTTATCCCCTTTTTCTCCCCCACCGATCAGCACATCATCACCCGCCGGGACCTGCGGGAGCTGGATCCGGCCAACAACGTGGGGCTGCCCCTGGTGCCCCAGATCATGACCCGCCGGGCTCCGGATTTTCTCTGGGGCACTCAGGTGATGGAGGAGATGGGCTACGGTGAGGTGAATCTGAACCTGGGCTGTCCCTCCGGCACCGTCACTGCCAAGGGAAAGGGCTCGGGATTTCTGGCCAAGCCGGAGGAGCTGGACCGCTTTTTTGAGGAGGTGTTTGCCTCTGTCCGCCTGCCGGTTTCCGTCAAAACCCGGCTGGGTATCCGGGAAGCGGAGGAATTCCCCCGCCTGCTGGAGATCTTCAACCGCTATCCCATCAAGACCCTCACCATCCATCCCCGGGTGCAGAAGGAGTTCTACAAGGGCCCCATCCACCGGGACGTGTTCGCGGTGGCCGCCGCCGGGAGCCGCAATCCCGTGTGCTACAACGGCGACCTTTTGACGGTGGAGGACTGCCGGGCTTTTGAACAGGAATTTCCCCAGGTGAACGCTGTGATGATCGGGCGGGCGGTGGTGGCGGATCCGGCCCTGCTGCGCAAGATCCGGGGCGGCGCCCCCGCCACCCGGGAGGAGCTCCAGCGCTTCACGGCAGAGCTCTACCGGGAGTATCAGGATTTCTACGGCCAGGTGGGCACCGCCGCCCAGCGGATGAAGGAGGTCTGGTTCTACCTGATCCATCTCTTTGAGGGCGGAGAGCGCATCGACAAGAAGATGCGCCGCTCCCGCAGCCCCGGGGAGTATGAGTCCCTGGAGGCCCAGATCTTCGCCGAGCTTCCCCTCCGGGATCACGCGGAGGGCCCGCTGATTTAAGCCTGCCCGGAGAGCGGCGCGAAATAGCGGTTGCAACTTCCGGGAAAACTCGATATACTGATGAAAGCAAAAAATCCGCCAGAGAAAGGATGGTTTTACCATGAAAGCATACGCGCAGATGTCCGTTCAGGAGAGGCAGGAGGAGTATCGGAGCCTCCAGCGGGAGTTTGAGGATCTCAAGGCCCGCGGTTTGAAGCTGAATATGGCTCGCGGCAAGCCCGGCAAGGAGCAGCTGGATCTGGTGAGCGATATTTTCGGTTTGATGCAGAAGCCTGAGGACTATGTTTCCGATGGTGTGGACGTGCGCAACTACGGTGAGCTCTGCGGCCTGCCTGCCGCCCGGAAGCTGTTTGCGGACATCCTGGGCTGCAAGCCCGAGCAGGTGTTCGCCGGCGGCAACGCCAGCTTGCAGCTGATGTACGATACCATTGCCAAGGCCTATACCCACGGCCTGCTGCACAGCGAGCGCCCCTGGTGCAAGGAGCCGGTGGTGAAGTGGCTGTGCCCCGCCCCCGGCTATGACCGCCACTTCAAGGTGACGGAGTCCTTCGGCTTCGAGCTCATCACCGTCCCCATGACCGATGAGGGGCCGGATATGGACGTGGTGGAGCGCTACATCGCCGATCCGGCGGTGAAGGGCATGTGGAACGTGCCCAAGTACTCCAACCCCGACGGCATCATCTACTCCGCCGAGACCATCCGCCGCATCGCCTCCATGAAGCCCGCCGCCCCGGATTTCCTGCTGATGTGGGACAATGCCTACTGCATCCATGAGTTCGAGGGGGACTACGTGCCCTTCCCGGACATTTTGAGCGAGTGCGAAAAGTACGGCAACGCCGACATGGTCTTTGAGTTCGCCTCCACCTCCAAGGTGACGCTGCCCGGCGCGGGCATCTCCTGCTTCGCCTGCTCCGAGGCTAACATGGCCTATATGGAAAAGCTCCTGACCGTCCAGGTCATCAGCTTCGACAAGGTCAACCAGCAGCGCCATGTCCTCTATCTCAAGGACAAGGCCCACACCCTGGAGCTGATGAAGAAGCACGCCGCTATCCTGGGCCCCAAGTTCCGCTGCGTGGTGGACGCCCTGGACCGGGAGATCGCCCCCCTGGAGATCGCCTCCTGGCGTCGTCCCAAGGGCGGCTACTTCGTCTCTGTCAACGCCATGCCTGGTACGGCCAAACGGACCCTGGCATTGTGCAAGGAGGCGGGTGTCACCATGACCGGCGCCGGCGCCACCTTCCCCTACGGCAAGGATCCCCAGGATTCCAATATCCGCATTGCCCCCTCTCTGCCCCCTGTTGAGGAACTGGAGCAGGCCGTGGCGGTGTTCTGCACCTGCCTGCGCATGGCGGCCCTGGAGAAGCTGGGCGTATGAGATACTACGGCAGCGTCTACCGTCCCCCCTCTGAGGCCCGCAGTCTCATCGTCCAGGTGACCTACGGGTGCAGCCACAATACCTGCGCCTTTTGCAGCATGTACAAGGAAAAGCGCTTCGCCCTGCGGCCGCTGGACGAGGTGCTGGAGGATTTCCACATGGCCCGGCAGGTCTATCCGTATGTAGATAAGATCTTCCTGGCGGATGGCGACGCCCTGGTGCGCCGGGCGGCGGAGCTCTACACCATCCTCGATACCATTCGGGAGCTGTTCCCGGAGTGTCAGCGGGTCACCAGCTATGCCTCTCCCGCCAGCATCCGCATCCGGACGGATGAGGAACTGCGCACCTTGCGGGAGAAAGGACTCACCATGGTCTACATGGGCCTGGAGTCCGGCTGCGATCAGGTGCTGGAGCTGATGAACAAGGGACACAAGGCCGCGGAGATTGTGGAGATGGGGCAGAAGGTCCGCAAAAACGGTATGGCCCTCTCCGTCACCGCCATCACCGGCCTGGGCGGCCCGGAACTGCTGGAGTCCCACGCTGTGGAGACTGCCAAAGCCTTCAACGCCATGAATCCGGAGTATATCGGCATGCTGACGCTGATGGTGGAGCCGGAGACCCCCCTCTATGACTGGGTCCACACCGGAAAGTTCCAACTGCTCACCCAGCCTCAGGTCCTGGAGGAGACCCGCCTCCTGGTGGAGAACCTGGACAGCCCCGGCAGTGTGTTCCGTATGAATCACGCCAGCAACTACCTGGTGCTCAAGGGTACCCTCAATCAGGACCAGGAGGCCATGCTGTGCACCATCGACGCGGCGGAGCACGACCTCAGCCGCCTGCGGCCGGAGGCCTGGCGGGGCCTTTGAGAATCAGACCGCTTTCGAAAACTGAAAACGGCCCCGGCGTATGCAGCGCATGCGCCGGGGCTTTTTCCTTCTTAATAAAAATTCCAGTTTGTGGAACGGAAATTGTAAAACTTTTTCCGTGGCTGATGCGTCTAATAGACAGAATGAGAAGAAAGGATCCTCATTGTGGCACGAATTCCGGAAGATCAATTAACTGCTTTCCTTGTGGAAAACCAGGCGCGGTTTTACCGTCTGGCTTACAGCTATCTCAAAGACAGGGAAGAGGCTCTGGACGCGGTACAGACTGCTGTCTGCAGGGCACTGGAAAAACAAGATAGCCTGCATGAGCCGGAGGCCCTTCGCACTTGGTTTTACCGCATTTTGGTAAATACTTGTACAGACCTGCTGCGCCAGCGTAAGCGGGTGACCTTTGTGCCCCCCGATGCCCTGGACTGCGGCAGCTATGAAGATCCGCTGCCGGCAGACGATACGCTCTCCCGCAGGGTGGATGCCCTGCCGCCGGAGATCCAGACCATTGTGAAACTGCGGTTTTACGAGGAACTGTCTCTCAAGGAGATCAGCGCCGTCACCGGCTGGAACCTGAGTACGGTCAAGACTCGCTTGTATACGGGTTTGAAGAAGCTCAGGGTGTCTATGGAAGGAGTGGAAATTTTATGAATAAGTGGACCAGCGCGAAAAATGATTATGAGCAGATTCCCATCCCCGAAGAATTGGCGGACCGTGTCCAGGCCGGGATCCGGCAGGGAAAGGCAGCACACCGCCGGAGCGTGGGTGCCCGCCGGGCGTGGCGCTCTGTGGGTACCGTGGCAGCCTGCTTTGCCCTGCTGCTGGGCGGACTGAATTTGTCCCCGACGTTTGCAGCCGCTGCTGCCGACGTGCCGGTGCTGGGCGGAGTGTTTCAGGTACTGACCGTCCGCAGCTATGAGACCACCCAGGGTCAGACCAATTACCAGGTCTCCGTGCCGGAGATCGAGGCGGACAGTGATCTGGCGGACAAGGTGAATGCCGAGATCCAGGAGCGGGTGGATCAGCATCTGGCCGAGACCAAGGAACTCTTCGCGGAATATAAGGAGGCATTCCTGGCCACCGGCGGCACCGAGGAGGAATGGGAACAGCGGCAGATGGATGTCATCGTGGACTATGAGATCAAGAGTCAGACGGACACCACCGTATCCTTTGTGGTGGATCTGTTCCAGGGTTCCTTCAATGCCTATAACCAGCAGTATTTCTACAACCTGGATCTGGAGAACGACCGGGATATCACCCTGAAAGATCTCCTGGGCGAGGATTGGGTGAATATCTGCAACCAGTCCATCCAGGCGCAGATTGATGCCAGCGTGGATGAAAATGGCTTCACCTATTTCTTCCCCGCAGACCAAGGCGGTTTCACCACTGTGGATGAGAACACCTCGTTCTATATCCGGGACGATGGTGTGCCTGTGGTGGTGTTCCCCCGCTATTCCATCGCCGCCGGTGCTGCCGGCGCGGTGGAGTTCCCCATCGAGAAATAATTCAACATCAAAACATTGCCGAATTGCCAGCTGAACGAGGCGGACGCATTGCGTCCGCCTCGTTTGATTCTGTGAAAAATACCGGTGCCCCTAAGGGGCACCGGTATCCATGGATGTATGACAGAGAGTCCTATTATCCCATCCGGTGTCGGCTGCCCGGGAGCATAGCCGTCTGCCTCCTGGCCAGTTGATCCGGCAGAAGCTGGGCGGGGGTATCGTAAGGGAGGTGTTCCTTTTCGTAAATGCCTCTGAGCAGGGCTCCCATAGCCTCCAGGCTCCGGCTCCGGGCCGTTTGCAGGCCCGCTTCGGCCAGGGAGGGGAGAGAGCCGTCCAACAAACCCGACACTTCCCGGAGAACCTGGGCGTCGTCTCCGGCCTTGTAGACCTGTACGCCGTGGGTCAGCCATCCCTCATAGACGGGGATGTCCCGCAGCACCACCGGGATGCCGCAGGCCAGAGCTTCCAGTACCACGATGCCCTCCGTCTCCTCGTGGGACAAGAAGGCAAAGACGTCGCAGCCGCAGTAGGCATCCCGCAGTTCCTCCCGCTCCACAAAGCCCGGGAAGCAGAGGTTCTCCGGAGCATTGTCCATGGCTTCCCGAATGTTCCGGGGAATCAGCTCCGGGGGCGTGTGGCCGAACCAGAAAAAGCGCACATCCGGCAGGGAACGAGCCAGCTGGACAAACTCCGGCAGGCCCTTGCGGGCAATGGTGTGTCCTACGGACATAACCACCTTGTCATCTTCCCGCAGGCCATACCGGGCCCGGAAGGCCCGGCGGCGCTCCTGAGAGGGGGCAAAGAACCCGGTGTCCACACCATTGCTCAGGGCATAGACCGGGCGGCGGACCCCGTAGTCCGTCAGCAGGCGGCGGGAGTACTCGGTGGGGGTGATGACCACATCACCCCGGTTGTAGCAGAGCATGATCCAGCGCCGGAACAGCGGCGCCAGGAAATTGGAGCCCCGGAAGGAATCCCGGAAATCCTCCATGGTGGAGTGGCCGTAGAAAACCACCTTTTTTCCCCGCAGCTTCGCCCACAGGGCGGCGGCCAGGGAATCGGGGAACACGGTGTTGCAGTGAACCACCCGGGCGTCCGGAGACGGACGGACGGTCACGTCGATGCCGCTGCGGCGCAGCATCTCTCTCTGGTGCTCCACGGCCCGTCCCACGCCGCTTTTGCGCACCAGGGACAGCGAGCCGGTATACAGCTGTACGCTCATAAATATGCCTCCAATCTCCGCGCTCAGGCGGGAAACAAGCCGGAGATCCACCGAAAGATCACGTTGAGGCCGATGCTGTACAACGCGATAGAGGCGGGTTTTCCCAGCAGGATGATGGCGGAAAACCGCCGCAGGGTCATACGGGTGGTGCCGGCCAGCCAGCACAGGAAATCGTCCGGTGCCACCGGGAAGAAGATGGCGGCGGCGAACCAGCGGTCAAAGTGACGGTCTGTCCAGGCCTCGTATTTCTGAATGGTTTCCTGGCGGAACAACACGGATAAAACGGGCTTTCCGTAGAGGCGCGCCAGGGCAAAGGCGGCCAGGGACCCCAGGCAGATACCGGTATAGTTATAGGCAAAGCCCATCCAGGGACCGAAGAGTACCACGCCGGCAAGGCAGCCCAGCCCGCCGGGCAGAATGGGGATCACCACCTGCACCGCCTGAAAGAGAATGAAGGCGGCAATGCCCAGCACGCCCCAGGCCCCCACGAACTGGCGCAGGGCGTCCTGGGAAGTGAAAAGCTGATGCTTCAGGCCGTAGGCAACAAACAGCACGCACAATACGACGCCTACGGCTGAGCAGATATTGATGGTGGTCTTGTTGATGAATTTGGGCATGGCTTGGTCTCCTTATGCTTGGAATCAGGCAGCTCCGGCAGAGCGGGGATGGATCCCCAGCACCTGTTCATAGACGGCGGCTACCCGGGAGGCAAAGGCCTGATAGGAAAACGACTGCTGGGCCAGTTCCGCGGCGCTGCGTCCCATCTGGACACCAAGCGCGGGATCTTCCATGAGTTTTTGCAGGTGCTTGCGGAACTGGGCGCTGTCCTGATACTGCCAGCCGTTGAGCCCGTCCCGGATGATACCCTCCAGGCATTCATCCCGGCGGCACAGGGCCGGTACGCCGGAGGAGAGGGCTTCCAGATAGGTCAGCCCCTGGGTCTCGCTGGAGGAGGCACTGACGAACACATTGCCCAGCCGGTAATAGTCCGCCACCTGATCCGGGGGGATCATTCCGGTAAAAATCACCTGTTCCGTAAGACCCAGCGCCTGCACCTGGGATTCCAGGGAGGCGCGGTAGGGACCGTCTCCCACCAGCAGCAGCCGGACGCTGGGATCGGAAAGGGCGGCAGTCTGGTGGAGCAGTTCGCTGATGTTCTTCTCCTCGGCCAGACGGCCCACATATACCATCACAAAGGCCTCTGCGGGGATACCCAGGCTGCGGCGCAGCACATTCAGCTGGATCTCATCCACCGGGCGGCAGAAGCGGCTCAGATCGATACCGGTGGGAATCACATGGATAGGGCGGTTCACCTGATAACCCTCCAGCAGACGGCGCACTTTCACGGTGGGGGCAATGACACAGGCGGTCTGGTTCACCACCCACCGGGAGAAGACGGACACGGCCTTGCGGCCCCACCGGCGGCTGGGGGAAAAGTAGTGGGTATAGTCCTCGTACATGGTGTGGTAGGTATGCACCATGGGAGCGCCGGTGAGAGCGGAGAGCTTGCGGGCCATCAAAAACGTGGAGAACTCACACTGGGTATGGATGATATCCGGCTTCCAAGCCGCCAGCTCCTGTAAGAGCTCCGTCCCGGGAGCGGCGCGCAGACGGGCACCGGGATAGATGCGCCCGGCGCCGATGGCGCCGATGGCCGTAACCGGACCCTCTGTGCGGGAGTGGGCGGTTTCGGACAAGGTCAGAATCCGAACCTCGTGGCCCATAGCCTCCAGCCCACGCTGCAGGTTTAAGACAGATGTCACCACCCCATTGACGGTGGGGGCATACCAGTCTGATGTAATCAGAATTTTCATACACTCTCTCCTTGCCGCTCCTGGACGGCACACAACAACTGTATCAACCGTATTAGTTCATCTAGTACGGTTATAGCATACAGAATCCATGTTTGCTTGTCAATCGTCCTCCTGTAAAATTCATGGTTTTGCAACATTTTCCGTCTCCTTTACAAATAAGAGCGGGAAATGCACGGGATGTTACGGTTGTCTTGCTCATTGATACGAGGCCGAATACCTGATTTCTTCAAAAGTCCGCAAAAAAAACCGGCGCACGATTTCGTGCGCCGGTCATTCATCAGATCAGGCCCTGAGCCAGCATAACGCCGGCAACTTTCAGGAAGCCTGCAATGTTCGCGCCCACCACCAGGTCGCCGGGGACGCCGCATTCCACAGAGGCATCGTAGATGTTGTGGAAGATATTGGTCATAATGGTCTTGAGCTTGCTGTCCACTTCCTCGAAGGTCCAGGAGAAGCGCATGCTGTTCTGGCTCATCTCCAGACCGCTGGTGGCCACGCCGCCGGCGTTGGCCGCCTTGGCGGGAGCAAACAGCAACCCGGCGTCCTGGAACACCCGGATGGCCTCGGGACGGCAGGGCATGTTGGCGCCCTCTGCCACAGCGATGCAGCCGTTCTTCACGATGGTCTGGGCCATATCGCCATCGATCTCGTTCTGTGTGGCACAGGGCAGAGCCACGTCGCAGGGGATGGTCCAGATTCCCCGGAAGCCCTCGTGATACACACTGCCGGGAACACGCTCCGCATATTCCTTGATGCGGCCGCGGTGGCCCAGCTTGATGTCCTTCACCACATCCAGCCGGATGCCGTGGGGATCATGGATATAGCCGTTAGAGTCGCTGAGGGCCACCACCTTGGCGCCCAGCTGCATGGCCTTCTCCGTGGCGAAGATAGCCACATTGCCGGAGCCGGAGATCACCACGGTCTTGCCGGCCAGGCTGTCGCCCTTCATGCACTTGAGCATCTCCTCAGTCAGGTAGCAAAGGCCGTAACCGGTGGCCTCAGTCCGGGCCAGGGAGCCGCCGAAGGCCAGGCCCTTGCCGGTGAGGACGCCGGCGTCATAGCTGCCGCGGATCCGGCGGTACTGACCGAACAGGAAACCGATTTCCCGGGCGCCCACGCCGATGTCACCGGCGGGCACATCCACGAACTGGCCGATGTGGCGGTTGAGCTCCGTCATGAAGCTCTGGCAAAAACGCATGACCTCGTCGTCGCTGCGGCCCTTGGGGTCGAAGTCGGCGCCGCCCTTGGCGCCGCCCATGGGCAGGCCGGTCAGGCTGTTTTTGAGAATCTGCTCAAAGCCCAGGAATTTCAGAATAGACAGGTTTACCGTGGGATGGAACCGCAGGCCGCCCTTATAGGGGCCGATGGCGGAACTGAACTGGATGCGGTAGCCGCGGTTGATATGTACATGGCCCTCATCATCCATCCAGGGCACCCGGAAGGAAATCATGCGTTCCGGCTCCACAAAGGCTTCGATGATACCGTGCTGCTCGTACTCGGGGTGCTTGTCAACGATCAGATCCAGGCTTTCCAGCACTTCCAGAACCGCCTGATGGAATTCCCGCTGGTCGGGATCCCGGGTAACTACCTGGGAGTAGACCCGCTGCAGATATTCGCTTTTTAACATACCAGTATCCCTCATTTCCAATTTGGTTTCCCAGAAACCTTTTACACAGTATAATAAGGATACCGAACTTCACTGCTTTAGCGCAATGTTAAATCTTTCCCAAATTCGCCCCACAAAGACATTCGTTTTCGTGTAGAAATCACAAACAGCCGGTAAAATGCAGGTTTTCCACATTTTACCGGCTGCTTTATGCAGGAAATTATGCGTAATTATACGGGATCCAGGGCTTCCCGCAGGGTATCCGTAATGGCTCCCTCAAACACCCGGTCCGCGTGGCCGTGGAGGGTTTCCAGGGCGCCTGCCGCCAGGGTGCAGGGGGTGTTTCCGCCCATGGACAGATCCATGTCCAGGATAAACTTAACTTCCGGATCCTGAGGCGCGTCAGGCCGGTTGCTCTTAATCCGGCCGGGACCGGCGTGGATCTTGGCCTGGCAGCTGGAATCCAGCTTGATCTGCAGATCACAGCCCAGGTTCAAAACCTGATCTTCCCGCACATCCGGCTCCCTTAAAGGCCCCACGTAGGCGGGAGCAATGAGTTCCGACCAGGGGGTACCCTCCAGATTCAGCGCCTGCCTGGAAAAGAGATTCACATACCGCAGTCCCACCCGCTGGAAAAAGGCGGGCTTATAAAGCCGGATGAACTCCGCCAGGGGGCGGTCCAGCTGGCGGGCAAATTCCTCCCAGCCGGGATAGCCCAGTGTGGACAGGGCAATGAAGTTTTCCGTCAGGTTCAGCTTCCACTGCCCATCGGCGGAGAGAAAGTGATAGTTGGTGATGGGAGCTTGCTGCTCCACCCGGGGAGAGGGGCCGCCCAGTCCGGTGACTTTTGGGGCGGGCTGATCCTGCCGGCGGGCGTACTGGGGGAACTGATCCCGGATCGCCTCCTGAAAGTCGGCGGGCTCCACATTGTTGATGGAGAGAATGGTAGGGAAACGCAGCTGGCAGATGACCTCACGGGCCGGTGCAGCGCGGTAATGGATTCTGGGTCGCTGATCAAAGAGCATGGGTAGGACTCCTTTATCTTCAGATGCACGGCTTGCACCGCGCGAATAAACCGAAAAACGGTTTATTCCGTATCCATTATTGTAACTGCTGGCCTGGGAAAAGTCAAATCCCCTGGTTTACAGATAGAAGCGGTGGCCGCCGATGGTGGTGTAATAGACCCGGTTGGCGGTGATCCAGGCTCCTTGGGAAAGGGCGGGGGCGTAAAAGTATAAAGATTCACCCACCGGCTTTACACCATTCAAAGCCTGCCGGGCAGCATCCAGGGATTTTTCCGAAGGTGTGTTGAAGATGGCACCGTTGGCAGTGGGCTGAAACTGCACGCCGTTTACCCGGTCAAAAATTACCCCGGGGATTGTGGAGGGGAAGTCCGTGCTCTCCACCCGATTCATTACCACATTGCCCACGGCCGTTTTGCCGGTGAGGGGCTCACCCTGTGCCTCGGCGTAGATGATGCGGCTGAGCCAGTAGAGATCCGAGGCGTCATGCTCCGCCCCCGGGGAGGTGACAGCCGCGCCGCTCATGTAGCGGTCCCAGGCCACCTGGCCGCCCAGGGCGGTGATGACAATGCGCAGGGGGATGTACGTCCGGCCGTTTTCCACCCAGACCTTCCCGGTATAAGATTTGCCCCGGATGGTGACGGTATCCGCTGCCGGATCGGCCCGGAGGGAGGGGGAGCCGGAGACCGCCGCCGCCTCTCCGGCGCCGGAGTCCCACCAGATGCTCCAGTCCCCCAGGGACTCCAAAAAGGTGCGCATAGGGACATAGGTGACGCCACGCTCCAGGTAGGAGACTGCCTGGAGCCGTTCCCCGTCGATCTGAACGGGGACAGTGGTTCTGGCGGCTTGGGCAGGCATTGTACACGCAAGCAGGGCGGCGGACAACAGTCCGCATAGGATTCGCTTTTTCATATAATTCGTCCTCTCTTGTGAAGTGTCACAAAAAATAATACAGAAAACCGGCAAAAGAGACAACCCACAAAACCTGTCAGCAGAGGAAACTGCTGCTTTGGAAGAAAGTGCTTGACAATATCGAGACACGATATTACTCTGTAATCAGAGAATATCGTGTCTCGATATTGGGAGGTGAAGGCCGTGGCCAAGGAGCCGCTGAAGGTGCTGACGGAGAGCATGTTTTACGTGCTGCTTTCTCTGCTGCATCAGGAGCGATGCGGCGCGGAAATCGTGCAGTACGTGGATGATACCACGGTGGGCCGGGTACCTCTGGGCCCAGGGACCCTATATACGATCCTGGCCAAGTTCCAGGAGGAAGGCCTCATTGTGGAAACAGCAGTGGAGGGCCGCAAGCGCACCTATGCCATCACAGACCGGGGCCGGGCCCTGTTCCGGCAGGAACTCAGCCGGCTGCGCCTTTGCGTGGCGGATGGCGAACGGGAGGGGGAGTGAGGCATGAAAAACCGTACTCGGCGTCTGATCCCGGACAATCGCTGGGACATGGGCATGATGGAGAACTGGCTGGAGGCTATGGCGGCGGAGGGCTGGCTTCTGGAAAAGTGCGGCGGACGTTTTGCAACCTTTGAGCGCTGGGAGCCCCGGCCCTGCCGGTTCCGGCTGGAACCTCTGGGGGGCCGGAGGCAAGATCAGCAGGAGGCGGCGGAGGAGCTCTATGCCCAGCTGGGCTGGCGGCGCCTGTGCCCGATGGGAGAGTTTGTGATCTTTTACTGCCTGGATCCGGATGCCCCGGAGCTGCAGACGGATCCGGTGGCGGAGAACTGGCTGGTGGAAAAGCTGCTGAAAAAGACCCGGCGGGGGCTGGTGCTCAGCTGGCTGTTCCTGCTGGTTTGTTTTGTGGTGTTTGGCGTCCGGCTGCTCCGGTCGGAGACCCCGGTGGAGGATCTGATTCTGGGAACCGATGCGGAGATCGTGTTTGCCGCTGTGCTGCTGCCTTGGCTGGCGTGGGAGACGGTGCGGGCACTGGGTGGCTTGCGCCGCATGCGCCGCCAGATGGCGGCGGGATTCCCCCGGACTCACACAGGAGATTGGAAGAAGAACCGCCGCCGGGCCGCGGTGGGCACCGCGCTCCTGATGATTTTCTATGTCCTTTGGGTGGGATATCCCTTCTGGCAGCTGGGGACTTCCAGCGCGCAGCATGATACGGAGCCGCCCCGCCTGATGGGCTATCAGCTGGACCCCGCGTTGGATGAGAGCCGGCAAAGCTCGGATGTCCACCTGGAGAATCCCTCGTTTTTATCCCCAATCCACAGCGATCTCTGGGAGACCTACAGCGGCAGCGGCGAGCCCCGGATCCTCAGTGAGTATTTCTCTTTGCGCTTTTCCGCCCTGGTGGAGCCCCTCTACGTTGAGCAGGTGGAACAGGTCCGGGCGGCCTGGCCGGAGGCCGAGTTTACAGAGCCGGAGGTCCCGGGTATGGACTATGTGACATTGGCCCGGACGCAGTACAATACCTTCCTCATTGCCTGCCGGGGAAAAGCGGTGATCTATGTGGGGGCCTTCGGCGTAAAAGGGGTGGCGGACCATCTGGACGACTACGCCGCTGTGCTGGCGGAGCTGCAGTAGAGAGGAGGGGCCTGTATGAACAGCGGAACAAGACTGCACCTGGCGGTATTCCCCTATGACATCCCGGCTGTCCAGGCGTGGCTGGAGGATCAGGCTGCCAAAGGAGAATTCCTCTCGGAGTATACCATTCTGCCGGTATTTGTCCGGGGCGAGCCCAAAGCGGTCCGGTACCGGTTGGAGCCCATCATCCAAAAAGAGAAAGCCCCGGACCAGTACCGGCGGGAGCTGTATGAGGAACTGGGCTGGCAGTACGTCTGCACAATCCGGAAGAGTTTCCACATCTGGCGCTGCGACGACCCGGAGACCCCGGAGCTGTTCACGGAGGCGGAGACAGAGGGGGATGCCTATCACTTCCTGCTGCGGATGGAGCGCAGGGGCTTTCGCATCTGGGCCATCCTGCTGGCATATATTCTGGCGCTTCTGGCGTGGACGTTCTGCTCCGGGACCTCTTTGCTCCGTGGGGTGGACCACTGGACGCCTTGGTGGTCTACCCTCCTTGGCTGGGCGGCCGTGGCAGCCGTTGTGCCTGCGGCGGTTTATACGGAGTGGTGCCTGCGGCGGTACATTCGGGCTCTGCGGATCGGCGTACCCCAACCCCGCCGCAGACCCTACCGGGGGGCCAGGGCACTTTCCGCCTTGGTCCTGGCAGTATGGGCGGTGTTCTTCCTGTCCCGGGTGATACTGTTGTTCCAGCCCTCGTCCCGGCCTTTTGAGCCCGTGGAGACCTTCGACCAGCCGGTGCCCTATGTGTCCCTGGCGGAGTTGGGAGACACGCCGCCCCAGCGGACGCCGGAGGCCCTGCGCATCCAGAACTTCACCGCCCGGGAATCCTGGTGGAGCAGTGAGGGGGACTTTGACCAGCCGCCCTTTGTCTTGACGAAGTATTACCGCATGTGGCTGCCCTTCCAGGCGGAGCGGATGGCAGCGGCCTGGGTGGAGCAGTCAGCGGAGTGGGAGGGCCAGCTGGAGATGCTTTCCCACCCGGCCCTGGACGGGGCGTGGCTGTTCCAATTCGACGGTGGCGTGCAGCTTCTGCTCCTCCGCAGCGGGGCACAGCTGCTGGAGTTTCAATATGACGGAAGCCTGGATCTACGCCAAAAGTTGGATGTGTTTGCCGATGCCCTGGAGCGATTTGGAGAGGTGCCGCAGTCATGACGGAAGAACGCTTTGTAAAGGATGCGCAATATAAAGAACTGCGGCCCGCCAACGTTTATGATGTGGCGGCCAATGAGACCTGGCTGGAGGATATGGCCCGGCAGGGCTACCGTCTGGTGGGCATGACAGGGTGGAGCGGCGTCTTTGAAAAGGCGGAGCCCTGCGCCTGCCGGTACCGGATGCAGCCCCTGTTCAAAAAGGAAAAGCGGCCGCCGGAGGAGATGGCGGAAGCCTACCGGGAGCTGGGCTGGGAGTATGCCGGGACCATCCCGGAGACCTTCCACGTCTGGTGCTGCCAGGACCCCGCCGTCCCGGAGCTGGATACGGACCCGGTGGTCCAGGGGATGGGGTACCGGTATCTCCGGCGGAAGATGCGCAAGGACCTCATTTCCAGTGTGCTGCTGCTGGTGGTGCTGGCGGCGCTGTGCGTGTTCCTTCCCGGGATGGCATCCACGCCTCTTCTGGATACTGTGGAGCAGTTTGCACCGGGCCAGCTGACCGTGGGGACGCTGGCGGCGATCTTGCTGGTGGTGCTCATGACCTGCCAGATGCGCAGTATGCGCCGACTACTGCGGTTTCTGGATGCCGGGATCCCGCTGGAGCGGCCCCGGCTCTACCGGCGCCAGAAGTGGCTGGCCCGGGCCCTGGCAGCGGTGCTGGGACTGAGCCTCGTTCTGCATTTTTTAGGAGCAGTCACCGCCATAGACGGCGGCAGCCTGAAAGAGGGCTGGGACGCCGGGGACAGCTACCATGACCCGGGACCCGGCGCGGTCTATGTGGACCTTGCAGCACTGGAGGGAGCGGCGGAGACAGAATTCTGGGGCTGCCGCACCAAGGTCCAGGAGCTGTGTCCCCGGATGTACAGAATCACCCAGCTGTCTCTGGAGAAAGGGGAAAAGACGTCCCGCCAGGTGCTTTCCTCCGTGGAGACCTCCTACTACCGCCTGTTGACGGAGGGCCTGGCCCGGCAGCTGGCAAAGGAGCTGATCCAGGATCGCCCCGGTTCTATGGGGACCTCTGCCCATGAAGCTCTGGTCCCGGTGGAGGGGGCGGCGCTGGATGGCTTCTGGTGGCTGCAAAAGGATGACGGAACCCAGTATGCCGTGGCCCGGCTGGGACGGCAGGTGCTGCTGGTGGAGTATGAGGGACAAACCGACCTGCGCACCGCCGGGGACTATTTGGCCGGGCTCCTGGAGCGGTAGAGAGGAGGGATGGGACGTGTCAGAGCTGCGGAAAAAGCAGGAATATAAGGAACTGCGTCCTGTGGGGACCTATGATGTGGCGGCGCTGGAATCTTGGTTGGAGGAGCGGGCCCGGGAGGGGTACCGCCTGATCCGGTTCAAAGGCCTTTATGGCCTCTTCCATTGGGAGGGAGCGGCCCCCTGCCGCTATCGGTTCCAGCCTCTGCTGCGGAAAGAGGGACGGCCAAAGAGGGAGATGATGGAGACCTATCAGGAGATGGGGTGGGAGTATGTCTGTACCCTGGCAGGGACATTTCACGTCTGGCAGTGCGACGACCCCACCGCCCCGGAGCTGGACACGGATCCGGTGGTTCAGGGGATGGGGTATGGCTATCTTCGTCGGAAGATGCGCCTCCGTCTGCTGCGCTTGCCGGGAATCCTGCTTTTGCTTCTAGTGATCTTCCTCTATCCCTGGATTTGGGGCGCCGGAGACACGCCGTTAATCAATCAGCTGCAGCGTGCCCTGCCGGGGGAGTGGATCCTCTTGGTAATCGTTTTGGGGTACGGGCTCTTTTTGGAAGTGCTGGATGTGCGGCAGATGCGCCAGCTGCTGCGATCCCTGAACGCCGGGGTGCCCCTGAAACGCCCCTGCCCCTGGAAGCTGAAGAAATATGTGACGCAGAGCGTCAAGATCCTGTCGATCGTGATTTATGTGGCAGTTTATTTCCTGCATAGCGGCACTAGCCTGCGCTTTACCATCCCTGCCATGGAAGAGGGCGGTCAAGCCGTCCTGCCGGAGGTGGTGTATGCGGATCTGCGGGAACTGGACGGTCTGGAAGAGCTGCGTTCTTTTTCTGCAGAGGGCAAGTCCCTGTGGCCGGCGCCGCAGATGTACTGGACCCATCAGTCAACGTGCCTGCCGAATGGCCGCTGGATGTTCGCCAGCACGGATTATTACTGTATGCGTACAGAGAAGCTGGCAAAACGGGTGGAGGAGGAACTTTTGTACACACTGAAGCGGTATGGAAGTGAAGATCGGGTGGCCCAGATGGAGGTCCCCGGATTAGACGACTTCTGGTGGAGTGCCGGCAGAGGGGATTTTACTGGGGAGGATGGCTTCCAGTTTGTGGTGGCCCGCCGTGGAAACTGCGTGCTGCTGCTCAGTTATACAGGTCAAACTGACCTGCGCACAGTCAGCGACTATTTTGCCGCGCTTCTGGAGGAAAAGTGAGCAAGCCGGCCCCCTCCTGCGCATAGACTGTCCTAAAGAGGGGAGGGATGGCCGTGGACGCGCTGGAACAGAGCGCCGCCATTGAGGCGCTGGCGCTGTCCATGGCCCGAAGCCTTTCGGCAGAGGAATTGGCCCGGGCGGCGCTTCTGCTGACCCAGCTGGGAACCACCCTGGGTACCATCTCCGCCCTGCGGGAGCTGGACGAGACGGGTACCACCTCTACGGGAGCGGAGACGTGATAGGGAAAAAACCAGGGCCGCAGGCATTTGCCTGCGGCCCTGGTTTTTTGATTATAAATTTGAAAATTCTCAGCCCTTGACGATGGCGGCGGTGTCCATGGCGATCATGAGCTCCTCGTTGGTCGGAATCAGCAGGACCTTCACCTTGGAGTCGGCGGCGGAGATGACAGCTTCCTTACCCCGGGTGTTGTTGGCCTCAGCGTCCATCTTCACGCCCATGAATTCCAGACCGGAGGCAATGGCCATCCGCTGAGAGGCGGAGTTCTCGCCCACGCCGGCAGTGAAGATGATGGCATCCACACCGCCCATGGCAGCGGCATAGGCGCCGATGAGCTTCTTGACGCCGTAGTTGAACATGTCTACAGCCAGGCCGGCCCGCTCGTTGCCCTCCTTGTGGGCATTCTCCAGATCGCGGAAGTCAGAGGAGACGCCGGAGACGCCCTGAACGCCGGACTTCTTGTTGAGGATGTTGAGCATCTCATCGATATTCATGTTGTACTTGTTCATGATATACTGCAGGATGCCGGCATCCAGATCGCCGGAGCGGGTGCCCATGGGGAGACCGGCCAGAGGAGTGAAGCCCATGGAGGTGTCCACGCTCTTGCCGCCGTCGATGGCGGTGACGGAGGAGCCGTTGCCCAGGTGGCAGGAGATCAGCTTAAGCTCCTCGGGCTTCTTGCCCAGCATAACGGCGGCACGGCCGGCCACATACTTGTGGGAGGTGCCGTGGAAGCCGTAGCGACGGACCTTGTCGTTCTCGTAATACTCATAGGGCAGAGCATACATGTAGGCCTTGGCGGGCATGGTCTGATGGAAAGCAGTGTCGAACACAGCCACCTGAGGCACATCCTTGCCCATGACGGCGGTGCAGGCGTTGATGCCGGTAATATTGGCAGGGTTGTGGAGAGGAGCCAGAGGGATGCAGTCCTCCAGAGCCTTCATGACCTCGTCGGTGATGAGGACGGACTTGTTGAAGGCCTCACCGCCGTGCACCACGCGGTGACCCACTGCGTCGATCTCGGCCATGGAGCCGATGACGCCGTTGTCCTTGTCCACCAGGGCGTCCAGCACTGCCTGGATGGCCTCGGAATGGGTGGGCATAGCCACGTCTACGGCGTCCAGCACCTTCTTGCCCTCCACCTGGGGCTTATAGGTGAACTTGCCGTCGATGCCGATGCGCTCGCACAGACCCTTGGCCAGCAGCACGCCGGTCTCGGGATTGAGCAGCTGGTACTTCAGGGAAGAACTGCCTGCGTTGATGACGAGAATGTTCATGGTTTCAGACTCCTCTTTCTTCTTTTGGGAAAAACCTTGCGGCGCTCCCGGTATTAAGATAAAATGTAAAGAAAACGTGTTTCCGTATGTTTACGGAAACTCACAGTTTAATTATATCAGAGATTTCCCAGGTTACAACTACCATTTTTACCGAAATGTCATTTTTTTGTCACTGCTTAGGGGTGAACTATGTGCAAACTGCAGGTATTATAATAGAGTATAACCCTATGCACAGCGGCCATCTGTATCTTTTGGAACAGGTGCGCGCCCGTCTGGGGGCGGATACCGCTGTGATCTGCGCCATGAGCGGCAACTTTGTCCAGAGGGGAGATTTTGCCCTGCTGCGCAAGCACCAGCGAGCCAGGGCCGCTGTGGAGAGCGGTGTGGATCTGGTGCTGGAGATTCCCTTGCCCTGGGCTGCCGCTCCGGCGGAGCGGTTTGCCGACGGGGGGGTGCAGGTACTCCAGGCTACGGGCCTGGTGGATTGCCTGGCCTTTGGCAGCGAGTGCGGCGATTCTGTGGCTTTGCGGCAGGTGACCGGGGCGCTGATGAGCCGGGAATTTCCCGCCCTGCTGCGGCGGGAGCTGACAGCGGGGGACAGTTTTGCCGCCGCCCGGCAGCGGGCGGTATCGGCCCTGCTGGGGCCGGAAACTGGGAATCTTTTGGCTTCTCCCAACAACATTTTAGGTGTGGAATACTGTAAGGCACTACTCCGGCACAAGAGCGCCATGCACGTTTTGACGGTGTCCCGGAGGGGGGCCGCCCACGACGGTGCCCTGCTTTCCGGGGAGCATCCCTCTGCCTCCGCCCTGCGGGCGCTGCTGACGGGCGGGGAACGGGAGCGGGCGCTGAAGCTGCTGCCGCCTGCCATGGGACAGGCCTATCTGGAAGAGGAGGCCGCCGGGCGGGCACCGGTACTGGCCTCCGCCTGTGAGCGGGCAGTTCTGGCCCGGCTGCGGAGCATGACGGAGGCAGACTTTGCGGCATTGGATCCGGGGCGGGAGGGCCTTTGCAACCGCCTGTATCAAGCGGCGTGCACTGCCTCGACCCTGGAAGAACTTCTGCGCACCGCCAAGACCCGGCGCTATCCCTATGCCCGATTGCGCCGGATGGTGCTGTGGGCCTATCTGGGCCTGACGCCTGCAAAGCTGCCGGAGCGGATGGCATATCTGCGGGTGCTGGCGGCCAATACCCGGGGCCGGGAGTTGCTGGGGAGAATGCGGCACACGGCGTCTCTCCCGGTGCTCACCAAGCCCGCAGATGTCCGGCGCCTTTCCACGGATGCGCAGCAGCTGCTGGAGCTGGAGGCGCGATCTACTGACCTTTATACGCTGGCATATCCGAACCTTGCGGCCGCTTCCGGCGGAGCGGAGTGGCGGGAAGGGCCGGTGATCTGCTGATTTCCCGGGAAATCCCCAAAAGGAGCGTTTTTATGGTGAATATTTTTGCACTGCTGCTGACATTGAGCATTCTGGCCGCCTGTTCCAGCGGAAGTATGACCAATGTGAAAAATGCAGCGGCGGATCCATTGCCCCCGAGGGAATCCAAAGTGGAATACCGCCTGGAGGACAGCTATGTCTCCGGCATCTATCAGGCGGAGGACGGCACAAAGCTGGCCACCTACGACTATGAACTCCCCGTTTTGCGCTGCTACCGGGAGGATGGAACGGAGGTGACGGAGGCTGCCACGCCGGAAGAGACGCACGCCATGGAAATTGCGGAGACCTTTAATAAAAAGTTTGATTCCTGGCGGGGCGAAGACGAAAATTTGATGGAGTCCGCCCAGGCAGACTATGCGTGGAAGCAGGAAGAGGGCCTTTCCTGGGACAGTCCTTATTGGCAGGAACTGGAGTATACAGCGTACCGGACGGGATCCCTCATCAGTATCGGGGCCACCAGCGCGGCCTATTGGGGCGGCGTCCATCCCAACAGCTATCTGATGAGTTGGAATTTTGACTTGGACAGCGGGACATTTCTGACGCCGGACGCGCTGTCCGCCGACAGCAAGGCCTTTATGGAGGCTGTGCGGGATGAGATCATCCGCCAGGCTGAAGAGCGGATCGCTCCCGGGGCTGAACTGGAGGGAGCCTATTGGGACAACTATCCGGAAGTTGTGGCCTCCTGGGACGATTACGCCGTGACGTTTGGAAAAGATGGCATGAGCGTAGGGTTTTCACCCTATGAGCTGGCCTATTATGCGGCAGGATCCCAGGTCTTTCTGATCTCTTATGATACCCTGGATCCTTACTTGAGCGATTACGGCCGCCAGCTTCTGGAAATGAGCGTACCAGCAACGGAAAGTCACGAATCCTGAGGAAAAACAGACCGCTTGGACGGTCTGTTTTTTTGCCCTTGACTCACCTAGAACCTCTATGTATAATGAGCATAGAGATTCTAGGTAATTTTTGCCCAGGAGGTGCCATATGCAAAAGAAGAAAGCCATTGAACATACCCAGCTGCTGGTGCTCTCGCTGCTGGCGGGAGAGGACATGTACGGCTATCAGATGATTGTGGAGCTGGCCCGGCGGTCAGACCGCACCTTCGAGATGAAGGAGGGAACCCTCTACCCGGTGCTCCATGGTCTGGAGCGGGAGGGCCTGGTGGAGGCCTATCAGCAGGAGGCCCCCACAGGGCGGATGCGGAAGTATTATCATCTCACCCGGAAGGGGGGCGCGGCCCTGAAGACGGAGGCGGAGGCCTGGAAGACCTATTCCGGAGCTGTCAACGCGGTGCTTCGTTCCAGCCCGGGGCTGAATCTGGCCTGAGCCTATGACCCGAAAGGAGTATACAGAGTCGGTGCTCTCCGCCCTGCGCCATGTGACGCAGCGGGAGCGGGAGGCCATCCGGGCGGAGATCGACGGCCATATCGAGGACCACATGGCGGACCTGCTGGAGCTGGACTATCCGCCGGAACTGGCGGAGGAGCGGACCCTCTCCGCCATGGGTGACCCTGCTGAGGTGGGTCGGGAGCTGAATAAACAGTATCCCCTTCGGTGGTTGACGGTTCGCTGGATTGCGCGTTTGCTGTCAGCTTGGACCATTCTGGCTGTTTTGCTCCTGCTGCTCAGCGCCGGAGGTGCGGAAGCGTCCCCTTTGACCGCCGCCCTGGAGCGGATCGATCCAGATCTGTCCCACCACTTTGATCCCTCCGGGACCGTTGTGGCAGAGGAATCGCTGGATATTGCGTTTCCCGTTGGAAACGACGTGGTGCGTGTGCTGCGGATATGCACCTACCGCGATATTCCCTGGGGAGAACTTAGGGCTTTTGTGAATGTGGACACCTATGACCGGTGGCCGCTGGGGGTAGTAAGCGACAAGATACTGCTCCTGGAAAGCCAAAATGGTGGTCAGGAAGAGATCAGGGTCAGCGGACTCAACCGCTGGTGGCACCTGGGGGACGGCTCGGTACGTATCCAGCCGGGGGATACCTATGTGACCCTTCGATACGGGGGTTACGGGGAGTCCGGCGTGATTCAGATCCCTCTTCCGGAAGGAGGCGCACGATGACCAGGATCAAACAGCCCACCCGCAAACGTCTGGCGCTGCGGTCCTTGGGCTTGGCGGCTGTGTTGCTGCTTTTGGCCAATTATGTGTTCGGCATCGGTCTGCTGCTGCCCATTCAGGCGATCCGCCAGGCTGAGGAATCTGCGGGGATCGGCCGTACGGATCTTGTGACCTGGATCCGGGAACCGGACATTGGAAAGACCATGCGGGTATATATGGCTGCCAACGAGAATGCTGTCATGCTGGCCCCTGTTTATCTCAGTGTCTGCGGCTGGAGGGACGGAGGAGGGCTGTCCCTGGATTGTTCCGGACAGGCCCCTTTTTATGTGGGCTGGAGAAAGCTGACCTGGCAGGATACAGACAGTGTGAACTATGTGTTTGGACGGGTTGATCAGCCGGATATCACAAGACTTCATGTGGGTTTGATGGATACCTTCCAGGGCGGAGAGACTGGGGAAGAGCAGGTTGAACGATTGGGCGTGGATACGGAAAAGGCATCATGGCTGGAGCGGGAGGGAACGTGGTATTTTCTCCTGCGCATACCGGACAGCGATTTGCCGTTTTTCTGGGTGGGGCGGGACGATCCTTTCTCTGTGGATATTACCGCCTATGACCAGTTGGGGCAACAGGTTGCGCATGTGGAACGGATTGCAGATACGGCTTCCAGTGTATATGGGATTCGGTTTCCCTGACAGTCAAGAAACGTGTAACTGCCCGTTGCGGGGGAATGGAAGAGAGGAGGCACCATGGACCGGAAAACCTACATAGAGACGGTGCTCTCTGCCCTGCGCCACGTGACGCGGCGGGAGCGGGAGGCCATCCGTGCCGAGATCGACGGCCATATCGAGGACCACATGGCGGACCTCCTGGAACTGGACTACCCGCCGGAACTGGCAGAGGAGCGGACCCTTTCCGCCATGGGGGACCCCGCAGAGGTGGGCCGGGAGCTGAATGAACAGTACACCGGCTGGGGGTGGGTGATTTTGAGCCGGGTGCTGCTAGCAGCGCTTGTAGCTGTGTGCGCGGTGGTGCTGTGCTCGAACCCCTCCCTGTATGGACTGAGGCAGAATCTGGAGGCCCGGAAACCGCTGGAGTGGCGGCTGGAGGAAATGGGCCCCGGCGGGCAGATCCTGGACATCCGGGTCCCTATGGGAGATGATATTTGGTATATCTATGCCGCCGAAGCAAAAAAGGATCCAAATGGGAATCCCGAGGTCTCCGTCTGGATGAGCTGGTACGACAAGAACCCTTTCCGCTCCGCTGCCGGAGGCACCGTTACGGCGGTGGATTATCGCGGGGAGGTCCAGGAGATTTTGGGCGGCGGGGGAAGTGAGGCGGGCGGTGTCGCCGAGTATCGGTATTTCATTCCCGTGCAGGATGGAGATCCCTATGTGACGCTGTGCTGTGAGCGGTATGGAGAGGTATTCCAGGCGCAGGTCCCCATCCGCTGGGAGGTGGTGACATGAAAAAACGCTTTCATAACAGCCGCAGAGGCCGTGCTCTGCTGTATGCCCTGCTGATGGCGGCCGTGTTTTTGGTATCATCGGCAGCAGGTTTTTATCGCTTTCTTCCCCAGCAGGCGATTCTGGAAAGAGCAGAGGAGCAGGGCATCGAGACGCTGGAACCGGTCATGTGGATCCGGGGGGAGAATCCGATAGGGACGGGACCGGCTAGGCTTACGCTTTCCGTTGGGGAGCGGACGCTTTTCTTCTGCCCTGTGAAGTTCTACCTGTGGGGCGGATGGAGTACCGGAGCATGGGGCATTGTGGAGACCTGGGAGGGAGAAGACCCCTATTTTGGTGTTTGGCAGCATGTGAAAACGAGTGCAACCTATGTGTTCGGCCAGGTGGATGACCCTGCGGTGAAAACGCTGACTATTCACGCCCGGGCGGACAATGGGACGACCTGGAGCCAGGAGGTTGCGCCGGATTGGCAGGAGAAAGACGGAGAGCGTTACTTTATCACGGAATTGAAAAATGCGCCTCTGGATTGGGCGTATTCCGTCACTGCAGAGGACGGGAATACCGTGGAGATTGAAGATGTATTTTGTTGGTGGTAAAAACAAGGACGCACGGCTACCCGTGCGTCCTCTTTCCTTATGCGCTAAGCTGCTGCCAGATATTTTCTGCAAATCGCGCTACCCGTTCCTCAATCCCCGGCAGCCGCTCCGCCTCACCCTTGTCGTTGGCGGTTTCCAGCAGGCAGAACTGCGGCGGCAGCCAGAAGCCCTTGTTCATGTTCAGGGCGGAGACGATCTGGGAAGCCACGATGTCTCCCCCGGAGTAGCCGGAGACTACCAGGGCGAACACCGCCTTTTGGGCAAAGGAGGTGGTGCGGTAGAGGGCCGTCAGGCGGTTGACGGCGGCGGTGAGGTTGGCAGAGAGGGCGTCGTTGTAGTTGGGACAAAGCAGCACCACGGCATCGGCGTCCCGGATGGCAGGGTATACCTCCTGCACCATGACGCCGCCGTAAAAGCAGCTGCCCCGCTCGCCGAAGTGGAGACAGGTGGTGTAGGGGCACCCGGCGCAGTCCTCCAGAGTGCCGTTGCGCAGGCCAATCTCCGTGATGTCGCAGCGGCCCTCCAAAATCGCCCGGGCCCGGCTCCACAGGGCCAGGGTGTTGGAAGTGGCCCGGCTGGAGGCGTGGAGCACCAGGAGCCTGGGCCGGTTCCGCCGGGGCGGAGCAAAGGAGAGTACTCGCACAGTCAGATCTGACGCCGCCAGATGATAGGCTTCCAGCAGACCGCAGCCGGCGTTTTTGGCTTGGACGGTAAAGTTGCGCAGCCCTCCCACGCCCTCCACCAGGGGCCGCCCCGGAAAGGTGCACCCAGCCAGGGAGGCGGAGAGCACCAGTTCCCGGGCAACGGATTTGGTGTACAGGTCTCCCGGCCCATCCACCAAAATGCCGCCCACACTGCCGGCCAGACAGCTCGGATGGGCCCTGAGAAAGGCCAGCAGCTGATAAAAGGCGGGATTTACGCCGCTATCAGGCAGGGGTACAGCAAAGAGAAGCCGCCGTCCCTGCATAGGATCCGTCAGCCAGGAGATGCACTGGTGGGCCCGGCCCCGCACCGCGGCGGAGAGGGCATCATCAAACCGAGACTCTCCCTGGCCCAGGACGATGACGGTCAAATCATCTCCCATTCCAGCGCCTCCTTTCCTACTGAATGCTTTGCAGCAGTGTTTCCGTCTCCCGCAGGCGGGCAAACAGGGTGTCCGGCAGCTCCAAGGCTTCCACTTCCAGTCCGGTGGGTGTAAAGCGGTTGCGCACGCCGAACCATATGCCGCCTAGGCACACGGAGCCGCAGTGCCACTGTCCCCGCAGGGTCAGCAGCAGCTGCATGGCTCCGGAGGATACCGCCGGAGCCACGTAGGGCTTGAAGCCCAGCTCCCGGATGCGCAGATTGGCGGAGAGCACCTGCTCCGTCAGCTCCCGGGAGAGGGCGTCATCATAGTGCTCCACAGAGTTGGCGATGACCAGCCCCTTGCCATGAGGGCCGAAGCTGCGCCCCTCCGTAAGGAATGAGGCAAAGCGGGGATCTTCCCTGGCAAAATACGCCGCCCGGGCGTTCATGACTCCCAGGCCGAAGCCCTGGATTTGCTCCGGCAGGAGGCCCAGGCCGTCCCAGTGGCCGTCGGGCCCTGCGTTGGAAGCCTGGTAGGCTGCCCGGCACAGGGGGTCCACCGGATCCGAGAGGACGATGAAGAGGCCGGAAAAGCCCACCTCCCGGGCCTGTCGGGCAAAGGAGGCTACCAGAGGACGGTTGGCCTCGTACTGGGCCATGCGCACATCCGTGACCCCGCTGCCCACCGCTGGAATGGACTTGGTGGCGGCGAAAATAAAGACATCGCAGTCAAAGAGGCGTTCCGAAGAGACGGCCTCCACCTCCGGCAGGACGTCATAGTCCCAGGGCCAGGAGATCTGCCCCATTTCTGCCCACCAGCGCGCCACAGTCTTTTCATTGAGATCGCAGATGCCGATGGCGGAGATACAGTCCCCGCCCAGCAGCTTCAAGGCTGTCAGCAGCGTGCCCCCTACGTCTCCCACTGCCAGCAGATGTACCCGTTTTTTCCCTGGCCGGGGCCGGGTGAAATCCAAGGCTTCCCGCCAGCGGGGGTGGCGGAGATTCACCGCCTGAAGCGTCCCCGCGTCCAGAGCCTGGATGGCTGTATGGGGGAGATCCTGCTCCGGGACATCTATCCGCCGGGGATCCAGCCAGGAGACATCGCTGCTGAAGATGCTCAGCTGCCGGGGATGGGTGGGACGGCAGGAGGCCCAGGTGTTCTCCGGAGGCCGCTCCGTGAGATACAGCTCCGGTATACCCGGCTCCGCAGCCGGAAGCGGCAGGTCCGGAAAGGGCGAGATGGCCCGCTGTCCGTGAAAATCATAGTAATTCAAAACTTCTTTCCCTTCTTTCTCAGAAGCCTTGCCAGAATGCTGCCCACGCCGTATCCCGCCAGGGCAAGGACGGCCAGAATGGCGAACCACCCGGCCACAAATGCGTTCCAGCCAATGAAGAAGCCCGGGTCAGACAAATAAGCCGCTCCCGCCAGGACGAGAAGCCCCGCTGGATAGACCAGCAGCAAAAACCGGAGGGAGGCAGCTTTCCCAGGAAGCCAGGCTGCCGCAGCCCGCAGCAAAAGCGGCGGGAAAAAAGCCGCGAGACAATAGAAAATCAATTCTTTCACGGGGAAACGCCCCTCTCTTATTCCAGCAGATCCCGCATTCTGAGGAGCATCTGCAGATCGTTTTCCAGACACGCGGAGGCGGAGAGGTTGGGATCGTAACGCAGGCAGCTGCCCTTGTCCGGGGAAAGGGGCAGAATTACCGCCTCACTGAGACGGGAGAGCGTGAGATTGCGGGCGTAGCGCTCTCGATAGGAGCCCTCCAGGGCCAGCAGGATGTCCCGGGCGTTTTCCAGGCATGCCCTGGAGAAGCGGAACACCGCCTCCCGGTCGCACTCCTTGTAAAAGCGTGGGAACGCGTAGGGCAGGATCAGGTTCACAGAGGGGGTCAGGCCCGGGACGGAGGCCTCCGCGCCGCTGACGGTGTCGCCGCCGATGAAGGGGTACATGGTGGATTCCACAAACCAGGCCCGCATGTTGGGGACGAAATAGACGCTGTCCACTGCACGGCCCTTGGCAGCCATCAGATCCCGTCCCCGACCGGAGAGCAGACCCACCAGCACCTGGTCGATCTCCACCCCCTCCTCCCGGAACAGGGGATCCAGGGCGTTGACCCGGTTGCCGGAGTGGAGCAAGTCGTCCACCAGGATCACCGGGCGGCGGAAGGACTTGACGGTGCGGATCTGGCTGCGCAGCGGCGCGTAGCCCGGGAAGGGCTGGATGGTAAAGGAGCGCAGATCCGGGGCAAAGACCTTGTCGGTGTGGATGGTCTTGGTAACGGTGTTGGGAATGGCGTTGCCCCGGAGGATTTTGCCGAAGGGGACGCACATTTTGGGGCCCAGTACCCGGGGGACCGTGGGCTCGGCGGGCACGCCCCCGGCTTCCACGATCTTGCGTACCAAGCGGTGGTAGATGACTTCCGCGTTCAGCGAGAGCACCAGGGTGCCGGGGTAGAGCCCTGCCACCGCCTCCTGAAAGCGCAGATGCGCCTGCTGGGCGGCGGAGAGAACCTGGCGGTCGTCGGAGAAGGGCTGCTTGAGCGTCGTGGGGATATTCTGCACCAGTACCGCCGGGGAGCGCATATCCACCAGCAGCAGCGGAGCGGAAGAGCCAACCAGAGTGGGGAGGAAGCCGTGGCGCAGGAGCAGGGACTCCAGCTCCCCGGTGAGGGGACTGCCGGAATACCAGACGGCATAGCCGCAGTCCTCCGCCATGGCCCGGGACAGCGCCTCCGTCAGCAGCAGCTGGCCAACGTCGTAATTGCCGGTGGGGGTGTGGAAGACTTGCAGCCCGGTCAGCAGCAGGATGCGTCCGGCGGTGTGCTGGCGGACGTAGTTGGCGGAAGCCTGGCTGCCCAGGGCCTCATAGAGCCCCCCGGAGTTGATGGTGCGCAGCGTCAGGCAGCCCAGCACTCTGGGATGGGGCCCTGCCTCCCGCAGCACCATCACGCCGTCCCGCAGATCCGAACGGATCTCGGGGTGCTGGGCCGCCAGCTGCGAGAGCAGCTGCGGATCCGGTGTGCTCTCCCAGAGAAACTCCAGATAGCTGGCCCGCACCAGCTGCTTGTACTGGGGTTCCCGCAGGTACAGGCTGTTGCGGTAGATGAAGTCCTGAACCACCGGGTCGATGAGGTTGGAAATATCCCGGCCCAGGTCGATGTTTTCCCGGATACGGGTGGAGCTGATATCCTCCAGATGGGTGGGCAGGGTCAACTCGATGACCTGCCCGGTGATGCAGCTTAAGTCCGCATCAATCTCGTGGCCCTCTGCGTCGCTGGAACGGCGGAAGACGATGTGCCCCAGGGAGTGGACGGAGCCGGGAGACGGGGGCGCCTTGTAGGACGAGGCGTTGGCAACCACATCGGATCCCACAGTGAGGTAAATTTTTCGGCCGGAGAAGACCTGCCGCAGGCGGCTGAGGTCTCCTGGATTGGCCAGATTCACCGGAATGTCATGGGGGAAAAGGTACACGTCGAACTCGTCCGCCACGGACATGCTGACGATCTGGCGGCGCATCAGGGAGGGCTGGGCCTTTTTCGACCAGGAGAATTCATCCACTGCCAGATAGACCTCCATCCCCAGATTCCGGATCTCCTGTACGATGCCCTTGTGGCTCAGGGAGAAGGGGTCGAAGGTGCCGGGGAAGAACGCCACCTGGTCGGGCGTTTCAAACTGGAAGGGGCCGGACTCGATACGGTGGGCGATGATGAACCGGTAGATGTGGGAGAGGGCGGCGGCGGTATAGAAGAAGGTCAGCTCCCGCTCCGGCTGCTCGCCGATGAGGAAGAGGATCTTTTTGGCGGTGAGGGTAAAGAGGTCCGTCTTATCCTGGAAGGAGAGGACGGAGGAGGCGAACAGCCCCTCACCCAGGATCCGCAGGGCCTCCTGCCGCACGGACTCCCGGAAGGAGGCAAGGCCCTTGAGCAGCAGCCCCGCCATCCGGCGCCGCCGTTTTTCCAGCACCGCGGCACTTTCCCCGAACCGCTGGCGGTAGACAGCGTAGTGTTCCAGCATGGAACCCACGGTGGCCAGTGCGGCGTTCACCACCCCGCTGTTGGCGGAGGAGAGGAGAGAGAGCATCTGGTCCAGCACCTCGTCCAGCTCCCGGGGAGTCAGCCACAGGGCGAATTGTCCCAGGTACAGCGGGATGTACTGGGAGATCTCCGCCTGGCCGGTCTCCAGCGCCTTGGAGAGCTCCACGGCGATCTCATTGCGGTGATCCGGGGTGAGCATGGGGGCCAGGGACAGCAGGGCCGCGCCTGCCATACGCCGTACCACCACGTTTTCACTGACCTTCATGAGGTTTGAAAAGTGGGTGGCAATGTGGAGTACATTGGCGTGGTCGCTGTGTGCTACCAGCTCCTGCAGATACTCCACGCCGATGGCCTTGAGGATCCAGGGCGTGGCGGTTTTCAGATTGTCCAGGAACACGGTGCTGACGGCGCCGGGTTGATCCAGCAGTCCCTGTTGGCTGGACATGTCCAGATAGAGATATTTTCCCAGCCGCACCTGCAAAAATACCAGGGGGATGCTCTCAGAGCAGTCTGCCGCCGCCACGGCGTCGGCAATGTCCTGAAATTCCTGCCCGTCCGGGGAAAGGACGGTGAGCAGATGGCGGAACAGGCGCAGGGCAGCAGCCTTCTGAGGGGCATCTCCGTGGAGCAGCCACCAGATGGAAAAGTCCACCAGCAGCCGCCGCTCGGATCCGGTGATCCGGTTCAAAGGCAGATTCAAAACCGCGTCCAGCAGGGCAAAGGCAGCGTCCGGCTCCACCTGGGCGGGGGTGCGGTAGTGGAGGAAGAGCTGCTTTGCAAACCGGGAGGCGTCCGCGTCGGAGCAGGCTTCCAGCAGGGCGTCCGCCACCGTCTTGGCCTGGTAGCGGATCATACTGGTCTGACGGATGGTCAGGCGGCGGTCAGGATGGATCATCCGGCTGAGGTATTCCTCCCACAGCTGGAAGGGCCGCGCCTCCTGAGGATCCGGCGCAGTGCCGGAGGGCAGCTCCTTCTTGTAGCCGGACTGGAAGCCCGCCAGGATCCGGCCGATCAGTGCCGCTGCCTGGCGGCGGATGTCGCCGTCGGGAGTCAGCAGCAGCTCATAGAGAAAGTCCAGAGTCTGCTCTTTCTGAGTGGCGCTGAGGTAGGTGAAATACTCTTCAAAGATGGAAACATAGGCTCGCAGGCGGGCGGGGTTCTTCTCCCCCCGGGCAGCCTCCAGGGTCTGGGCAAAGAGCTGCTCATGGCCCAGACGGTGCATCAGGCGGATATTGTGATCCACGGCGGTGCGCCGCAGGGCACAGACCACCTCGTCCGGCGTCATCAGGGCGGCATCCTTTCGGGGCGGCGGGATCAGACGCTGGGCCGAGAGGGTGGTGTCCACCCCGAAGGAGATCATGTAGTCCTCAAAATCCCGCAGCTTGGCATAGACATACTGATAGCGGCGGTGCTTAGCGCTGTCCACGTTGTCCAGCTTGCTGAGGATCACATCAAAGGCATCCTGCAGGGTAAAGAGCTGCGCGGTCTCACTGCCGTCGCCATTGCGGGTCTGCTTGACCCGGAAGTCGGCGTATACCAGTACCAGGGATTCCGAGGAGAGGTTTTCGATCTCCAGGTCCCAGACGGAATGGTTGGCAGCGATATGGCCCAGAATGTTCAGCTGGCGCTGGGTGAACCACTGGTCGGTGTAGTAGTAGTGGAGGTAGGGGACCCGCTCGCCGGGCTTGCAGCCGAATTTTCCCAGGTCATGCCCAGCAGCGGCGGCGGAGACCAGAGCCAGGTCGATGAGCCCTCCACCGGCAGAGAAGGCCCGGGAGACCGTCATGGCCACATGATGGACGCCGGCAATGTGCTCCAGGGTGTGGAAAGGCGTTACCTCCCGGCCCAGGCGCAGCATTTCATAGATGTACTCCTCCTGCCAGCGGTACAGGAACTGGCGGTAGGGCTCCGTCACAGCGCTGGCGGAGAGTTCTTCCCGGGAGCAGAAGGCAAAGTCCAGCCAGGGGTCAAAGGGAAGGGCCTGCCGCTCTGCCGTAAAGACCGCCTGCAGAAACTGCAAAAAGCAAAAGGCACCGTCCCACTGGGCGGAGGTGTGGGTGCGGTCTGCTTCCGGATAGAGCATGCACCGGGCCACCTGGTAGGTGTAAGGCAGCCAGCCCTCAGCCGGCTCCAGGGCGATGGTGTCCAGCAGGGGACGGAAGGCATCCAGGGCCCGGGCACAGGAGATCCGGCCGGTAATGGGCTCCAGGGGGGCGGTGAGCTGTGTCCAGGGGACGCTGCCCAAAAGCCGCCCCGAGGCCTCCCGGCGGATACCCAGCTTTTTCAGGAATGATTCCTTCAGCAGCAGTTCTCTGGCCAGATCGGACAGCGGTGTCATGCGTTGCGCTTCCATGGGGGCCTCCGTTTCTCCGCCGGGGCGGTGGTGTTTTTTCCAGTATACCGCACCGGAAATGGAGAGAAAAGGGCGTTATCAAGGAAAAATACCCTGTGAGCTATTGCTTTGTAGGATCCCACAGGATCCAGCTAAAATTTTGGGGAAAAACACAAGCCGCGGGCGCCTGGATTCAGGCGCCCGCGGTCAGGTCATTGGGTAAAGTGGGTGTGGTTGAAGATGTGATCCTGGCAGAAACAGTGGTATCCGGCACAGCGGGAGCAGTAGCGGAACTGCAGGTCCGGATACTCCGTATCCGTCCGGCCGCAGATCTCACAGCGGTGGCGGTAGCCCTGTTCCTTGGCTTTCTTTTGCTGCTGCTTGACGGCGGATTTAAAGTGGATGGTCTGTTTGGAGTTCTGGCGGCGGACTGCAAAGCCGAATTCCGCCAGGAGGTCCGCAATGCGGTCCCAGAAGAACACAGCGTAGACGAACCACAGTCCCACCAGAGGCGGCAGGGTCATAGCCATCATGGCAAGCCCCATCCGGGACAGGTCGTAGACGGTGAGGATCACGTACAAAGCGGCCAGCCACTTGGCCTTGATGGGCAAAATCAGATAGAAGCGGATCAGTGCGTCGGGATACAGCGTAGCAAAGGCCAGAAACAGTACCCGGTTGAGATCGTAGCTGGAAACAATGGAAAACGGAACGAACAGGCAGGAGAGCATGGCCAGAGCCACCATGAAGACCGCCCCGGAGAGGTAGAACAACGTGAATTTGGCCGGGCCCCAGTAGCTCTCCACCGCTGTGCCGATGAAATAGTAGAAGGACAGGCTGATGACCACCCAGAAGACGGAGGTGTTGCTGGGGGTAAACAGCCAGGTGACCAGCCGCCACAACTCGCCCTGGAGAATGAGGTTCGCGTCAAAATACAGCATGTTGGTGGCGGCGCCGCTGGAGAACAGATCCAGAATGAATACGGCGCCCATGATGAAGACCACATAGCGCATCAGGTTAGGGATCCCAAAGCGGGGATGGTACAGACAGAAGCGGTCAATGGCGTCACAGAGCTTCCTCAAAATCAAAACCTCCAGTTGGCGGAATTCAAAAATTAAAGATATTATATCCGCTCTGGCAGAAAAAGTCATGTATAATTTTTGAACAACCATGAGATTTGGGGGCAATCAGGGCAGTTCCTCAGCAGAAATTTGAAAGAAAATTTCGGAAATGGGAGGAAATACGCCATTCATACCTTGACAATCCGCCAAAACCTGCTATGATTTGATATGAAAATTGAATCCCTTATCAAGAGTGGCGGAGGGAACGGCCCGATGAAACCACGGCAACCTGTCTTTTCAAGGTGCCAAATCCGGCGGATACCGACAGATGAGGAGCGAAAAAGTGACCTTTTGCGCGTTTCGTCGTCGAAACGCGCATGTTTTTTGTCTTCGTCACTTGGCAAGGGAACAAACAAAAGGAGACGAATTCTATGGCAAGACACTACCTGTTTACCTCGGAATCTGTGACGGAAGGACATCCCGACAAGGTCTGCGATCAGATTTCAGACGCCGTCCTGGATGCCATCCTGGCCCAGGATCCCATGGGCCGCGTGGCCTGCGAGACCACAGCCTGCACCGGCCTCATCCATGTGATGGGCGAGATCACCACCACCTGCTATGTGGATATCGCCAAGATCGCCCGGGAAGTGGTGCGGGAGATCGGCTATGACCGTGGCAAGTACGGCTTTGACTGCGATACCTGCGGCGTCATCACCTCCATCGACGAACAGTCCCCGGACATCGCCCTGGGCGTGGACAAATCTCTGGAGAGCAAGTCCGGCGCAGACAGCGAGCTGTCCAACGGCGCGGGAGACCAGGGCATGATGTTCGGTTACGCCTGCGACGAGACACCGGAGCTGATGCCTCTGGCCATCTCTTTGAGCCACAAGCTGGCCAAGCAGCTGGCTGCCATCCGCAAGCAGGGAGTGGTCAACTATCTGCGTCCCGACGGCAAGACCCAGGTCACCGTGGAATACGAGGATGACAAGCCCATCCGTGTGGACACTGTGGTGGTCTCCACTCAGCACAGCCCCGAGGTTACGCTGGAACAGATCCGCAAGGATATGGTGGAGCTGGTGGTCAAGCCTGTGGTGC
>UMIY01023736.1_pt1 | contig 37982 bp, 24 predicted proteins | sample 1965921 | NCBI WGS metagenome assembly UMIY01 (sample SAMEA4836134, study PRJEB28245) | human gut metagenome | biome: gut microbiome; material: fecal sample | place: Denmark | collected 2008
ACGAAAATTTCCGCACTCGGCCAGGGCGGAAATTTTGTGAACCCATTCACATCACAGTATCGCCGCCCAGGCGCGCCTCTACCTCAGAAAGTTTTACGGAAACTATCTTGGATACGCCCTTTTCTTCCATCGTCACGCCGAAAAGCGTATCGGCGTTTTCCATCGTCGGCTTGCGGTGGGTGATTACTATGAACTGCGTTTCGGTAGAGAACTTTTTGAGGTACTTTGCATACCTGCCTACGTTGGCCTCGTCGAGGGCGGCCTCGATTTCGTCGAGCACGCAGAAGGGCATAGGGCGCATACCTATTATGGCAAACAGTATGGCTATCGCCGTGAGCGCGCGCTCGCCGCCCGAAAGCAGGGATATTTTGGTGAGCTTTTTGCCGGGAGGGCACGCGACAATCTCTACGCCCGCGTCGAGCGGGTCTTCGCAGTCGGTGTAGTCGAGTTCAAGCTCTGCCCTGCCGCCGCCGAACAGCTCTTTGAAGGTCTGTTTGAAGTTTTCGTTTATCTTTGAGAAGCCGTCGTTGAAGATATTGAGCATCTCCTGCCTTATTTCGTCGAGGGCGACGTTCAAATCGTCTATCGCCTTCTCCATATCGGCCTTGTCGGAGGCCATCTTGTCGTAGCGCTCCTTAACCTCTTTATACTCGGCGACAGCGTTGGGGTTTATCGCGCCCAGCATTGTTATCTGCCTCTTTAACGAGGTGACCTGCGAGGCGGCGCCCTCTATCTCGAAATCGTCCGTCTTGTATTTTAGGCAGCCGTCGTAGTCCTCGCCGTACTCGTCCATAATGCGCTGCTGCATATTTTCGAGGTCGGCGTCGAGCTTGGTAAGCGCTATCTGCTGGCTGCTTACCCTGTCTTTTAGCTCCTGTATGCTCTTGTGCAAATCGAGGCGCTCTATATCTATCTGCTTTATGCGCTCGTTGAGCGCGGTCTTGTTTTCGGTAGTCTGTTTGAGCTTTCCGCGCAGGTCGTCCACCACCGCCTGTTCCTCTGCGGTGAGGGCGGAGTGTTCTGCCTGGCGGTTGAGCTCTTCGAGCTCGCGCTCGATATCGGGTATGGCGGCGCGGGTTGAGGCTATGCGCTTTATAAGGTCCTCTTTCTCGCCGCGCAGTCTTTCGGCATTTTCCTTGCCAGACTTCACCGCCGCTTCGAGCGAGGCCTTTTCAACGCGCGAAGAATTTAGCTCTTCCAGCTTTTCGTCGCGCCGCTTTGAAAGGGCGTCGTACTGCGTGGTTATATTCTCTATGGCGGAGGAAGCCTCGGTAGAGCGCTCGTTCAAATCGCTGGCGCCGCGGGTGGTCTCGCTGTATTTGTCGTCGAGGGCGGCAAGGCGCGAACGAATCATATCGGCCGTCTGGGCGTAGACCGTCAGCCTGCTCTCTTCGGACGAAAGCTGCTTTATAAGGCTCTCTGAAAGCTGTTCGTTTGCGGCAAGCTCTGTGCGCGAGGACTGGAAGCGTCCGCGCAATTCTTCAAGCTCGGCGCTGCATTTTTCAAGCTCGGCGCGCGCCTTTTCGCCCATATTTTCGGCGCGGGTGAGCGCGGCCTTTTTATCTGCAATCGATTCCTCTATCTCTTTGATTCGGCGCTCGTTGGCAAGCAGGTTGCCCGCGTTATCTTTGCGCGAACCGCCCGTCATCGAACCCGAACTGTTTATAACGTCGCCGTCGAGGGTGACTATCTTGAATGCGCGGGGATATCTGCGCGCTATCTGCGTGGCGCTCTCTATATCGTCGCACACGAGCGTGTTGCCGAGGAGATAGCGTATTACGTTATCGAACTTCTTGTCGTATTCCACGAGGTCTACGGCAAAGCCGATGGCGCCCTTTTCCTTTATGGCCGAGCGGATGGAAGGCCCCTCGGTGCGGGGCGCGAGCGCCTCTACGGGCAGGAAGGTGACCTGGCCGCCGCGGGTGCGCTTCAAGTGTTCGATGAGGAACTTGGCGTCGTCGCGGGTGCGCGTGACTACGTTCTGCATCGCGCCGCCGAAGGCAGTCTCTATCGCCACTTCATAGTCGCCGGAAGTTGTGACGATGTCGGCAATCATACCCTGGATTTTTGAGGATATTTCGGGGTACGCCTTGGCGTCGGTCATAAGACGGCGCACCGAATATATGTAACCTTCGAACCTGTCGCGCAGGGCCTTTACCGTGGCGAGGCTGTCGTTTAAACTTGCTATCTGCGAGCGGGCGTCGTAGGCGCGCCTGGTGCAGGAACTTATATTTTCTTCGCACGTGCGCACGGCGGCGGTTGCCCTTTCCATAGTTTCCGTTTCGGAACTTAAAAACGCCGTAAGTTCGCCGTGCTTTGCAATGCTTGCGTCATATTCGGCCTTGTAGCCGTCGCGCAGAGCGGTGATTTCTGCAAGGGTGCCCTCAACTTCCGAAAGGCGCTCGTTCAAAAGCTCCCTCTGCGCCTCTATCGAACCCATATTCTTGTTGAGGTCGGAAAGGTCGCGGAAGGTATCCATAACCTTCTTTCTGTTTTCGTCGGTCATAGCCTCGAACTGGCCTATCTCGGCGGAAATGGAGGCAAGCTCCTCCTCTGCGGCGCGGCAGGCGGCGGCGAGCTTTTCGGCGCGCTCGGTATTTTTGGCGTTATAGTCCTCGGCGCGGCGTATTTCGCGCTCTATTTCGTCGATTCGCTGGGACGAGAAGGTTATGTCCTCCTGCGCGGCGCGCAGTTTTTCCTTTACGGAATTGGCCTTTTCCTGCAACACCTTGCCTTCGCCCGTCTTTTCCTTTATGCCCACCGTGTAGCGCAGTATGCGTTCGTTGAGTTCGGCGAGCTCGTCGTCGGCGCCGTTTACGCCGTCGCGGCACCTTTCGTACTCTTCGAGCACGTCCTGCGAACGCTTTGTCAGCCTTTCGATTTCGGCGGAGAAAGCCTCTATCTTGTCGGTTATCTTCTTTTTGCGCTCGGCGCTGGTATCGTGATGGTATATGTATGAATTTATCTCCAACGTGCGCAGTCTGCCGTAGAGTTCTTCGTACTTTATCGCGCTTTCGGCGGCCTTTTCGGCGGGACCGAGCTGGCGCTCGACTTCGTGCATACGCTGTAAGAATACGTAGAGGTTGTCGCGCGCGGCGGCAAGTTTGCGCTCGGCGTCGGCCTTCCTCTCCTTATATATGGATATGCCCGTGGCCTCTTCGAAGATGGAGCGCCTGTCCTCGGGCTTGGCGTTCATTATCATCTCTATTCGGCCCTGGCCGATAATCGAGTAGCCCTCTTTTGCCGCGCCCGCGCCGTGCAAAAGCGCCGTCAGCACCTTCATTCGGGAGGGCTGGCGGTTTAAAAGGTATTCGCTGTCGCCGTTGCGGTACAGGCGGCGGGTCATCTCTACCTCGTCGCAGTCGATGTCGAATATGCGGGAGGTGTTGTCGAACGAGAGCGTTACCTCGCAGAACGACGTGGGGCGGCGCTTTTCGGTGCCGTTGAAAATTACGTCGAGCATCTGCGAGCCGCGCATCATCTTTGCCGACTGTTCGCCCAGAACCCAGCGTATGGCGTCGGCAACGTTAGACTTGCCGCAGCCGTTGGGGCCGACTATGCAGGTTACGCCGTCGGTGAACGGAATAACCGTTTTGTCGGCGAACGATTTGAACCCGACAAGTTCGATTTGTTTGAAAGTAACCATAAAGAAAACCTCTCACGCAAAATCTTTGCCGCGGGGCAAAGATTTTGCCGTGATTTTGAGAAACTAGGGTCTCGCGCGGCGTGCGGTATGTAAACCGCCGCGTTCTGCCGTTTCCCTCCGGGAGCCTCGGCAGATAAATCTCAACCGCAACGTTGCCGCAAGGCAACTTATCTCGCGCGGCTTGCCGCGCTCATCACTTATCGCGTTGCCGCAAGGCAACTCATCTCGCCGCAAAAGCGGCATAAAATGCAGGTATTTGCCACATATATGCAGGGCAATTGAATTTATCCTTTAACCCCTCAACTCTTGAAGGGCGCATTTTGCGGCCGACTTTTCGGCAGCGCTCTTGCTTTTGCCGCTGCCCGTAAAGCTCTTTCCGCACACCACAACGTGGCTTACAAACTGCGGTTCGTTTTCCGTTCCGCCGCTGCGCGAAGTGGAATAGCGGGGAAGCTGTTCGCCGCGCGCCTGCGCGTACTCCTGCAACTCGCCCTTATAGTTTTCGCCCGCTATAAGGTGGGCGGCAAGCATTGTGCGCCTTACAAAACTTTCCGCTTCGGCATAGCCGCCGTCGGCGAATATCGCGCCCGCAACCGCCTCGTATACGGATGAAAGCGCCTTTTCGCCCGCGTCGGGCACGCCCTTTATCATAAAATCGGGCAGCCCCAGCGAGGCGGAAACTTTTTTGAGCGGCGCGTGCGACACAAGCTGTTGCCTGCGCGCGGTCATTTCACCCTCGGTGCCGCCCGCCTCGTAAAGGGCGCGCGTCACGGCGAGCTGTATCACCGAATCGCCCAAAAATTCCAGCTCCTCGTAATTTTCTTTGCGCGAAGCCGAAGAATGGGTGAGGGCGCGCTTTAAAAGCCCTTTATCTTTAAATTTGTAACCTAGCCTGCGCTCCAACTGCGCAAAATCCGTACCCGCCACTTTATTCCTCTTCGGGAACGAGGTTAGCCCAGTCCACTTTTGAAAGCATATCCTCCACCTTCCCTATAAGGTTGCCGCGGTGTATGTTGGCGGCACTTTCGACGGCCGCCGTAATGGTCTTTGCCTTAGACGAGCCGTGGCTCTTTATAACTACTTTTTTGACGCCGAGAAGGAGCGCTCCTCCCACGGCCTCGAAGTCGAGGCGGGCGCGCATACGCTTGAAACCCTTCATCAATAACAGGCTGCCTATCTTTGTGGAGAGCGAGCTGGTGGCCTCTTTTTTGAGCAGAGAAAGTATGAGCTTGCCGCAGCCTTCGATAGATTTGAGCGCGATATTGCCCGAAAAGCCGTCGCATACGGCAACGTCGACGTCGCCTATCATTATGTCGCGCCCCTCTATATTGCCCGCAAAGTTGATTACGTCCATCTTGCCGAGCAGTTTATAGGTCTGCTGGTGAAGGGGGTCGCCCTTGTGCTCCTCCGTGCCGTTGTTCAAAAGGCCGACTTTGGGATTTTCTATGCCGAAGCCCGCCTTTGCGTAGGCAGACGCGAGCACGGCGAACTGGCAGAGCATAGAGGGCTTGCACTCGGCGTTGGCGCCGCAGTCGCAAAGAAGGGTGTAGCCGCCGTGTATGTTGGGTATAGCGGGGCAGAGAGCGGGGCGCTTTATGCCGCGTATTCTGCCAAGAATGAGCTGGCCGCCCGCAATTGCCGCACCCGTCGAACCCGCCGTAACGAATCCCGCAATGTCGTCTTCCGCTTTGAGCGCGCGGAAGGCCTTTACCATCGAAGATTCCTTCTTGCGAATGGCCTCGGTGGGAATGTCGTTCATATCGATGACGTCGCGACAATCCATAATCTCTATGCGCGAGGAGTCGTAAGAATATTTTTTAAGCTCTTCCTCTATCACCTCTTTTTTGCCTGCGAGGATGATATAGATTTCCTTGTCGGATGAAAGAGCTTTGACCGCGCCCTCTACGGGAGCGGCGGGAGCGTTGTCGCCGCCCATTGCGTCAACAATAATTTTAATCATAAATTTTACCGTAATTTTTTATTTGAATGTTCTGAGGTTTTGCACATTCGAAAATATTTTTATGTCATTTCGACTAAGTGACCAAAGGGAACGCACGGAGAAATCTCGGCAATATTTTTAATTTGAGATTTCTCCACTCCACTCACTTTGTTCGTTTCGGTCGTAAGGAGCAAAGCGACTTTAATTGCGATTGCTACCGTTAGGTCAATCGCGTCAATGACAATATACAACACGCTCATTACGGGTTCAGAGAAGCAAGCAAGACAAGGCGAACGCGGATTTGTCCGCAGGGAGCGTAATTACGCCCACCACAGCACTCGCCAAAAAGATTTTGCAAAAAGATTTTTGGCGAAGAGGAAGCGCCGCCTCAACAGTCACGGCAACCGCGCCTCGCGCGGTTGTCTGCAAAATGCGGCGTGCGCCGACGATGTGACCAAGGCAAAACGCAAGTTCAACACAGTATTGCGCAGCTTATATGAAGCCGTACGGCGCTCTTAATATTCCAGATTACCAACAGTACGCGGAAAGGGAATAACATCGCGTATATTCGACACGCCCGTTAAATACATAATGAGCCTTTCAAAACCCAGACCGAAACCGGAATGAACACAGCCGCCGTAGCGCCTTAAATCGGTGTAAAATTCGTAGTCGGCGGCGTTCAGACCGCACTCCTTCATACGCTCTTCCAAAACGTCCAGCCTCTCTTCCCTCTGACTTCCGCCGATGAGTTCGCCTATGCCGGGCACCAGAAGGTCGGCGGCGGCAACCGTCTTTTTATCGTCGTTGAGGCGCATATAGAACGCTTTTATGCCCTTGGGATAGTCGGTTAAGAACACGGGCTTTTTGTATACCGTTTCGGTGAGGTATCTTTCGTGCTCGCTTTGAAGGTCGCACCCCCACTCTACGGGATATTCAAACTTGTGGCCTTCGGATATGGCCTTTTTAAGTATTTCAATCGCCTCGGTATAAGAAAGGCGCACGAACTCGCCGCCCTTCAACGCCTCGAAGCGGTCTTTGAGCTCGGGGCATACCCTTTCGGCGAGGAAGTCCACCTCGAACGCGCACGTTTCGTGCACGTATTCCGCCACCGACTTCACCATAGCTTCGGCGACGTCCATATCGCCCGCAAGGTCGCAGAATGCCATTTCGGGCTCAATCATCCAGAACTCGGCGGCGTGGCGCGCGGTGTTGGAATTTTCGGCGCGGAAGGTGGGGCCGAAGGTATATACGTTTGAAAACGCCATTGCGTAAGTTTCCACGTCGAGCTGGCCCGACACGGTGAGTGCGGCGCGCTTGCCGAAGAAATCTTTTGAAAGGTCGGTTTCGCCGGGCGCGAGGGTGGTTACCCTGAACATTGCGCCCGCGCCCTCGCAGTCGGAACCCGTGATTATGGGCGTGTGAACGTACACGAAGCCGCGCTCGTTGAAAAATTTATGAATGGCGAAAGCCGCCTGCGAACGGATGCGGAACACCGCGCCGAACAGGTTTGTCCTGGGGCGGAGATGGGCAATCTCGCGCAGAAATTCGGGTGAGTGCCTCTTCTTCTGCAAGGGGTATGAAGGCAGCGAAGCGCCCTCTACTTTCACCTCTTCGGCGTGAAGCTCGAAGGGCTGGCGCATTTCGGGCGTAAGCACCACTTTGCCGCGCACGCGGAGGGCGGCGCCCACGCCGCAGTGCACTATGTTTTCGTAATCCGAAAGCACGGCCCTGTCCAGCACCACCTGGCAATTCTTCTGGCAGGAGCCGTCGTTGAGTTCTATAAATCCGAAGTTTTTGCCGTCGCGCACGGTGCGCGCCCAGCCGCATACTTCAACGCTTTTGCCGCCAAAATCATCGGTTGCGGCGTACAGTTCTTTTACGTATGTTCTGTCCATATGCCCTCTTCAAATATAAGCCGCTCGCCGTATGCCGCAGGCCGCGCGGCCCCGCACAGGCGCGGTAAAAAAATATATGCTCCATATATTGTAGCATATCCGCACAAAAAAAACAATAAAAATGCTCAAATTAGCTCATTTCTTTTTGAGCGGTCAAACATTTTGCGGGCAGCGCGGTTCGGTCAGTTTTTTGCGGGCAGGTACCTGTCCTTTCTTATCAGCTTTGTCACGCTCTCTTCCCCGCGCGTTGCGGTGAGGTAACATTCGCTCTCCACCGCACCGTCCTCGCCGCCCGTCACGCGGGAATCGAGGGAATACTTCGTTCCGTCAGAAAGCCCGTAAATTTCGCAGCGAACGTAATAAAGCCCCGTTAAAATGCGGATATATACGGGGCAATTGGTCACGTTGCGGAATTTAAGGTCGCTGTAAGTTCCGCTTACCATAGCATCGCGCGATGGTCTTACGTAATTTACGGCAAGGCTGTGCGGATGATATTCGGTGACATCGAGCCCCGCGAGCAGGGCGGCGTTATACAGCGTGGTGCTTACCTGGCACACACCTCCGCCCACGCCGTACACAAACCTGCCGTCCTCTATTATCTTTGCGCGCTGAAAACCGTTCTTCTGCGTTCTGGCGCCCACGCGGGCGTTGAAAGAAAAGGTTTTTCCCGCGCCGAGTATGCAGCCGCTTATTCTTTCGCCCGCAAGGCGTATGTTTAAAACGCGCGGGGAATTTTCGCAGTCAAAATAGGTGGTAAATACGGCAAGCCTGGCCGTGCGCTTTTTCACATATTCAATACTCCCCTTCGGGTAGGTATATTCCGCCTGCAAAAGCACTTCTTCAAATTCTTCGCCGTAGCGGCGCAGGGCGAGCGAACGCTCTATGCCGCTTTTGAGCGCCGCGCAGTCCACCGCCTTGCCGCGGCTGCCTTCGATATATTCGAACGGTTCGCCGTCGCCTCCGTTGAACACCGCCTCCGGCTCGCGCAGGGGCGCATATTCGGCGGCATATATGCCCGAAACAACCGCGTCTATGCCGTTTAAATACCAGCTTAAATTCAATGCGTAATTGCCCGCGCGGACAGCCGAATACACCACGCGGCGGGCGTCGTCTTTAAAGGAAATTTCGGGATATGAATAGCTGTACACATTGCCGTCCGCACATATTTTAAGCTCCCTTGCCCGCAAATCGCGCAGAACGTCTTCCCTCACGCAGGCAACAGCCTGCTGACGCGTCATACCGCCCACGTCGACGCCGTTTACCGTAACCCCGCGCGGCACGCGCCGCGCCATTCCTCCGCAAAAAAATATGCCCGCGGCGAGCGCGGGCAACATTGCTGTAACAAATAAAAACTTAACAAATCTTTTCAACTTACTCCGAGGGCCTCCAACAACTCCTCCGAAGGGTAAAATTCGGGCGTGCCGACGGCGCGGCTGCCTTCGGCATAGTGGGTATCCGACCCGCCCGTGACCAGCAGGGAGTATCTGGCGGCCACCTCCTTGAAATATGCCGTCTCCCTTTCAGTATGCCCCGAATATACCGCTTCTATGCCGCGCAGCCCCTCATCTGCGAGCCGCCCGACGAGCGCGATTTTTTCGTCGTCGTTCAGCGTTATTCTGCCGGGGTGGGCGAGCGAAGCGAACCCGCCGCACTCGTTTATCGTTTGAAGCGCGTATTCGGGCGAGGGCCTGCCGAGAGCGGAGTATGCCGGCCTCCCCGGGGCGAGCATATCGGCGTAGAACGCCGACGGCGAAGGAGAATAGCCCTTGCGCGCCGCGGCGCGGGCGATATACATTGTGTGCACGGGCGATTTTTCGCACCTGCGTTCGCGCAGAACCTCGTCGAACGAGAGCGACATACCCCGCTTTTTGAGCTTTGCAAGAATTTCTGCCGTGCGCGCGAGCGCGCCGTCGCATACGAAGGAATAAAATTTTTTGAAGGCGGCGCAGCCGTCGTCTACGTTGTAACCGAGAATGTGCACCTTTACGTCGGTATAGGCAGAAATTTCCAGCCCGCGCACAAAGGCTACCCCGCGCGCCTTGCAGGCAAGCGCAAACTCTTCGCACCCGTTCATATTGTCGTGGTCGGTGAGTGCGGCCAGACCCACGCCGTTCTTTACGCATAAATCGGCTATATCCTGCGGCGAAAGCAGTCCGTCGGAATAGTATGAGTGTGTGTGCAGGTCTGCCCTCATCGCTTTATTCTGCCCCCTTCTATGCGTATTTTGTTGGCCTGTCTGCCGTATAGAGCCCTTTCGGCGTGCGTGCAGGTGAGTATGGTCTGCATACCCTGCGCTCGCTCCACCAGCTTTTTGCGGCGGGGAAGGTCGAGCTCGCTCATAACGTCGTCGAGTATGAGCACGGGATATTCGCCCGAAAGCTGTTTGAAAATTTCCATTTCGGCGAGTTTTACCGAGAGCGCCGCCGTGCGCGTCTGCCCCTGCGAGGCAAAATTTTTGGCGTCCTGCCCGTTTATTATGAAGTCGAGGTCGTCGCGGTGCGGGCCGCAGCTAGTGTAGCCTAAACGCACGTCGCGGTCGTAATTTTTTTGCAGTTCTTCAAACAGCGCGTCTTTGAGCTCCTCGTCGTCGCCGACGTACTTCTTTTCCGGCCGAACTTCCAGCTTTTCGGCGCCGTCGGTCAGGCGAAAGTGTTCCTCCATCGCAATGGGCGCCAGGCGCGAGATGAAGTCCGTGCGGTGACGCACCACTATTGCGGCATACTTTGCAAGCTGTTCGTCCCAGACGGGCAAAGTGTCGTAAACCAGCCCTATATCCCTGTCCTTCAAAAGGTTGTTGCGCTGTTCCAGAATTTTGTTATAGCGCAAAAGCGCAGTATAGTAAGGCCTTGAAAGCTGGGATATGGAGATATTTAAAAATCTTCTGCGCTCGTCGGGGCCGTCCTGAATGAGGCGCAGTTCTGAGGGCGAAAAAAACACGCTGAACACGTTGCCCAAAAGGTCGGCGTTGCGCGCTATCTTGTTGCCGTTTACGCGCACTTCGCGCCCGTTTTCGTATATGCTGGCCGAGATGTTCACGTCGCCGTACCTGCCGCACGCGGTGGCAGAAATCTCTGCCCTGCTTTCGCCGTGCATAATAAGCTGCCTGTCCCTGCGGGCACGCGGAGATACGCCCGTGCAGAGGTAAAACACGGCCTCTGCGCAGTTGGTTTTGCCCTGCGCGTTCCTGCCGTACAGCACGTTGAGCCCCTCTGAAAAGGTGAAACTTTCGTCGGCGTAATTTCTGAAATTTTTGAGCGACAAATTTTTTATCTGCATTTTTTTATCAAAACACTTTATTTTAACGGCGCGTTGTAGTATAATCTTTAAACAAGGTGCGCAAAAAAATTGCGCCAAAGGCGCAGAGCGCCGCCGTTTTTATGCGGCGCAGCCGCGCGCCTGCCCAAAATATTACAGCACTTATTATACCACATATTTTATAAAATTCAAAGGAACTTTAAGCAAAACTTATGGCAGCAAAGGGAAACTTCGATTTTTTGTTCAACCCTATAAAAGAGAAGATGCGCGATTTGATTTCGCCCATCAACTACACCACTTTCATCGAAAAGCTGGTGCCCGTTGACGTGGACGGAAGGTGCATTGTTTTAGAGGCGCCCAGCGAGGGGTTTGCCCGCTACATTACGGGCACGCTTGCCGAAAAGATGCGCGAGGCCATTGCCGAGGCAAACGTTGGCGTGGTCGACTTCCGCCTTAAAGTAGAAGGTTCCGACGAGTACGCATATAACGGCCCCGAAGAGGAGACGGCTTTCAGCGCGCCCGAAAATTTAGACCCTAAGTTTACCTTTGAAAGTTTTGTTGTAGGCCCCAACAGCGAATATGTTTACGCCGCCGCGCAGTCGGTGGCAAGCGACCCCGCGGGCACTTACAACCCCCTGTTCATCTACGGCGGCACGGGCCTGGGCAAAACCCACCTTATGCAGGCCATTGCCAATAAAATTGTGCGCGAAAAGCCCTATCTTAAAGTAATTTACGTAACCTGCGAACAGTTTGTCAACGAGATTATAGACACTATGTTCACAGGCCGCGGGGCAGACACGCGCGACAGGGGCAACAAGCTGCGCCAGCACTACCGCTCGGCAGACGTGCTGATTATTGACGACATTCAGTTCATCGAAAACAAGAAGGCCGTGCAGGAAGAATTTTTCCACACCTTCAACGAGCTGGTTTCAAAGGGCAAGCAGATAGTAATTTCTTCTGACCACTCCCCCCCCGAGCTTGCGGCGCTGGAAGAGAGGCTTAAAACGCGCTTTTCGGGCGGGCTTTTGTTCGACATTCTGCCCCCAGACTACGAAACCAAGGTCGCCATTTTAAAGCGCAAGGCATTTGAAAAGAAGTGCGCCGTCCCCGACGACGTTTTGAACTTCCTTGCAAAGGACAGCGGCGACGACGTGCGCACGCTTGAAGGCAGACTTACCAAGGTAATTTTCGCCGCGCGCCTGCACGAAGTGCCCATAACCGTACAGCTTGCAAGAAGCGCACTCAGCGAGGCCGTGTCGGAAGGCGGCGCCGAAGAGATTACGCCCGAGACGGTGATTTCGGCAGTTACGTCGTTCTATCACCTTACCAAGGCCGACCTTACGGGCAAGAGCAAGAAAAAGGAAGTTGTAATTCCCCGCCAGATATGCTGCTATCTGATGTGCGAGCTGCTCTCCCTCCCCCTCGTATCCATAGGCAAGGAGCTTGGCGGAAGAGACCACACCACAATGCTCTATTCGCGCGACAAGGTAGAGGATATGTGCCGCACCAACGACCGCATTGCAAAGGACGTTGACGACATAAAAAATATTATACTCAAAAAGTAAAAAACGCAATAGGCGCGGGAATATGCCCGAACCAATGCTCCCGCATCTCTTTTTTGCAAGGCAAAAACAAGCCGAGCGCCGCCCTTGAAGGCGGGCGGTCAAATACATTTTTTATTGAATACAGATAATTTATGCCCGGGAGCTCTCGGGCATTTAAAATGGGAAATATGGCAAATCTGTTCACCGAAGGACAATTCGACGTAGTTGTTGTGGGCGCGGGGCACGCGGGCTGTGAAGCCGCCCTCGCCTGCGCAAGGACGGGGCTTAAAACGGCAATGCTCACGCTGAATCTTGACAGCATTGCCTTTATGGCGTGCAATCCGTCGATAGGCGGCACTGCCAAGGGGCACCTGGTGCGCGAGATAGACGCACTGGGCGGCGAAATGGGCATAAATGCCGACAAGACCGCCTTGCAGATACGGATGCTCAACGTGGGCAAGGGCGCGGCGGTGCAGTCGCTGAGGTGCCAGTCGGATAAAAACGCCTACCACACCGAAATGAAGCGCACTCTTGAACACACGAAAAACCTGCGCATAATTCAGGGCGAAGCGGCCGAAATACTCACCGAAGACGGAAAGGTGAGCGGCGTAAAGACGACCTACGGCGGGGTGCTTTGCTGCAAGGCGGCAATACTCGCCACGGGCGTATATTTGAACGCCGAAACGATTACCGGCGACGTAAAGAGAAGCAGCGGCCCCAACGGCTTTGCCCCCGCCACCGCGCTCACCAAAAACCTCATTGAACTCGGCTATAATGTGCGCCGCTTCAAGACGGGCACCCCCGCCCGACTCGACGGCAGGACGGTGGACTTTGAAAAGTGCGAAATTCAGTACGGCGACGACGACGTTTTACCATTTTCGTATATGACCGATGGCAAAATAGAGAACGAACTGCCCTGCTACCTCACCTACACCAACGCCGAAACGCATAAAATAATTACCGACAACCTCGACCGTTCGCCCCTTTACAACGGCACGATACTTTCGACGGGGCCGCGCTACTGCCCCTCGATAGAGACCAAGGTGGTACGCTTTGCCGACAAGGAGAGGCACCAGCTGTTTTTGGAGCCCGAGGGCAGGGACACGCTGGAAGTTTACGTGCAGGGTATGTCGTCCTCCCTCCCGCACGACGTGCAGGTGAAGATGTACCGCTCGGTCGCGGGGCTGGAAAACTGCGACATAATGCGCTATGCCTACGCCATCGAATACGACTGCATAGACACGCTGGATATATACCCCACCCTGGAATTCAAAAAGGTTGAGGGGCTGTACACGGCGGGGCAGATAAACGGCACTTCGGGCTACGAAGAGGCGGCGGCGCAGGGACTTATGGCGGGACTGAACGCCAGCCTTAAAATACGCGGAAAGGAGCCGCTTATTCTGCGCAGGGACGAAGCGTATATAGGCGTGATGATAGACGACCTTGTAACCAAGGGCACGGACGAGCCCTACCGTATGATGACCTCGCGCGCGGAGCACAGGCTGGAAATACGGCAGGACAACGCCGACTTCCGCCTGACCGAAAAGGGGTATGCCTGCGGCCTTGTGACAGAGGAGCGCTATAAGCGCTATCTTGAAAGAAAGCAGGCCTTTAAAGACTGCCTGAGTGCGCTGGATACGCGCGTTCCCGCCGCAAAGGCCGATGAATTTTTGAAGTCCGCAAGGCTGGAAGGCACGGAAAAGCCCCTCACATATGCCGACTTTATCCGCCGCGGCGCCGCCTTGAAGGCCATTGAAAGCGCCTTCGGCAAGGTGAGCGAAAACGAGAGCGCGGCGCAGTCGGCAGAAATTTACGTGAAGTACGAAGGCTACCTTAAAAAGGGGCTTGAACAGATAGCGCGCGCGAGGAAGCTGGAAGAAAAGAAGCTGCCGCCCGACATCGATTATATGAACATAAGCGGACTGAGGTTGGAGGCGCGCGAAAAGCTGAGCGCCGTGCGGCCCGCCTCGCTCGGGCAGGCCTCGCGCATACCGGGCGTAAACCCCGCCGATATATCCGTTCTTATACTATATCTTAAATAATTTATGAATCAAGGTACTGAATAAAGTGTGCCGCGGCGGGCAAAAAAGCCCGCCGCGGCACCCTTTTCATTTTGCAGAAAAAGCGCATTGTATCGGGCATATATGCGGGGCAATCGGCGGAAGACAATATGCGGCGGGCGCTTTTTCGCAACGATAAAATTTATGAAAAATCAGACTTAATTCATATTTCGCCAAATTAACTTAAAAGCGGGCAGAATGTGCGCTTTGCGCGACCTTAAAATTACGGTATGCCAATAAAAATAAACGTAAAAAGCGTATTCGCCTACATAATCTACGCCGCCGCGTGCGTATTTCTGAACGGCGCCGCAAGCGGCGTGCCGCTTTCGCTGGGACTGTACTTCTCTCTGCTGATATGCGGCGGGAATGCAGTCGCCTCCCCCGTTCTGTACGCGGCGTGTTCGGCCGTGCACGCAGACCTCACCGCCTCGCTGTGCGCGCTTGCAGAGGCGGCGTTTTTGCTAGCCGTGGTGCTTATATACCGCCGCACGGGCAAAAAGATGAGGTTTGAAGCCGCCGTGTGGTGCGCCATAGCCCTTGCTCCCTTTGTGGCGCTTTCCGACCGGACTTTGCCCGTACTTGAAGACCTCTCACCCTACGCCGTGCGCGCGATAGCCGCGGCCGCCGTGCTGCTGTCCTTCGTATTCTGCTATAAGGGCGTGTATGCCTGCGTGTTCAGGCTGGGGCGTTGCAGGCTGAAAGAGGACGAAATTTTTTGCCTTGCGGCGGTTTATGCAGGCATAGGCACGGGCTTTATAAACCTTGCGGGCGAGTTTGCCTATATGGCGCTGTGCGCCTTTGCGCTCTCGTTTTCCGCGCGGTTTTTCCGCGGTCCCGCCTCGCTGATTGTCGCCATAGCGGCGGGAATACCCCTTGCCGTGACAGGACTTTCGCTCACTCCCGTAACGCTGTGCGTATGCGCGGGCGCACTCTCCCTCCTGTTCACGCGTGCGGGCAGGGCGGCTCCGCCCGTATGCGTATGCGCGCTTATGTGCGCTTACGGATATACCATAAACTGGTTTTCGCAGGGCGCGGCGCTTGCCGCCGTGCGCGCTGTAACCATATGTATATGCTGCATACTTGCCGCCATTCCCTCCGAAAGGCGGCTGAAAAGGGTGTACGACGCGCTGACCGTGCGCACTTTCCTTGCAGGCACGGCGGTAAACAGAGAGCGCGAGCGCGCGGGCGAGAAGCTGTTCAGAATGAGCGAGGTGTTCCGCGAAGTGGAGAGCGCCTTCAAGGATATGGACGAGGGCGCAGACGAAGCGGGAGCAAAGCGGCGCGTTGCCGCCGAGCTTAAAGAGAGGCTGTGCTTAAAGTGCGAAAAGCGGGCAAGATGCGAAAAGAGCGTGGTGTATACGGGATTTGCGCGCCTTGTTGAGGCGGGCACGTTGAAGGGCAAAGTAAACCTTATTGACCTGCCGCCCGCCGTTACGCAGAACTGCACAAAGCCCGCCGACGCGATAAAGGAGCTCAACCTGCTGCTCGCCGAATACAGGCGGTATATGACCGAGGCAGAGAACGCGCGCGGCGGCAGACAGCTGCTTGCCGACCAGGCGCGCGGCATTTCGGCCGTACTCAAAAGCAACGCCGTAGATATGTGCAGAGAGCTGAAAACCGACGCGGGCGAAAATATTGCGCGGGCGCTGGCGCAGTGCGGAATAATGTGCCCCGAGGCGGCAGTAAGCGGCGACGAAAACCCCGAAATTACCGCAATAATAGTCGGCAAAGCCGACCTTCCTTCGGCAATAAAGGCAATTTACAGGGCCACGGGTGCTAAGTTTATTTTGAAGGACAAGATAGCTTTGGGCGGCGAAAAAAACTGCTACATATTCTGCCGACCGCCGAAGTACGACGCCGTGTTCGGGGTGGCCTCGGCAAAAAAGAGCGGCGAGGCGGCCTCGGGCGACACACACTCGGTGATACGCATAAACGAGCACAGATTTTTAATGGCGCTTTCAGACGGTATGGGCAGCGGCGGGCACGCGTGCAAAATATCGCGCACGGCGATATCGCTGATTGAGGCTTTCTACCGCGCCGAAATGCCCGAAGGTACGGTGCTGGAAACGATAAACAAACTGCTCGCATTCACCGGCGAAGAGCGGTTCGCCTGCATAGACATATGCTCGGTAGACCTTGGAAACGGCAGCGCGGAGTTTGTTAAAATAGGCGCTCCCGCCGCGCTTATTATGAGGGGCGGCGATATTAAAGTATTGGAAAGCCAGAGCCTGCCGCTCGGCATACTCGAAGGACTGCGCCCCACCATTGCGCAGGAGAAACTGTGCGACGGCGATATGCTGGTGTTTATGAGCGACGGAATAACCTCCGCCTTCAACTCCACGCCCGAACTTTTAGACTTTTTGCAGCCGATGCGCCCGCTGAACCCGCAGAACCTTGCAGACAAACTGCTTGCAGGCGCACTTGAACGCACGGAAGGCAAGGCCGAGGACGATATGACCGTGCTTTGCACGCGCATTTTTGCCACCGACCCCGCCGAGGAGCAAGAACCCCTCCCCGCCGCGGTATGAACACATTGCCCGCGGAATATGCGCAAAACAATGCAGTTTCCCCTTTATAATAATTATTAACACCGCCGCATATGCCGCAACTATTATAAAAAAGGCGGCATATATGGCCAAATTATTGAGCGGCGGCGCGAATGGCCGCAAAAGGTGCGCGTTTGCGCTGCAAACACAAAAAAGGCGGCATATATGCCTCGATTAACATAAAAATGCAAAAGGGCGCGGCAACACTTGCCGCGCCCTTTTGCATCCTTTATTTTATATCGCAGAAGCAATATTAGTTTTTTGCAATTGCAACACTCTTAAAGCCTTCCGCTCGATTTCACGGCCGTACGAAGCCACGCCGCAACCCTGCGCGAAGGTATTTCTTCAAGCCTGAACTGCCAGTTGCCCGACGGCGTGGAAGGCACGTTCATTCTTGCGGAATTGTCCAGCCCGAGCACGTCCTGAACGGGCACTATGCACATATCGGACTTTGCGCCGAGCGCACACTTTACAATCGCCCTCGCCGCATCCTCGCGCGATACAATGGGATAGCTCACGCCCTCGTATTTAAGCGCCTCGCGCAGCAGCTTTCTGAACTCCGCAAACCTTTCGTCCGTCATTCTCTCCACAAAGCCGAGAGCGGTGTCGTTATCGTGCGTGCCCGTATATGTAACCGTATTTTCGCCTATATACTGCGGCAGATACTCGTTTTCGGCGTTGCCGTCGAAGGCGAACAGCATTATCTTCATTCCGGGGAAGCCCGTTTCGTCGCGCAGCGCCACAACGCCGTCGTCTATCACGCCGAGGTCCTCGGCTATAAAATTGAGGTGCCCCGCGGCGCGCTCCATAGCCTCGAACAGCTTTATCCCCGGGCCCTGCCTCCACTCGCCGACCTCCGCCGTGGGCGAGCCTGCGGGTATGGCGTAGTATCTGTCGAACCCGCGGAAGTGGTCGACGCGCACTATGTCGTAGAGTTCGAAGGCGCGCTGTATGCGGTTTATCCACCAGCGGTAGCCGTCCTTTTCTGCCGCGCCCCAGTCATACAGGGGGTTGCCCCACAACTGTCCCGTCGCAGAAAAGTAGTCGGGCGGAACGCCCGCAACCTCGGTGGGGTTCAAATCTTCGTCCAGAAGGAACATTTCGGGGTGCGCCCACACATCGGACGAGTCGGCCGCCATATACAGCGGTATGTCGCCGATTATCTTTATGCCCTTGGAATTGGCGTATTCTTTGAGTTTTTTCCACTGGCATAAGAATTCGTACTGCAAGAACTGCCAGAAGCAGTATTCCTTTTTGTACGCGTTTGCGCGGAATTCGTCTATCGCCAGCTTTTCTTTATACTTATAGGCCTTGGGGAAGTCGCGGAAGGTGCCGCCGTATACCGACTTTAACGACATAAACAGGGCATAGTCGTCGAACAGTCCGCTTTCCACGAACTTTGAAAAGTCCTTTCCGCGGATATTGAAGCGGGCATATGCCCTGCGAAGCGTTGCGTAGCGCCTTTTATACAGCTCGCCATAGTCCACTCTGCCCGCAGGCATCTGCGCCTCTTTCAGCTCTTCCGCGTCAAGAAGTCCGCGGCGGTAAAGCTCTTCCAAATCGATGAAATAGGGGTTGCCCGAATTGCAGCACACCGACTGATAGGGGGAATCGCCGTAGCCCGTCTGCACGAGCGGCAGTATCTGCCAGTACTTTATTTTGCTCCTTTCGAGGAAGTCGACGAAGTCGTAAGCCTCCTTCCCGAGCGAGCCGATGCCGTATTTGCCCGGCAGGGACGAGATGTGGCAAAGCACGCCCGCGCCCCGTTCAAACCTGCGTTTATCCATAAAAATTCACCTGACGTATCAATACTTTAAGCCGCGCCGCAAACGGTCCCCCCTTTTCCGCCGCCGCGCCTGTATTTTACTTTTAGGCCCTGTGCCAAAGTTACTTTGAAAGCAGTTTTTTGATGCGCTCTACCGCCTCTTTGGTGACTTCCGCGCTGCCGAACGCGGTGAGACGGAAGAAGCCTTCGCCGTTTACGCCGAAGCCCGCGCCGGGAGTGCCAACCACCTGCGCGTTTTCGAGGAGGTAGTCGAAGAATTCCCAGCTCTTCATTCCGTTCGGGCATTTGAGCCAGATATAGGGCGAGTTTTCGCCGCCCGTGAACCATATTCCCAGCTCTTTAAGCCCCTCGGCAATGACCTTTGCGTTCGCGCGGTAATAGTCGAGATTTTTTGAAATCTGCTCCCTGCCCTCCTTGGTGAACACGGCGGCTGCGCCGCGCTGAACTATGTAGGGCACGCCGTTGAACTTGGTTGTCTGGCGGCGAAGCCACATTTTGTTCACCGAAAGGCCGTCCTTTTCGATAGCTTCGGGCACGACGGTATAGCCGCAGCGCGTACCCGTGAAGCCCGCCATTTTAGAGAACGAGCAGAACTCTATCGCGCAGTTCTTTGCACCCTCTACCTGGTATATCGAACGTGCGAGTCCTTCGCTCTCCACGAAACATTCGTAGGCGGCGTCGTACAGAATTATTGCGCCCTTCTTGGTCGCGTAGTCCACCCACTCTTTAAGCTGGGCAACGGTGTATGCCGCGCCCGTGGGATTGTTGGGCGAGCAGATGTATATAAGGTCGGCGTCCACCGAATAGTCGGGCATAGGCAGAAAGCCGTTTGCCTCGTTGGCGTCGGCATATATAATCTTGCGCCCCGCCATCACGTTGGTATCCACGTATACGGGATATACAGGGTCGGGCACGAGCACTACGTTGTCCTGCGAGAACAGGTCGAGTATGTTTCCGAGGTCAGACTTGGCGCCGTCGGAGATGAAAATTTCGTCGCCGGCAAGCTGCACGCCGCGCTCTTTATAGTATGCGGCAATGCTGTCCTTCAAAAAGCCGTAGCCCTGTTCGGGGCCGTAGCCGCGGAATGTATCCTTGTTCGCCATCTCGTCCACGGCGGAGTGAAGGGCAGAAATTACCGCGGGCGCAAGCGGAAGCGTTACGTCGCCTATGCCGAGGCGGAGAACCGTTTTATCGGGGTGCGCCTGCTGATAGGCCGCAACCTTTTTTGCTATCGTTGAAAAGAGATAACTGTCGTTTACGTTGAGATAATTTGTGTTCAGTTTCATTATATGCACCGTATTGCGCGCCGCGGCACCAAGCCGCACGCGCGTTTAAAATAAAATTTATTTACTTTCAGGGGCACATAAGCGCGCCCCTGAATTGTTTGTATTTTTGAATAGTTGCGGCATATGTGCCGCCCGATTTAATTTTTTACGGCCATAGGTAGATAAAAATGCAGTCGGCTGTCCGCCTTAACAACCTTGCCGCAACAATATTGCCGCCGCATTGCCTTGCCGTATTTTTACAAACGGCGCCGCCCCGCAAACTGCGCGGTGCGGCGCCGTCAATAACTATTCCCGTTTAAAAAAGCGTTAATCAGCATAATCGGCTGCTCTTTTCTGCCGCTGTGCCCGCCTTATTTGCTGTGTTTTTTGTTGTATTTTACCGCCGCGGATATAAATTCGCGGAACAGCGGGTGCGCCGACTGGGGGCGCGACTTGAATTCGGGGTGGAACTGCACGCCTACGTAGAAGTCGTTGGCAGGGACCTCTACCGCCTCTACCAGAAGTCCGTTAGGAGAAGTGCCCGCAATCTTCATTCCCGCCTTTTCAACCTCGGCGCGGAAGTCGTTGTTGAATTCGTATCTGTGGCGGTGGCGTTCAGAAATTTCGTCCTTGCCATAGGCCTTCTTCATCTTTGCGCCCAGCACCTTGCAGGGGTATGCGCCCAGGCGCATCGTTCCGCCCATCTTCACGCCGTGCTGGTCGGGCATAAGGTCTATCACGCAGTGCGCCGAATCGGGGTCGAACTCCGAAGAGTTGGCGTCTTTATAGCCCAGAACGTTGCGGGCGAACTCTATTACCGCCGTCTGCATACCGAGGCAGATGCCGAGGTAGGGGATATTGTTCTCCCTCGCGTATCTCGCGCACTCTATCTTGCCCTCTATTCCGCGTCCGCCGAAGCCGCCCGGCACGAGTATGCCGTCAACGTCGCCCAGAAGCTCTTTTACGTTGCCTGCGGTAATCGTTTCGCTGTCTACCCACTTGATTTCAACCTTGGCGGCGTTTTCATAACCCGCGTGTGCGAGCGCTTCCGCCACGGAGAGGTATGCGTCGTGCAACTGAACGTATTTTCCGCACAGCGCAATCTTTACGGTCTTGTCGCGCGCGGCTATTCTCGCCAGCATCTTGTTCCACTCGGTGAGGTCTATAACCCTGGGGTCGAGCTTCAACCTGTCGCACACTATCTGCGAAAAGTTGCTCTCTTCAAGCATTATGGGCGCCTGATAGAGCACGGGAAGGGTGAGGTTTTCTATGCAGCACTCGGGCGCGACGTTGCAGAACATAGATATCTTGGTGCGCACGTCCTTGGGCATATGCGCGTCTACGCGCGCGATGATTATATCGGGATTTATGCCCATACCTTGAAGCTCTTTAACGGAGTGCTGGGTGGGCTTGGACTTGAACTCTTCCGAACCCGATATGTAGGGCACGAGGGTTACGTGAATGAAGCAGCAGTTGTCCCTGCCCACTTCGCGCGCAACCTGCCTTATGGCCTCGATGAAGGGCTGGCTTTCGATGTCGCCTATGGTGCCGCCGATTTCGGTGATTACCACGTCGGCGCCCGTAGTTTTGCCCACGTTGTAAATAAAGGTCTTGATTTCGTCGGTGATATGGGGAATCACCTGAACGGTCTGGCCGAGGTATTCGCCGTTGCGCTCTTTGTTGAGAACGTTCCAGTATACCTTGCCCGTCGTCAGGTTGGAGTATTTATTCAGATTCTCGTCGATAAACCTCTCGTAATGGCCGAGGTCGAGGTCGGTTTCGGCGCCGTCGTCTGTTACGAACACCTCGCCGTGCTGGTAGGGGCTCATAGTGCCGGGGTCGATATTTATGTAGGGGTCGAGCTTCTGCGAAGCCACCTTATAGCCCCTGCACTTCAAGAGTCTGCCGAGCGAAGCCGCAGTAATGCCCTTGCCGAGACCTGAAACCACGCCGCCTGTTACGAAAATGTACTTTGTCATAAACCTTTTCTCCCCGTCCGCAAAGGCGGACTTGCTGCCGCAAATGTAAAATGTGTTATCCCGCGTGAATATCGGCGAAAAACGCCTTCCGCACGATAAAGCGAGCTAAATTATTCCCGTATAGTATAACATACAACGCGCTTTAAGGCAACCGCAAACGCGCAATTAAAAATTTTTATTTTAAATGCACGCCATACACAAAATCACACTCCGCCTATACGAGCAATTTAAAATATTTGCGTTTTATCGTTATAGATTAGCTAATCGCGAGCAAAAATAATATACCATAATTCAAAGTCGGATGTCTATCGATGCGTCGTGACATATTTTGTCGAATAATGGCAAGTTTTGCCGAAAGCGACGCAATGAATTGCGGATGGCGCGCTGTGCAGGCAATTTAAGCGGGGCTCCCTGCTTTACAAATATGGTCGGGGCGTGGGATATGAACGATAAAAACAATACAACTAAAACGGTCGCTTCGGCTATGTTCAGGGAAGTATTCGTTGCGCTCGCGGACGAGCTTGACTGCAAAAAATCGCAGGTGCCCGCATACCTGGGCATAAGTTACGATATCTTTATCAAGATATACGAACTTGGCAAAATACCCCGCCCGCAGATTCTTGCGCGCATAGCCGACAAATTCAACTGTTCGGTAGAATTTTTGCTGGGCAGAACCAAGGACCAATCGTTTGAAAGGTCGCAGAAAACCGCCTCGTTTGCCGAAAGGCTGACCGAACTTGAAAACAGATACGGCAAAACCGACTATTACGTCTCGTCAAAACTGCACGTATCAACAAACTATATAACGAACTGGCGCAAAAAGAACTATACGCCGTCGTTCGACATACTGCTCACGATAGCCGACCTCTTTTCGACCTCGCTCGATTATCTGCTCGGCAGGACTGACGATTCCGAACCTTATGAACTTGTGCCCGACTGGAACTGAACAAAAAACAGGCCTAAGCGCAGGCCTGTTTTTTATTTGAAATGCGCCGCGCGGACTTACTTCCGCGCGGCGCATAACTTTTATAATTTAAATTTCTATTTCGCCGGTAAAGACGAGCGTGGCAGCGCCCTCCATAAACACCGTTTCGTCGGTGTAGGTTATGCGGAGTTCCCCGCCGAGAAGAAATACCGAAATTTCTGAATTCTTGTCGCAATACCCGTTGAGCACCGCCGCCACCGCCGAGGCGCACGCGCCCGTGCCGCAGGCAAGCGTTTCGCCGCTGCCGCGCTCCCACACGCGCATTTTGAGTCTGCCACGGTCAATTACGCGCACGAATTCGGTGTTCACCCTCTCGGGGAAGGCGGTATGCCGCTCGAACAGCGGGCCGTAGTGTTCCAGCCCGACCGTGTCGGGGTCCTCGAACACCACGCAGTGCGGGTTGCCCATAGAAACGAGCGTGGCTCCGAAAGTCTTTCCGCCCACTTCAATCGGAGCGTTCACGACTTTTTCGCCGCGGTAAGTGCTGGGTATCTTTTCACCGTCCAAAACGGGCGCGCCCATATCTACCTTGGCAGAGCAGACTTTGCCGTCCGCCCCGATATTGAGCGAAAGCGTTTTTATGCCCGAAAGCGTCTCTATTTTAACGCTGTCGCCCTTTACGTAGCCCAAATCGTGCGCGAGTTTGCCCACGCAGCGTATGCCGTTGCCGCACATCTTGCCCTCGGAACCGTCGAGGTTGAACATACGCATACGGCAGTCTGCCACGTCTGAGGGGCAAAGAAGTATTACGCCGTCGCCGCCTATTCCGAAGTGGCGGTCAGAAAGCCTTATTGCAAGTTCTTCGGGGTTATCTATCGGCTCGTGCATACAGTCGAAGTATATATAATCGTTGCCGATGCCCTGCATCTTGTAAAATTTTCTAAGCATAAAAATCTCTCTCAAAGGCCGCGTGATTTGCGGCGAAATATAAATCGGCGCGGCAATATGCCGCAATTAACAGCGCAGCTCTCGCCCGCGATATTTTGAAATAATCAAAGTGCGCAAGCAGGGGTCTCGGCTGCAATAAGGTAAACAACTTGCAGCCTCGGTCACCGCAAACGCCTTCATATGCGTTTGCTCATCTCATTTCGCCACGCACAACGGGTGTCCGTTGTGCTATGAAATGGCTCATTCGTCCCTGCGCCAGCGCGACAGCATTTGCTGCGAAAGCAGGCTCTACTTAAAGTGAATGGCGGCATTTCTATAATAGTGGGCCCTTAACTATGCCGCCAGAGAAACTTAGTTTCTCAATCTCACGGAATTTTTCGGGCGCGGCCCGCACGAAAAATTCGTGAACTCTTTTAGTTGTTCGTATACATCTGCTTATACGGGTTGGCGCTGTTGGGCGTGAGAACGAAGAAGTTGTGGGCAAGCAGTTTTTCGGCGTCGTATTCGGGGAAATAGTTGCACCAGTCGCGCACAAGCTCGCATAGTTCGGCTATATCTGCGCCCCATTTGCGCTCCGTCGCTATCTGGCGGGGAAGGGAACGGGGAATGTTGTCGCACCGCAGATACATAACTCCGCCGTGCATACCCGTGCCGCAGAAGTTGTTTATTATGGGAAGCCCGTCGGTATTCTGCCCGAGCACTACTATCACGCCGCCCGCCTGATATTCGCCGAGGAAGGAGCCCGCCCTGCCGCCGATGACGATTGCGGGTTTGAAGTCCATATATGCCTTCATATGAATGCCCGCGCGATATCCAGTGTTGTCGCGGATATAAATTCTGCCGCCGCGCATAGCGTAGCCCGTGGCGTCGCCCGCGCTGCCGTACACGATTATTTTGCCGCCGTTCATAGTATCGCCCGTGGCCTCCTGCACGTTGCCGTGGACGATTACTTCGCAGCCGTTCATATACGCGCCGAGCGCGTTGCCGGGAACGCCGTTGATTACTATTCGCTTGCCCGAAAGCCCGTCGGCGATGTAGCGCTGGCCTACGCAGCCGCTTATGGTTATGTCTGAATCTTTGCTTTCGCGCACTATTCTGTTGAGTGCCTGAAAGTGAACGTTTTCGTCTACGTTGATTTCCATAAAAAATAACCTCTTCACAAAATTTTACTGCTGGTGTCGCAGTAAAATTTTCGTGATTTTTTGGGGAGCCAGCTCCCCCTTGCCCCGATTTTTTGAGGCTCTCATTTTATATAATCGGGGCAATTCCCCCTTTGGTGAGCCTGCTACCGCAGCAAATTGTGTCTTGCGGCGGCGGGAAACCCGCCTTGCAAACGTTAAATAATATATCACGAATTTTTCGTTTTGGCCGAAAACGAAAAATTCCGTGACTTTAAGGAACTAAGGTCTCGCGCGGCGTGCGGTATATAAACCGCCGCGCTCGGTCACCGCTCGGGCTATGATTTGCCCTCGCTCATCTCACATTGCACAAACAGCGGGTGTCCGCTGTTTGAAGAACTGCAATGTTCGTCTCTTCGCGCGACCTGTTTCAGCCCACGAAGTATATAGTCGCGCGAATTCACTTTAAGTAGAGCTCGCTTTCGCGACAAATTGGGTCTTTCTGCGCAGGGACGAATGAGCCATTTCATAGCACAACGGATACCCGTTGTGTGTGGCGAAATGAGATGAGCAAACGCATATGAAGGCGTTTGCGATGACAGAGGCTGCAAGTTGTTTACCTTATTGCAGCCGAGACCCCTGCTTGCGCCCGTGATTTGTTTTGAAATGTCATTGACGTGATTGCGCTTACAGCGAACAATCGCTATTCCGTCGCTTTCGCTCCTTACGAGCGAAGTCAAGACATCTCAACCGCAACGTTGCCGCAAGGCAACTCATCACGCGGGCGGCGCCCGCTCATCACTAATCACGTTGCCTTTGGCAACTCATCGCTGCGCAAAGCAACTCATCACGAGCGGCAACAAGTTGAAAAATCTCGATACAGAGATTTTTCAACTGCATTTACACCCTTTGGGCGAGCATCTGCTTGCGCTCTTCGGCGGAAAAGGCGAGAAGCTGGGGCCTATTCTTTAAAAGCTCGAAGTCAACTTCTGCAAGCGGCGTCTTATTCCTTATCAAAGAGGTATATATGCCCGCGCGGAGGAAGTCGTTTATCAAAATAAAGCCGACCAGCCGCCCTTCTTTTAAGAACAGTTTTTTGTAAACCTTGTCGCTCACTTCCTCTATGCACTCGCCCTCGTACACGCCAGCCGTAAGAACGTGCGTTTCGAAAAAGCCTATGGCATTCATCGGTATGGCGTCGTCGTGCACGGCCATTCCGCCCGCCATATTCACGCCCGCCACGCTGCCCTGGAAGTATGCGTTGGGCAGAAGCGCAAGTATGCGGCCCGAACCGACGGAGCTGTCGTAGCCTTCGGCACAGTCGCCCGCGGCGTACACGTCCTTTATGCTCGTGCGCATACCCTTATCCACCACTATTCCGCGGTTTACCTCGCCGCCCGCCTCCTTTACAAGTTCGGTGTTGGGGCGAACGCCTACGGCAACCACCAGAATATCGAATTCAATCTTCTTTTTGCTGTTTTTGAGGTATGCGGCGCTGCCTTCGAACCTTTCGGCGCTGTCGCCGAGGAAGAACTTTACGCCCCTTGCTTCCAGCCCGCGCTGAACTATGGCCGCGCCCTCTTTGTCGAGTATGGATGGCAGAATTCTGTCCGCCATATCCACCACAGAAACGCTCTTCGCCCTTTCGAGTATGCCCTCGACGCATTTCAGGCCGATGAGACCCGCGCCTATCACGAGCACGTCTTTGTCCTTGGAGAGCGCGCCATCCAAGGCGAGCATATCGTCCATCGTCATAAACGAAAATCTGTTTTCGACGCCGTCCAGACCCTGCATAGGCGGAACGAAGGGGCGCGAACCCGTGGCTACGAGCAGTCTGTCGTAGGGAAGAACCTCGCCGCCGTCGAGTTCGACCGTCTTTGCCTCGGGGTCAATCTTGCGGGCGACCCTGCCGTACAGCACCTCTGCCCCGTTCTTTTGGTAAAAGTCCGCGGGACGGTAATTCATATTTTCGCGCTTAACCCTGCCGAGGAGGCAGTACGAGATTAGCGGCCTGCCGTACACTGGGTACTTTTCGGCCGAAATAACGGAGATTGCGCCCTTTTTATCTACGCTGCGTATGCCCTCTATGCAGGCGGTTGCAGCTATTGAGTTGCCGATGATTACGTAATTCATAACGATACCTGTTTTTTTGTATGGCTGTGCGGCAGAAATGCCGCACCGCAAAAGCACAGAATTTTTTTGTGTGCCGACAGAAAACCGCCCTTACCTTTCCTCGAACACTATCGCGTTGTTGGGGCAGTTTTTTACGCAGTTGGGCTCGCCCATAACATTGTCGGTGCAGAGCGCGCACTTCTGCGCCGCCTTGCCGTCGGGCGCGGGCATTATCGCGCCGTAAGGGCACACCAGCACGCAGGTGTAGCACCCCACGCACTTATTCCTGTCTATGCGCACGACGCCGCATTCGTCCTTCGAGAGGGCGCCGGCTATGCAGCTTTTAACGCAGATGGCATCCGAACAGTGGCGGCAGTTGACGGCAAAATGTACGGGAAAGCCGTCGTCGCCCTCGACCTTGATGCGGGGTATGAACTCGCCCAGCCTGCCTTTGAGCTTGAACATTGCGTCCAGCCCGGAATTGGCGTACATACACTCGTATTCGCACAGATGGCAGCCGAGGCACCATTCTTCGTTCACGTAAATTCTTTTCATTCAACAACTCCGTTAATTCCCGCATATATGCGGGGCAATCGTGCGCGGAGAACGCACGTTCAATACATCTTTATGCACGCCTCGCGCTCGGCGCCCACCGAAACGTAGCGTATGCGGCAGTCGCACAGCTTTTCGAGGAGCTTTATGTATTCGAGCGCCTCTTTGGGCAAATCTTCGGGCTTTTTGCAGCCCGTTATGTCGCAGTTCCAGCCCTTAACCTTTTCGAACACGGGCTTGCAGTAGTCGAGCACGTCGGTGAAGGGGAATTCGTCGAGCACCTTGCCGTCGAGCTCGTAGTGTGTGCAGATTTCAATCTCTTCGTAGTCGTCCAAAACGTCGAGCTTGGTGAGCGCGATTTCGTCGGCACCCTGGCAGCGTATGCCGTAGCGGGAAGCGACTACGTCGAAGGGGCCAACCCTTCTGGGCCTGCCCGTGGCTGCGCCGTATTCGCCGCCGAGTTCGCGGAGGCGTTCTGCCTTTTCGCCGAAATATTCGCACGTGAAGGGGCCTGCGCCCACGCAGCTTGAATAGGCCTTCATTATGCCTATCGACTTATCTATTTTAAGGTTGGGCACGCCCGCGCCTATGGGGGCGTAGGCCGCTATCGTGGAGGAGCTCGAAGTATAGGGCACTATGCCGTAGTCTATATCGCGCAGAGCGCCGAGCTGGGCCTCGAACATAATCTTTTTGTCCGCTTTGTTGGCGTTGTTGAGGTATATGCCCGTATCGGTGATGAACTCCTTCAAAGGCTCGCCGTAGGTGCGGAAGTAATCAATCATATCGTCCACCTTTACGGGGTCGTAGCCGTAGGCGGTGACGGTGAGGTTCTTCCACGCCACGATGTCGGGCAGGCGCTTATACATAAGTTTGGTGTTTAAAAGTTCGCCCATACGGAAGGCCTTTTTCATATACTTATCGGCATATACGGGCGCAATTCCGCGGCGGGTGGAGCCGTAGGGCTTGCCCGTTGCCTTTGAAAGCCTGTCTTCCTCCATTACGTCCTGCAACACGTTGTAGGGCATAGTTATTACGGCCTTGTCGCTTATTTTAAGATTTTCGGGCGTGATTTTTATGCCCGCGTCGCGCAGACGCTCGATTTCGCCGCAGAGGTGTTTGAGGTCGATTACCATTCCGCAGCCGAGGATATTGACCACGTCCTCGCGCAGTATGCCGGAGGGAAGCAGGTTTAAAATAAACTTGCCCTTTTCGTTGATGACGGTGTGCCCGGCGTTGTTGCCGCCCTGATAGCGGCATACGATGTCGAAATCGCGCGAAAGCAGGTCAACCATTCTGCCCTTGCCTTCGTCGCCCCAGTTGATACCACAGATACTTGTCAACATAATTCAAAAATCCTTAAAGTTTATATTCTTCCCTTTGGCTCTCTAACAAAGGGTTTGATTACAATTGGCGCGGCAATATGCCGCAAACATTCTGCCGCATTATAAATAAGCAACTAATAACTTCATAAAAAATAAAGTATAAACAATGTTTCAAGGCGGGTTTCCCGCCGCAGAAAGACCCTGTTTGCTGCGGTCAGCAGGCTCACTGGAAGTGAATTGCCGCGATTATATAATCGTGGGCCCTAAAAAATCGCGGCAAGAGAAACTTAGTTTCTCAAACTCACGGAAATTTTCGCGCACGGCCTGCACGAAAATTTCGTGAACCCAATCTTTTATTCACCTGCGTGTTTTATACCCAAAATCCTAAGCTCCGTTTCGTTAAGCCCCACCCCGCGCAGCATAAGCCTGTTGCCGCGGAGGGCTTCGATGGAGTTTATGCCCATACCGCCCATCATCTCCTGGATTTCGTGAGTCCAGGCGGTGACGAGGTTGACCAGCCTCTCTTTGCCGATATCGGGGTTGAGCCTTTTTACGAGGTCGGGCCGCTGGGTGGCTATGCCCCAGTTGCACTTGCCCGCGTGACAGCTTCGGCAGAGGTGGCACCCGAGCGCCATTACGGCGGCGGTTGCTACGTAGCACGCGTCAGCGCCCAGCGCTATCGCCTTTACCACGTCGGAGCTGGAATGTATAGAGCCGCCCACCACTATCGACACGCTGTCGCGTATGCCCTCCTGGCGGAGCCTCTCATCGACCTGCGCAAGTGCGAGTTCGATGGGAATGCCCACGTTGTCGCGTATTCTGGTGGGGGCCGCGCCCGTGCCTCCGCGGTAGCCGTCTATCGCTATTATGTCGGCTCCGCTTCTGGCAATGCCCGAAGCTATCGCCGCAACGTTGTGCACTGCGGCAACCTTGACGATTACGGGCTTGGTGTATGCAGTCGCCTCTTTTAGGCTGTAAATAAGCTGCCTTAAATCTTCTATCGAATAAATGTCGTGATGGGGCGCGGGCGAAATTGCGTCCACTCCCTTGGGAATCATACGCGTCTTTGAAACGTCGTCGGAAATCTTCATTCCCGGCAGGTGCCCGCCTATGCCGGGCTTTGCGCCCTGGCCCATCTTGATTTCTATCGCGGCGGCGCTCGTAAGGTATTGTTCGTGCACGCCGAACCTGCCCGAAGCCACCTGCACTATCGTGTTCTTGCCGTACTTATAGAAGTCGGAATGAAGTCCGCCTTCGCCCGTGTTGTAGTAGATGCCCAGCTCCTCCGCCGCGCGGGCGAGCGAGGCGTGCGCGTTGTATGAAATGGAGCCGTAGCTCATCGCCGAAAACATAATCGGCGTGGTAAGCCTGAGCTGGGGCGGGAGATTGTCGACCAGCCTGCCGCGCGCGTCCCTCTTTATCTCCACGTCCTTTTTGCCGAGGTAGACGGTTGTTTCCATCGGCTCGCGAAGGGGGTCTATGGGAGGGTTGGTGACCTGCGAGGCGTTGACCAGAATTTTATTGAAGTATATGGGGTTTTCGGTGGGGTTGCCCATAGAAGAGAGCAGCACGCCGCCCGTATTCGCCTGCCTGTATACCTCGTTCATAGCCTGAACGGGCCAGTTATAGTTCACTTTGTAAGTGTCGTCGCTCTTTACTATCTTCAACGCGTGCGTGGGGCACATACACACGCACCTGTGGCAGTTTACGCACTTGTTGCTGTCGGCAATCATCTTGCCCAGGTCCTTGTCGTACCTGTGCACCTCGTTGGCGCACTGCCTTTCGCACACCCTGCACGCAATGCACAGGTCGGGGTTGCGCACGACCTCGTAATCTGCGGGTATAAATATGTCTTTCATCTGCCCACTCCTTCGCGCAGGGTATAAATGACGGGCTGGCCGCCCGCGGGCGCATAAATTTTATCGAGCTCGGGCTCGATTACCCTTATGCCGCATTCTTCCGACGAAACGAACGCCAAATCGCCCTTTTCGGCACACACCATAGAGCGCAGTTTAAGCCTGTCGTTGAGCGCCATAAGGCCGCCTTCGAACCCGAAAATTATGGAGAAGGGGCCGTTGATGAGCAGCGAGGGGAAGGCCTTGCGCAGGAAAATTTCCTGGCGGCGGTCTTCGGGACTCTTGTCGTCTATCGTAGACCAGAACGAGGCGGAAATGACCTTTGCCACCTCTTCGAGAGTGAGTTTTTTTACCCTTAAAAGGAAGTCTATTACGTAGGTTATTACCTCGGTATCGGTCTGCAAGTTGCACTTGTAGCCGAACATCTCTATGTAGCGGCGGTTGGCGTCGTAAGAAGAAATTTCGCCGTTATGCACCACCGAATAGTCGAGAAGGCCGAAGGGATGAGCGCCGCCCCACCAGCCGGGGGTGTTTGTGGGGTACCTGCCGTGGCTGGTCCACATATAGCCCTCGTACTCCTCGTCAAGAAGGAAAAACCTGCCTATGTCTTCGGGGAAGCCCACGCCCTTGAATATGCCCATATTCTTGCCGCTGGAAAAGACGAAGGCGCCCTTTATGTCGGTATTTATTCTGTTTACGCACTTAACCACGTACTGCTGTTCGTCGAGAAGGGAGTTTGCAAGGCGCTTTGAAAGGGGATATAAAAAGTAGCGGAATATGAGCGGTTCGCCCGTCACTCCCCGCACCTTCCTCGTCTTCATCTCCGAGGAATACACCACCTCGAAATGCGCGGCAAGGTAATCTTCCGTCTCTTTGCGCGCTGTGCGGTCGTCGAAAAAGAGGTGAAAGGCGTAATAATCTTTATAGTCGGGATATATTCCGTAGCCCGCAAAGCCGCCGCCCAGGCCGTTAGACCTGTCGTGCATAGTGGCTATCGAACGTATTATCTTGTCGCCCGTCATACGGTTGCCGCTCCTGTCGATGATGGCGCTCACGGCACAGCCTGACGGTATTCTTACTTCGCCCTCCAAGGGCGCAAATTCATTCTCCGACGTAAACATACCCTGCTCCGCGGCGGGATTCCCGCCGAAAATGTGTATAGTTGCACGATTTTGCGAAAAAGGCCTGCAAATATGCAAAACCCGCCCGCGCCGTGCATAAAAATGCGGACATTGCCGCCTTTACGGTTCCCTGTTATTATATAAAAAAACGCGCCTTCAAGTCAAGCTAATAGGTTATTCAAAAGGCAATTAAACGCCCGCCCATTCGTTTGATTATATTATAGAAAGTATAAGTCCGGCTTATGGTTCGCCGCACCAACCGGCCGGAAAAGGCGCAAAACGCGCTTAAAACGCGGCGCGGCAGGACTTTTTTAACTCCTGCCGCATTGTGCCGTACGCCTTTGCCTCGGCGTCTGCCGCAAAATTTACATAATTTACCTGAACGGCCGCCGTGCAGGCCGCCGCGGTTATTTGCCGTCGGGCTCGCCCACTATGTCGGCAAGGTACGCCTTTACGTCCTCTTCCGAGGCGGCAACGCACTCGAAGGTTATGAAGTCGCCCGCCGAAAGCCTGGTCTTGCCGTCGGGGACGAAGCGGCCGCCCTCCGCATTTTCAACCTCCACCACCATTCCGCCCGCAGGCCATAGCACCGAACGGATGCTGCGGCCGTCGGCATACGAGCCCTCTGCAACCTGCAAACGCACCCTGCGCTTTGAGGCGCTGACACGGGCGTTCTGCTCCTTTACTATAAAATCGAGGCTCTTTTCGAACACCGATTCCGTTCTGAACAGCTCGCCGACGATAAAACCTATGCCCACGCCGAGGAGGGCGGGAAGAAGGTTCTGGAACTGCCCCGTGAACTCGAATATCATCACAAGTCCCGTTATGGGCGCGCGCACCACTGTGGTGAAGTAGGCCGCCATAGTTATGACGATTATATAGTCGGACATTGCGGAATCCATTCCCGCGCTTTCAAACCCGAGGCAAAGCAGTGCGCCCAGCCCTGCGCCCGTTGCAAGCACGGGCACGAATATGCCGTACGGCATACCGCATCCGACGGCAAGTATGGTGGAAATAAACCTGAAAACCACCACTATGGCGAGCGTGGCGGCAACAGACAGTCCGAATATTTTTATAAACTCTCCTTCGTGCGCGGAGCCGAGCGATTCTATGAACGAATGGCCGCCGCCCATAGCGTACACCGAAATAAGGCCGAACGCACCCGCGACGAAAAAGGGAATTATATACCTGCCCGCGCCCTTGAAGAAGGTTATCTTTTTGAAGCCCCTGCGCGCGAGCAGCATAAGGTGATAGAAGGCTACGCCCAGAAGCGCCGCGCACAGCGCGGCTATCGCCGTATACAGGTAGCCCATAGGCTCCATAGGGGCGAACTCGAAAGAAACGAAGGTAAAGCCCGTGGAAAAGCCCATTGCATAGCGCATAAGGTTGCGCACGGTGAGCGAGATGAGCACGCTTACCGCCGAACAGGTGAACACCTGCGCCGAGAACGAGCGGAACGCCTCTTCCATTGCGAACACCAGCCCCGTCACGGGCGCGTTGAACGCCGCGGCAAGGCCCGCGGAAGAACCCGCGGCAATCTGCAACCTGCGCACCATAAACGAACGCCTTGTAATTGCCGCCGCGCCGTCGCCCGCACAGCCGCCTATTTGCAGCGAAGGGCCTTCGCTGCCCGCAGGAAGCCCCATAAACACGCACGCGAGCGAAGCGGCGAACATAGAACACATAACAACATACCACTTGAAGCGCAGCAGGCCGCGCGCCGCGCCCTCTATCTGCGGAACGCCGCTGCCGCGTATCATCGGTATAAAGCGCGTAGCCGTTCCTATGACGAGCGCGCCCGCGAACAGCCCGATGAACAGCAGGGGCACGAAGACGGGATTTTCCGCCACAAGCATATACAGCTGCGCCGATTTTTCCTCTGCGATTGCCGTAAGAATGTTGTAGAGCGTGACCACCGTGCCCGCAAAAAGACCCGTGAATATGCTGAGAACAACGAGGTTTATGCCGTATTCAGAAAGGGCGCGCAGTCTGCGCGAAAATTTACCTTTCACCATATTCCACCCGAAAAATTGCTTATTTCCACGCAGACATTATACCACCCCGCGCGCGCGTGTGTCAAAGCGTTTTGCCGCAAAGAGATACCGCGCAAAAGAAAAGCCCGCAAGCATAGCTTGCGGACTCTTCTTGTATCTATGAGAGAGCGGGGTGAACTGAATGAAAATTATTCTGCGGGAGCGGGTTCGGGCTCGTTGGTGAGCGCCTCCATTCCCGTTTCGCCGGTGCGGACGCGCATTACGTTCTCTATGCCCGTCACAAAAATCTTGCCTGCGCCGTACTTGCCGTCGTCCAGCACTTTCTGCGCAACGGCAACCACCATCTTGGGGTCTACCGTGCTTACCACTATTTCAACCTGTACTTTTGGCAGCAGGTGCATAGTCGTCTTTACGCCCCTGTACTGGCCGGTTTTGCCCGCCTGAGTGCCGCAGCCCATTACGTTGGTCACGGTCATTCCGGTTACGCCTATCTTGGCCATAGCGTCCTTCAAGGTGAGGAACTTCTCCTGGCCGGTTATTATAGTAATCTTTGTATACTTGCTTTCGTTTGCGGGAGCAAGGTCGATATTCGCGGGAACGACGCCCGAGATATCCACGTCGTCCCCCTCTCCGTCATACGAGGGAACGGAGGGAACGAAGTCGGGGTAGGAAGAAGTGAGACCGTGCTCGCATATATCCAGGCCGATGAGTTCCTCTTCGGGATTGCAGCGGAGGCCGTTCCACGTCTTGCCGTAGGCAATTACTTCCGCGGGCTTTACCGTCTTGTACTTTATCATAACGGGCACGTACTTTATTGCCGCGAAGAAGATAATCATACATACCGTAGTCCAGGCGAGTATGGTGACTATGCCGAGAAGCTGAATACCTAAAAGCTCCCAGCTGCCCGAATAGAAGAGGCCGTTTTCCACGTCGAAGAAGCCGACGGCGACTATGCCCCATATGCCGTTGGCAAAATGAACGGGCACGGCGCCCACGCAGTCGTCGAGGTGGAGCTTGTGTTCGAGCAGCCAGGTGACGCCCATTACGAGGAAGCCTGAAACTATGCCTATCACAAGCGAGCCTATGATATCCACGTTAGAGCAGCCTGCCGTCACGCCTACGAGGCCTGCGAGCGAGGCGTTCATACTCATCACGAGGTCGGGCTTTTTGTTGCGTATCCAGGTGTAAATCATCGCCACGAGCAATGCAACCGAGGGAGCGATTGTGGTGGTGACGAAAATTCTTGCGAGCTGGCCTTCTTCCGTTGCGGCGGCGCCGTTGAAGCCGTACCAGCCGAACCAGAGTATGAGCACGCCCAGCGCGCCTATGGTCATATTGTGGCCCTGAATTGCGTTTACCTTTATTACTTTGCCGTTTTCGTCGCGCTCGAACTTGCCGATGCGCGCGCCGAGGAAGATTATGCCGATAAGCGAAGCGGTGCCGCCTACCGTATGTATTGCGCCCGAACCTGCGAAGTCGACGAATCCGACGCCGAGGTTTACGAGCCAGCCCTGCGAATTCCATACCCAACCCGCTTCAACGGGATATACTATGAGGGAAATCATAGCCGAGTATACGCAGTAAGCCAGAAAGCGGGTTCTTTCTGCCATAGCGCCCGAAACTATCGTTGCGGCGGTTGCGCAGAACACGAGGTTGAACACGAAACTTGCGGCGGTAGATACGGCCTCGTCATATACGGCCTGCCCCACTGCCTCCGCGCCGTCGAACAAAGTCCGGAAGCAGGAGAAGATATCCAGGTTGGGAACGCCTATGAAGCCAGCCACGTAGTCAACGCCCATCATCAGCCCGAAGCCGAGGAAGAGGAAGCATACGCAGCCGATACAGAAATCGACAAAGTTCTTGAACAGAATGTTGCCTGTGTTTTTTGCCCTGGTGAAACCTGTTTCGACCATAGCAAAGCCGCACTGCATAAAGAATACTAACGCCGCGCCGATGAGAAGCCAAGCAGTCCAAGTCATAAAATTATCTTCCGATTAAAAATTTTTAAGCGGGAAGGCCGCGTAATCCGGCCATATGCGGCGGGCAATTCAAAGGTCTGTGTAAAAAATCTGTGTAAAATTCTTTAAAAAACTGCCGCCCCGTCCCGCAGGGTTTATTGGAAAATATTTTATGTACGCGTAAAAAACTGCTCTCTCATCTGCCGCCGTGCGGCAAAACTTACGCCGTTACACTCCGCCTTTGCGGGCGGAAAAATTTTGTTACAGTATATGTTGCAACCTGCGCGCCGCACGCGCCCTTACATTTTGCGCGGGCGGCGCGCAGATTTACTTTAAAAGTTACGTTAGTTGCGGCATATTGCCGCATCAATTACTTTTTTTGTCTTGTATTTTTGCCGCCGATACCCTTACTTTACGCTGTACAGAAGTTCGGTGTAAGAAGGATAGGGCCAGTAATCTTCCGAAGTGAGCGTCTCCATTTCGTCGGCAATGCCGCGCACGACCTGCATCTGCGGAATGACCTTGTGAGCCATAGCCTTTGATGCGGGGCGGACGTCCTCTTTGTCTATGCCCGCAAGCAGAGCTTCGAGCTTGGCAACTTCGGCAGAGAACTTATCGTTGAGCGCAGCCAGACGGGAAATGAGACTCTTTTCTGTATCACAGGGGATATTTTCCGATACCGCCTTCTTTGCGGCCACGTTCGAGCAAAGCTCGGCAACGTAGTCGGATACGGCGGGGATTATGTCCTGCTTAGACATTTTGAGCATAGTGAGCGCCTCGATATTTATTATCTTGACGTAGTTTTCCAGCCTTACCATAGCGCGGGCGACAGCCTCCTGCTCGGTATATACGCCGTTGTTCACGAACACGTCGATATTCTTCTTTTCAAAGAATACGTCGGTTGCGTCGGCGGTGTTCTTATTGTTCAAAAGGCCCCTTCTCTCGGCCTCGGGCTCCCAGGCGGGGCCGTAGCCGTCGAGATTGAATATTATGCGCTTGTGTTCTTTGATTGTGGAAGTGATAAGCTCGCGTGCGGCAGACTCTACGTCGGAAGCCTTTTCGAGCTTATCTGCAAATTCAGAGAACGCCTGCGAAATTATTGTGTTGAGCACTATGTTTGCGTCGGCCACGTTTGCCTGCGAGCCGAGCATTCTGAATTCAAATTTGTTGCCCGTGAACGCGAAGGGCGAAGTCCTGTTCCTGTCGGATGCGTCCTTGGGGAAGATGGGCGATTCGGGAACGCCGATAGAGCCCTCCTGCGCGCGGAAGGGGATATAGTCCTTGCCGTTTGCGATGCTGTCTACCAGGTCGCCGAGCTGGTCGCCGAGGTATACCGAAATGATTGCGGGGGGAGCTTCGTTTGCGCCCAGACGGTGGTCGTTGCCCGCAGAGGCTACCGCGCCCCTTAAAATGCCCTGATAGTCGTCAACCGCCTTGATTACCGCGGCGAGCACGAGCATAAACAGCGTGTTCTTTTCGGGGTTGGGGCCCGGTTCGAGCAGGTTGAGGCCCGTATCGGTAGACATAGACCAGTTGTTGTGCTTGCCCGAGCCGTTTATGCCCTCGAAGGGCTTTTCGTGCAGAAGGCACCTGAGTCCGTGCTTCTGCGCAACCTTCTTCATAAGCTCCATAGTGAGCATATTTGAATCTATTGCGACGTTGGTCGTGGAATATACGGGCGCCATCTCGTGCTGGGCGGGAGCGACTTCGTTATGCCTCGTCTTTGAAGGTATGCCGAACGACCACAGAGTTTCGTCGAGGTCGGCCATAAAGTCTGCTATGGCGGGCTTTATTGTGCCGAAGTAGTGGTCTTCAAGCTCCTGTCCGCGGAGAACGGGCGCGCCGAACAGCGTTCTGCCAGTCATTCTGAGGTCTATGCGCTTTTCGTACTCCTCTTCCGAAATGAGGAAGTATTCCTGCTCGGGTCCGACCGTGGTGGTAACCTTTTTGCACTCTATGCCGAAGAGCTTCAAAATTCGCTTGGCCTGCATATCGAGCGCCTTCATCGACTTTAAAATGGGCGACTTTTTATCGAGCGTTTCGCCCGTGTAGGAGACGAATATAGAGGGTATGTAGAGCGTGGTGCCCTTTACGAACGCGGGGGACGTGGGGTCCCAGGCCGTGTAGCCGCGCGCCATATAAGTCGCCCTTGAACCGCCCG